>Ga0070741_10009522_pt1 | contig 18802 bp, 16 predicted proteins | sample Coa_R1_4_FD_66440 | JGI IMG/M metagenome (GOLD analysis project Ga0070741, IMG submission 66440) | Surface soil microbial communities from Centralia Pennsylvania, which are recovering from an underground coalmine fire - Coalmine... | ecosystem: Environmental > Terrestrial > Soil > Unclassified ...
GGTCGGCGAGAAGGTTGCGGTGCGCCGCTTCGTCCGGTACAAGCTCGGGGAGGACGCCGACTGAGGGGGAGCCAGCGGATGGGTGAGGCCGACCGGCCGGGGGAGCGCTCGCGGCCTCTCTACCACCGCGTGCTGTTGAAGCTTTCCGGCGACGCGTTCGCTCCCCCGGAGAGCGGATACGGAATCTCCACCGACCGAGCCGCGCACCTCGCGCGACAGCTGGCCGAGGTTGTGGATCTCGGCGTCGAGACCGCAATCGTCGTCGGCGGCGGCAACATCTTCCGAGGACGCCAGGCGCCCGGCATCGACCGGGCCCGAGCCGACTACATGGGCATGCTCGCAACGGTCATGAACGCGCTTGCGCTGCAGGATGCTCTGGAGAAGATCCACGTGACGACGCGCGTGCAGACCGCGATCCAGATGGCGCAGATCGCCGAGCCGTATCTTCCGCTGCGCGCGATCCGACACCTCGAAAAGGGACGGGTGGTCATCTTCGCGGCCGGCATCGGCGCTCCCTACTTCTCAACCGACACCACCGCCGCGCAACGCGCCCTCGAGATCAAGGCCGAGGCCATCCTGAAGGGGACCAAGGTGGACGGCGTGTACGACGCAGACCCGCACGTGCGCCCCGACGCCCGCCGGTTCGAGGAGATCCAGTACATCGACGTCCTGCGTGAGGGCTACCAGGTGATGGATGCGACGGCGATCTCGCTGTGCATGGAGAACAATCTCCCGATCATCGTGTTCGATCTGGGCCGCGAGGGAAACATCCGCCGGGCGCTGTCGGGGGAGCCGGTCGGGACGCTGGTGCACGGAGGGGCTTCGTGAGCGTCGAGACGGCGCTCGCCGAGGCCGGGGACAAGATGGACAAGGCCGTGGCCGTCCTGAAGGAGGAGCTCGCCGCCATCCGCACCGGCCGCGCGACGCCCGCGCTGCTCTCGCGGATCGTGGTCGACTATTACGGCAGCCAGGTGCCGTTCCAGCAGCTCGCTTCCTTCTCCGTCCCGGAGCCGCGGACGCTGCTCATTCAGCCGTTCGACAAGAACGCGGTTGCGGCCATGGAGCGGGCCATCATGGCGAGCGACCTCGGCATCACGCCGTCGAACGACGGCAACGTGATCCGGCTGAGCTTCCCGCCGCTCACCGAGGAGCGTCGCAAGGAGCTCGTCCGTCTCGTCCATCAGCGCGGGGAGGAGGCACGCGTTGCCGTTCGGAACATCCGGCGCCACTCGAAGGAAGGCCTCGAGAAACTTGAGCGCGACCGCGCCATCTCAGAAGATGACCTCATGAGGTCGGAGAAGGAGCTCCAGAAGCTGACCGATCAGCACGTGGCCGAGATCGACGAGATCGTCGCGCACAAGGAGCAGGAGCTCAAGGAGATCTGAGTGCCCGAGGGCGAGAACAAGGACGACCTGTTCGAGGATCTCGACAAGTTCTTCGCGCCGATCCAGGACGTCGACTGGCCGGAGACCCAGGTCCCGGCGCCAAGGAAGCCCGATGAGGGGGACGAGCCCCTCGAGCCGCCGAGACCGGAGAACGCGGCCGCCCGCGAGCCCGCGGAGGAGCCGGGGAAGGAGCGGACGGAGGCGGCGGAGGACTCTCCCCCCGAGACCCGGCCGGCTCCGTGGGACGAGGCCGACGAGACGGAGGAGGAGACCGAGGGGGAGGAGGTCTCCCCCGAGGAGCTGTCCCATCCACCATCCGCGTACGTGGACCTCCCGAGCCCGCTCGACGAGTCCGACGATGAGGAGGACGAGGCCGTCTCCGAGCTGGAGGAGCCCGAGCAGGAGGCGCCGAGTCTGGAAGCGGTCGAGGCGGCGGCGGAGCACTTCGCCGAGTCCGTGCGAAGCGAGGTTCGTCTGGAGCCCGAGCTGCCCGAGGAGGCGGAGGCGACGCTTCCCGAGCTGCTCGCCGGTGGGGAGCCGGCGGACGAGCAGGCGCTGCTCGGGGGCGAGGAGCCGTCGTCACGCACGCTCAAGGTAGGTGCCGAGGGGCTCGGCGGTCCGAGCTGGCAGGAGCCGACCGCCGTGGAGGTGGGCATCGAGCACGAGCGCCGCCCCACCGGACGCGACGTGCCGGCGGCGTTCCTGACCGGCCTGGTCTTGGCCGTGCTCGCGCTCGGCAGCATCGCGGTCGCCGTCGGTGCGTTCGCGATCGTGGCATCGGCGATCGTCCTGTGGGCCCAGGGGGAGTTCTACCGGGCGCTGCAGAAGCGCCACCACCAGCCGGCGACCGCGCTCGGCCTCGTGGCCGGCGCGCTCGTCCTGGCGGGCGCCTACTACCGGGGGGAGCCCGCGATGGTCTCGATGCTGCTGCTCGCGATCGTCGCGACCTTCCTCTGGTACATGGCCGTCCCCTCAGCACATCGCAAGGACGTCGCCACGAACATCGGGCTGACGGTCCTCGGCGTCGCCTACATCCCGCTCTTGGCCGGCTACGCGCTCGTCATGCTGAAGCTCCCGTCCGACGCTCGCGGGATCGTGGTCTCGGTGATCGGGCTCACGTTCGCCTACGACACCGCGGCTTTCATCGTCGGGTCGTGGTGGGGCAGTCGACCGCTCGCGCCGACGATCAGCCCGAAGAAGTCGATCGAGGGTGCGGTCGGGGCCACCTTGGTCGTGATCGCCGTTTCGGTCGGAGCCGTGGCCCCCTCGGTCGGCCTGCTGGACACGGTGGGACGGTCGGTGGGCCTCGCGGTGGTCGTGGCGATCTTCGCGCCGCTCGGCGACCTGGCCGAGTCCCTGCTCAAGCGCGACCTCGGTCTGAAGGACATGGGGAGCGTCTTGCCCGGTCACGGCGGGGTGCTGGACCGCATCGACTCGGTCCTGTTCGTCGCTCCGGCGGCCTTCCTCTTCCTTCGTCTGATCCTGCTCTAGTCCGGCCGGTCCGCGCCGATGATGGTGGAACGAGGCTTCGCTGATTCGCGGGGACGCGGGGTAATCTTGGGTCGATGCGCACGCTGGTGATCCTCGGATCGACCGGATCGGTCGGCACCCAGGCCCTCGAGGTGGTTCGGCGCAACCCGGACCGGTTCAAGGTCGTGGGGCTTTCGGCCGGGACCAACCATGAGCTCCTCGTGGGGCAGATCCGCGAGTTCCTCCCGCCGTACGTGGCGATCGCGGACGAGCAGGCCGCGGCCGACCTCAAGGAGAAGCTCACGAACATCCGCGACGTGGAGATGCTCGTGGGGCCGGACGCCGCCGAGACGCTCGCGCGCGAGCTCGAGGCCGACATGGTCGTGAACGCGCTCGTGGGGGCGTCGGGGCTCGCGCCCACGCTCGCGGCGCTCCAGAGCGGCAAGACCCTCGCGCTCGCCAACAAGGAGAGCCTGGTCATCGGGGGCGAGCTCGTGATGGACCTGATCAAGGGCGAGCCGGAGCGGCTGGTCCCCGTCGATTCCGAGCACGCGGGCCTTGCGCAGCTTCTTCGGGGGGAACGGAAGGAGGACGTGAAGCGCGTGATCCTTACCGGCTCGGGAGGCCCCTTCCGAGGCTGGTCGCGCAACGAGCTCGCGCGGGCGTCGGTCAAGGAGGCGCTGGCACACCCCATCTGGCAGATGGGGCCGAAGATCACGATCGACTCCGCCACTTTGATGAACAAGGGGCTCGAGGTCATCGAGGCCCACTACCTGTTCGGGCTGGACTACTCGCAGATCCACGTGGTGATCCACCCCGAGGGGATCGTCCACGCTCTCGTGGAGTTTCGCGACGGCACGATCCTGGCGCAGCTCGCGACGGCAGACATGCGCCTGCCGATCCAGCTCGCGCTCGCGTGGCCCGAGCGGTTGCCGACGGGCGTCGAGCCCGTTCCGATCGCCGACAAGAAGCTCACGTTCGAGTCCGTGGACCGTGAGGCGTTCCCCGCGATCGACCTGGCGTATCGAGTCGGCGAGCTGGGCCTCACCTTCCCGGCGGTCATGAGCGCGGCCAACGAGGTCGCGGTCATGGCCTTCCTCGAGGGCAAGATTCCCCTCACGCGCATCGTCGAGGTCGTCCAGAGCGTCGTCGACGAGCACGAGGCGCCCTCGACCGTGGTCTCGGTCGTGAACCTCGAGCGGGCGGACGCGTGGGCGCGCCGCCGCGCGGCCGAGATCATCGAGGCGCGTTGAGCCGGAGGCCGTGATGGCCGGGACCGTTGCGGAGATCACGTTCTTCGTCTCGCTGATCGTCGTGATCGTGATCCACGAGGCCGCGCACTTCGGCCTCGCCAAGTGGTTCGGCATCAAGGTCCAGGAGTTCTTCGTCGGATTCGGGCCGCGCCTGTGGTCGGTCCGTCGCGGCGAGACCGAGTACGGCGTGAAGGCGATCCCGGCCGGGGGCTACGTGAAGATCGCCGGGATGAACCCGTACGAGGAGATCGATCCCCAGGAAGCCCCGCGTACCTTCGGCGCGAAGCCCATCTGGCAGCGGGCGCTCGTGATCGTCGGCGGCCCGGCCACCCACTTCGTCCTCGCGTTCCTGGCGTTCGCGATGTGGCTGGGCGCCGTCGGGCAGCCCACCGCCCGGGGCCCGCTGGTGGCGGCCGTGGCGCCGACCCTCGGGGGCCGCACGTCGCCGGCGGCGTCGGTGGGGCTCCGGCCCGGGGACCGCATCGTCGGCGTCGAGGGCGTGAACATGCCGACCGACACGCAACTGGTCCACGTGACGCGCACGCACGTCGGCGTTCCGATCACGCTGCGGGTGCTTCGCGACGGCCGGACGTTCGTCGTGCGCGTCACCCCCGTCCTGTCGAGCGTCGCCGGGCAGCGTGTGGGACGGATCGGCGTCGAGCTCGGCCAGGCGCGCCAGACGAGTGGCCTGGTGGGCTCGGTGACGGGCGCCGGACGGCTCGTCGGCACCGCGGTGGTCGAATCGGTCCGCGGCATCGCCCGACTGTTCGGCCCGGAGGGCATCGGCCGCCTCGTCACGCTCCTGTTCACGAACGCACCGCGCAAGCCCTCCGACGTGCAGAGCGTCGTCGGCGTCGGCCGGCTCGTCGGCGAGACCGCGAGCGCCAGCCGCTTCTGGGACCTGCTGTGGATCTTCGCGCTCGTGAACGTGTTCATCGCGTTGCTGAACCTCCTCCCGCTCCCTCCCTTCGACGGCGGCCACCTGGCCGTGCTCGCGATCGAGAAGGTTCGCGGCCGCAAGGTCGACATGCGCAAGATGGTGCCGGTCTCGGCGGTGGTGGCGACGGTCTTCGTGATCCTGTTCGTGGCGATCGTCTACCTGGACATCACCAAGCCGATCACGCTCCATCCCTAGGACCCGGGCGCTCGCCTTGCCACAAGTTCTCAACACACCCCCAGAGGGGCCGCCACAGCCGGCGGCTACGATTTGGGCCGTGACCCGGCAAACCGTCCTGGTCGTGGACGACGAGGAAGCCATCGCCGAGGCCGTCCGCGCCCGTCTCGAGAGCGAGGGGTACGCGGTCGTCGTGGCCGGCGACGGGCCCCGCGCGATCGAGCTCACCCGTGAGGTGCACCCTGACCTCGTCGTCCTCGACCTCATGCTCCCCGGCATGGACGGGCTCGAGGTGTGCAAGGAGATCCAGCGGGACGCGTGGATCCCCGTCCTCATGTTGACCGCCCGGACCGAGGAGGCCGACAAGGTTGCGGGCTTCGCCGTCGGTGCCGACGACTATCTGACCAAGCCCTTCAGCCTGCGCGAGCTCGCCGTCCGTGTGAAGGCGATCCTTCGCAGAGTGGAGCGGATCCGCTCGGGCCCGACGAGCGAGCCGATCGAGCGGGGGCCGCTCGTGATCGATCCCTCGCGACGGCGCGTGACCGTGGACCGGGTCGAGGTGGCCCTCACGCCCCTCGAGTTCGAGATCCTGCACACGCTCGCCCGCAGCCCCGGCGTCGTGTTCACGCGCGAGCAGCTCATGGATCGCGTGTGGGGCTACCGCGACTACGCGGGCGGGCGCGTCGTCGACTCACACGTCGCGCGGATTCGCCGGAAGCTGGGGGAGGACGGCGCCGAGCCGAGGTTCATCCGCACGGTCCACGGCGTCGGCTACGCCTTCCGGGACGAGGGGGAGAGCGCGTGAGACCGCTCGAGAGGCTCCCGACCATCCGGGCGAAGCTGGGCTCGACGATCGTCTTCGCCGTCGGGCTCACGCTGGCCCTCGTGTTCGTCTTCCTCGGGTTCGCGCTTCGGAGCCCGTTTCGCGAGGCCGAGCTCGGCCGTCTCGCGCGCATCGCCGATCAGGCGGCGAACGCGACGAGCCCGACGGTGCCGCCTGGCGTGTCGATCGCGGTTCTGCGCGACGGGCGCTTCACCTGGATCGGCGGCGAGCGCACCCCCCCTCCGCGTTTCGGTGACGGGCGCGTCCACATCGGCATCGCGAACGGGCTCGAGTACGCGGCGGTGCCGCTCCGCGGATCGGTCGGGGCCCCGGCGATGCTCTACGCGGTGCGCTCCGCGCCGGGCGTCCTGCCGGCGACCCTGCGGTTCCTCCGCGACTTCTGGGGACAGCTCCTGGTTGCCGGGGCCGTCGCGGCCGCCATCGCGCTGCTGATCGCGCGGTGGCTCGCCCGCGGCATGACCCAGCCGCTGCGGGACATGGCGCAGGCCGCTCGCCGGATGGAGGCGGGCGAGTACGGGCAGCGGGTCCGGACGCGCTCCCGGGACGAGGTCGGCCAGCTGGCGGCCGCGTTCAACCGGATGAGCGGCGAGCTCGAGAGCCTCGAGCGCCTGCGTCGCGAGCTCGTCGCGAACGTCTCGCACGAGCTCAAGACCCCGATCAGCGCGCTCCGCGCCCATCTCGAGAACCTGCTCGACGGCGTGGAGCGCCCCGATCCCGAGACGCTCCAGGTCATGCTCTCGCAGTCCGAGCGGCTCGGCCGGCTGGTCGAGCAGCTCCTCGACCTGTCGCGCCTGGACTCGGGCGAGATGCCGTTGCAGCGGGAGCAGACGCCCCTGCAGCCGATCGTGTCGCAGGTGCTCTCGGAGATCCAGGTGGCGAGCGCGAACCGCGACGTCCACGTCGAGGGTCGGATCCCGCCCGACCTGCCGCCGGTCTTCGTGGATCGGGAGCGGGTCCACCAGGTGCTGTTCAACCTGCTCGACAACGCGGTGCGCTTCACGCCTCCCGGCGGTGCGGTCGTGGTCTCCGCGCAGTGCACGAACGGCTCCTGCGAGGTGAGCGTGGCGGACACCGGCCCCGGCATCCCGCCGGAGCATCTGCCACGGCTGTTCGAACGGTTCTATCGTGTCGACCCGTCGCGGTCGCAGCGGGACGGCGGAACCGGGATCGGGTTGGCGATCGCACGGTCGGTGGTGGAGGCCCACGGAGGGCGGATCCGCGCCGAGAGCGAGGTCGGGAAGGGAAGCGTGTTCACGTTCGATCTACCGGTCGCCCCCGCGACCGAGACAAGGAGGGCCTCGTGAAGTCCTGGACGACCACGATCGACATCCCGGCGATGGAGCGCTACTCCTACCTGGATCTCACCGAGGAGCTCGAACGCGCCATCAAAGACTCCGGGGTTACCGACGGCGCCGCGATCGCCTTCTGCCAGCACACGACGGCGGCCCTCCTCATCAACGAGTGGGAGGACGGCGCCCTGGAGGACTTCCGCAAGCGCGTTCAGGAGCTCGTGCCGGAGAGCATCTACTACGCTCACGACGACATGGATCGCAGGACGCAGAACCTCGACGAGTCGCACGAGCGCGCGAACGGCCACTCGCACGTGAAGACGATGCTGCTGTCGGCGACATCCCATGCGATCCCCGTGTCGGCCGGCGCGCCGATGTTCGGCCGCTGGCAGCGACTGATCCTGTTCGAGATGGACGAGCCGAAGGAGCGTCAGGTGACGTTCCACATCTTCGGCGAGTGACGGCGGGCCGCGGAACGATGCTCGCGACCCGACGCCCCTCGCGGAAGGTCCGGTTGGGGACGGTCGAGATCGGGGGGGACGCTCCGATCTCGGTCCAGACGATGACGACGACCAGGACCGCGGATGTCAACGCCACGCTGCAGCAGATCGCCTCGGTGGTGGCGGCCGGGGTGGACATCGTCAGGGTGGCCGTCCCGCACTGGGAGGACGCCGAGGCCCTGAAGGCGATCGCCGCCCACTCCACGGTGCCGGTCGTGGCCGACGTCCACTTCCAGTGGAAGTACGCGATGGCGGCGCTCGAAGCCGGTGTCCAGGGCTTGCGGATCAACCCCGGGAACATCAAGCACCACGACCGGCTGCGGCTGATCGCGCGCGAGGCCAAGGCGCGTGGGGTCCCGATACGGGTCGGCGTGAACGCGGGGTCGCTCGACAAGGATGTGCTCGCCAAGTTCGGCGCGCGCTCGCCCGAGGCCCTCGTCGAGTCGGCGCTCTCCGAGGTTCGGATTCTGGAAGACGAGGACTTCCTTGACATCGTGATCTCGGTCAAGCACTCGCATGCGGCGACGATGATCGAGGCGTACCGCATGCTCGCCGAGAAGTGCGACTACCCCCTCCACTTGGGCGTGACCGAGGCCGGGCCGATGCCGGTCGGTGGGATCAAGAACGCGGTCGGAATCGGCACGCTCCTCGCGGAGGGGATCGGCGACACGATCCGCGTCTCGCTCACCGACGACCCGGTCGATGAGGTCAAGGTGGGAATCGAGATCCTGAAGGCGCTCGGCTTGCGGGCGCGCGGACTGGACCTCGTGGCCTGTCCGTCGTGCGGCCGCGCGGAGGTCGACGTGCTCGGTTTGACCCGCCGGGTCCACGAGGCGCTCGAGCGCAAGGGCATCACGGTGCCGATCCGGGTCGCCGTGATGGGGTGCGTGGTGAACGGACCCGGCGAGGCGCGCGAGGCCGACCTGGGCATCGCGGCCGGCAAGGGCTTTGGCCACCTGATTGTGAACGGCGAGGTGAAGGGCAAGGTCCCGGAGAGCCGCTTCGTGGAGGCCCTCGTCGAGGAGGCCGAGCGGATGGCGGCTCGGCGCGCCGCCGAAGCGGCGCCCGGCGACGAGCCTCGTTCGTCGTGATCGCCGCCGGCGACGAGCCTCGTTCGTCGTGATCGCCGCCGGCGACGAGCCTCGTTCGTCGTGATCGCCGCCCGGCGCCGAACCCACGAGTCTGCTACAGACTAGTGGCTCGCCGCGAGCTCGAGGAAGTTCTGCATGATCCGGGGGCCCTCCGGCGTGAGGATCGACTCGGGATGGAATTGCACCCCGAACCTCGGGAGCTCGCGGTGACGGGTGCCCATCACCAGCCCGTCCTCGGTCCATGCCGTGAGCTCGAGCTGCGACGGAAGCGAGTCGCGGACGACCACAAGCGAGTGGTAGCGGCCGGCCTCGAAGGGGTTGCTCACCCCCTCGAAGAGGCCGCGGCCGTCGTGATGGACGAGTGAGGCCTTGCCGTGAACCGGCGTCGCGCGCTCCACCCGTCCTCCGGCCGCCACGCCGAGCGCCTGGTGGCCGAGGCAGACGCCGAGCACCGGCGTCTCCGGCGGCAGCAGCTCGAGCAAACGGGGAAAGCACCCCGCGTCCTCCGGCCGACCGGGCCCGGGCGACAAGATCACCGCCTGGGGGCGGCGCTCGACGAGGGTCTCGGCCGGCAGCGCGTCGCTCAGCACCACCTCGGTCCTGGTGCCGAGGCTCTCGACGAGCTGAACGAGGTTGTACGTGAACGAGTCGTAGTGATCGACGACGAGGATCATCTGGGGGTGTCTCCGATCTCATGCCCCGATGGAGGGGCGATCGCGGGGAGCAGGGCCGCCGCCTTCGCGCGAGTCTCGGCGAGCTCCGACTCCGGGTCGGAGTCGGCCACGACGCCGGCCCCGGTCTGGACGTGTGCGATGCCGTCCGTCACCACCGCCGTCCTGATCGTGATACAGAAGTCGAGGTCGCCGGCGAAGGTCCGGTAGCCCACCGCGCCGGCGTAGGGTCCGCGGGCCGTCGGCTCCGCCTCGGCGATGAGCTCCATCGCCCGTCGCTTGGGAGCGCCGGTCACGGTCCCGGCGGGGAACGCGACGGCCAGCGCGTCGAACGGGTCCTGCCCCTCGGCGAGCTCCCCCTCGACCGTGCTCACGATGTGCATGACCTTCGAGAAGCGCTCGACGACCATCAGCTCGGTGGGCCGGACGGTGCCCGGCTTGCACACCCTAGCGAGGTCGTTGCGGGCGAGGTCGACCAGCATCGCGTGCTCGGCCTGCTCCTTCGGGTCCGCGAGGAGCTCGTGCTCGAGGAGCCGGTCGCGCATCTCGGTGCGACCGCGGGGACGCGTGCCCGCGATCGGCCTGGCGGACACCCTTCGGTCCTCCACGCGCACCAGCGGCTCGGGCGACGAGCCGGCGAGCTCCATGCCGAGCATCCGAAGGAAGAACATGTAGGGGGCGGGGTTCGTGACGCGCAGCCGCCTGTAGATCGGGAACCCGCCGCCGTCCGCGGCGAACGAGATCCGCCTCGATGGAACGCCCTGGTAGATGTCGCCGGCCAGGATGCGCTCCTTGAACGCGGACACGATCTCGCGATACCGCTCGTCGGGCATGTTCGGCTCGCCGACCGCGCCGGAGCCCTGAGGGTCGATGTCGACAGGCTCGGGCGCGGGAGGTCTGGCAGAGGAGACGGCCTCCGCGAGCTCCTCCAGAGCGTCCACTCCCCGGCGGTAGCCGTCGGCCGGGACGTGGGCGACCAGCAGCAGACGCTGCCGCCAGTGGTCGAACACCACCGCGCGGTCGATCACGAGCAGACCGATCGGCGGGCACGGGGCCGACTCGGGGTGAGGTGCGGGGTGGCCGTCGAGGAGGGCGCCGGCCTCGTACGCCACGTAGCCCATCAGCCCGCCGGCGAGCGAGGGGAGCTCGGGAAGCCGCGGGGCCGCGAGCGAGGCTGCGAGCGCCCGGAGGGCGTCGCGGACCGGGGCGCGCGGGGCCTGCGACCCGAACGGGAGGGGGCGCGTCACGTCCCGGATCGACAGGCCGGAGGCGTCGGCCACCGCCACCGCCGCGGGATCCCCCGCGGCGAACGAGTACCTGCCCCAACGCTCGGAGCGCTCCACGCTCTCGAGCAGGACCCCGGCCCCCTGGCCGGCGAGCGCCGGGAAGACGCCCACCGGTGTCGAGACGTCCGCGAGCAGCTCGGCCCAGACCGGCACGAGGGGCCAGTCGAGCGCGAGCCGCTCGAACGTGTCCGGGTCCGGTCTGACCCGCATCACCGCCCTCCTCGAATGCACGAGGCCCCGGGGCGCTCCCGGGGCCTCTTCGCGATCCGTTGTCGAAATGCCGTTCAGATGCGCGACGGCTCCGGGCTCCTCGAGCCCCTGGGCCACGACCAGACGGTCGCCGTTCGCGCCATCGTGCGCCGATTGTGCGGGGTCTGGGGGCGGGGCGTCAACGGGAGCTCGAGGGCCCTGCGAGTGGTCGGGCGGCGCGCCGCGGGGCACTCTGCTAGCGTCGGCTGGCGTCCAGACGGCTGCAGGAGAGACCCAGTGCACGCACGTCGTCGTCCGGCCGTTCTCAGCGCTCTGATCGCGCTTGGACTGCTCGGGCCCGCGCTCGCGGGCGCGCGCGCGCCGGTGCGAGCGTGGCCCGACCGGCTCCGGCCGAGCTCCTATGGGGTGCAACGGACGCGATGGTCCGTCGGGGTCGGGGCTCGGGCCTTCCTCGCTCGGCCGAAGTCGCCGGCGCGGTCGCTCGGATCGCCCACCGTCCTGCAGGCCTTCGACGCCATCCCACGGACCGGTGCCCGATGGCCCGGTGACCCCACGGGCGCGGAGGGCGACGGCTGGATCCTCACGGCGGCGAACGGCAGCTTCGCCCTCTACGATCCGAGCGGCGAGCCGGTGCTCGGACCCAGCCCGTACGCAAGCCTCTTCCGCTTCCCGGCCGGGACCGACTCGTTCGGCGCCCGGGTCGTCTACGACCAGTATCGGCGTACGTTCGTGCTCGCCTTCCTCGCGCGGAGCTCGCCGCGTCGACAGTCGTGGATCCTGCTGGTCTCCATTCCCGACGGGAGCGCGAGCGACACCACCACCTGGTGCGGGACCCGCATCGTGGCCGATCGCCTCGCCGGCGACGGGCCGCAGTGGGCGGCCGACCCCGCGCTCGGCTACGACGCCGGGCGGGTCACGCTGGCGACGGACATGCGGGCGTTCGGGGGAAGCGAGGCGTTCGCGTACGCCCAGGTTCTGTCGATCCCCAAGGACGGCCTCTACGACTGCGATCGAGCGCTCACGTTCGACACCATGACGGGCCGCGCGACTCGCAATCCCGACGGGTCGCAGGCCTTCGGTCTCCGGCCGGCCGCGAGCGTGGGCCCGCATCCGTCCGCGCAGTACCTCGTGTCGTTCGAGCCGCGGGCCTCGGCGCTCGTGCTGTGGCGCGTCCGGTCCTCGGGCACCGGCGCGAGCCTCGCCAGGGTCGCCCTGCCGGTCGAGCGGGTGAGGCGGGCGCCGCTCGGCTCTCAGGCAGGCGGTGCGACGGAGGGCGCCCGGTGGAGGCCGGGCGACCTGCGGCCGGTCAACGCCTTCTACGACGCTGTCCGCGGGCGCGTGTACGCCGCGCACGCGATCCGACGCAACCTGCGCCCCGACCCCTCGACCGGCCACTACGTGGAGGCGGTCGTGCGCTGGTACGAGATCCGGCCGCGGGCCAGAATCGGTGAATCGCGGGTGACCCGATTCGGAACGGTGGGGGCGCCCGAGACCGACGCCGGCTGGCCCGCCGTGGCCACGGACGGCGCCGGCAACCTGTTCGTCGTGTACTCGCGTGCGAGCGAGCCCGACGGGGAGTACCTGTCGACCTGGGTGGCTGTGGTTCCGCCGCGCTCCACCGTCGCCGAGACGACGTTGGTCGCGCCCGGCGAGGCCACGTTCAAGGCGACCCGCGGTCCGGAGCCGTGGGGGACGGCGGCCGCGATCACCCGCGATCCGGGGGACCCGAGCCGGATCGCGATCGTCGACCAGTACGCCCGCGCGGATCGATCCGGGCCCACCCGCGATTGGCAAGAGGTCGTTGCGATCGTCTCCGCGGCCTCGTGAGCGGCGGGTATCCTGTCGGCCCGATGCGACTGTCCCGTCTGTTCGCGCCCACGCTCCGTGAGGATCCGGCGGACGCCGAGATCCCCTCTCACCGACTGCTCCTGCGCGCCGGGTTCATTCGGCCCGTGATGGCGGGCGTGTACACCACGCTGCCGCTCGGTCTACGGACGATGCGCAAGATCGAGAGGATCGTTCGGGAGGAGATGGACGCGGCAGGCGCGCAGGAGATCCGGATGCCGATCGTGTTACCGGCCGATCCCTGGAAGGCCACCGGTCGCTACGAGCTCTACGGCGATGTCATGTTCAAGCTCACCGACCGACACGACCGCCAGCTCGTGCTCGGTCCGACGCAGGAGGAGGTGGCCGCCCCGCTGATCGCCGGTGATCTGCCCTCGTACCGGGACCTGCCGATCAACGTGTACCAGGTCGAGTGGAAGTACCGGGACGAGTTCCGGCCGCGGTTCGGGCTGCTCCGCGGACGCGAGTTCCTGATGAAGGACGCCTACTCGTTCGATCGGGACGAGGAGGGGATGCGCGAGTCCTACCGGATCATGTACGAGGCGTACGAGCGCGTCTTCGAGCGTTGCGGCCTCGACTTCGTCGTGGTCGAAGCCGACCCGGGACAGATCGGCGGTGGCGTGAACCACGAGTTCATGGCCCGCGCGAGCGTCGGCGAGGACCTGTTCGTCGAGTGCGAGAACGGGGACTACCTGGCCGACACGGAGGCCGCCCGACCGATGGCTCCTGAGCCGGCCGGCGAGGGAACCGAGCCGCTGATCGAGATCGACACGCCCGACACGCCGACGATCGAGGCGCTCGCCGCCTTCCTCGGGGTCGAGCCCTCGCGCACGCTGAAGTGCGTGATGTTCGACGTCGCGGGGCGCTCGACCGCCGTGCTCGTCCCCGGCGACCGCGAGGTGAGCGTCAACAAGCTCGAGAAGCTCGTGTTTCCAGCCAAGGTCCGGCCCTTCGAGGAAGGCGACTTCGAGGCGCGCGGCTTCGTGAAGGGCTACGTGGGCCCCCAGGGTTTCGGGGAGGGGGTGCTCGTGATCGCCGACCACCTGGTCCGTGGCGGGCGGGACTGGATCACCGGCTCGAACGCTCGCGACCGCCACGTGACCGGGGCGAACGTCGGTCGCGACTTCCGCGTGGACCGGTGGGAGGACGTGGTCGAGTTCCGCGAGGGCGACCGGTGCCCTCTCGACGGGGGAACGCTGCACATCGGACGTTCGATCGTCGTCGGCCACATCTACCAGCTCGGAACGAACTACTCCGCCCCGCTGGGAGCGAGGTTCGTCGACGAGGACGGCACGGAGAAGCCGTACGTGATGGGCTCCTACGGCATCGGCATCTCGCGCATCGTCGCGGCCGCCGTGGAGCAGCGCCACGACGAGCTCGGCATCGTGTGGAACAAGTCGCTTGCGCCGTTCGAGGTGGTCGTGATCGTCGCGAACCAGGACGACGAGCGAGCCCGTACGGAGGGCGAGCGGATCTACCGGGAGCTCGGCGAGCGGGGCGTCGACGTCGTGATCGACGACCGCGAGCTGACCGCGGGCGTGAAGTTCGCCGACGCCGACCTCGTGGGCTACCCGGTGCAGGTGGTGGTCGGCCGCCGCGGGATCGAGCGTAGGTCGGTCGACCTCAAGCTGCGGGCGACGGGGGAGCGGACGAGCGCGGCACTCGTCGACGCGGCACGGACCGCGGTGGACCTGCTGTCGTCGGCGCCGTAGGCTCCCCCACGGTGAGCGTCCGGGCTCCCTACGCGCTTCGCGAGTTCGTCAAGATGCGGCCCGAGGTCGAGGCCGTGCTCCAGCACGTCGGCCTTCGAACCTGGGACCTGCTCCTGATCGACCTCGAAGGCAACTGGGTCCGGGACGAGTTCGAGTCCCAGGAGGTCGCCGAGGCGGTGTGCAGGGACCTCGGCATCCGCATGCACCGGGGCTGGGCCGATGCCCGGATGGCCCGGCGGATGAACGCCCGCGACCACTGGAACCGCCCGGGCGGCCAGCGGCGCGCGGTGTAAGGCCGGCAGGTCCGGACCTGGCCTACGGTCCGTTCGGTATACTGGTTCTGCAATCGGAGCGGCATCACCCGGAAGTGGGCTCGCGCCCACTTTCTTTTTCGAGGGGCACGAGCGGCGAGCGAGATGGATGTGGAGGCGCTGGTCCGGCCGGTGGTCGAGTCGGCCGGGCTGGAGCTCTGGGAGGTCACCTACCGCAAGGAGGGTGGGCGGATGGTGCTCCGTGTGACGGTGGACCGTGAGGGCGGTGTCGACCTCGACACCATCGCCGAGACCTCCGAGCGCCTGTCCCGTCGGCTGGACCTCGAGGACTTCGGCCCCTCGCGCTACCGGCTGGAGGTGAGCTCGCCGGGGCTGGAGCGGGCGCTCCGCACGCCGCGCCACTTCGAGCGGAGCGTGGGTGAGCGCGTGCGGGTGAGAACGGTGGAGCCGGTGGCCGGCTCCCGAGTGCACGAGGGCGCGCTGGTCTCGGCCGACGCGGAGGCGATGGTGATCGCCGCCGAGGGCGGAGAGCTGCGCGTCCCCTACGAGAACCTCGCGTCGGCGAGGACGGTCTTCGAGTGGGGATCGACAGGTTCGAAGGGGAGCAGGAGATGAACCCGGACATGATCGCGGCGCTGAGAGAGCTCGAGCGCGAGAAGGGCATCGCGTTCGAGACGATTCTCGCCGGCCTCGAGGAGGCCATGGCGTCGGCCTACAAGTCGTGGTGGAAGCAGCAGCACCCCGAGGTCGACGAGGACTCGTTCGGGGTTCGCGCCAGCATCGATCCGGAGTCCGGTGACCTTCGCGTCTTCCTCCAGGAGCTCGTCGAGAAGGAAGGCCAAGAGGGCGAGCTCGTGACCGAGGTGGCCTCGGAGAAGGAGGTCGAGGTCACCGACGAGTTCAAGGGCCGGATCGGGGCGCAAACCGCCAAGCAGGTCATCTTCCAGAAGCTCCGCGACGCCGAGCGCGAGATGACCTACGAGGAGTTCGCCGGGCGCGAGGGCGACGTGGTGACCGGAATCGTGCAGCAACAGGAACGCCGCTACACGCTCCTCGACCTCGGCAAGGTGGAGGCGCTTCTGCCGCAGGCCGAGCAGGTGCCGTCCGAGCCCTACCGGCACGGCGAGCGCCTCAAGGCCTACATCACCGAGGTCCGCAAGGGGACCAAGGGTCCGCAGATCGTCGTCTCGCGCACCCATCCGGGTCTGCTCAAGAAGCTGTTCGAGCTCGAGGTCCCGGAGATCGAGGAGGGTATCGTCGAGATCCGGGCGGTCGCCCGCGAGCCGGGGCACCGGTCGAAGATCGCTGTCTCCTCGAGGGAACCGGGGGTCGATCCGGTCGGCGCGTGCGTGGGGCCGAAGGGCTCGCGTGTGCGGATGGTCGTGAACGAGCTCCGGGGCGAGAAGATCGACGTCGTCCCCTGGAGCCCGGATCCGGCGACGTTCGTGGCGAACGCGCTGCAGCCGGCCAAGGTGAAGGAGGCACGGGTCGACCCGGAGACGCAGACGGCGCTGGTGATCGTCCCCGACTACCAGCTCTCGCTCGCGATCGGCAAGGAGGGCCAGAACGCTCGTCTGGCCGCCCGCCTGACCGGGTGGCGGATCGACATCAAGAGCGAGAGCCAGCTCGCGGAGGAGCAGCGGGGCGGCGCCGGGGCCTCCGAAGCCGCGCAGGCGCCGGCTCACGAGCCGGCTCACGAGCCGCAGCCCGAGCCGGTCGACGAGCCCGTCGAGCCGCGCCCGGTGGGGGAGCCCGCGGAGGGATAGCCGTGGGCCGGCCTCGCGCGCCGGAGCGAACGTGCGTCGGCTGTCGCGAGCGCGCGCCCAAGGGGGACCTCCTGCGGATCGTTCGCGGGGCCGACGGGTCCGTGCGTGTGGACGCCACCGGGGCGGCGCCCGGACGCGGTGCCTACGTCCATCGGGCGCCGGAGTGCGCGCGGCGAGCGCTCGGGCGGGGGGCTCTCGCCCGGGCGCTGCGAACCGGCCTGTCGAAGGGTGAAGCCGCTACGCTAGGGGCCGACATCGAGCGGGAAGTGAGGCAGTGAGGGTCCACGAGCTGGCGAAGGAGCTCGGCGTGACGAGCAAGGATCTGCTCGCCGCGCTGGAGGAGATGGGGATCGAGGGCCGCACGGCGTCCTCCTCGGTTCCCGACGAGGCCGTGCCGCGTCTCCGGGCGACGGGCGGCAAGGCCGTGCCCGGGGCCAGGGTGAAAGAGGTCGTCGAGGCCCCGACGCCAAAGCCCAAGCCCAGGCCCAAGCCCAAGACGGAGCAGGTCGAGCCCTCCGCTCCGGTCGTCCCTGTGCCTCCGGCTCCGGAACCGGCTCCGTCGCCCGCTCCCATCTCGGGGGTCCCGGCCGAGGTCTCGGGCGACGGCGGAGTCCAGCCGGCGCCGCCCGCTCCGGCGCCGCCCGCTCCCACGCCCCCGGCCCCGGCGCCGCCACGGGCCGGGTTGCCCGTGCTCAGGGTCGTTCGGGGCTCGAGCGCCCAGACGATCGCGGACAAGATCGGCCGATCGGTCGCCGACATCGTGAAGGTCCTGTTCTCCATGGGCGAGATGGTGACGGCGACTCAGTCCCTCTCCGACGAGGCGATCGCCCTCGTCGCCTCCGAGCTCGGGTTCGAGGCCGACATCGTCGGCGTGGAGGAGGAAGAGGAGGAGCGCGAGGAGATCGACGAGAGCCGGCTTCGACCGCGGCCCCCGGTGGTCACGGTCATGGGGCACGTCGACCACGGCAAGACCCTGCTCCTCGATGCGATCCGCAAGACCGACGTGGTCTCGGCCGAGTTCGGCGGGATCACGCAGCACATCGGCGCCTATCAGGTGCGTACGCACGACCGCGAGATCACGTTCATCGACACGCCGGGCCACGAAGCGTTCACCGCGATGCGGGCTCGTGGGGCCCAGGTGACCGACATCGCGGTGCTGGTCGTGGCGGCCGATGACGGGGTGAAGCCGCAAACGATCGAGGCGCTCGACCACGCCCGCGCCGCGGGGGTTCCGATCATCGTCGCGGTCAACAAGATCGACAAGCCCGAGGCCGACCCGCAGCGCGTTCGGCAGCAGATGGTTGAGCTCGGGGTCGTCCCCGTCGAGTACGGCGGAACCTACGAGTTCGTCGATGTCTCGGCCAAGGCCAGGACGAACCTGGACACCCTGCTCGAGACCATCCTGCTCGTCGCCGACATCGAGGACCTGAAGGCCGACCCGGAGGGTCGAGCCCGCGGCGTGGTGATCGAGGCAAACCTGGACCGGGGGCGCGGGCCGGTCGCGACCGTCCTGGTTCAGCGCGGGACGCTCGAGGTCGGGGACACGCTCGTGTCCGGGACGACGTTCGCGAAGGTCCGCGCGATGCTCGATGAGAACGGGCGACCAGTAAAACAGGCCGGCCCGAGCAAGCCCGTTCAGGTGCTCGGATGGTCGGCGGTGCCCGGGGCGGGGGACGAGTTCCGCGAGGTCGAGGACGAGCGGGAAGCACGGCACATCGCCCAGGAGCGGGAGGCGAAGCTGCGAGCGGCCGAGCTCGTGACGACACGGCCGCCCACGCTCCAGGAGCTGATGGCCCAGGCCCGCGAGGCGGAGGCACCCGAGCTCAACCTCGTCGTCAAGGCCGACGTCCAGGGCTCGATCGGTGCCCTCGTCGATGCCTTCGCCAAGCTGCCGCAGGACGAGGTCCGGGTCCGGATCATCCGCAGCGCGGTCGGCGCCATCACCGAAAGCGACATCGCGCTGGCGATGGCCTCCCGCGCGATCGTGATCGGGTTCAACGTCCGGCCCGACGCCAACGCCCAGGCCCTCGCCGAGCGAGAGGGAGTCGACGTTCGGCTGTACCGGGTGATCTACGACGCGATCGACGACATCCG
>Ga0070741_10009524_pt1 | contig 18799 bp, 25 predicted proteins | sample Coa_R1_4_FD_66440 | JGI IMG/M metagenome (GOLD analysis project Ga0070741, IMG submission 66440) | Surface soil microbial communities from Centralia Pennsylvania, which are recovering from an underground coalmine fire - Coalmine... | ecosystem: Environmental > Terrestrial > Soil > Unclassified ...
GGCCTTCACTGGTCGGCTGCCCGACTGGGTGGCCGGAACCGAGGCCACGCTCGCGCAGGCACAGCAGGCCTGCATGAGCGGCGGCTTCGCAGGGCTCGCGCCGACGCTCGCGCAGTACAGGATCGGCTCGCTCGACGCGGACCTGCGCTGCACTGTCACGCGCTGACCGGTGGCGTGCAGAGGCCCGACCGTGAGCCGGACAGGGTCTCGCGGCGAACTTGCGGCATGCGCGGACACCCTCTCGAGCTGAGAGGTGATCTGGGCGAGATTGCTCGGTCCCGTTGTTCGATCGAGGAGGGTCGAGATGATCCAGCACGGTCAGGTGTTCAAGTTGAAGACGGCCGGTGCGGACGGGCAGCCGTTGTGGGCATACCGTTACCGGCTCGAGGGGCGCGGCTCGGAGCGGCCGCAGGTTGGCGGGTTCGCGACCCGCGAAGAGGCCGAGAAGGCGTTGAGGAAGGTGCTGGATCGGCTCGGTCCGGGCGGCGGCGGCGTGATCACGCTCGCGGAGCTCGTCGATGAGTATCTGGAGCTGCATCAGGCTGAGCCGGTGACGATCGACAAGCTGCGCTGGCTGCTCCGCAAGGCAACGTGCAGCCTCGGTGACAAGCGCATCGCGGACTTGTCACCGAAGGAGGTGTACGCGTGGCGGTCAACGCTTCCGGAGGGCCACCGGTTTGAGGCGACGCAGGCGCTGCGGCAGGTCCTCAACCGAGCGATCGCCTGGGGACTGCTGGACTACAACCCGGCCAAGCGGGGTGTTCCGAATCCGCAGCGGCGGCCGAAGGAGAAGCGGCCGTTCGAGTCGTGGGCGCAGATCGAGGCTGTCGCCGCCCAGCTCGGCCCCGTGTATGGGCCGATGGTTGTCTTCGCGGCCGCGACCGGACTGCGACCGTCGGAGCTGTTCGGGCTCGAGCAGCACGACGTCGACCGCGAGGCCGGTGTCGTCTACGTGCGGCGCGCCTACGCGAACGGCCGCCTCAAGCACACCAAGACGCGTTTGAGTACGCGCGCGGTGCCGCTGCAGGCGAAGGCGGTGGAGGCGCTCGACCGGCTACCCGCCTCGGTCAACCCGATTCTGTTTCCGAACGGCCGGGGCGGCCGGATCGATTTCCGCATCTTCGGTCGCAAGCACTGGCGGCCGGCACAGATCAAGGCCGGGATCCAGCCGGTCCGCGGTCTCTACGACCTACGCCACACCTACGTGACGTTCGCGCTGCGCGCCGGCGTGCCGGTGTTCGCGGTCTCGCGCTTCATCGGCTCGAGCATCGCGATGATCGACCGCCATTACGGCCACCTCGCCCAGGACAGCCGCGAATACGCCGTTGCCCTCATGGACGCACTCGCGCTCGAGCGGGCCGTGGACGCTGCGTGGACGTCGACCCGGAGCCGCGCAAACGCCGTCAGTAACAACGATTGGAAGCCTCGTCGGAAGACGAATCAGCGGCGCGTGGACGCTCGGTGGACGCCGAAGCTCGTTCTCGTCGCCTCAGCCGACAACGAAAACAGCTAAACAGCAGCAACGATGCTAAGCCCTCTCGCGGACTCGAACCGCGGACCCCCTCCTTACCATGCCATGAATGCTCCATGCCTCCGGCGCTTTCGGCGACCGTCGGGAGTGGCAAGCGGACGTTTTCGTTCAGCGCTTTCCTGAAGGCGCGCCGGGCCGCCGTCCGCTGTCGTTTGTGTTGGCGGCGCGACGTTTCGCGTCTTTGCGGGCTGCTTCCTCTGCGCTGCGCCGTTGAGCGAGGCGTCGTGTTGCGGCGATGATCACATGCAGAGCGCTCACGGCGTTCACGCTAGCCGTTCGCCCCCACGGCCGGCCTCCCCGTCTCCTTCTTGCTCCTGTGAAGATCTAGCGGAGATGAGGAGGCGGGTGTCCTGAACATCGGTCTGGCGATGCTGGCGGTCGGCGGCGTGCTGGCTGCGAGTGTGGCGGTGGCGCTCGGCGCCGCCAAGTCGGGCCTGCCTGCGCTGGTTGCCTTCCTCGGGCTGGGGATGGTTCTCGGCTCTGACGGCCCGGGCGGGATCGCGTTCGACGATGCCCAGTTGGCGCGCGAGGTCGGGGTCGTTTCGCTGGCGGCGATCCTGTACGAGGGCGGGTTGTCGACGTCGTGGCGGCGGCTGCGCGAGGTGGCGACGCCGGCGCTTCTCCTGTCGACGGTGGGTGTGATTGTGACGGCGGCGATTGCGGGGGCGGCCGCCTACGGCCTGTTCGATCTCTCGTGGACGAAGTCATTCCTGCTCGGGGCGGTCGTCGCCTCGACCGATGCGGCGGCGGTGTTTGCGACCCTGCGCAGTACGCGGCTGCGGCGCGGCCTCGCGCGAACGTTGGAGGCCGAGTCGGGTGCAAACGATCCGGTGGCGATCGCGCTGACGCTCGGCTTGATCGCCTGGATCGAGCAGCCAGGGTATGGCCTCGGCGATCTGTCGGTGCTGCTCGTCCGCCAGCTCGGACTGGGGCTGGTGATCGGAGTGGCGCTGGCCCTGGTTGCGATGTGGGTGTTCGCGCGGATTCCGGCCTCGATCGGTGCGTTCGCACCGGTCGCGTCGGTTGCAGCTGCCGCGGTCGCCTACGGTGCCGCCGACGCGGCCCATGGCAGCGGCTTCCTCGCCGTCTACCTGGTCGGCCTCGGTGTCGGTTCGACCCCGTCGCGCTATCGCAGCCAGCTTGTCTCTTTCCATGTCGGCCTGGCGTATGTCGCGCAGGTGGCGCTGTTCATCGTCCTCGGCTTGCTCGTGTTCCCGTCGCGGCTTCCGCACGTTGCGCTCGCCGGTCTCGGCTTGGCAGCCGTGTTGATCTTTCTCGCGCGCCCGGTCGCCGTCTTCGCCTCGACGGTGGCGCTTCGACAGTTCAGCCGCCGTGAGCGGCTGCTGCTCGGCTGGGCCGGCCTGCGCGGCGCGGTGCCGATCGTGCTCGCGACGTTCGTGCTCTCGTCGCGTGTCGGCGGCGCGGACACGATCTTCAACGCCGTGTTCTTCGTCGTGCTCGTCTCGGCGGTGCTGCAGGGGACGACGCTCGAGTGGGTCGCGAAGAAGCTCGGCCTGCTCGTCTCCTTCGCCCGAACCGAGGCGCCGCTCGAAGTCACACGGCACTGGCATTCGCTCAACCTGGTCGAGTTCGCCGTCGCGGCCGACCACGCAATCGCGGGCTCGGCTGTGCGCGAGCTCGGCCTGCCGCGCGAGGCGCTGATCGCTGTGCTCGTCCGCGGTGACGAGGCGATCCCGCCGCGGGGCAGCACGACGATCGAGCCCGGCGACGTGCTCTTCGTCCTCGCTCCGGACGGCCAAGGCCCCGAGCTCGAAGATGTCTTCACCCGCTGGCGCCAGCGGATCTAGCCAGCAACTCTCAGCGCGGTAGCGAGCGCTCGACGTCGAAGTCTTGCGCCGTATCGTCGGACGATGCGGCTCCGCTCAGCCCTTCGCGGAAGCTGCGCATGCCGAGCCCGAGCGATCGGCCGATCTCGGGCAGCCGCTTCGGTCCAAACAGGAGCAGCGCGATCAGCGCGAGGATGATCAGGTGTGACGGCATCAGCAGACCGTCGGTCATGGCGGGAGGATACCGCCGTTCTCCCTCCATAGCCCTGTTGCAAGTGAGGGTGGCAGCTAGCAAGTATCCGCGCGGCTTTCACGGTTTGACGAGTTGCCGTCTCTTGCGGCTGTTCGCGTCCGCTCTGCTCCATAAGTGCTCCATGCGCGGCGGTGCCGCCAAACGGCGCTAGACCATCGTCGTCGTAGAGACCGACGAGTCGTTCTTGTCGTGCGTTTCCCCCTGGCGTCCGCGGTTGTCGAGGTTCGACTTCGATCAGGCAGCTGCCGGGTAGGCCGTCTCCGATCCGCCAACGTTGTTGTCGGCGACGAGGGCGACTGGGAGCGAGTGCCCCCAGTCGCGCCAGTCTGAATCGAGGCGGGGCTCGTCGGGGAGGCGGTGCGTGAGGTACAGGCAGCCGTAGACGACGAGTATGGCCAGGATCGAGAGGCTCAGGTTGAGCGCGATGATGAGTGTGAGCGTCATGCCCTCAGCCTTCCCGGCCGGCGGTAAAGCGACGGTAATGCGCCGGTCAGCCGTCGGACAGCGTATGGGGGGCCGCCGGGATATTGCTGGTGAGTCGGGTCGGCCGGTCGGTTGGTAGCACGAGCCTGAATTCGGTTCCTACGCCTGGGGTGCTTTCAAGCTCGATGCGGCCGCCGATCGCGCGGGCGGCGCGGCGGGCGAGTGCGAGTCCGAGGCCGGTGCCGCCGCTTGCGCGGTCGCGTGCTTCGTCGACCCGGTAGAAACGGTCGAAGATGCGACGCTGATGCTCTGGGGCGATGCCGATCCCGCTGTCGGTGACGGCGAGGATGCGCTGTCCACGGCGGCGATGGGAGCTGACGCTGACGTTGCCACCTGTTGGTGTGTAGCGGATGGCGTTCGAGACGAGGTTGTCGAGGATGGTGGAGAGGAGGCGCGGGTCGGCGTGGAGGGCACCGTTGCCGCGGACATGCAGGGTGATGCCCGCCTCGCGGGCGGCGGGTACGAAACGGGTTTGGAGTTTGTGTAGGTACTCGTCGAGGTCGATGCTCTCGGCGGGGCCGGGTTCGGCGAGATCGAGTTGGAGGAGCTGGCGCAGCCGGTCGAGCAGTGATTGCAGACGCTCGGTCTCGTCGTGGACGACCTGTGCGACCTCGCCGAGCTCGTCTGGTTCGTGGATCTCGCCGCCGGCGAGGGCGAGCGCGTAGCCGCTGACGATGTTGAGCGGGGTCGCGATCTCGTGTGCGAGGTCGGCGAGGAAGTGGCGTTGCTGGTCGTCGCTGGCCTCGAGCCTTGAGGCCATCTCGTCGAAGGCGGTGCCGAGCTCGGCGAGTTCGTCTGGGCCGGCGGTCCCGATGCGAGCACTGAAGTCGCCGGCGGCGACCCGGCGGGCCGCTGCGACCGCGCGTTCGACCGGGTGGCGAACAGCAGCAACGAGGATGGTCGCGGTCGCGACGGCCGCAAGAATCACGAGCGCAATCGCGGCCGCAGTGACGAGCGTGATCGTCGTAAGCGGCACGCCTGCGCCCGGTGTCTCGTAGTCACGGAGCGAGACGACGCCGCCGGGAAAGGGCGCGGTTACGGCGAGTTCGATCTCGCCGGGCCGGCGTGGTAGCGAGCCGGTGAAGACGACCCTGCCCCTGCGAGAGACAACAATCTGGTCGTTGGGGAGCATCGACTGCATCAGCCGCAGCTCGCGCCTGCCGGCGCCCGCGCGGAGGCGGCCTGCAATCGTCGCGGCCACGAGGTGCGCCTTACGGCGGTCCTTGGAAACCTCGTTGTGCTTGTTGACGTCGGCGATCACGAAGCGCGACGCGACCAGGCCGACCGCTGCGGCGGCGACCATCGCGGCGACGAGCCAGAGCCGCAGCGAGGCGAGCCGGCGAATCACTGAGGGGTGAGGCGGTAGCCGAGGCCGCGGACGGCTTCGATTCTGGCTGCGTCGCCGAGCTTGCGCCGCAGCGAGCCGACGTGAACGTCGACTGTCTTGGGGGAGACGAAGCGGGTTCCCCAGGCGCGGTCGAGCAGCTTGTCGCGGCTGAGGACGGCCTCGGGCCGTTCGAGCAGCGCGGCGAGCAGGTCAAACTCACGCCGGGTCAGCTCGACCTCCTGGCCGTCGATGCGGACGCGGCGCGTCTCCCGTTCGAGCTCGAGCCGCCCGAGCCGCAATGGCGGCTGCTCGTCCTCGAGCAGCCCGCGCGCGCGACGTAGCTGCGCGCGGACGCGCGCCACCACTTCGGCCGGGAAGAACGGCTTGACGACGTAGTCGTCGGCGCCGACCTCGAGCCCCGCAACCCGGCTGGTCTCTTCACCCTTGGCGGTCACGAGGATGATCGGGACCGCGGAGTCGGCGCGAATGCGGCGTACGAGTTCGAGTCCGTCGATTCCGGGCAGCATCACGTCGACGAGGGCGAGATCAACCTGCTCGCTGCGTAGCAGCGCCAGAGCATCGGTGCCGTTGCCGGCTTCGAGCACGGTGAAGCCGGCGCTGCGGAGATAACTGCGCAGCATCTTGCGCAGGTTCGGCTCGTCGTCGACGACCAGGATCGAGGCGGACGGTTCCATGAGCGAATCTTGCCCAGGAAACCGGTCCGGGGATGCGGCCCGCCAGCGGCTCGGGCCGTCATGCCTCGTCACCGGCGCTCGGCAGCCACAGCCACCAGCTCGTGCTAGGCCCGGGCTCGCGGCGATACACGCCGCAGCGGCCGTGATGTGCGCAGGCGACCGCGCGCACGATCGCAAGTCCCAACCCCGCGCCTCCAGTCGAGCGGCCCCGGTCCAGCTCGACTCGGGCGAAGCAGTCGAACACCTTGTCGGCGAACTCTTCGTCGACGCCGGGGCCGTGGTCAGTGACGCTGATGATGACGCCGCTCTCGCTCTCTCGGCATGCGAGCACGATCGGCTCGTCCGTGGGCGAGCGGTCGAGCGAGTTCGCAATCAGCTCTTCAAGCGCGAGCAGCAGCATCGCCTTGTCGGCGACCACGGCTTCGGGCGCAGCCGTTTCGATTTGTACCCGGGGTCGAGCGGCCGCGGCCTCCGCGAGCAGCGATGCGAGCTCGATGCGACCGCAAGTGGCCGGTTCGGTGTCGAGTTCGGCGATCAGCAGCATGCGCGCCACGATCCGGCCGAGTCGGTCGAGCTCGTCGAGTGCCACCTCGAGCGCTGGGCAGTTCAGCTCGCGCCGCAGCAGTTCGAGATGACCCCGGGCGACAGTCAGCGGCGTGCGCAGCTCGTGCGCGGCGCCGACGAGCACCAGCTCCTGGCGGCAAATCGGCGACGCATACACGGCCGGTACGTTTCCGAACGAACGGTAAGCGCACGGTAATGCCTCGTCCGGAACCTGGCGAGCACGACCGGGACGACGGCTGCCCACGCGCGTCAGGACGATGACGGCCGTCACGTTGACGCTCGGTAGGCGCCACGTCTGTCTCGCTCTTTCGCCACACAGTTGCCACCGGTTGCGACCGGTGGCGCGCGCTGGCTCCACCCGCGCTGCCCTCTGGTGTCTCCGATCAGCTCCCGAAGAGGCTCGGAACGACGTTGCCGATCAGATAGCCGATGGCGGCGGAGGCGCCGCCGATCGTGAGGACTTGGAGGCCGCTGCGTGCGATTGCCATGCCGGCGACGCGTCCCTTGATCACTCCGAGCGCGAAGAGCGCGAGTGCGGTGGCGGCGAGCGAGACGATGAGCGCGGTGCCGACGCCGAGGAAGAAGTACGGCCAGAGCGGGATGACGGCGGCGATCGCGTACATGCCGCCGACGACGAGAGCGTCTCCGAGCGCGGTTTCGTTGTCGCCGTAGGGCAGTCCGAGTTCCTTCTCCGCTTTCGTCTTGATAAGCGAGTACTCGGAGCGGGCGATGAGCTCGCTCGCCTGGCGAGCCGCTTCCGGGTCGAGGCCCTCCTCGCGGAGAAGGATCTCCAGCTCGAGCCGTTCGACTTCCGGGTGGTCGGTGAGCTCGAGCTGCTCGTCGGCGATCTCGTTCGCGAAGAGCTGGTTCTCCGCCTGGCTGGCAAGGAAGGCGCCGGTGCCCATCGCGAGCGCGCCGGCGGCGGCCTCGGCGAGGCCGCCGACGATGACAGTCGACGAGCTGACGTTGGCGCCGGCGAGGCCGGTGACGACAGCGAGGGGCACGAGCAGGCCGTCCTGGAAGCCGAGAACGAGCTCGCGGATCCGCGAGAGGCGGGAGATGCGGCCGCGCTCGCCGAGGACGCGTGCGCGCAGCGCCTCCCCGCCGGTCGGGTGGGGACCGCGGACGCGTCGCTTCGGCGGCAACCGGTCGGCCGGGATCGCGTCCGCTTCCGTCGGCATCTTGCGTTGACTGTTAGTGGGCGTGCTCGTGCTGGTGCGCCTCGTGCGGGCTGGCGTGGAGCGCTTGGTAGATCGAGTGCGACCAGACCTCGAGCCCGAGCATCGCCTCGACGTAGGCTCGGTTGGCGTGCAGGTCGCCGTTCCTGTGCGCCTTCAGGTGCATCAGGTGCTGGAAACGCTCTCGCACCTCCTGCTCCACCATGCCGATGAGGAGCGCGACCAGTTCTTCGGGGGAATCGGCCTCGATCGCGTGCTCGGCGACTGGCACGACCGGACCGTGGCCGAGGCCTGCCGGCTTGAGCCCGGTGTAGGGTGCGCCCTCGCCGGCGCGGTGGATGCGGACCACGTTCTCGAAGAACCACTCGTCGGCAAGGCGCTTCGCCTCTGGCGCAAGCGGCGCGACGCGCAGCGCCTTGTTGAACGCCTCCCTCACTTCCTGCTCGCCTTCCTCGGGCACGAACGGGAGGACGAGGTCGACGTCCCGCGCGTCGAGGGCCTTGGTGGCCGCTTTGACGACCGGGCCGTCGAGTGAATCACAGTGCGGAGGCATGATCGCTCTCCTTTCAGGAACCGATGTGCGCGACCCGCGCAGATCGCCGCCACTCTCTCCGAAATCGCACGCGGGGCGCATCGGGGCCAGGCCCGTCGACCGGTGCGGCTTTGCCACAGCGTTCGCCGGAGACCGGCGCACACGATCTGCGCAGGACGAGAGTGTGCGTCGAGCCGACGGCCGCGATCCGTCCTCGGCCTTTAGCCCTCTGGCGCGCTGACGAGGTCGCGCAGGCTCTCATGCTCCTCGCGGCAGGCGGGGCAACCGTCGAGGTGGGCGCGCAGGCCGGGAAGGGCAGCGTCGGCGTTGTGACCGGCGACCTCGAGGTCGACGTAGCGGTCGAGGCGCTCGAAGCACTCGTCGCAGCTGATCTCGGCGCCGGCCGGGCCGAGCAGCCGTCCGAGTAGCCGGGCGAGGTCGGGCGATGGCATCAGTGGCTCTCCTCGAACGAGACGAGTGGCGTGAATCCTCGGCTTGTCAGGTATGTGCGTAGGTTGCGACGAGCGTCGTGGAGGGTCTTGTAGAGGGCGCCGCGGTTGGTGTTGAGCCGATCCGCGAGCACGTCGATCGGGACACCGTCGACGGCGAGCGCGACGAGCACGCGCCGCTGGTGCGAAGTCAGCGTGGCGATTCCGTGCCCGACGGCTGCGAGCAGGTCTGACTGCTCCGCGACACCGGCAGGGCCGAGACCGGCGCTCGAGAAGATGTCCCAGGTCTCCTGCTCGAGTGGGATCTCGCGGTCCTGCCAGGCGCGCTTGCGGAGCTTCACCGCGGCCTCGAGGAGCGCGAATTTGTAGACCCAGGTCGTGAAGCGGCTGGCACCGCGGAAGTCGTCGAGACGCGCGAGCACGTTCATCAGTGCGTCGTCTGCCGCCTCGAGCGCGATCTCGTCGAGCTCGTTTCCGCGCAGGTGCGGCAGGGTCGGTCGGCGCCGCCTGACTTCGAAGCGCGCGGCCCGGAGCAGCAGCGCGTGCAGGCGCGCCACCGCGGCGTCTCGCGTCGGCCCTGTGTCACGCAGGTCGTGCAACCAGGCGCGGGAGTCCTCGTCGAGGCCTGCAGGGGCGGAGATGAGGGCGAGCGCTGAGTCTGCCGGCGGCGGTCTCAATCCGTGCTCGACGCTAGCAGCGCTCGCCATGGTCACGCGGCCTCGTCTCCGTCGAGTGGTGCGAGGATGCGCAGGGCAAGTTCGGCTGGACAGCCGTCTTCGACCAGCTCGATGAGGCGGTGGAGGTCGTAGCGGCCGTCGTGCGCGACGCGCGCGGCGAGCGGCGGTGGGAAGCCCGAGCGCTCGAGCTGTAGTCGCCGCCAGGTGAAGACGCCGTCCCGGTCACGCTCGGTGGCCGTGGCTGTCTGCATGTGGAGTTGGTGTTGCACGCGCCGAGTCTTCTTAGCTCTTGCGCTCCAGCGGAGGGTCGTAGACGGATGCGAGGCGAGCGAGCGTGAGTGCCGCGAGCATCAGGCCGAAGTCGCGCACGGCGACGTCGTACCAGCCCGGGTAGCTGAAGAGGTTGACGACGATGCCTGCGAGCCATGCTGCGACGAGATACGCGCCGTAGCGCGGCTTGAGGAGGACGACGATTCCGGCGATGATCTCGACGGCGCCGACGAAGTACATGAAGTCCTGGCCGCTGCCGGGCGCGATGTCGTTGATCCACGGCGCCAGGTACTTCGGCCAGTAGACCATCTGGTTCCAGAACTTGTCGAGGCCGAAGGCGATCGGTGCGACGGTGAAGCCGAGGCGCAACAGCATGAACGCCTGGTAGCGGGCGTCAGTCCACGGCGCATGCGACGTCTTGCCCTCGAGTCCGTTCAGGCGGCTCGGCGATTCCGTTTCGCGTAGTGCGGTGCTCATGAGGCGCTCCCTTTTTTGGAGGACGTGTCCGTCTCTAGATGGGTGTCGGTTGGGTGGCGCCTTCTTACCCCGCGGTAAGAACGCGACCGCGGCCGACACCAAGCACGTCCAATGACCCGTCTCGCTCGCATGGAGCTCGTCGCGCTGATCGGCGCCGGTGCGGTCGGCGCCGGGGTGCACGCGGCGATTGCGCCCCAGCATCTGCGCGAGTGGCCTCCGCTGGGGGCGAGCTTCGTCGCGGTGGCGGTGCTCCTCTCGGCCGCCGTCGCCGCGCTGGCGCTACGACCCGACGACCGACTTCCCGTCGCGGCTCTGGCCGCCCTGCTCGGGTCGGTTGCAGCCGGCTACGTCGTGTCGCGGCTCGTCGCGATCCCGCCGCTCGATCCCGAGCGTGAGCCGTTCGACGCGCTCGGCATCTGTACCACCGCGATCGAGGCCTTCGGGCTGCTCCTCGCCCTTCACGTCCACGTGCCGCGAAGGCGGCTCTCGCAAGCCCACCCCCACGGAGGTAGATGACGATGAACTCCCACTCGACAAGCGGCGGCGCGCGGCGGCTCTCGTTCGCCGCCGCGATCGCTGTGCTCGCCGCCGCGCTCTCACTGCTCCTCGCGACCAAGCATGCGGCACCCGCGCACGCCGCGCGCACCGACACCACGTCCCCTAAGGCCGCCGCCTTCAGCGCATCGATGGCCAAGCTCTGGGAAGACCACATCGTCTGGACGCGAATGGTGATCGTCGACTTCGCGGCCGGCCTGCCCGACCTCAAGGCAGCCGAGACGCGGCTGCTGCGCAACCAGACGGACATCGGCAACGCGATCAAGCCGTATTACGGAGCCGCCGCGGGCAACGCGCTCACGCAGCTACTGCGGACGCACATCCTCGAAGCGGTCCCGGTCCTCCAGGCGGCCAAGGATGGCGACAAGGCCGGGCTCACCAAGGCTCTCGACGCCTGGTACGCGAACGCGCATCAGATCGCAGTCTTCCTCAGTAAGGCGAATCCGAATGCCTGGCCTCTGCCGATGACGAGCTCGATGATGAAGCGCCACCTCGACCTCACGACCAAGGAAGCCGTTGCACGGCTCGAGGGTCACTGGTCGGCCGACATCGCTGCCTACGACGGGGTGCACAGGGAAATCCTGGAGATGTCGAACATGCTGAGTGGCGGCATCGTCAGCCAGTTCCCGAACCGCTTCTGAGATGCCCGGCGGCCGCGGCCTGGCCGCGGCCGCCGACCATCCGCAGTGTCACCGTCGCCTGTCGGGCCGGCAGATCAGGCCTCGACGCCGAAGGAATGCGGTCTTCGCCCCATCGCGAGCTCCGGGTCGGTCGGCGATGGTGTATTCGGCATGCAATATGCGGAACGAGGAGGAGCGGTGATGGGCGGAACGATCGTCTGTGGTGTGTCCGAGTCGGCGGAGGGGCGTGGCGCGGCGGAGCTCGCGAGCGCGCTTGGCGCACGGCTCGGGCTGCGTCTCGTCCTGGTCTCCGTCGTGGACGGTGTGCCGGCGAGTGCGGAGGAGAGCCTGACGGGGAGACAACGGCAGAGCGGTGCGGAGCGGAGGCTGCACTCGATCGCGCGCGAGCTGGGCGACGACATCGAGACGCGAATCGTGCTTGGTGAGCGCGCGGAGGCGTTGGCGCAAGTCGCGGCTGAGGAGGGGGCCGACCTGCTCGTCGTAGGATCGCGGCCCTCAGGTCTCGGCAGCCGGAAGATCCGCTCGGCGCTGGCGCGGGAGCTGGAGGCGGTGACCACCGTGCCCGTGCTGGTCGCACCGCCGTCGACGCGCAAACGCAGCGAGCAGCGGCTTGCTGTGGCTGCGGACGTGGGCGGGCGCTAGAACATACGCACGAGTCTCGTGCCTATCCGGTTCTCACGGCTGACGCTGCTGTGGCGCGTCTTTGCGATCAACGCGGTGCTGCTCGTGATCGCGACGCTCCTGCTGGCGCTGACGCCGGTGACGATCCACGCGTCGCTGGCGCTCGCCGAGGGAATCGTCCTCGCCGTCGGGCTGGCCGTCATGCTTGCGGCGAACCTACTGCTGTTGCGGCACACGGTGGCGCCGATCGACCGGCTGGTGGAGCGGATGCGCACCGTCGATCTGCTGCGGCCCGGGCAGCGGATCGTCGAGCAGGGCGGAGTGGAGGTGACAGAGCTGGCGCGGGCCTTCAACCAGATGCTCGACCGCCTGGAGACGGAGCGGCGGGAGAGCGGCCGGCGCACACTGCAGGCGCAGGAGGCGGAGCGGCGGCGGATTGCCAGTGGCCTGCACGACGAGGTCGGCCAGGTGCTGACCGGCGTCCTGCTGCGGCTCGACGACGAAGAGACAAAGCAGGCGGTGCGGCAGGCGCTGGACGAGGTGCGACGGATCGCGCGTGAGCTGAGGCCGGAGATGCTCGAACAGCTCGGCCTCGTCAGTGCTCTGACTGAGCTGTCGCGGCGCTTCGCAGACTCGAGCGGGATCCGGGTCGAGCGGCGCTTCGCGTCGGAGCTGCCGCCGCTCTCGGACGACGCCGAGCTGGCGGTCTACCGGGTCGCGCAGGAGAGCCTGACCAACGTGGCGCGGCATGCGGGAGCAACGCGGGTTCAAGTCGTACTGGAGCCCGGCGTCGGCAGTGTGGTGCTGCGCGTCTGCGACGACGGTCGCGGCATGCCGGAGACGGCGGCGCTGAACGGGCACGGCGGCCTACGCGGCATGCGCGAGCGCGCGCTGCTCGTGGGGGGCGCGCTCGCGATCAAGCCTGGGCGCGTGGGCGGGGTCGAGGTGCGGCTCGAAATCCCGGCACGGACGGCCTGATGCCGATCCCGCTCGTTACGCGGATCCTTGTCGCGGATGACCATCCGATCGTCCGGTCCGGCCTCAAGAAGGTATTGGACGCAGAGGCGGACATGGAGGTCGTCGCCGAGGCCGAAGACGGCGCGGAAGCGGTCAAGAAGGCGCTCGCCGAGGACGTACACCTGGCGATCCTCGACGTCTCGATGCCGAAGACAACCGGCATTCAGGCGGCAGAGGAACTGCACAGGCGAAAGCCGGAGCTGAAGTTGCTGGTGCTCTCGATGTACGACAGCGAGCAGTTTCTGTTCGAGTCGCTGCGGGCGGGTGCGTCCGGGTACGTGCTGAAATCGGACGCGGATCAGGACATCGTCGAGGCGGTGCGCCGGACGATGCGCGGCCAGTCGTTCCTCTACCCGTCCGCAATCTCGACGCTGGTCAAGGACTTCGTCGAGCGCGGGCGCGAGGACGAGCAGTTCGACGTGCTGACGCCGCGGGAGCTGCAGGTGCTGAAGCTGATCGCCGAGGCCTACACGTCGAAGGAGATCGCGGCCGAGCTGGTGATCAGCATCAAGACCGTCGAGCGGCACCGCCAGAACATCCTCGACAAGTTAGGTATGAGCGATCGGGTTGAGCTGACCCGCTATGCGATCCGGCGCGGCCTGATCCAGCCGTAGCCCGTCGTCGCTGAGGTCATCACCGCCTGTGGATGGGGTTCGCGCCCCATGGCGGCCGAACTCGGTCGCGGCGAGGCTGACGGCAAGCGAACAGGAGGCTGATCGACGTGAACGGTCCGGTGATCTGCGGCATCGAGGACGCGAGAGGCGCGAACGTCGCGGGCGTGGCGCGCGAGCTGGCCGAGCGATACGGAGTGCCGCTGCTCTACGTGCACGTGCTCGAGGCCGCAGGCAACGCCGAGGAGGCAGCGCGGCGCTTGCGCGAGGCAGCGGCGCCGAGTGGCGATGTCGCGATCGAGGAAGGACACCCCGCCGACCGGCTGGTGGAGTTCGCCGGCAAGCGCGATGCCTCGTTCCTCGTCCTTGGCAACCACGGGCCGCGCTCCTCGCTGCTCGGGAGCGTCTCCGCGGACGTGGCGCGGCGCGCGCCCTGCCCGGTGATCATCGTCCCGCCGGCCGCGAACCCGGTCGACGGCGGCGTCCCGGCCGCGGATCCGGTGGTCGAGGGTGGGATCGTTCGCTTCGGTCTTGAGCACGCCGCCCGCCGGGTCGCGTGAGCTGCGGTGGTGGGCTGGATGACACGTTTCCGGCGCGGCGTCGTCTGGCTGGTGGTCGGCCTGCTGGTGTTCATGCTGGTCGCCACGCTGCTGCTCGACGGCGCTGCATGACTACGAGAGAAGGACGGTTGAGATGAGTGAGATCGTGCTGACGCCTGCCGGCCGCGACCGGCTCGAGGATGAGCTTGAGCAGCTTCGATCCGACCTGGGGCGTCTGACCCTGAACGACGGCGACCGGAGCGATGACGGGCGTGAGCGGGAGCTGCTGGAGTACAGGATCGCGCGGCTCGACGCGCGGTTGCAGGCTGCCGAGGTGGTGGAGCCTACGCGCGACGGAGAGATCGACGTCGGTGAGCGCGTGACAGTGATTGACCTTGTCAGCGCGGCGACGATCGACTACCGCATCGTCGGCTCTGGCGAGGGGGATCCTGCACGCGGTGAAATCTCGCACGACTCGCCGGTCGGCGCGGCGCTGGTGGGACGCCGCGTCGGTGATGTGGTCGAGCTCAAGACGCCACGCGGGGCCTTGCGGCTCGAGGTGGTCGAGATCGACGGGTGAAGCGAGACGGTCTCGTCACCGGGATTCGCGTGGCCTCGAGGGTCACCGGAGATGGGGTGGCGAGCCCATTGGCGGCGAGCAAGCCGCCCGGCACCCTCCCCGGAAAGACCTCGACCGAAGGAGTGTGTCGGATGGAGACCTCTGCAATCGTCTCGCCGAGGGAAGAGCGGGAGAGTGACCTTCGCCTGTCGCTGTTGCTCGCAGACGACGACGCGCGGCTGCGGTCGCTGCTCGCGGCTCGCGCGCGCGACGCGGTCGAGGAGCTGACCGTGTTCGAGGCCCACGACGGCGCCGAGGCGGTCCAGGTCGGGCTTCAGCAGCGACCGCACCTTGCGCTGCTTGACGTGCAGATGCCGCGCCTCGGTGGGATCGAGGCCGCGATCACGTTGCGCGAGCTGCACCCGCAGATGCGGCTTGCGCTCTGCACCGCCGATCCAGACGCGCACCGGGAGCGCGCCCGTCGGCAGCGCCTGCCACTGTTCGACAAACTCAACGTCGAACGCGCGCTCCGCTGGCTGGAACTGCAGGGAGAGGCGTGTTCCCACCCGCCGCTTCGAGCGCGACCGGCACAGAAGCTGAGCCTCGAATGCTCCGTCTGTGGCTACGGCGTCTCATGCTCGGCGCCGCCCGAGCGCTGCCCCATGTGCCAGCACGAGCGCACCTGGATTCACACGCCGTGGCGCCCGTTTAGCGTTCGGGCATAGCAGCCTCGCCGATCCAGTCCGCCAGGCGAGCGCGCATCTGCGATACGTCTGGCGAACGAGTCATCGTACTTCTGTGCTTGACCGCGCGATCGCGCCGCTTTACCCCGGCTACTTCAACGTCGTGATGGCGACAGGGATCGTGTCCAACGGCTTCTTTCTGCTTGGTCAGCACGCGCTCTCCTCCGCGTTGCTGATCGTCGCGCTCGCCGTCTACCCGTTGATGCTGCTCGCGCTCCTGCTGCGGGCGACGATGTATCCGCAGCGACTGTGGGCAGATCTCGTCGATCCGCGACTTGTCTTCACCTTCTTCACCCTGGTCGCCGGAACCGACGTGCTCGGGATTGCGCTGCACCTGCGCGGCCGCGACCGCATCGGCGTCTGGCTATGGCTGTTCGCGCTCGTCGTCTGGGTGCTCCTCAGCTACTTCAGCTTCTCCGTGCTCACGTTCGTGAACAGCGAGCAGGGCGCCGAGGTCGTGCACGGCGGCTGGCTGATCGCGATCGTCGGCACCGAATCTCTCGCCATCCTTGGCGTCGCCGTCGCGCCTCGTCTCGGCTCGCGCGAAAACCTTGCGCTCGTCGCCGTCTACGCGCTCTGGGGCATCGGCATCGTCTTCTACGGCATCTTCATCACCCTCTTCACCCACCGCATCTTCTTCCTGCGGCTCGAGCCGCCCGAGATGGGGCCGCTCTTCTGGGTGGTGATGGGCGCAGCGGCGATCGCGACCAATGCAGGATCGACGCTGATCGCCCACCCGCCGACGCTGCCGTTCCTGCGGGCGATGCGGCCGTTCGTCGACGGTACGACCCTCGTCCTCTGGGCGTGGGCGACGTGGTGGATTCCGCTGCTGCTGATCCTCGGTGTCTGGCGGCACCTCGTGCGGCGCTATCCGCTCCGCTACGACCCCGCCTACTGGAACCTCGTCTTCCCGCTCGGCATGTACTCCGTCGCCACCTACAGACTCTCCCTCGCCGCCGACTACACACCGCTCCAGAGCGTCTCACGGGCGATGATCTGGATCGCCTTCGCCGCCTGGCTCGTCACCGCCGCCGGAATGCTGAGCTCGCTGCGGCCGCACGCGCAGGCGCCGGTCGCCTGAAGGTCAGGCGCGTGCGCGCTGGCTTGCATAGCGGCCGCGGTAGAGGATGTAGGGGCGACCGAGGTACTGGAGCGGGTAGCTCCAGACGTGCACCAGGCGGCTGAACGGCCACACCGCGTAGAGGAGCCAGGGGAGCGCCGCGTGCAGCTGGTAGGCGAACGGCGCATCGGCCATCAGCGAGGGGTGCGGGTCGTAGAAGAGGGTGCGGAACCACGGCCCGACCGTGAGGCGATAGTCGTAGCCGGAGCCGAGCAAGTTGTAGCCGATCGTCATCAGATCTCCGAGGACGATCAGCACACCGAGAAGCACGAACACGATCAGGTCGCCGGGCGTGGTTGTCAGGCGCACGCGATGGTTCGTGCTCCGCCGGAAGGCGAGGATCGCGAACCCGGCGAGGCAGACGAGCCCCGAGATCGAGCCCGGGATCGCCGAGACGTACATCCGATACGCGTGCTCGCTGAGCCCGAGCGCGTGCGTGGCGCGCTCGGGGACGAGGATCCCGAGCACGTGCCCGCCGATCACTGCGAGTGCGCCGTAGTGGAAGAGCGTCGAGCCCCACGCGAGTAGGCGGCTCTCGAGGAGTTGGGTCGAGCGGCTCGTCCAGCCGAACTGGTCGCGCCGGTAGCGCCACCAGTGGCCGACCGCGAATACCGTCAGCGAGACGTAGGGAAGGACGAGCCAGAGGAAGAGATCGGCACGGTCGCTCACGCTCGCGCCTCCACCGGCATCACCTCGGGCGGCGCGAACGGCTGCAGGCCGACCTGCTCACTCGGCGGCCCGTCTGCGGAAAGCCGGCGCACGTGCTCGCGCTCGAGCGCGCTCAGCCGGGGCAGCCCCGCGCAGACCGCATCGAGCAGGTGGGCGTACGGGCTGTCGGCGTCGTGCAGGCTCGAGCGGAGGAGCTCGAGCGACGGCCGGTGCTCTCGCAGCAGCGTCTCGCCCGCGCCTGCGGGCGCGAGGGCGGCGAACTCGAGCATCAGCGGCAGGTAGTCGGGCAACTCGCCGGTCGTCGGCTCGAGGCCAGCGGCGGCGTACAGGCGCTTCAGGCGCAGCAGGGCGATGCCGCGCTTGCGCGTGTCGCCGTGCAGGTAGTAGCTGAGGTAGAGGGCGGAGCGGCGGCGCAGGTCGAACGTCTCGACGTACGCCTCGGCGAGCGCACCCGCGGGCGTCGAGCCGAAGTACGCGAGGAAGCGTCTCAGAGCGTCGCGCTGCGGCGACCGCCGCAGCGCCTCGACGGCCGCCGCGAGCTCGGCACGAGCCTCGACCACGCGCTCGTCCGGGTAGCGCAGGAGGACGGAGAGCAGCTTGTACGGTGCCTGCGCCTTCACAGGACGTTCAGCTTCTTCGTCATCATGAACGCCTGGTTGCCGCGCGGCTGGACGGCGCCGCAGTTTCCGGGGCCACCTTCGAAGTCGAGACCGCAGGCGCCCTGCTGCTCCATCAGCTGCGAGGCGAGCTCTCCGTGCGCCTTCGGGATCACGTAGCGGTCGTCGTACTTCGCGATCGCGAGCAGCCGGTACATCGTCTCCAGGTCGTGCGGCGTTAGGCCGACCGAGGCGGCGAGCGTCTCGTCGGTCTCGCCGAGCACCTCGCGTTTGCGCATGTAGGCGCGCATCGCGGCGAGCCGGCGCAGCACGGAGCGGATGACGTCACCGTCGCCGGCGGCGAGGAGGTTGGCGAGGTAGTCGACCGGGATCCGGAGCGTCTCGATCGCAGGGAAGAGGTCGTCGGGGTCGGCCTCGTAGCCGTCGGTCTCGAGCGCGTTCACGACCGGCGAGAGCGGCGGCACGTACCAGACCATCGGCAGCGTCCGGTACTCGGAATGGAGCGGGAGGGCGAGCCGGTAGCGGACGGCGAGCGTGTACACCGGTGAGCGGCGGGCGGCCTCGAGCCAGTCGTCGGGAATGCCGTCGCGGCGGGCGGCAGCCTGGACCTCGGGGTCGTCCGGGTCGAGGAAGACGCCCATCTGCGAATCGAGCAGCTCGCGCTCGTCCGGAACCGAGGCGGCGGCCTCGACCCGGTCGGCGTCGTAGAGCACGAGGCCGAGGTAGCGGATGCGGCCGACGCACGTCTCGGAGCAGATCGTCGGCTGACCCTGCTCGATCCGCGGGTAGCAGAGCGTGCACTTCTCCGCCTTGCCGGAACGGTGGTTGAAGTAGACCTTCTTGTACGGGCAGCCGGACACGCAGAAGCGCCAGCCGCGGCACTT
>Ga0070741_10009525_pt1 | contig 18798 bp, 21 predicted proteins | sample Coa_R1_4_FD_66440 | JGI IMG/M metagenome (GOLD analysis project Ga0070741, IMG submission 66440) | Surface soil microbial communities from Centralia Pennsylvania, which are recovering from an underground coalmine fire - Coalmine... | ecosystem: Environmental > Terrestrial > Soil > Unclassified ...
CAATCACGAACCACTAGCCACCAACGCCGGCATTCCCAACATCTCTCTCACCCTTGCATTCACGACTTCCCCACCCTGTGTCAACAATGTGTCCCGGATTATGTCGTCGCTCTCCGGCGGACGCACCTTCCCATCCTTCACAAGATTGGTAAGGAACGACGTCAAGTTCTTCGCGTACATCTGGCTGGCGTGATACGGAACACCACCTGCCAGATTAATCGGTCCGATGATGGTGACACCGTGCTCAACGGTCGTTTCACCGGGTCGCGTAAGCTCACAATTCCCGCCGCGCTCAGCGGCGAGATCGAGAACGACAGAACCCGGCGCCATCCCCTTCACCATCTCGGCCGTTACCAAAATTGGCGCCTTCTTGCCCGGAACCACGGCAGTCGTTATCACCGCGTCGTTTTCAGCTATCGTGCGGCCCAGCAACTGTCGCTGCTTCGCATAGAACGCTTCGTCTTGCGCCTTGGCATAGCCACGAGCGTCCTGGGCGTCCTGCGTTTCCAGCGGCAGCTCAACAAATCTTGCTCCCAAGCTCTGTACCTGCTCCTTTACTACCGGTCTTACGTCGTAAGCAGACACCACTGCACCCAGGCGCCGGGCCGTAGCAATTGCCTGCAACCCTGCCACACCTACGCCGATGACCAGCACCCGTGATGGCATAATCGTGCCTGCCGCAGTCGTCATCATCGGGAAAATTCGCGGCAGCGCATCAGCCACTTTGAGCACTGCTTTGTATCCGGCAATCGAGGCCATCGACGACAGCGCGTCCATGCTCTGCGCCCTGGTTGTTCTCGGTATGAGCTCAACTGCAAAAGCCGTCACACCTGTTTGCGCAAGTTGCTGTACAGCCTCAGCCGAGCCAAGCGGGCGAACGAAACCAATCAGCAGCTGGTCCCTACGCATCAACTTCAAATCACTCGCACCGTTCTTGTCGTTGGCCCCATATCCAAGCACCTGAACAACAATGTCGGCCTGGCCAAAAACTGCCGGACGGTCCGGCAGCACTTTCGCTCCCTTCTCCTGATATTGCGCGTCAGGATATCCCGCCGCACTCCCTGCTCCGGCCTCAATCGCCACTTCCAGTCCGGCCTTCGCAAGCAGCGGCACGACTGCCGGTGTCAGCGCGACCCGCCGCTCTCCTGGATAGATTTCTTTCGGCACTCCAACGATCACGAGCCAATAGTCCTTTCAGGAAACGAGTATTGTATCCGGACTGCCAACCGTCGACAAAAACGGCAGCACGAACACGGAACAAACAACCATCCCGTTACAACCGTCACCGAGCGCCGGAGAATCCTCTCTTACCTGATCACTCCCCGGCCTACAATGGACCTGTCAGCCATGGAGTTCAAGCAGACCATCAGCAAATTTGTGTATCGGATCGAAGCTAAGCCGGAGGGCGGCTTCATCGCGCGATCGAGCGATCCCTCAGTTACACCGATTGAAGGCTCCACCAGGGCCGAGGTCGAGCAGAAGGTGCAGGCGAGCATCAGCGCCGCTCTGGGGCAACAATTCCCTGCTCTCAAAGCTGTGCTTGAAAAGCAGGGAATCAAGACCACTTATCACGTCGATGCCAAGCCTGGCGGGGGCTTTGTGATCAATTCATCTGATCCCGCGCACGAACCTATTGAAGCCGCATCCCTCGAAAAAATCGAGCATTTCATCAACTCAAAATTCTTTTCCTACCTGATGAGCAAAATGCCGCCTGAACTGTCCCAGCAGCTCGCCAGTCAGCTCAGCTCCGGCGGGCTCAACGTCGTGGTAAACCGCAAGTTTACGGTCACAACCGGCTCGGGGACGCGTACCCCATTCTCGACTGAATCAGGCTCCTCGAGCTCGTTGAACGTGGATTCGGCCCCATCGCGAGAGGAATTCCTGCAACCGAGCCCCAGCTCGACCGACGGATCGCCCGTCATTCGTTACGAGAAGGGCGGTTTGGGCCGGTTTTTCGCCATTCTGTTGGCGCTTGTCGCAGTGGCTGGCACTTTGTACGTTCTCCTGCATCGCTGACAGGTTTTTGAGCTTCAAGCCCCCCGTCTAGCGGTTGTAAAATGCCCCTCCTGACCGCTTAAAGCCAGCAATTCTCGCTTGCCCTCTTTGCAGGATTTGCTATACTTCCGGCGCACTTGCGGGGGCCCGGTAAAGTGCCTTCTATTCGCGTTGGTGTTCGGGCCGGTTCGCAATTACAGAAAAGAGAGTACCTTGAAAAACATTTTCGTTGGGAACCTCAGTTTCAACACGTCTGAGGAAGAACTCCGCAAGCTTTTCGAGGCGTACGGACAAGTGGATCGCGTCAGCATTCTGACCGATCGCGAAACCGGGCGCTCCCGTGGCTTCGGATTTGTAGAGATGACGAACGCGGAAGAAGGGGAGAAGGCAATCGCCGGCTTGAACGGAAGTCAATTCGGGGGACGTACGATCAATGTGAATGAAGCTCGCCCGAAGGCAGAACGCGCCGGCGGGGGCCGGGGTAACGGCGGCGGGCGCCGTTAATTCGAACCGCGTTTCGGTCTATTCTCGGCTCTGGCTGCGACAATCTTTGCGTTGCAGTCTGAGGGCAAAGAATACTCCCTCGCAAATTGATGCGCCCTACTCAGCGATGTACACTTGAACTACGCGCCCGTAGCTCAGCTGGATAGAGCGGCAGCCTCCGGAGCTGTAGGTCGGGAGTTCGAATCTCTCCGGGCGCGCCATTCCTCATTCTTCGCCCTCGCAAAGATCAGGTCGAATGGCTTTCTGTACGTAGGCGTGAGACTTACGGCGTCGATCTTGCAGTTCGAAAGCACCATTTTCAGCAGTTTCGCCTGTTCTGCTGGATTCTGCCTAACGTATAGAGAGTAGGCCTTGTTGGCGAGTTCTAAAGTGCGCGAGGCGGTCAGCAATTGCGCCGGTTCATCGCTCTGTTTCAGCCCAGCAAGCGCGAATTGCACCTGCTGCTCCTCGCGCAGCCATTCCGCATTCTTGCGCTCCCAAAATTCAGCCGTGATTTTGCCATCGAGTTTGTCGAGATACGCCTGATCCATGCGGTTGCGAATCGCCGTTAGGCGCTGCTGCAGCCGCGCCTCTTCCACACGCCGCCGATCTGCGTGGCTGTTCTTTTCGGTCGCAAGTGATCGGTCGCGATAGGCAGTGGGCTCTAACGGCGAACTCAAACTCGCCAGGCCAAGCCGCTTGTACTTTGGGGTGTTGGAGCAGGCGCTTGTAAACGTAGTAGCGGCGCTCCGAACCGGTCACGATCAGCAGTTCCAATGCCCCTTCTCCTAGATAACGTAGACTGGGCGCGAAACTTCGGATGAGTCCGAGCAGTTCCGTAATGGCCGCGCGGTGGGGTTGATCGATTCGAGCGATCCCTAATCTTCGATTCGGTAGCCACAATAGAAACTCGTCTCGCAAATATGGCTGTCCGGCTCGTTTGGGCAGGGCGTTTCTAGGACACTCGTTTCGAGTGAAAGCCGCGATCTTCTGTTCGTGATCGAGAATGAATTGAGCTGGCCATTTGCGGGCGGTGAGATAGAAGTCTACGGCCAGCAGGCGGTTTTGGATGGTTTCAAGCGAATGTCTTCGTCGAGCGCCGGAGTCACGTTCGAGGTGGCGGGTGGTGGATTTGGTAATTTGGTAGACGACGGGATAGGCGGCGACTCGCCGCAGAAAGCCATGCCATTCCAGTTTCCTCAACTGTGCTCGGGTTTGCTTGTTGCTCTCGGTCAATTTCAACTCTTCAGCCTGAGCGATAGTGCAATAACCGCCTAAGCTGACGAGCGAGCGCAAAAAACGTTCAACCCTTTCGTCGATAACTTCTGAACGCGAACGAAAATTCTCTACAGTTGTCTTCACTTTTTACCTTCCTTCGGAAGAAGTCGCACGGGATAGTTCCGGGCTTATCGGTGGGCCTGGGTCGATGATTCAGAAACAGTTTTGGCAGCGGACGGATCGAACTAAGAACTGGATGGACTATTGCCTGCCGGCTTCTAGTCTGCTTGCGCTTCACCACTCCGTTGACAGCGAACCGGGCAATCTGGTTTGCCATTCAATGGAGTCTTGGTGGAGGCGTCGCTTCACCACGAAGCCAAGGCGACTGCGCACGGCGTACGGACTTTCGTCGTACTGCTCAAGCAACGCCGTAGAGTATCCAGTCAGAGACAGCAGCAGCTAGGTCCCGAGGAACTCCATACTTTTGGAACCCGACAAGGTGAGAGGAGTTTCTTTTCCGTTAAGGCGATATCGACAACGCTTTGCGCCCAAACTGAACGACTGTAGCTCACTAGCCTTGAGCATCAGCGAGGTTTCGGGGAAGGCATAGCCTTCCCCGAACACTTCCCCGATGAGAGTTCCCCAGGGAGGCGCCGGTAATGGAATGGTATAAGGGCGCGACGCGCCCGTAAATTGGGCGGCAAATCTCAGACGAGATTTGCCGCTGCATTGAAAGCCTACGACAGTAAGTTTGCTCTCCACACTTGCTCTACCCTGCGGCGATGTGATGCTCTTCAGCGCTGGCTTGGAGTAGTGCGGCTAAGCGTCAGTTCGTTTCAAAGCCCCCCTTCTACTCCCAATGCACATCGACGAGCCCGAATTGTACGGGCACACGAAAATTTGTCTGTGGAAATTTACACCTCCTTGGGGAAAAACCATTTTATCGAATGGCTGTCGATCACTCATTTGCGGACGAGACAACAACGGCTTGTGAACCGCACACCTCAAGGTTTCATTCGCTTCTTTTTTGTGGATTGGATAGTGACTGTCAAAATTTCTGGGTTGCAGGCCAATAGTATGGTTGAAAAATTCTCCTTTTGCTTATACTAATGGGCCTTGAGACAGCAAAAATGACCGCGTGGCCCAACATTTTCTTGTGGAAAACTCCTGGAAGAGGTAGGAGACGCGGATTGTGTCGTTCAGAACGACGTAATGCGTGTAGCCGTTGCTGTCCTCTGGCATGACGCACCTCCAGTGTTTTGTCGTTTTCCGTCGTGGATGGAATTTGGAACTAGGTCGTGATTCCGTTTGTCGTTCCTGAGGTGGCGATTAGCGGCGGAATTCCCGCTTGCTGCTTTCAAGAGCAGGGTGGATTGACGCAGTAGCTGGACATTGCGCGACAGGTTTCGCACTCCTCAGCATCGTTCCGCACGTGCCGGAGCGTTGATCTACTGTGAACGCGGGAAGGCCATCGCGACGCAGTTCAGTGACTTCCGCTGACGCATCTTCGGGCGAGAGCATCAACAGTTTGAAGTGGTATTGAAAAGACTCGATTTAGCGCATAGCGAATCGAAGCGTACAGCACATTTACGGCACACCTACTGAGGACCGGCTTGAACGAATTGGCGTTCGTGGCATCGAGCGACTGTGCCAATCCGTAAGCACCTGCTTCACTTACTTGCTTGCACTCAATACTTCCGATCCTCTAACTATAATCAGGCCTTTCATTCCCGAGCCTTCGTGCAACGTGCAAACGTAACGATAGACACCTGGAACGTCGAACACACGGCTGAAAGATTGACCGGGTTGTAAGTACTCAGATCCGAACGGGCGTGCTCCCGAGGGAAGCTTTACGTCCACACGGTAGAGAGCTTTGGTCGGATCGGCGACCACGTTGTGCGTTACGTCGGACGTGTTTTTCCAAACGACTCTGTCGCCCACGTTTACCGTCAGCGTTTGGGGCGTAAAACCAAGCTCGCTCATACCCACTACGCCGTTATTCGCTTCTGTCCGCTTCAGGATTGCTCTTTGAATTTGCGCAACAGAGATTCTTGCGTTGCAGGAAGGAGCAACCGCGTCCACGGTAGTAACCACGAAACTCGGCAGGCGCGGGTCCTCGACAGTCAAAACGCTGCCGAAGTATCCGTTGACATGAACGAGACGATTTGCATTCTGAGAGAACAAGAACGGTTGTGCCTCCAACCGGTAGACCCTTGACGAGTGGAGTACGTTCAGAATCGCTTTGCCGTCAGAAGTGATCCTGAGGCATCCATTGAGTGAGGTCGTAGTTGAGGAGATGTTTTTTGTCGAGTCTGCCTTTGGGGGCGCGGCAGCATGGCGCGGGGTTGATGGCGCCATCGTCGTGTTCATTGGCATATTCATCTCCATCATTCCGCTCATCGCAGGACGGTCACCGGTATTCTTCGCTTGTTTCGAGTCAGCGATGTCAATTGAGGGTGCCGCCTCGCTAATGCTATTACTCGCTTCGTCAGCGGGAGTGATACCGCTGATCGATGCAGTCGCGGATTGGCTGTCTTCCCCTGAAGCAGGCCCAGAGTGCATTAATGCCAAATCATCGGGACCGCTCACATCGAAGACCGCCATGTTGCCCTTCGCCATGCGCGAGATCGCATGATCCATCAGTGCGAACTTTCCAGGTTTCTTTGCTGCGAATTCGAAAATCGCAGCTGCGCCCGACGGAACACCTGCGGTTTGTACATCCGTCAACGGAGCCGAAGTCAACGATCCGTCCTGATATACCTTAGTGAAGATTTCTCCGACAACGTGGCTCGAAGAAGTTTGGTTGGGGCCGGCATTCCCGAAGAACACTCGTACCGTCTCGCCCACTTTGGCCGGCATCGGGTGTTCAGTCGTGAGCGCATCAACGGCACCGTTAAACACAAAATATTCGGGCTTTTCGGCCATGAGCTTCACAGCGCTGAACTGTTGTAGCCCTTCTTTTCCTTTGGGCTCAGCCGTGTATATCTCGCCCTGCACGATGTAGTACTCGCGGTCAACATGAGAGAGTCCATCTTCTGGCTCAACCAGAATTAGTCCGTACATGCCGTTCGCCATGTGCTCGGCGATCATTGGCGTTCCGCAGTGATACACGAACAGTCCAGCTGTCGTCGCCTTAAAGGTGAACGTTTTTGACTGACCGGGTATCGTCTGAGAAAGAGCAGCACCACCGCCAGGGCCCAGCGCCGCATGGAAATCAACTGAGTGAGCCATGTGGCTGCTGGGATCGTTCTGGAGCGTGACCTCGACTGTGTCGCCCTGCCGCACGCGAATCATTGGACCGGGCACTTTGCCGTTAAAGGTCCAATAGCGGTAGGTGGTGCCAGCAGAAGGATCGAGCGTCCCGAGCACCTCCTTAGCAGTGAGCGTGACGCGGACAACCGCTGGACCACGATTCGCCACTGGCGGAGGTACGTCGATGGGATCGCGTACGATATCGATAGGTCTGGCCGAGGCCGCTGTGTGCCCCGCGTGCGACGTTGCCTGAGCAATCGTGGTTTTGCTGCCTGCGATCAGCAACAGAAACAACAGAAACAAGACTTGCACGTATGAGGATTCAGAATGACTTCTGGTTTTCATGTATGTGCCCTTCCGCCAATGTGGTTTATTGGCTTCAGGAGAAGGATAGAAACTCGGCCTGACTGCGGCGATGACTTATGTCACAGGCCCGATACAATCTGTTTTCAGTCACATGGGACTGGTTACTTGCGTTGCCTCGATGACCCTGAGTTCGAGGAAACAAGAAAGGTTGGACAGATGATTGACGAATTTCTGACCAGAGACGCTCTAACTACTCATTCTGCTGAAGTTACTTCTGCCTCAATCCGCTTGAGATCGCGAATTGTAACTTTGCGGTCGTCGATATCAATAATGCCCTCGGCCTGGAGACGGCTCAGATTGCGCGATACCAATTCCCGCACTGTACCAATCTGTGACGCGATCTCCTGATTGTTGTCAGGCAGCATAAAAACAACACCTTTCTCAGTCTTCTTACCCCCGCTCTGTGCGAGACGAAGTAATAAAGCTGCTAGGCGATGCCTTACCGTTGTAAAGGATAGCTCCTCGATGATTCCGACCAGACGCCGCAGTCGTGTCCCGACAACACGCAGTACTTTGAGAGCCACTTGAGGATGGGTCAGACACAACTCACGGAAATCCTCTTTGCTGACAAACAAAAGTACGGTCTCATCGATGGCTGCTACGGAAGCGGGATAATTCCCTCCATCGAAAACGGGGAGCTCAGCCACGGAACTACCAGGGCCATCAATGTTCAGGACTTGCTCTCTGCCGCTCGCTGAAGTCTTGAAGATGCGAATATGGCCCGAAGCGACAATGTAGAGCCCGGAACACGCGTCTCCCTCGTTGAAGACTATCTGCCCAGGACCGTATTTGCGCGGAACCACGCGCCCGGCAATGAATTCCATTTCGCCTTCCGTAAGACCCGAGAAAAGCGCAACTTTGGACAGGACCTGCTTCTGTGTCTCGAGAACAGCCATGGCGAACATTTTAGCTGCTTGCGTCCGACAAGTTGGAACAAGCCAGCCATTTGCCAGCTGTGACAAAAGTCATCGGCAATGTGAGAGAAATTCTCTACAGTGGAGACCAGGTGGCGAGTCGAACGGAGCCGCTTTGGAGCTGATGATGAACATTGATACGACGAAGACTGTGCGCGAAATGGCGTTGAATATTCCAGGCGCAACCCGAGTGTTCGAGAAGCTCGGGATTGACTATTGCTGCGGTGGTAATAAGCCTCTTGAAAAAGCCTGCGGCGAGGCCAATCTTGAAATTCAGCGGGTTATCGACTCTCTAGAGTCGGCTGTCGTGGAGCACAGACAAAGGAATAGCACAGATCTTCAAGTGGAAGATTGGCAGAATGCTCCGTTGGGCGATCTAATTGCGCATATTCAGAACACACACCACAACTACGTGAAGGCGGAAACTGCCCGACTCAGGCCGCTATTAGATAAGGTCTGTAACGTCCACGGCTTGAAGCATGCCGAACTGTTGGCCTTGCGTACTGATTTTCATGCTTTAGCCCAGGAACTCAGCACACACATGATGAAGGAAGAGATGGTGCTATTTCCATACATCGAGCGTATGGAAGAATCACTGTTATCGGGAGAGCCGATCCTTCCAGCGCCATTCGGGACCGTCGAAAATCCCGTCGCGAAAATGGTGCATGAACACGACTCTGCTGGAAACCTGCTGCGCCACATGCGTGAGTTAAGCAACGGATATACGCCTCCACAGGGCGCGTGCACCAGTTACAAGACGCTTTATTGGGCTCTAGCGGAATTCGAGCGCGACCTGCACCAGCATGTACATCTCGAAAACAACATCCTATTTCCGCGGGCAATCAAAATGGAGCACGAGAATTATGCCACCACTGATCAGTGTTGACGAGCTGAAGACCTCGCGAGCGGAGAGCGCCGAATTTACCGCTCGCGAACTTCGACTCTCGCGATTGCTGATGGCTTATATCGCGAGCGGCTTGTTCTTCATGCTCCTGCCTGGAACATTCCTGGGAGTGTGGAACCTGCTTGCCATTAGCAGCCACCGGTCAGTCGAAACTGTCTCTCCGGCATGGATACAGGCGCATGGACACGCCCAGGTTTTCGGCTGGATCGGCAGTTTCATCCTTGGGATCGGTTATTACTCGATTCCCAAACTGCGGCGGATGAAACCGTTTGCGCTGTGGGCACCCTGGACATCTTTAGCGATGTGGTCTTCGGGCGTGACGCTGCGCTGGGTTGCGGGCGTATACGAATGGCACTGGCGAGTACTCTTGCCATTTTCAGCTGCGCTTGAAATTGCCGCGTTCTTGATCTTCTTGCCGATTGTGTCGAGCCATCGCCGAATGACAGAACAGGGGGCAAGCAGCCGTGCAACGTTGGATGAATGGATATTGGTTGTAATCACTGGCTGCATCGGCTGGTTATCAGTATTGGTGATCAACCTGATGAGCACAGTGTTTCTAGCCTGGCGTGGGACCTCGCCCGCGCTGCCACATGGGTTCGATCAGCGACTCCTGGTTCTTGAGACATGGGGTTTTCTTGTTCCTTTCATTTGGGGATTCAGCGCTAAGTGGCTACCGATTTTTCTCGGTCTTCGCGCGTTGCACTCGCGACAGCTCCTGTGGGCAGTTGTCCTGAATTCAGCAGGCGTCGTCGCCGCCCTGTTCGGTCGCCTCTTAATATCGAGTATTCTTCTGTTACCAGCTTTTGCCGTCGCAGCTCATGCTCTGCGGTTGTTCGAGCGGAGCGCACAACCGCCGAAAATTAAAGGCGTGCATGTTAGCTTTCCGGCGTTTGTTCGGCTCGCATACCTTTGGGCATTCGTGTCGTCGGTGCTGGCGATTTGGGCTTCTGTCACGATCAATTCTGCCGGAATCTGGGGTGCATCGCGGCACGCGCTCACCGTCGGTTTCGTTGCCATGATGGTGTTCAGCGTTGGACAGCGCGTTCTGCCGGCATTCTCGGGAATGCGCGTCCTGTTTAGCACCAAGCTGATGTTTGGTGCCCTTGCATTACTGTTTGTCGGTTGCTTTCTCCGGGTCGGTTCAGAAGTTCTCGCGTATCAGGGTTTTGCTCGCGGTGCCTGGACCTGGCTGCCGGTTTCAGCAATTACTGAAATGACCGCGGTTACACTTTTCGCCCTTAACCTCGCGTTCACGTTCGGCAGCAAGAAAGATCGCGCCCAGTTACAGTATCGCGACGCGGCGTAATTCATCGCATTGCAAATCAGGGCTTATTGCGGTCCCGGATGAGAGTCGCCGGCGAGCTCCCACTCAAGCCAATCCTCACCGAACAGTTCCGCCGGGTGAGGCGTGCGGATGGTGCCATTTCCACAGCGCAGGGCATCAGCTGGACAATACTTGTCGCATCCCCAGCAGATGCGTTCGGGCTGCTTCGGGAGGACGGGAACCTTAATCATAGTGGACTCTCTTGACCCGAATTAAGCATAGATTCGGCGTTAATTCACGTCTGTGACATAAATCACGCCAATTTGCGAAATGGATGTCTACTTAGAGAGTGTCCGGCGCAGATATTCTGCTACATCCGTCACGAAGTGGTGAACTGAAAGTTCCGCAATGCGATAACCAACCATTGCATCAATCGCTTTGCCGGCTGCGCCAAATGGCGGCTTGTAATGGCCCAAGAAGTCCAACTGAGTTTCGGTTGCGGTGAGCGGATAAATGGAGAGTTCACCATCCATTACGGGAAATAAACGCGGCGTGGTCGCTGCTTCCCATTGGACCGAAAGGCGTGTAGCTGGCGACGAAACGGAATCGAGTCTTTCCTCGATGTTCTTAATGTTGACCTTGACATCAGCTTTGACGCCAATACCACCGAAGTCAACGTGCAGTTCGGCAGCAACAGGTTGCGCACGGGAGACAGCAGATTTCGTGGCCCTTTGGAATACAGCAAGCGCGTCCTGGCGCAACACATCGCGGACTTGCTCGTATGAATGGTTTACGTAATCGTAGCAGCGAATTTCGCTGTGTCTATTTTTCGGCATACTTCCACCCATTCAAGCCATTGATCTTTGGATTCCTTAGTGACCATATCCGCCGGATTCGAGAGTTACTTTTCCTCGGAACATGCGATAAACCGCGATGAAATAGATCAATGCCAAGCACATACCGGAAATGCATGCGCAGCTCGATTCCCAAGCCTCGCATGATCAACAGCCACAGCGCCATTATCAATGCCAGATAAAATCCGCTGAACGCGGAGGCATACAGCAGAGGAAATGCAAAGTAGAGCGTGCCACCGCCCGCCAATAGCCAGACCTCATTTCCGTCCCAAACGGGCCCAATCGCGCGCAGCGTTAGCTGTCTCTCTTGTTCCGTACGAGCAACAAAGGGATGCAAAATACCGACACCGATATCAAAACCGTCAAAGATCACGTACGCAACAAACATGACGGCCACTAGCCAGAACCAAATAACTCCCATCATCGCCTCACGCATTAGTGATTCGAGCACTGAGCCGAGAAAACGGCGTCAGTGCAAGGTCAAAAAACCCAGGCCGGCAGACCGTCTTTCGCCCGGAAAACATAAGCGTCATTTCCGCTTCTTACTTCGCGTGCAAAAATAGTTTGCACTCCTTCAAATTCGGTTTTCCAGCCAGTTACCTCAATCGAATCACCCTTGTGAATATTCATTTCGATCATCCTGGTGAATTCGGTCGTGGCCAGATGTACTTCAATGGTATTTCCTGTTTCCAACTTCATGATGATGTGACTTCCCACGCCCCCGCTAACCGGGCATTCCCGGTCGCGCACATCTGCGACTGTACCCCTGTAAACAGCTTCGGCGGCCGGATTGTATCTCGGCACCGTTGGTTTCTGATTGTTTTGCGCGAGCGATGTAGACACTACGGTCAGAAGAAAAATACCAACGAGGAGTTTCATAAACCCTCCTTTACTATGCTTGAGCTTATGAACCCATGCTGCGCGCTAATTCGCGAAACGACAGTGATTGCAGTCACAGCAAACTGTGTCTGAGGACAAATACAAAGCACTTCACCCTCTATCCCTCACCCAGTGCTCATTGGAGCAGGACCCGGATGGACCGCGACCGCTCCGGCTCCTCTCTGGACGATCCGATAGATCAAGACCACGAGCAAAATCGACACCACGCTGTACATACCCATAAAACCGAGCAGATTAAACAATCCATTTCCGGCGGAAACATACTTGGAGTACCCCTCGGAAGTGCGGATCAGTCCATAAACAACCTATTGCTGGCGGGCAATTTCGGCAGCCATCCATCCATTCGCGACATGTGGCAGCGGAAAACTTAACATCAATGGCCAAAACGCCCACCGAATTGTGAACTGCTTCCCCCGCCAAAGCAGGAATGCCGAGATCGCCATCAGCAGGACAAAGTAGGTGCTCAATGCTGCCAGGATGTGAACTCAGAAACGGGAACTCAACTCCTGCGTTCCCGCCTCTCGAAGCAAGTTGCCGACTAATCCGCCTACGAGTTCTACGACGCGCGGTACAGCATGAATAGCCGCAGGGGAGAATTCCTCTCCGTGATCAAAGGATGTACCGTGAATCGAGAGAAGGAAGCCGCGCGGCTTAGTGTAATACAGTCGCTCGCATATGGCCAGAATGTCCGGTGGCCCAAGGTGATGAGAAAAACGCAGCTCGCCAGGCTTCGCAGTGACCGGCCGACAGGCCACCCTCCCCGGCTCACCGCCAATAGCAGCATCCAGGAAAATCACGACATCCGCCCGGCTGGCATTCTCAGCTACTTCCGGAGTTAATTGGTGGACACAAATCACTTGCGCCGACGCCGGCAAGGATCGCCGGATTTCGGCGGCAGCTTGCCATGCGATGCCGTCGTCACAGCGAAGTGGGTTTCCGTACGCAATAACCAGAACGTTTTCCATAAGCCCTCCCATTTTTAACGCATTACTTCATCAAGCAGAGTGCCCTGGGAGCTGAGCAACTGCACCTTAAGAGCCATTTGACCAATTGCATGTGTAGAGCAACTCAGACAGGGGTCATAGGCTCGTATAACCGCCTCCACTCGGTTAAGCATGCCGCGAGTGATTTTTTCGCCTTTGATGTAGTGTTGTGCGACCTGCAAAACGCTGCGATTCATCGCCAAATTATTTTGTCCTGTGGCAATGATGAGATTGCACCAGCGGATCAGGCCTTGCTCGTCGATTTTGTAATGATGGAAAAGCGTGCCGCGCGGTGCCTCCGCAGCTCCGACGCCTTCAAGCGCATTCGGGCGTGCAACCGCGCGAACGTGTTTGTCGAGAATGTCAGCATCGTCTAGCAGTTGTTCGAGTCGCTCAACGCAGTAAAGAATTTCGATCAGCCGCGCCTGGTGGTAATGGAAGGAACTAAGCACTGCAGTCCGTTGTAGTTCATGAAATTCTGCTAGCTCTTGGTCTGCTCGGTCCGTACCGCAACGATCAGACACGTTTAACCTCGCCAGCGGTCCGACGCGATAAATCCCATCCGGAAACCCTTTTGGTTTGTAATACGCAGATTTCAGATAACTCCAGGATTCGACTTTTTCGCCCAAAAAATCGAAATAGCGCTTCGGATCGAGTCCATTCGCAACTATCTGCCCAGTGGCGTCAACAAACCGGATATTCCCATCGTAAAAAGTTAGGCCGCCGTCTTCTTTTATCGTGCCCATGAACAGCGATGGAAAGTTACCGAACGAGGCGATTTCTTCGCGAAAGCCTTCCATAATGCCTTTCAGCCAGGCGATGCTGCGAACGGCAATCGCCAGGGCCTCGGGAATAGCTTTAAGAACCGCGTCGCGATCATCTTGACTGAGCGGATCGCTTACTCCACCTGGCACAACCCATGCGGGATGAATTCGCTTTCCGCCCAAGCGTTCGATAATCTGCTGACCGAACTTGCGCAATGCAATCCCGTCACGAGCAAGTTGCGGTTCTTTCTCTAAAACGCCGAACAAATTGCTTTTGGCAGGATGGGCATCCATGCCGAGCAGAAGATCCGGTGAAGAAAGATGGAACAGACTCAGCGCGTGTGACTGAATCACCTGGGCCATGCCAAAAATTCGGCGTAGCTTGTCAGCAGTCGGCGGAATCCTCACGGCGAGTAGTGCGTCGCACGCTTTGGCCGATGCGATCAGATGACTTACCGGACAAATTCCGCAAATACGCGCCATTAGCGAAGGCATCTCCGTAAATGGTCGCCCTTCGCAGAATTTTTCGAAGCCACGGAATTGGGTTACATGGAAACGGGCATCTTCGACCCGGCCTTGTTCGTCAAGATGGATTGTGATCTTGGAGTGGCCCTCGATGCGGGTAACCGGGTCGATCACGATAGTTTTGTTTTCCGCCACAAAGTCTCCTACGCTCCAAATCTCGTTTTCGAAGTCAACTCTGGCTGACGTCCTTCGAGTAGTTCCGATAGCGTGTAGAAAATCACATCAGCGGAAGGCGGGCAGCCGGGAACGAAAACATCTACCGGAACGACTTCATGAACAGGGCGCGAATAAGGCAGCAAACTAGGAATAACTTCCGCTGGAGTTCCTGGGGTCAATGTCGCCGTCTCGCGATACGCGCGGTCATATACGGAACTGACAGTGAATGGATTGCGCATCGCCGGTACGTTCGCAGTCACGGCACAATCACCGAGCGAAACAAGCAGTTTCGTCCGCGCGCGAATCATTTTGATTTTCTGTAGATCTTCTTCGCTGCTCACTGCACCCTCGACAAGGGTTACATCGACATCGTGTGGAAATTCCTTGTTGTCCACGAGCGGGCTGTACACAAGATCGACCTTGGCGGCCAACTCAATCAAGCGCTCGTCCATGTCGAGAAAAGACATATGGCAGCCGGAGCAGCCGTCGAGCCAAACCGTTGCCAGCTGCTTCTTGCTCATTTGTGATCCTCGCGCATCATGGTCAGGTACGGCAGAAAGTTCCGTCTTTTTTCCATTTCAGCCACCGAGCGGCCCTTTTCAAAGAGCGCTCCCGTCGGGCACACGTGAACGCATTTGCCGCAACTGGTGCAAGTTTCGGACGATCCCCAGGCTTCGTTCAGGTCGGTCACGACATGAGAACCGATCCCTCGACCCATGACGTCCCAGGTATGTGCACCTTCGATTTCGTCGCATACTCGAACGCACCGCGTGCACATGATGCAACGATTGTGGTCGATGATGAAGCGGTCGTGCGACGCGTCAATCTCTTCTTTCGGATAGCGATAGGGAAAGTGAATATGGGTGATACCTAGTTTTTGAGCCATCGACTGCAACTCGCAGTGCCCGTTTGAGACACACACTGAGCAGATGTGATTGCGTTCGCTGAACAACAGTTCAACAATCATGCGGCGATAATTTTCGAGGCGATCAGAAGTCGTGGTGACTTCCATGCCTTCTTCTACTCGCGTCACGCACGCCGGAAGAAGTTTGCTTGCGCCTTTCACCTCGACCAGACACAACCTGCAAGCGCCCACAGTCGACAAGCCCTCGAGTTCGCACATACGCGGGACAAAGATTCTGTTTTGCCGTGCGACATCGAGAATGGTTTCCTTTGGGGCTGCGCTGAAGTCATGGCCGTCGATCTTGAAAGTCTTTACGCCGGTTGCAGGGCTCATGCGCTGACTCCTTGCGCTTTAGTGCCGCAGACTCCCGCCGGACACTTGTGCGCTTCGATGTGAGCTTTATATTCCTCAGCAAACGACTTCAGCGTGCTAACGACCGGATTCGGCGCTGACTGTCCGAGGCCGCAGAGACTGGTGTGCTTTAGTAGATCGCAAAGTTCTTCGAGCATCTTTAAATCCGCTGGCGTCGCGGTCATGTTAGTGATTGACGTAAGTATGCGGTGCATCTGATACGTTCCCACGCGACACGGAATGCACTTGCCACAGGATTCGGTCATGCAGAAGTCCATAAAGTACTTGGCCACATCGACCATGCAGGAGCTTTCATCCATCACGATCATGCCTCCAGATCCCATGATCGAACCCGCCTTTGCGAGTGATTCGTACTCAACCGGCATATCGAGGGTTTCACTTGGGAGACATCCACCGGAGGGTCCTCCGGTCTGAACTGCTTTAAACTTCTTGCCGTCAGGAATTCCCCCACCAATTTCGTACACCACTTCTCGAAGCGTAATCCCCATCGGAACTTCGACGAGCCCTGTGTTCTGCACCCGGCCGGCGAGCGCAAACACCTTCGTGCCTTTGCTTTTTTCTGTGCCGATCTGCGCGTACCATTCGCCTCCGTTGCGAATGATTGGCGGAACATTCGCGTAAGTTTCGACGTTGTTGATCAGCGTGGGCTGCCCAAGCAATCCCTCCATGGCGGGATAGGGTGGACGCGGCTTCGGCGTACCGCGTTTACCTTCGATCGACGCGATTAGTGCGGTCTCTTCGCCGCAGACAAACGCACCCGCTCCAAGGCGCAAGTCAATCTTCAGGCTGAAGTGCGTTCCGCAGATGTTTGTGCCGAGAACGCCGAGTCGCTCAGCCTGACGAATTGCGGTTCTGAGTCTCTTAATCGCAAGCGGATATTCGGCGCGAACATAGATGTATCCTTCCGACGCGCCGACGGCATACGCGGCAATCAACATCCCTTCGAGTACCCGGTGCGGATCGCTCTCAAGTACGCTACGGTCCATAAAAGCGCCGGGATCGCCTTCGTCGGCGTTACAGATGACGAACTTTTGTGTGCCGACTGCTTTCGCAACCGTGCTCCACTTCAACCCCGTCGGATATCCGGCGCCTCCACGCCCTCGCAGGCCACTGGTCATAACCTCACTGACGACTTGCTGCGGAGTCATCTCGGTCAGAACTTTGATTAACGCGCGGTATCCATGCCGCACGATGTACTCTTCAATCCGCTCAGGATCGATTACGCCGGAGTTTTCCAGGACAATCTTTTTCTGACGCTGAAAGAATGGGACATCCGTCGGGCAGTGCAAACGCTGAACCCTCGAGCCAGCTAAGCTCTCAATCACATCCGCTGCATCTGCGGAAGAAACATGCTTGTACATCTGATCATTACTGGTCGATACGAGCGGGCCTTCTGCACAAAGACCCATGCAGCCCACGCCTTTGACCTGGCAATCAGCGATTCCACGACGGGCGACTTCTTTCGAAAGCGAATCTTTAACCGCATCGCTTTGGCAGGAAAGGCACCCAGCAGCCACGCATACTCTGATTTGCTTCGTGAACTTTTGCTGAGCGACGCTTTCCTTTTCTGCAATTTGTTCAAGCTCTTCAGGCGTCATGGCGAGTCCATTTCGCAAGATGTGCGCGTAGCGATTGTGTGTCCACTTTCCCTGCGACTTCCTGGTCGTACACAACCGCGGGCGCTAGTCCGCATGATCCCAAGCAGCGGGCAGTGAGAAGCGAAACCTCTCCATCGCTCGTTGTTTCCCCCGGAGCAACGTGAAGGTCGCGTTGAACTGTCTCCAGCAACTGCTGCCCGCCTTTTATGTAGCAAGCCGTTCCCAGGCAGATCACGCATGTGTGCCTTCCCGCAGGCTTAAGGGAAAAAAAATGATAGAAGGTGGCGACACCATAGGCGCGGCTCAATGGTACGCGCAGCGAGGTGGCCACGTACCGCAGAGCTCCTTCGTCGAGATAGCCAAACGCCTCCTGCACCGTATGCAACGTTTCAATCAAGCTCCGTGAGTGTTGCCCCGTGCGCCGCATGGTCGCGTCCACGAGCTTCCAGCGCTTGTCCTGGTTTGGCGGTGCGGGCTTCGCAATGTAGGTTGCCATTTATCGTCCTGAGTCCTCTCTTCAAACCTCAGAGTAGAGAATCGAGTGGAAACCAGGTGTGATGGGAATCACAGAAAACGGTGACAATGCACACCGCGCGTCATCCCTTGGCGGGTAAATTATACGAGCGTATGGGAGGTGTGCCGTGAACTTACTTGCAGAAAGAATTGGAACTGAAATAGCGATTAAGAACATTTTGTTTGCTACGGACTTTTCAGAATTTTCCCAGGCGGCATTGCCCTATGTCACTGCCCTGAGCCTCCGTTATGGAGGCACGGTGCATGTTGCTCATGTGCTGCCCGATCCGGTTAGGGTCGGTCTCGGAGCTCCCGATCCTGCCGTGATGGGAGCCATCTATGAAGGCGTACATAGCGCTGCACAAGAGAAGATTCAGCAGCTTGCGAAGAACCTTGAAGGATATCCATATAAGACCTACATTCGGCACGGCAAAGTTGCCGAAGTGGTAGCGGATATTGTCGACAGCGAAGCAATTGACCTGCTGGTGCTTGGGACACACGGGCGAACTGGACTCGGCAGGTTGTTGATGGGATCGGTTGCGGAGGAAGTATTCCGTGTAGCTCCAATCCCAGTGCTGACAATCGGGCCAAAAGTGGGTTCAGATGCAGAACGTATTCGAGCACGGCACGACCACAACTTCGAGCCGAGTCAAATAAAGTTTCGTCAAATTCTTTATGCTACCGATTTGCGCCCGGAAGCAAAGCATGGATGCAAATATGCTGTGTCCCTGGCCCGCGAATTCCGCTCAAACCTGACCTTGTTGAATGTGATTGAAGACTATGGAGATCGACTCCATGAATATCCAAAGCCGATCGACGAAGCATTAGGGAAG
>Ga0070741_10009526_pt1 | contig 18798 bp, 16 predicted proteins | sample Coa_R1_4_FD_66440 | JGI IMG/M metagenome (GOLD analysis project Ga0070741, IMG submission 66440) | Surface soil microbial communities from Centralia Pennsylvania, which are recovering from an underground coalmine fire - Coalmine... | ecosystem: Environmental > Terrestrial > Soil > Unclassified ...
CTCTGTTCCGGCCGTCAAGCCGCGTATCGATCACTGGCTGCCGGAATCGTATAGGTGCCACCACTGTCGCCGCCGTCGGTCAGGAGGTGGGTCCGGAAGCCAGCTCACCGCAGATCAGCCCCAGAGCGGCCAGCTCGACGGTGGTCAGCCGCGAGGCGAAGTGCTCCCCGATTCCGCGCAGCTGGGTCACGACAGCCGCGTGGAACCGGGCCAGCCCCAGCTCGGTGAGGGTGGCCGTGACGCCGCGGCCGTCGCAGGTCGCCCGCCCCCGCCTCACCAGTCCCTCCTGCTCGAGGCGCTCGACCAGCCGGGTGACCCCCGACCTGGACAGGAGAACCGCCTCGGACAGCTCGGTCATCCGCAGGCAGTGGCCCGGGCTCTCGTGGAGCTGGGCGAAGACGTCGAACGCCGCGAGCGACATCTGGTGTTCGGCCAGCAGGGCCGCCTCGAGCTTCTTGGTGATCCGCGAGTGGGCGGTGAGGAACGCCCGGAACACCTCGATCTCGGCGCGGTCGGGTACTGGGTACGGCGGCCTGGTAGGCCGAGGCTCGCGGACGGCCGCCGCGGTCGAGGTGTCCGGCATCGGAGCTCCGTTGTTCCACACCCGCTGTTCTGCACGCGCTGTCGATCCTGGCGAAGGGTAGCGCCGCCGGCGGCTCCGGTGGTGGATCCCGAGATCGTAGAGGACGGGTCGAACGTCGAGTGATGATATCAACGACCCCGTTGACATGGGACGTTCCGTCTGATGGCATGGCTCCTTGCCGGGACCGCTCGATGTAGACAGGCTCGGTACACCCCGAGTGCAGAGGACCGGTACGTGCGAATCGATTTCCACACCCATGTGGTACCGACGCTGCCGGACTTCGCCGACCGCTACGGAGACCCGCGCTGGCCGAGCTTCGAGGTGGACGGCGACACCGGGCGGCTCTCCCGCGGTGGTCGGGTGGTCCGGACGGTGCCGCCCTCCTCGTGGTCGCCCTCGGCCCGCGTCGAGGACATGCAGCGGGCCGGGATCGACCGGCAGGTCCTGTCCCCGCTTCCTCCACTGGTCTGTGACTGGGCCGAGCCCGAGGCCGCGGCGCGGTGGGCGTTGCGGCTCAACGAGTCGCTGGCCTCGATGGTGGCCGACGACCCGGACCACTTCCACGGGCTGGGCACCGTCCCCCTGCACGACCCCGGTCGCGCGGTCGAGGTGCTCGGACGGGCCCACGAGCAGGGCCTGAGCGGCGTGGAGATCGGCACGAACGCCGGCGGTCGGGAGCTCGACGATCCGGGGTTGCGCGAGTTCTTCGCCGAGGCGGCCCGGCTGGGCATGGTGGTGTTCGTGCACCCGCTGATCCTCGGGGCCACCTGCGACTGGACGCCCCGGATCACCGGGGCGGAGGTCACCTTCGGCCTCGGCATGCCCACCGACACCGCCATCGCCGCCGCCAAGCTCGTCTTCGGTGGGGTGGTCGAGGACTCCCCGGAGCTGCGGATCTGCCTCGCGCACGGTGGCGGCGGCTTCGTGTGGTCGCTGGCCCGGATCCGCCGGCTGTGGGATGCCGGTGAGCGCCGGCCCGTGGAGGAGCTGATCCGCAACGTCTACGTCGACAGCGTCGTCTACGACCCGGCGAACGTCGCGTTCCTGCGTGACGCGGTCGGAGCCGACAAGATCGTCTTCGGCACCGACTACCCGTTGCCCGCCCAGGACGACATGGCCGGCGCCGTACTGGCCCGGTTGGACGACGCCGAGGCCGAACAGGTGTGGGGCACCAACGCCACCCGCCTGCTCAACTGCTGTTGAAACCGTGAGCCGGCACCGCCGGCGGTCGTAGTACCGGGCCCGTGACGAAGCCCGGCCGGAGAAGCGAGGAGGGTGCGGAGATGGCGCTGACCGAAGAGGGGATCATCGACGTCCCGGGGCTGCACAGCCGCTGGGTGCGTCTGGGCAACGGTGAGCGTGCGCATTACATGACCGCCGGGGAGAGCGGGCCGTCGGTGGTGCTGCTGCACGGCGGCATCCCCGGCTCGTCGGGCACCGCCGGTTGGCGGTTGCTCGCTCCGCGCCTGGCCGAGGCGGGTTTCCGCGTCTACTGCCCCGACCAGCCCGGCTTCGGCCTGTCCGACCCGCGTCCGGAATATCGGCCGGTGCACGGCATCTACACCCACATCAACTTCCTCGAGCGGTTCGTCGAGGCGCTGTGTCTCGACCGGTTCTTCCTGGCCGGCAACTCGATGGGCTGCGCGAACACCGCGCACTACGTGTCCCGTTACCCGCACCGGGTCGAGCGGTTCATCCTCATCGCCGGGCCCGTCGGCGACGTGATGCCCTTCCCGACCCTGGACCGGATGCAGGTGCCGATCGGATGGGACGGCAGCCGCGACACCATGGTCAAGATGATGAACTCGATCCTCCACCACCAGGAGAACATCACCGAGGACCTGCTCGAGATGCGGATGCAGGCTGCCGACCGGCACAAGGACGGGTGGACGGACTGGCAGAAGGCGTTCCTGTTCGGCGAGGTACCGGCGCCGATCCAGGCGGCCCTGTCGACCAAGGGACGTCTGGACACCACCGACATCCCCGGCATCTGCCTCTACGGCATCGACGACGTGATCCTTCCGGTCACCGATCTCGGCTACAAGGTCGAGGACGCGCTGACCAACATCCAGTTCTTCTACCCCGAGGACTGCGGCCACCAGGGCCAGACCGACCAGCCCGACCTGTTCGCCGACGTGTTCATCGAGTTCTTCCGCGACGGCATCGTCAGCCGAAAGACCGCGGACCGGGCGGCGGTTTCCAAGCGCCGACCGGAGATCGCGTCCCTGGTCGAGCAGAACTGAGTGCCGAGATGACCACCACCACGGGCGCCGACCCCCGGCCCGACATCGTCAACCGGTTCGGTTACCTCTCGGTCGGGGTGAACAACCTGGACGAGGGCTGCGAGTTCTACTCGCGGTTCGTGCGCCTGGAGCAGACCGAGCGGGTCGGGGACACGGCGTTCATGACCGGTGGGCTCGAGCACCACTGGATCCGGCTCGAAGAGGGCTCCGGCCAGGGGCTCAAGCGGATCGGCTACGAGGTCACCGACGAGAGCTCGTTCGCGTTGGCCCGCACCCGGCTGCGCGAGTGGGGCATCGACTTCACCGAGGGCGGCGACCCGAAGAAGGACCGGGTCGCGCGCTGGCTGCGGTTCGTCGACCCGGGCGGGTTCGAGATCGAGCTGTTCTCCGGGATGTGGGAGCGCGGCGTGGCCCCGGTGAACAGCGGGGTCACGCTGGAGAAGTTCCTGCACGCCGGCTGGGAGGTGACCGACTGGGACACCACGACCCGCTTCTACCAGGAGGTCCTCGGGTTCAAGGCCTCCGACTGGATCGGTGACATGGCCGGCTTCTTCCGGGCCGGCGACCGTTATCACCACTCGCTGGTGCTGATCCGGGCCCAGCAGCCGTCGTTCAACCACTTCTGCATCCAGGTGGAGTCGATCGACGACGTGATGCGCTTCCGCCACAACGCGGCCCGGCACGGCGTCGAGATCCGCGACGACATCCTGCGCCACGCGCCCTCCGGCTCGATCGGGGTGTACATCAAGGACGCCGCGCGCGGGTTCGCGATCGAGTACTGCGTCGGCCACCCACAGGTGGACGACGCCACGCACCGGCCGCGCACACTCCCGCTGGCGCCGGAGACGGTGGACGTCTGGCGGGCCCCGCTGCCCGACATCCGCCCGCCCGCCGGGGCACCCGGCCGGCCCGCCGCAGCGCCCGGAGCCGGGGCGCCCGGGTCCGGCGGGGTGCCCGCCGCCGGATCGGTGTCGGCCGATGCCCCGCCGTCCCCCTCGGCCGCCGGGTCGGCTGCCCAGGGCCGTGACATCGCCGCACTGCTCGAGACCGCCGACAGCTCCTGACGGCCCCCTGATCACACGCTCGGCCCGCCGGCCGCACCCGCCCCTCGTCCCTGGAGGCACCCACCGTGCTGGATGTCCGTAGTGCGATGCGCCGCTCGGCGCGGTTCCACCGCAACCTGACCGCGGTGGTCAGCGACGGCCGCGAGCTGACCTACGGCGAGGTGTGGGATCGGGGCATGCGGTTGGCGAACGCGCTGCGTGACGCCGGCCTGCAAACCGGCGACCGGGTCGCGGTGCTGGAGGACAACTGCATCGAGGCGGCCGACTTCTACGTCGGCTCGGTGGCGGCCAACCTGATCAGGGTGCCGCTCTACCGCCGTAACTCCTCCGATGCGCACCGGCACATGCTCAAGGGCAGCGGCTGCAAGGCGGTCGTGGTGTCCGAGGAGTACGCCCACGAGCTCGACGGTGTGGCCTCGGAGATCGAGGGCCTGCAGGTGATCGTGCGGGACGGCGGGTACGAGAAGTGGCTGGAGTCCTTCCCGGCCGACGACCCCGACGTCGAGATCTCGATGGACGACGTCTTCATCATCCGGCACTCGGCGGGCACCACCGGCAAGGCCAAGGGCATCGCTTACACCCACCGGGCCTGGATGTGCACGGAGCGGGACTGGTTCTACATGCTGCCGCCGGTCGACATGGGTGACCGGTGCCTGCACGTCGGCCCGATCAGCCACGGCTCGGGTTACACGTTCCTGCCGGTGTGGCTGGCCGGTGGGGTGAACCTGCTGGACCGCAAGTTCGAGGCCGAGGGTTTCATCGAGCGGATCCGGCGGGACCGGGTCGGCTACTTCTTCGCGGTGCCGACGATGCTCGCCGACATCGTGGCCCGGGTGGGGGAGGTCCCGCAGGACCTTCCCGATCTCAAGGCGATCATCGTCTCGGCCGCCCCGATCAGCGCCCGCACCGCACGGGCCTCGCACACCGTCTTCGGCGACACGATGTTCCAGCTCTACGGGCAGACCGAGGCCGTACCGGTGGCCATGATGGGCTCCAAGGACTGGTTCCGGGAGATGCCCGGTTCCGAGCCGATCAAGGCGGCCGGGCGGGTGCTGCCGTTCGCCGAGCTCGAGATCCGCGACGAGGACAACATTACCTTGCCGGTCGGCGAGGAGGGCGAGATCGCGATCCGGTGCGACGGCCAGATGACCGGCATCTGGGGCGACGACGACCTGTCCCGGCGGCGGCTGGTGGACGGCTGGGTGCTCACCGGCGACGTCGGACGACTCGACGAGAACGGCTACCTCTACGTGGTCGACCGCGTCGACGACATGATCGTCTCAGGCGGCTTCAACATCTGGCCGGCCGAGCTCGAGCAGGCCATCGCCACCCTGGAGGACGTCCGCGAGGTGGCCGTGTTCGGGGTGCCGCACGACAAGTGGGGTGAGGCTCCGCTGGCCACCGTCGTGGTCACCGAGGGCTCCAGCCTCGACGGGGCGGAAGTGATCGAGACGTGCAGGCGCATCCTGGGCTCCTACAAGAAGCCGCACGAGGTGGTCCTGCGGTCGGATCCGCTGCCGCGCAGCCCCGTCGGCAAGATCCAGCGCAAGGTCCTGCGCGAGCCCTACTGGGCCGGCGAGGAGCGGCGCGTGCGGGGCTCGTGAGCGGCCCAGCGCACACCAGCCCGCAGCAGCCCGTGACGTGAGGAAACGACAGCCATGACCGAGATCGCCTCGATCGACCTCGACGACCTCCTGTGCGAGGAGGCCATCGACCGCCCGTTCCAGTTCTACGCGCGCCTGCGCGAGACCGACCCGGTGTACTGGAACCCCCGGTGGAACGGGTGGGTCGTGACCAGCGCGCGCGAGGTGACGCGGGGCTACCTCAAGCACAACGTGCTGTCCTCGGACCGGTTCGCCGGGCCCTTCGGGGAGGAGCTGAGCTCGGCGCAGAGCGCCTACCCGCAGCTGTTCACGTTCCTGAACAACTTCTTCGTGTGGAAGGACCAGCCCTACCACACCCGGATCCGGCGCCTGGTCAACAAGGCCTTCACCCCGCGAAGCGTCGAGGCCCTGCGTCCCCGGGTCCAGGAGCTGGTGGCCCAGCTGATCGAGGAGATCCGCGGCGAGCGCGAGGTGGACTTCCTGAGCCGATTCGCCTACACGCTGCCGGTGATCGTCATCGCCGAGTTCCTCGGGGTGCCACCCGAGCGGCGTGAGGAGCTGCGGGTGTGGTCGGAGGACCTGGGCGCGGTGATCTTCGTACGAGGCGACGACGCCGACCGGATGGCCAATGCCGAGCGGTCGATGAAGGACCTGGTGGAGATGCTGCGCCCGGTCGTCGCGGCCCGCCGGGCGCAGCCCCTCGACGACATGATCAGTGCGATGGCGCAGGCGGTCGACGACAACGGCGACCGGCTGACCGACGAGGAGATCATCGGCAACGCAGTCCTCATGGTGTTCGCCGGCCACGAGACCACGATGAACCTGATCGCCAACGGGATGGTGGCGTTCGCGAAGTTCCCCGACCAGTGGGCGAGGCTGCGCGCGGACCCCTCGCTGGGTCGCACCGCCGCCGACGAGGTGCTGCGCTACGACGGCCCCATCCGGGCCATGGCGCGCTGGGCGACGGAACCCGTCGAGCTGGGCGGCAAGCAGATCAGGACCGGCGACCGGGTGCTGCTGGTGCACTTCGCGGCCAACCACGACCCGGAGATGTTCACCGACCCCGACCGCCTCGACATCGGCCGCTCACCGAACAGGCACACCATGTTCGGTCACGGCATCCACATGTGCCTGGGCGCGCCGCTGGCCCGGCTGGAGGCCGAGGAGGCGTTCCGGGCGCTGGCGGCGGCGTTCCCCCGCTACGAGATCCACGAGAAGGAACTCCACTACAACCGGACCGTGGTCTCGCGCAGCCTGGACCGGCTGCACATCACCTTCCGCGAGGACTGACGGATGGCTTCAGGAGCCCGGCCGGTCCTCGTCGGGGTGGGCCGCGAACCCTCTCAAAAAGATGTCGCTGAAGGACCGGCCGACCTCCGCGCCGGTCATCGGCCCGTCCGGGGTGAACCAGCGGTGGGTCCAGTTGACCGCGCCCAGCACCGCGAACTTGAGCATCCTCGGGTCGATGCCGGCCCGGAACTCGCCGGACTCGACCCCGTCACGGGTGATCCGGAGCATGGCGTCGTCGTAGCGGCGGCTGCAGGCGGCGAGGTGGCGCTGCTCCTCGGAGCTGTCCTCGGTGACCCGGCGCATGTCCTCCTGCATGTAGAGGTGCAGGTAGGGGTAGTGCCGGTCGTAGGACGCCGCGAGCGACTCGATGGCCCGGACCAGCCGCTCGGTGGCCGAGCCCGGCGCGTCCGCGGCGGCCTCGACCTCGCGGACGTTGGACTCGACGGCCTGCTGGACCAGGGCGAGGTACATCTCCTCCTTGCTGGCGAAGTAGTAGTAGACGTTGGCCCGGTCGGTGCCCAGGCGGGCCGCGATGTCGCTGATGCCGGCGGCCTGGAAGCCCTTGGCCCGGAACACGTCCGCTGCAGCGCCGAGTATCTGCTCGCGCCGCTCCAACCAGCTGGCGTTGCGCTCCTTGCGGGCCAGCGCCCGCCGCCGGGCGATCGCGCTCGGTTTCGCCGCGCGAGGTGCCGCCGTGACCGGTTCGGCCGGGTCGCCCGGCTCGGTGGGTTCGGCCGGCTCGGTCGGCTCCGTCATGCGGGGTCTCCTCTCCCTTCCCGGCCGGCGGCGATGTGCCGGCCGGAGTCTAGTGACCGGGTCCCACCATCCGGTCGACGAAACGTCGATGTCAACGTACTAGTTGACTTTGGAGAAATGTACTGATGCAGCGGGTGTATCTCCACGGCACTGCGGTGACCACGTCCTGGGCAGACACTGGCAGGAGCCTGCAGGACCTGATCTTCGACTGCGTGCGCGCCGCGCTGGCCGACGCCGGGGTCACGGCGGCCGATCTGGACGCGGTGGTCCTCGGCGCCCACGACATCGTGGACGGGCGGGGGCTGACCAACATGGTGACCGCGCCGGCGGCGGCGGCCTACCTGAAGGACGAGACGCGACTCGGCGACGACGGCGCGGCGGCGTTCGTGCTCGGCGACGCCCGGGTCCGGTCGGGGTCGGCCCGCACCTGCCTGGTCGCCGCCTGGGGCCGGGGCAGCGAGGGCCCGGTGGACCGCATCGCCAACGCGCTGTTCGACCCGTTCACCACCCGGCCGCTGGCGATGACCGAGATCGGGGTCAGCGGGCTGCGGGCCACCCGCGCGCTGGTCGAGCACGCCGGCTACGGGCATCACCGCGACGCCGCCGCCGCCCGGCGCGGCCCCCGGCCCGGCGATCCCGCGCGCTCGTCGTCGCCGGCCTGGCCGTTGCGCACCGCCGAGCTCCCGGTCTGGAGTGACGTGGTCGCCGCCGCGGTTCTGCGCGACGAGCCGGCCGGGCTGGAGGTGCTCGGAGTAGGGATGGGGACCGAGCCGTTCGAGCTCGGTGACCGCGACCTGCTCGGGTTCCCCGCGCTGCGTTCGGCCTCGACCCAGGCGCTGTCCGAGGCCGGTTGCGGCATCGGCGACGTGGAGGTGCTGGAGCTGGACGGGTTGACGCTGTTCGACGAGGCGCTGGCCATGGAGGCCGTCGGCGCCTCGGGTGTCGGCGAGGGCATGGCCGGGTGCGCCGAGGATCCCCGGCTCGACCCGGCCGGTGCGAGCGCGATCGGGTACTGCGCGCCGGCCATGGGTCTGGTGCGGATAGTCAGGGCGGCGCGGCGGCTGATCGAGGGCGGCACCGACGGGCGGGCGCTGGCCAGCGGTTCGTCGGTGGTGGCGGCCCAGACGCAGGCCGCGGTGGTACTGGGACGTGTCGGGGATCCCGCACAGAACGGGAACGAGGGAGCGCGATGAGTGCCGAATCCGAGGAGCGGAACGAGCGCGGAGGCGAGGAATGAGCCGCGAAGCCGACAGCGAGCGAGCATCGCAGCGAGCGTCAGCGAGTGAGGAGCGGAACGAGCGCGGAGGCGAGGAATGAGCACCGTCGACGAGCCGGTGACCATCGAGGGGCACTGGGATTTCGCGTACACCTACTACGCGGGCGCGGCGGCGAGCCGCTTCTTCCAGGAACTGCGCCTCAACCGCCGGATCATGGGCACCCACTGCCCCTCGTGCGACCGGGTGCTGGTGCCGGCGCGGGGGTTCTGCGACGCGTGCTTCGTGGAGACCGACGAGTGGCGCGAAGTCGGGACCGAGGGCCGCCTGGAGACCTTCACGATCATCACCGCCTCCTTCCCGGGGCTGCCCCCGCCGCCGAACGTGGTGGGCTACGTGACCCTGGACGGCGCCGGTACCGCGCTGCTCAACGCCGTGCAGGGCGTGGACCTGAGTGACGTCGACGCGGCGGGGAAGCGGTTGCTGTCGTTGCCCCGGGTCCGGGTGGTGTTCAAGGACGAGTGCGAGGGCCGGATCACCGACTTCGCCTTCGAAGTGATCGAGGACAGGTGAGCGCCGGGCACGAGCTGGCGATCATCGGGGTCGGCCAGACCCCGTACCGGCGCCTGCACCCCGTCTCCAACTCCGAGCTCGTGGGCGGGGCCGTGCAGGAGGCGCTGGCGCAGGCCGGGGTCTCGGGGCGCGACGTGGACATCGTGGTCAACGGCTTCGCCCCGGACGGGCTCGCGGGGGAGAACTGTCCCGACAAGCGGTTCCTCGGCGCGGCCGGCGCGGTGGGCAAGTGGAGCATGCGGATCAACACCGGCGGAACCACCGGGATCGCCGCCGCCTATGCCGGCATGGACCTCCTGGAGGCCGGACGGGGTGACATCGCGGTGGTGCTCGGCGTGGAGCGCATGGCGCAGGCCCGCAGCGTCCCGGCGATCTTCAACTCGATCTTCGACCCGATCTACGAGCGCGACACCGGGCTGTCCACGATCTCCATGTGCGCTCTGCGGGCCTCCCGGATGATGTCGCTGTGGGGCTATGACCGGGAGACCTGGGCGATCGTCTCGGAGCGCAACTTCGCGCATGCCACGCGCAACCCGCTGGCCCACATCCGCAAGCCGTACACGCGCGAGGAGATCCTCGGGTCACGCATGCTGACCTGGCCGATCGCGCAGCTGGACGCCTGCCCCGTGTCCGAGGGCGTCTGCGCTGTGGTGATCGCGCGGGAGGACGCCGTCCGCGACCGGCCCCGGGCGAAGATCCTCGGCCGGGCCTCCACGAGCGACACCTACAACATGGGCGACCGTTTCGACCGGCCGATCGGCGATCTCGTCGAGATGGTCACGTTGCAGCGCTCCGCGCGTCGCGCTTACGACCAGGCAGGCATCAAGTCGGCCCACGACGCGGACGTCATCGAGATCCACGCGCCTTTCAACAGCGCCGAGACCATGGCCTACGCACCGCTGGGCCTGTGTAGCGCACCTGAGGGCCCCGAGCTCGTCCGCGGCGGCTTCGGTGCCTGGGAGACCGACACCGTCATCAACCCCTCGGGTGGCCCGCAGGCGACCAACCCGGTGGGTGCGACCGCACTGATCCGGCTGGCCGAGTGCGCCCGCCAGGTGATGGGTACCGCCGGGGACCACCAGGTCGACGGGGCCCGGCTCGCGGTGGCCACCGGTCAGGGCGGGGCCAACCAGTTCTCCACCTGCACGGTGGTGACGGCGGTCTGACGGCGTTCGTTCCCTGTGTCGGCGGCCGCGTGCGTCGCTGGGCTGCCGCACACCGTGCGAGGTGTGCGGCAGCCCGGCGAGGTGTGAGGTCCGCGCTCAGGTGGTGACGGGCTCCGGAGTGGCGTGCTCGGCCACCAGCCGGTCGGTGGCCTTCAGCATAAAGACCACGACCAGGAGCATCCACACGAATGGTCCGAAGAACGGCAGCCAGTAGTTGAACACCCCGCTCCACGAGAACGGCCCGCTGCGCATATGGGGCATGATGAACTCGAGGGCGAACTCCAGCCCGAGGAAGATGCCCAGCCAGGCCAGCCACCGGGGGAACAGCGGCTCGGACCGCTGGTCCCGCAGCACCACGGCGCCGAACGCCACGTACTGAAGCGTGGTCACCCCCCACACCATGTCGATCGTCAACCAACCGAGGTCGAAGAGGGTCCGGGTGATCGCCGGGTCCTGCTCCGGCCGGAAGGCGGCGGTCAGCAGGATCACGCAGGAGAACATCGGCACGCACACGGTGAGTAATCCGCCGGCCAGTTGCAGCAGCGGCAGCATGAGGCGGCCGCCCTCCATCACGTGCATGATCCGGAACAGGCCGATCACCCAGGGCACCATGAACGCGCAGGCCAGGATGCCGAGCGAGAAACCGATCCGCATGGTGACCGCATCGGCCCGGTAGATCGCGGCCAGCTGATCGGCGGACGTGGCGGCGTCGTAGGGCGGGATGTTGTGTCCCATGAACCCCCAGCCGATCGCGAACAGCGCGATGAACACCACCACCGACCACGCGCTCAGCCGGACGATCGACGCTTCACTCCGGTCCATGATCCCTCCAGATCCTCGGACCGGTGAGGCTACGACCACCGGCAGCGACCGACGACGACCCGTTTCGCACACCGGAACGGGCCGGTGTGCGGGCCACCCGCCGGGTGACAGGGTGTGCGCAGGTCCGAGGGGAGCGCCAGTGAACGCAGTGGACACGACCGCCGACGTGGTGGTGATCGGGGCCGGCCACAACGGCCTGACGGCGGCGAACTACCTGGCCGACGCCCGGCGGCAGGTGGTGGTGCTGGAGGCGGCGGCCAGGATCGGCGGGATGACGTCGTCGGGCTTCCCGATCCCTGAGGCACCGCGGCACATGGTCAACTTCCACTCCGCCGACCTGCTCTTCTGGCAGATGAGCCCGGTGGAGGAGGAGCTGCGGCTGCGCGAGCACGGGCTGGTGACGATCCCGGTCGACCCTTCCTACGTCTACCTGCACCCCGACGGTGCCTCCATCGCGATCTGGCAGGACCCCCGCAGGACCGCCGACGAGATCCGGCGGTTCTCCCCGCACGACGCCGACGCCTACCTGGAGTACGCCCGGTTCCTGGAGGCACTGTCCGAGGTGGCGATGCCGTTCATGCGGATGAACCCGGCCCGGCCCGGCCTCGACGGTCTCCGCTCGCTGGCCAAGGGCGCCTTCCGCAACCGCCGGGAGCTGCGCCGCTTCGCCGAGTTCCTGGTCGCCTCGGGCGAGGAGAGTATCGAGCAGCGGTTCGAGCATCCGGTGACCAGGTCGCTGCTGTACTGCCTCTGCGCCGGGGCCAACCCCATCGAGGCCGCCGGGACGTCGGTCACCCACCTGTTCCTGGCGATGGTCCGCCAGGGCGGCGCGACCCGGGCCGTGGGAGGGATGCAGGCCGTTCCCGAGGCGCTGGCCCGGCGGCTGCGCTCGCTCGGGGGTGAGGTCCGGACCGACAGCGCGGTGGCCGAGATCGTCGTGTCCGGCGGTCGGGCCACCGGGGTACGCCTGGCCGACGGCCGGGAGATCCGGGCCCGCGAGGCGGTCATCGCCACCTGCCACCCGCGCACCGCGCTCGGCACGATGCTGCCTTCGGGCACCCTCTCCCCGGAGCTGGAGAACCGGGTGCGACACATCCCGGCCAGCAGCGCGGGCGCCGGCGCCATGAAGTCCGATCTGGCCCTGTCCGGCCGGCTGAGCCTGTCCCGGTTCGAGAAGTGGCGGGGGGACGGCGTCGACCTGCGCAAGCCGGTGGGCCTGATCGGCACCTGCGAGGGCCTTCGCCGGGGTTACCGACGCTCGGCCGCCGGCCTGGTGCCCGAGCCTGACGAGATCGGGCTGTGGCCGGTGATCCTCAACGCGGTCGACCCCTCCCAGGCGCCCGAAGGCCAGGACTCGCTCTACCTGTACGCGACCAACATGCCGGTGGATCCGGACGGTGGCTGGGAGATGCACGAGAAGGAGGCGGCCGACAACATCGTCGCCCGCACGGCGGAGTTCTACGAGGGCATCGAGGAGCTCGAGATCGGTCGCTGGGTGCAGACCCCGGACCGGACCGCCGCGATGACCGGCTCGGTCAACGGCACCGCGATGCACGTGGACCACCTGCTGCTCAGCCAGGGCCCGCTGCGCCCGGCGATCGGCCTGGGCGGGATCTCGATGCCGGTCGAGGGGCTGTACCTGGGCGGCGCGGGCGCCCACCCCGGTGGCGGGGTCAGCGGGTTGCCGGGGCGGCTCTCCGCCCGCACGGTAGTGAAGAAGGGCACGGTCCTGAAGAAAGACCGCAAGCGAGGGAGCACCCGATGAAGTTCGATCCGCAACGGACCGCGATCGTCACCGGGGCCGGTGTGGGCATCGGCCGAGGCGTCGCGCAACGGCTGGCCTCCGAGGGTGTGCGGGTGGTGATCGCGGACCTCGACCCGGAGGTGATCGACAAGGCCGCCGCCACGATCGAGGTGGCCACCGGGTCGAGGCCGGTGACCAGCAGCGGCGACCTCTCCGTCCGGGCCAACGCCGAGGCCCTCATCGACACCTGCAAGCAGGCGTACGGCCGGGTCGACATCCTGGTCAACAACGCCGGCGGCGGCGTCGTACGACCCACGCTCACGCACACCGAGGAGACGCTGCGGGCCACCATCGACCGCAACCTGTGGACGACTATCTACTGCACGCTCGCGGTGCTCCCGGTGATGCAGAGCCAGCAGTACGGCCGGATCGTGAACATGGGGGCGGAGTCGGTTCGCAACGGGCTGTACTGGCACGCGGTCTACAACGCGGCCAAGGGTGGCGTGCACGGGCTCACCACCGGCCTGGCCCGGGAGTTCATCGGCGACGGGATCACGGTGAACACGGTGGCCCCCTCGGCCATCAAGACGGAGGCCTACGACGCCTTCACCACACCGGAGCAGCTGGCGGCGATCGACAAGATGATCGCGCTGATCCCGGCCGGCCGGCCCGGGTCGGTGGAGGAGGTCGCATCGCTGACCGCCTACCTGGCATCCGACGAGGCGAGCTTCCTCACCGGCCAGGTGGTCAGTGTCAACGGCGGCAGCTCGATGCTCTGATCAGAACATGACGATCGTCTGAATTCGGGTTAAAGTTCCCTGTCCCGCGCTTCGGGCCGAGGTTCGGTAGGCGGCGACTTGGTGTACAGCAGGTCATCGTCCGCCGTATCGCAAAGAAGCGAGGTAGAGGTAAATGATCGGTAGAGCGATCGCGAAGCTGGTGAGCCAGGTCGCGGTGGGTGCCCACGACGCGGTGTCGGTGGTCTCGCCGGTGGACGTCCCGGGCCGTCAGCTGGCGCTCGGGCCGGCCGTCGTCATCGAGGCGACGGGTCAGGACATCCTCGACTTCCTCGGCGAGGACCTCGAGGAGCGCGCCGAGTCGATCGACGATCTGCTCAAGCGGTGCACGCAGGAGGAGCTGGACGAGATCTTCGCCGCGCTCGCCGAGGCCATGAAGATCCGCGCCGCCCGCGGCGAGACTATGGGCAGCAAGCGCACCCGCGAGAGCTCGCGGGCCCGGCGGTCACGGCGCGAGGCGACCAGAGCGGCGCGGGCCGCCTGAGCGCGGTCACCGGCCCGAGCGCGCTTCGCGCTCCGGGATCAATCCCTCCAGGTCCGCCTTGATCTGCAGGGCCAGCGAGCGGGAGTAGAGCCGCGACTCGTTCAGCGCGCCACCCATGATCCAGAAGCGGTCCTGGGCGGTGCGCTTCCACATGTTGCGCATGAACCCGTTGTCGTCGAAGCCCCAGATCGGGCCGATCTTGTCCGCGATCTCGTCGCCGAGGATGCGCCGGACGAGCTCCTGCTGGTTCTCGTATCCGGTGGCCAGGACGACCAGATCGGCTTCGATCTCGGTGCCGTCGGACATCCGCAGGCCGGTCTTGGTGAACGTCTCCATGTCGCGGGCCTGTACCAGCCCGATCTGGCCGTCGGCGATGAGGTCCGAGCACCCCACGTTGATGTAGTAGCCGCCGCCCTGGCGGAGGTACTTCATGTGGAACCCGGTGTTGTCCGGCTCGAAGTCGGTCTCGAAGCCGGCCGCATCGAGCCGGTCCAGCAGCTCCCGGTCCAGCCGGCAGGTGGTCCTGGTGATCCACTGGTAGGAGTTCTGCAGCACCGGGAACGGGATCGAGGCGGTGATCAGATCGATGTCGGAGTTCGGCGGCCCCTCGGAGTACAGGGCGTACACCATGGTCCCGCTGGGCTCGAGGCTGACCACGCAGGTGGGGCCGCGCTGCACCATGGTGACCCGCTCGGCCCCGTAGCTGTGCAGCTCCTGGGCCACGTCGTGGCCGCTGTTGCCGGTGCCGATGACGATCGCCCGCTTGCCGGCGTACTCGGTGCCGGTCGTGAAGTTGTTGGAGTGCATCACCTCGCCGGCGAACTCCCCGAGCCCGGGAAGGTCGGGCCAGCGCGGCTTGCCGGCCACGCTGCCGGTCGCCAGCACCAGGTGCGGTACGCGCAGCACGCGCTCGGACCCGTCGGCCCTGGTGACGCGGGCGGTCCAGGTCTTCGACTGCTCGTCGAAGTCGGCGCCGGTGAACTCGGTGCCCGTCCAGGTGTTGAGCTCCATGAACTCCGCGTAGGACTCCAGGAACCCGGCCAGCTTGTCCTTGGGCAGGAACGTCGGCCAGGTGGGCGGAAACGGCACGTAGGGCAGCTCGTTGGCCCAGGTCTGGTTGTGCAGGGTCAGCGAGTGGTAGCGGGTGCGCCAGTTGTCACCGATGCGCGGGTGCTTCTCGACGATGAGCGCGTCCACCCCGAACTGCCGCAGGCGCGCGCCGAGGATCAGCCCGGCCTGGCCGCCGCCGACGACGAGGACCTCGGGGTCGCGGTCGGCGTACTGGGCGTCCTTGATGCGCCGGTCGAGCCAGTTGTCGCCGCCGAAGGCTTGCGAGTACTCGACGCCGCTGGGACGCCGGTCCCCGATCTTCTCCTCGAACCCGTGCAGCTCCTGCAGTGCGGTGAGCAGCAGGAACGACCGGGAGGCCATCGGGTCTCCGTCGTCGAGCATGATCCGGGCGAACGCGGAGCTGCGTCCCACCTCGGTGTCGAAGTCGAAGTAGGCCTCCACGCAGGTCCGTCCGTTGCGCTTGACCAGCCGCGGCGGGGTGCGGTCGGGGGAGCGGCGGACGGCTTTCACGCTGACCTTGGCCAGCGCGGTCCGCATGCCGGTCTCGATCTCCTCGCGGCCGGAGAAGGTGCGGAAGTCCCAGGTGAACGACAGCATGTCGCGCCAGTAGCCGTCCTCGCGGGCGCAGGCCGCGACGCGGGCGGGGTCCCCGGACTCGAGTGCGGCGCCGAACTCGGACAGCCAGGCGTCGAACACCTCGTCCGCGAGTTCCGAATCCACCGGGCTCACCGTGCGGGTCATGGCCGAACTCCCTCCCGTGCTGGGTCCCCTCGATTGAAGCTGGCGCGGATCGCAATGTCAACGACCCCGTTGACATTGCGTTGTGAGCTGTACCTCCCGGCCTACCAGCGGATCGGCAGGACCCTCGGTCCCCGGGCCAGCACGCCGCCGATCACCACCCCGGACTCGTCGGCGATCCGGAAGCCGGGGATGCGGCGCAGCACCTCCTCGAGGATGACCCGCATCTCCAGCCGGGCCAGGTTGGCGCCCAGGCAGCGGTGCACGCCGTTGCCGAAGCCGACATGGGCGTTGTTCGGGCGGTCGATCACGAGTCGATCGGCGTCGGTGAAGACGCCGGCGTCGCGGTTCGCGCTGGCCCAGCACAGCAGCACCCGGTCGCCCTCGGTCAGGTCGACGCCGGCCACCGTCACGTCCCGACGCACGGTGCGGGCCAGGTTCTGGATCGGCGGGTCGTAGCGCAGGATCTCCTCGACGGTGTTGGGGATGATCTTGGGCTCGTCGATCAGCCGACGTTGCGCGTCCTGGTCGCGGGCGAGGTGCATGAGCATCGCGCCGATCGCGCTCACGCTGGTCTCGTGGCCGGCGAGCAGCATGAACAGCGCAAGCCCGAGCACCTTGTCCGGGGTGATCGGGCCGCCGTCGATCTCCAGCCCGGTCATCCAGGTCAGCATGTCGTCACGCGGTCGCTCCCGGCGGGCCTCGATCTGCTCCCACAGGTAGCCCAGCAGCGCGCCACCGGAGGCGATGTTGGCCTCCTCGTCGCCCGACTCGGCCGCCTCGATCATCCTCTCGGCCATCTCGCGGAAGTGCTTCCAGTCCGACCGGTCCAGTCCCAGCAACCGGGCGATCACCATCGGCGGCAGCGGCCCGGCGATCTCCGCGCACAGGTCCGCCCCGCCGTCGTCGACGATCCCGTCGAGGCGCTCGGTCACCATCTGCCGGATGTCGTCCTCGAGCTCGAGCATCCGTCGGGCCGAGAACCAGCTCTGCATGGGTTGGCGGTACTGGGAGTGCTCCGGCGGGTCGAGCTCGATCGGGATGAACGGCATGGGGTTGCCCGCCGGCGGGATGACGATGCCGCCCTGTGAGCTGAACACCTCCGGGCGCCGGGCCGCCTCGCGGACGTCGGCGTAGCGGCTGATCACCCAGTACCCTCCGAACCGCTCGGCCCGGGCCACCGGGCACGACTCGCGCATCCGGGCATAGACCGGATAGGGGTCGGCGATGAACGCGGGGTCGATCGGGTCGAAGTCCGGGGTGCGGTCGCTGACGGTCTCCGTCGGCTGGCCGGTCATGTGGCTGGTCTCGCTGCTCATCGGACGCGGGTCGCCTTCCGTTCGAAGCTCTGGCCGGTGTGTCCGGCGCCAGACTAGGCATTCCGGCGTCGCCTCCCCGGGGTCCGTTTCGGGGAGTGGAAATCACCGTTGCCGCCCGCCGCGACGGCCGAAACCATGAGCGGCGGACAGCAAGGCGACGTTGCGAGCGCTGTCGGGCAGAGGCGACCGGACCCCGCGGGAGCGAGCGGACCGAGCGGACCGAGGGAAGGCTCTTCCACCATGTTCAGTTTGAATCCGACCGATGCCCAGGTGGGGCTGGACGGGCAGATCCGCGACCTGGCGGTCGAACGGCTCCGTCCGGCGGGGTTGGCCGCCGAGCGGGAACGGACGATCACCCCTGACCTCGCGGACGAGCTCGACAAGCTGGGGCGGCAGATCCACGGTGCCCCCGAGCTGACCGACCCCCTGTCGTCCCTCATCGCGTGCGAGGCGCTGGCGTTCGGTGATCCCGGCATCGCCTACGCCCTGCTGCCCGCCTTCCAGGTCGCCCACCTGCTCCGGACCTGCGGATCGGACGACCAGCGGGAGCGGTTGTTGCCGCGCGCGGCCGCGATCTGGTCGACCGCAAACAGCTTCATGTACTACGAGGCGTTCGGGCGGGGCCAGACCGAGCTCGAGACCGCGGCGACCGCGGTCGGCGACGGCGTGACGGTCAGCGGGCGCAAGATCGCGGTGCACCACCCGGGGGTCGCCGACGTGTCGGTGCTGATCGCCCGCACCGGCGAGCCCGGGGACCGCTCCGCCGGGCTGGCCGCGTTCGCCTGCGAGGGCCCGCCGCTTCGCTGCCGTACCGAGAGCGACTCCTGGCGGACGGGCTCTCTCGGCGGGGCCGTCACCCCCACCGGGACCGTGCGCCTCACTGGGGTGACCTGTGGCCGTGAGCAGCGCCTGGCCGTGGCGGACGGGCCGCTGCACCGCGAGGTCGGGTACGCGCGCCTCATGCTGGCCGCCGTCCAGATCGGCGCCGCCGCGGCCGCGGTGGACCATGCCGGCGCCTACGCCCGCGAGCGGCACACGTTCGGCCGGCCCCTGACCTCCTACCAGGGCGTGTCGTTCGTGCTGGTGGAGTGCGAGACCAGGGTCGACACGGCACGCCTGGAACTGTGGGAGGCCGTCCAGCGCCTCGGCGAGCTGTCCGAACCGGCCGCGATCGACCGGCTCGTGGGCCGTGCGGTCCGGGCGGCGAGCAGCACGTCCACCCAGGTCACCCGCGAGGGGATCCAGCTGCTGGGCGTGCACGGGATCGTCACCGAGCACCCGGTGGAGCGGTTCTGGCGGCACGCGTCGACCCTGTCCCTGATCGACTTCG
>Ga0070741_10009527_pt1 | contig 18796 bp, 15 predicted proteins | sample Coa_R1_4_FD_66440 | JGI IMG/M metagenome (GOLD analysis project Ga0070741, IMG submission 66440) | Surface soil microbial communities from Centralia Pennsylvania, which are recovering from an underground coalmine fire - Coalmine... | ecosystem: Environmental > Terrestrial > Soil > Unclassified ...
CCACCTGCGCGGCCAGCATCGCCCCGCCCTGGACCAGCGCGGCGTTGCTGGCGGCGCCGTTGGGCCGCGTATTGGCCGCGGACAGCGAGCCTGACAGCAAGAGGGAGACGATCTCCGACTGCGCCAGCGACGGCTCGGAGAAGAATGACAGCCGCGGCTGCAGCAGCGTGCCGCGCACGTTCACACCCGCCGTGACGTCCGGAAACTTCCGGATCGCCTGGATATCGATGCCGGGATCGTCCACCGGGCCACCGGTGAAAATGAGTCGCCCGCGGCGGATATCCATATTATGCGCATAAGCGACATACTTCCCCTCCTCCACCGAGAGCTCGCCCGTCGCACGGGTGACAGCGTCGTAGCCACTCTTGACCGCGATGTTGCCGGTGAGGCGTCCAGACAACCCTTGTGTCTTGATGTGAACCTGATCGCCGAGACTGAGCGTCACGCTCGTCATTACCTCGAAGCGCTTCGCGGGGTCCTCCGTTTCGCTTCCTACGATCACCTCGTCCGAGGAGGCGCGTACGGCGCCCGTCAGATCGCTCGGCTCGATTTTGGCCTTAGGCACCTTCACGCTGCCCGTCACATCGATCCGATGGCCGTCTACGGCAAACTCGAGGTCGGGAGACGCATCGATCTGCGCCTCGGGGACATCCACGACGCGCAAGTTGGACCCCTTCAGAGTGAGTTTTCCGCGCGGCAGAGAGTCGTGCCACTCGAGATGACCGTCGGCGGCGGCAATACCCGAGCCTATCCGGGCGCCGCCTTTGAAGTTGACTCCATTGTCCGTGAGCCGAGCTTCCATGCCCAACTCGCGCAGCCCGAGATTCACCTGATAGAAGTCCACCTCACCGTCCGAGATCTTCACCGTTCCATCGAGCAACGGCGTGCCAAACGTCCCACTCACCTTCACATCCGCGGTCAGCTCGCCCGCCGCGCGATCGATATCCGGCATATACAATGAAATGAGATTCAGCTCAGGGGTATGCGCGTGAAGCTCGCCGGAGATCGGCATACTCCGCCACTGCGGCACGTCGCGCTGAGCCTGGAAATGGCCGTTGATGGTGCCGACCTCGCCGTCCTCCAGGGTCGCTTCCGCGCTGATGGCGGAGCGGCTCGCCGTGATGCTCACGGTCCCAGAGCCGAGAGTGGTGTGCTCCACGCGATGGCTCAGCAACCGGTGTGATAGTTGTGCATCGGTAAGTTCCAGCCGCGCGGTCCCTTGCACTGGGCTATCACCCTCGACGAAGGCGCGCCCGTTGATATTGATCGTGCCTTGGTAATCCACCGAGGGCGTCATGCCCGCGGTCAACGTGCTGATCGGCAGTTGATTCGCGGTAACGGTCGTCGACCACCCGCCGGGAGCCCAGTTCGCATCCGCGCAGACGCTCACAGGTGTACCGGCGAGGCAAAGCCACTCGATACGCGCTTCGGCTCGCGATAGCCGAACACCCACGGGCTTTTGAAGCTCGAGGCGCAGCGATTCGGTGCCGTGGATGGTAAGCCCGCGAAGCTCGCCGTTGAATACGCCTTGCGAGTAAGGGCCCGCCGCGCGCGCGCTGACCTCCAGGCCGAGCGCCTTCGCCTCGAGCTGCAGGACATAGCTCGCGGGCTTGCCGCCGAGAGTGAATGCCACGCTGTCGAAAGTTCGATTCTGATAAGTGAGCCGGTGCAGGCGCGCCTCGATTCGGGATTCGTGCTCCGGGTGCGCATCGAAGTCGACGTCCGCCTCGAGTCTGTCGAGGCCGACGCCGTTATGTTGAATACCGTTGCCGCGCACGGCAGCCGTGATCACTGGATCATCGAGTGTGCCTCGCAGGGAGCCCGAAGCTTTGAGCTGCCCCCGACTGTCCGGCGCGAGCAGGCTCAGGTCTTCGGCAGCCACGTTGAAACGCAAATCCATCTGCTCGGCCATGTGCCCGTCCAGGGCCAGGTTGGTGCGTCCAAGGCCGACCCGCACAGCCTCGAACTCCCAGGTGCTGCCTGAGTGGCGCAGCTTGCCGCCCCCGCTGGCGTTCGCACCGCGCAACTTCCCGCCGAGCTCGCTGAAATCGATGGCGACATCCCCGGTCGGCTCGAAGCCGAGCCCGGTGACCGCCAACTTGAAATCCAACTTCCCCGGCAGATCCGGGCGGAAATAACTGGGATCGATGCCCGTCAGATGGCCGGCGACCGTCCAGGTGTCCTGGGGCGCCCAGGTGACCGCGCCACTGACACTCGCGTGCCCTTGGAAGAGATCGATCTCCGCACGGGACCAGTTGAAATGATCCTTGCCGAGCGAGCCCTCCACTTGTGCCGGCATCAACGGTAAATCGCGCACGCGGGCGATGCCGTTGAGTTGCACGTCGTACGGCAGCAGTCCCTTCAGAGTGTAGGTTCCAGAGGGACTATGAAATGGAACCTCCTTGTCCTTGCCTACGAGAGGCCAACGGAAGTCGCGCCAGCTACCCTTCAGATCCAGACGGGGACCGCCCTTGACCACCTCGATCGTTCCGGCGCCCGTGGCCAGCGCCCCGGTGGCGATGTGGCGGGCGCTCATGCTCCGGGCAGTCAACACGTGATCGTGGTAGAAACCGTCGAACTCGGTGTGAAACAACCCCACGTGCAGACCGGTCGGATCCGCCTCGCCACTGCCACCGAAGCCATTCGTATCGCCATGGATCGAGAACTTGCCGGTAATGAGCCCGAGCACGCCACTCCCACCCCAGACTCGGATGTCGAGATCGTGTGCGACGCCCTGTCCGAGCCAGTGCCAGTGGTTGGTCAGATCGAGCGCTCGGCCGTTGAAATCCGCGCGGAACGGCTCTGTCGTGTGGATTGTCAGGGCAAGCGTAGCGAGGTTACCCCGGGCGGCCACGTTGCCGGCCCAAGCCGGCTGGCCCTGCGGGCTCCAGTTGATGCGCGTATCCACGTCCAAACCAAACGGATCGGTCGCGCGCAACAGGCCCATCCCGGAAACGTGGGTCTCGCCGAGTTGCCCAGCGGCCTGGAACAGGCGAATCGTGCGATGGCGAATCACCGCGGATCCTTCGATATCGGTCGCGTCCAGGCGAAAGCCGTTGTACACCGTCACAGTGGCAACACCGATACGCGTGTTCTCCGCGTTGATGACCATCCATCGGGGTAGGAACAGCGGCTCGCCCGGAGTGGGCGGCCTCGTGCGACGCTTCACACGCACTGTTACGTTGCCGATGAAGGCGTCACGCGAGTCGATGGTCTGCCACAGCAGGGGAAGCAGCTTCACTCGTCCGCCGATGTTCTCCACACGCACGTTGACCAGATGGTGGTCGACCTCCACCCGGTCGACGTGAATACCGGACGCGACAGTTCCAGTGGGATTGACAATCTCCAGGGTGGTCGTCCCAAACCGATGCGGGATGCGACTCACAATGAATTTGAAACCGCTCTCCGTGAACACTGCGTAGTAGACGATCGCCGACGGCACCGCTATCGCGAGGAAGACCAGGAGCGCGGCGGTGATGAGCAGCAGGCGTCTCATTGGCTCATAGCTTCGGTGAGAAGTTGATGTGGAGCCGTGGGCCGCCGGAGCGCGACAGCGGCTGTGCGACATCGATACCCAATGTTACGACGGGAAGACGGACACGGAAACCGACGCCGGCCGCATATTCGAGTGGATCGCCGAAATGGTTGAAAGCGTTGCCGTAGTCGAAGAACGTGGCGACGCCGAAGTTATGCGGTAGATCGCGGATGACTTCCACGGTGCCCGTGATGAGGTCCTTGCCGCCATCCTTGACGGTTCCGAGCGGCTGCACGCAATGGCCCGCATCGGAAGCCAGCATGGGTTTGCCCTGGCTGTTCCTACAGACCGCATCCACAGGACCGAGCTGATTGAACGCGAACCCGCGCACACTGTTATCGCCACCGGCAAAGTAACGCATGATGGCCGGCAATCGATCGAAGTTCTTCACCAGGGTCGCGCCGATCTCGTCGCGCAACAGCAAGTGCCACTTGTCGAAAATCGGAAACACCCGCTCGGCCTGGATGTGGAGCTGCAGAAAGTTCGAATCCGAGCCAATCGCGGCGTTCGAGCCGCGCAGCTCGGCGAAGAAGGGGTGTTGGAAAATCGGCTCGCCGAGGTAGCCTTTGGGCACTGAGGCGATGTCGACGCCGGGAACGAGCATCCGCTCGGTATTCGAGCCGGCGATGGAGTCATCCGTGGTGCGGGTCGCGTTCGCGAACGCGACATACTGCCAGTTGCCGGACACCTTGGTCACGGCCGGCCCGATCGACTGGGTCCGCGAGGTGATGTCAGCGAGTTGCAACTGGTCGACGGTGGCCTGGAACGTGAGATTCTCGACCGCGGGATCGCCGATCGGAATGATGTAGCGCGCTTGTAACAAGTAGCGCTCGATCTGGGAGGCTTCGACCGTCACGCTGAAACGGTGCCCGAGAGTATTGACCCTGCGGTTTTCCCAGGTCAGGGTGCCCCGGGCACCCGTGTCGGTAGCGTAGCCGGCGCCGAAGGAGTATCGGTTGCGTCGACTCTTGTCGGCGTGAATGTCGACCGGCACGGTGTGTGTCTGGTGGTCGGCGTCCTGCGGCAACACTTCGAGGTTGGTGAAGTATTGGGCATCGTCCAGCGCGAACTGGGTGCGCAGGATCTGCGTCAGGTCAAAGTAGTCGCCCTGCCGGTAGCGCAGGTACCGGCGCACGAGCGAGTCCCTGACCGAGGTCTGCTCGATCGTGGTTGCGCCAAACCGATAACGCTCCCCGGTCTCCATCTCGAGCGCGATATCGGCCGTATGGCTCTTCGGATCGACCACGAGCTCGTTGCGGGTGAGCTTCGCATCCAGGTACCCATAGGTGGCAGCGGTGCGCTGCAGGTCACTCTTGATCGATTCGTAGGTCGCGTGGCTCAGGCGGTCGCCGGAATGCAACGGCGGGTCCACCGTAATGCGCTCGAACAAAGGGTCCGTGGCCCCCGGGCCGCTCACGCGTACCACAATCTTGTTGACCAGCACCGGCTGCCCGGGAGTGATGTTGATGATCACCCGCCAATCGCCGTGCCCTAGATCCTTCACCTCGGAATCCACAGTGGGCGCGTAGTAGCCGAACGGCTTTAGAGCGGACTCGACCTCGCGCTCAACACGATTGTGGAGCCGCTCCACCGTGTCGGCGCTCAGGTCCGTGCGCTTCTTGTAGCGCTCGAAACTGAGATAAGCGAGCACATTGGCGCGTTGCTGCTCCTCCACTCCATGGATCTCCACCTCGATGTTGGCGCTCGCGAGTGGGGAAACGGCCAGGTACAGCGCGACCAGCCAGGTCCGGCCGTGCCACCGGGCCCGGGTTGGGAGATTGCGATGCGCCATCTGAAACGTGGATCGGAAAGGATCTGCGCGAGTTTAGCAACGTTTCTGCGAGGGCCCCGTGCACCTCTACTGCTTTTGAGCGCGCTCCCTGGGCGCTTACACCCACCGACCTGCTTCGAGCTCGAATTCGCTCTGCCCCACGAGATGGCCGTCGCGATCGAAACGCCGCTCGCCGATATAGCCGGCGCCCGAGCGTTCGAGCAGAAGGACCGTAGAGGCCCGTGTTCCATAATCCGGGTGGAGAACGAAAGGAGCCGACAACACCCGCTCCCATTCGAGCGCGATCCCCGTTTGGGGAAGCTCCTCGTCCACGCCGGCCCGGATGCGATCATCGAGCAGCTCAAAGAGGCTGGCGGCCTGGCCGCTGGGGCCGTGCGGGGTCGGGTCAGCCAGCCACGTATCAAACCGTGCCCTTACGCGTCGGAGCTTAGGCCACGGGGTATCGAGAAATTCGTTGGAAAGGCCGTATACGCCCGGGAGCAGGCGCCGCGCGAATCCTTCGGCGCGGTTGGAGGCGTACCAGAGCGAGTCGGCATCGGTCAGGAGCAGATTGAAGCCCGAATAGCCGGGAGCTCGTGGGCCGAGTCGATTCAGAAACTCCGCCGCGGTCGATCCGCCGCGGAGGTAATCCGGAATCAGGCCACCTCGAGACGGAGCCTCCGGTCGAGGAGGCTGGAGGTCTCGGAAGTTCGTAATGACGCCGAAACGGCGGCGCTCATCCAAGGCCAGCCAGGTGCCATTCGCCCGGAGATCCCGCCCAGCCAGGAGCCCGTCCGGCGCGGGCCACTTGGCCAGCGGTGCCGCGGGCCGCTCATGAAACTCGTCTCGGTTCGCCGCCACGATGAGGCGGTAACGGGGATGCGCGTCCCAGGCGATGACGAGCAGACACATACTAGTGCGTGCTCACTGACGCGCGTGCGTGTGGCTGGTGCGCGGGCGCAGCGCCCGCTTCGGACACGGGAAGGCTCATCGCGCGCCCTTCAGCCAGGCCGCGATCAATCGGTACGAAATGGCATGCGAAGGAGGCACGAGCGCCGCACCAGACTCGATGTCCTCTCGCGTGAACCAGGACGCCGCCTCCAACTCACCCGTCACACGCACGGGACTGCCGGGTTCCGCCGTTGCGTGAAAGCCGATCATGATCGATGAGGGGAACGGCCATGGCTGTGAGGAGTGATACCGCACACCGGTCACTTTGACGCTCGTCTCTTCCTCGACCTCACGAGCCACCGCGTCTTCGAGACTCTCCCCCGGCTCCACAAAACCCGCGATGGTCGAGTATCGGCGGGCCGGCCAGGTTGCCTGCCGTCCCAGCAAAGCGCGCTCGCCGTCGGTCACGAGCACAATGATCGCTGGATCCAGGCGTGGGAAGAATTCGTGTTGGCACACCTCGTTCGTACAGCGAATGACGTGTCCGGCGCGCTCGGGAACCGTCGCGCGGCCGCAGACACCACAGAAACGCTGCCGAGCGCGCCAGATGGCGAGCGCGCGTGCATACGCGAGCAAGCCCGCCTCGTCTCCCCGCAGCACCGGTGAAAGCGGCCGCAACTCCTCGAAGCTCGCGCCTTCGGGCACGCTCACAGCCCGATCGCCCTCGAGCTGGATGAGCACACAGCGGACGCCGCGGAACCAGCCGAGCAGGACGAGCTCCTCTGGCCGTGCCTCGCGAACGAGCGGATGCTCAGGGGTCAGGAATTCGATGCGCGGCTCGGGTTGGGTCCGTACGAGCTGTGTCGTGCCCTTGCCCACCATGTAGAGCGTGGCGGGGTCGGCGAGCGCCGCATCGAGCCAGGTCGCCTCTTCACGCGCCTCGGCGCGCCGATCGATATAGGGTCCGGAGAAGAAGTTCGGGCCTGCCTGATCCATTAGCGCATCTTAACTCACTCGACAGTCAGGGCTGATCGTCGGAGCTCGAGCGCGTGGCAGGCGCTGGACCGTACGGACGATCCAGCAAAGTGGCCGCCTGGCGCCAGGCGTCAGTGGGCGAGTTGGCCGACTCGCACAGGACGGTCTCACCGTCTTTCACCGCGAAGCATTCCTTGTCGCCTGTGGAGATTTTCACCAGCTTGGCGCCACGATGGCGTTTGAGCACTCGGTTCTTGTAGTTCATTTGGCCCCTATAGAATATAGCGGCTGAGGTCCTCGTCCTTGACCAGGCTACCCAGGTTGTCGTCGACATATTTCGCATCGACGACCAATGTCTGGCCGGTCTGCTCCGAAGCGCCGTAGGAAACCGCCTCCAGCAGTCGCTCCATCACGGTGTGCAGGCGGCGCGCGCCGATGTTCTCGGTGCGCTCATTCACGTGGGCGGCGATTTCAGCAATACGGCGTACCCCGTCCGACTTGAACTCGACCGGGACTCCTTCGGTCGCCAACAATGCCTTGTATTGCAAGGTGAGCGAGGCATCCGGCTCGGTGAGGATGCGCACGAAATCCTCCACCTTGAGCGAATCCAACTCCACCCGGATCGGCAGTCGACCCTGCAGCTCCGGAATGAGATCGGACGGCTTGGACAGGCTGAACGCGCCGGAGGCGATGAACAGCACGTGGTCGGTCTTGATGGTGCCGTACTTTGTCGCCACGGTTGAGCCCTCGATGAGCGGCAGCAGGTCGCGCTGCACACCCTCGCGCGATACGTCGGCGCCGATGCTCTCCTGGCGTCGTGTGACCTTGTCGATCTCGTCGATGAAGACAATGCCGTTCTGCTCCGCGTTCTGCAGCGCACGGATCTTCAGCTCATCCTCGTTGATGAGCTTCGTCGCTTCCTCGTCGGTCAACAGCTTGATCGCCTCCTTCACCCGCACTTTGCGCGTGCGTGTGCGATTGCCACCGAGATTGGCGAACATCGACTGCAGTTGTTGCTGCATTTCCTCCATGCCTGGCGGCGCCATGATCTCCACACCCATGGGGACCGAACGCAGCTCGATCTCGATCTCGCGGTCATCGAGCTCCTTCTCACGCAACATCTTGCGGAATTTCTGCCGGGTCTCGGCATCGCGCGGCTGCGCCGGCTCGTCCGTCGAGAATCCCATCATGCGAGGCTTCGGCAACAGCGCATCCAGAACGCGCTCCTCGGCAGCGTCGAGCGCACGCTGCCGGACTTTCTCGATCTCTTGCTCGCGCATCATCTTCACGGCCACATCCGCGAGCTCTTTCACGATGGAGTCCACGTCACGGCCGACATAGCCGACCTCGGTGAACTTGGTCGCCTCGACTTTCACGAAGGGAGCGTTCGCCAGTTTCGCCAGGCGTCGCGCGATCTCAGTCTTGCCGACTCCGGTGGGCCCGATCATGAGAATGTTCTTCGGCGTGATCTCCTGGCGCAGCGGCTCGCCCACCTGCATGCGGCGCCAGCGGTTGCGCAAGGCGATGGCGACGGCGCGCTTGGCGGCTTGCTGCCCGACGATGTGTTTGTCGAGCTCCTGCACGATCTGGCGAGGTGTCAGGTCGCTCATGCTTGCCCCCGCGGCAACTGCTCGATGACGAGATTGCGGTTGGTGTAGATACAGATGTCAGCGGCGATGTTGAGCGAGCGCTCCACGATCTCACGCGCCCCCAGACTGGAGCCCTCGATCAACGCACGCGCCGCGGCGAGCGCGAATTGCCCGCCCGAGCCAATGGCCGCGACGTCGTGATCCGGCTCGATCACGTCACCGTTGCCGGAGACGACGAAAATCTTTTCGGTGTCGGCGACCAGCAGCAGCGCCTCCAAGCGACGCAGGAAACGATCCGAGCGCCAGTCCTTGGCCAGCTCGATCGCCGCGCGGGTGAGATTGCCGTATTTCTCGAGCTTGCCCTCGAAACGCTCGAACAAGGTGAACGCATCCGCCGTGCCCCCGGCGAAGCCGGCGAGCACGCGGTCGTCGTACAAACGGCGCACCTTGCGTGCGTTGCCCTTCATGACGGTATTGCCGAGGGTCACTTGTCCGTCGCCAGCCATAGCGACGGTGTTCTCGCGACGCACGGCGAGGATGGTGGTGCCGTGCGGATTGAATCCGGAAGTTTCGGTCATGAGCCCTTCTTGCGCGCCCGCGGATGAGAAGACTCGTAGGTGCGGGCCAGGTGCTGGAAGTCAAGGTGGGTATAGACCTGGGTGGTGGAGATGTCCGTGTGGCCCAGCAGCTCCTGGACACCGCGGAGCTCGCGGCTCGACTCCAATAGATGGGTCGCGAAGGAATGGCGGAAGAGGTGGGGATAAACGCGCATCTCCAGCCCCTGGCGACGTGCCCACTGGGCCACCCGGGCCTGAACCGCGCGCGGACCGAGTCGTTTACCGCCGCGACCGACGAACAGAGCCGTCTCGTCGGGCTTGGCCAGGGCGGCGCGCTCCTGCAGCCATTTTGCGAGCACGGCGGCCGCGACGCTGCCGACCGGCACGATGCGCTCCTTGCTACCCTTGCCCAGCACGCGAACCGTGCGGTCAGCGAGTAGATCCCCAACGTTCAGCCCGACGAGCTCCGCCAAGCGCAGCCCGGAGGAATACAGCAGCTCCATGATCGCGTGATCGCGCGTGACGAACTCGTCGCCTGGAGGGATCTCCAACAGCCGTGCCATCTGGTCGGGATCCAGCGACTCAGGCATCCGCTTCGAGGCCTTGGGGGCGCGCACGTCGTGCGCGGGATTGCGCGTTACGCCGCTCCGCGCCGAGTTGTCACCTGCAGCCGCGTCCCGCCGTTCGTGATTCTCACGCAACAGAAAGTCATAAAAGCTGCGCACCGCGGAGAGTCGTCTCTGCACGCTGCGTGGGGAGAGTCCACCGGCGTGTGACTTGGCAGCAAACAGACGGATGTGCTGGCTGTCGAGCGCCGTCCAGTCCTGGAGCGCCCTGTCGTCGCAAAACTTCACCAGCGCGGCGAGATCGCGCGCGTAGTTGGAATCGGTGTGCCTCGAGAGCCGCCGCTCCGAGCTCATATAACGCCGGAATCGGGCGACCCACTCCAGCGCCACGGGAGTCATCGCGCTCGAGTTGCTCTGCTATCGCCCGCGCGCGAGATTCAGCGAGTCGGCAATCAACTCGCCCATGCGAGCCAGGAACTCGGTGCTCATTCCGGGGTGGAACCGGTCCCGGTCCGTGCTGCCGATGGCGAGCAAGCCCACACAGCCCTTCTCACCCAGCGGCACCAACGCGATGGAGCCAATGTCATTCGCGTCCGTGCCGAAGAGAAACTCACGCTGCGAATCGCGCGCCTGCCCACAACGTGGCTTGCCGCTGGAGAACAGGGTCTCGAATGACTTCAGATTTCCATCCTCCAAGCGCACGGTACGCACGAAGCGCTGTATGGTTGGATCCGCTTCCTCCCCAATGAGCACCAGCACGGCATGAAACGCGTCAAAGTCCTCTCGGAGGCTCGACTCGATGCTTGCGATCACGTCCGCTCTCGAGCGGGCAGCAAGCAATCGACGCGTAAAGCGATGCAGCTTGTCGGCGATCGCATCGTTGCCGCGCGCGACCTTCACGAGATCCGCGAGCTTCGCTTCCAGCGAAGCATGTTTCTCGCGCAGCACTTCGATCTGGCGCTCGACGAGGGAGATGGTGGACCCGCCACGCACGTGGGGTAGACGCAAGCGCGCCAGGAGCGCCAGGTGACGCTCGAAGAACTCGGGATTGTGCTGCAGATAGGCCGCGATCGACTCCTCTTCGGATTCCGTCGCCGACAGCCCGCGGGCTTCTCGTGTTGTCATAGCTTCAAACCTCGACGTGACCTTCGAAAGAGATTTCGGCAGGACCCGTCAACCAGATATGTTCTCCAGGACCGCTCCAGTTTACGCGCAACTCGCCGCCACGCACCTGTACGGTGACGTCGGAATCCAGACGACCCCGACGGCGCCCTACTGCCACGGCCGCGCATGCGCCTGTCCCGCACGCCAGTGTCTCCCCGGCGCCGCGTTCATACACTCGCAATCGGATATGCCCTGAGTCCACGACCTGCATGAACCCAGCGTTCACCCGTCTCGGGAACCGGCGGTGCCCCTCGATGGCCGGTCCGAGTATCTCCACCGGCGCCCTTTCAACGGAGTCGACTTCGATGACGGCATGGGGATTGCCCATGGACACAGCCCCAATGGAGACGGTGTTGCCACCGACCTCGAGCGCGTAGGGATCGACTTCGACGGGTGCGTCGAACGGCAATGCCCGTGGGTCGAAGCGGGGTACTCCCATATCGACCGAAACCACGTTGCCGCGGAGGATGCGCGCGTGGATGAGTCCCGCAGGGCTATCCATCGTGATCGCGCCCATCCCCGCACGCCCGCGACGATGGAGCAGGGCGGCGATACAGCGTGCGCCATTGCCGCATTGCTCGACCTCGGCGCCATCCGAGTTGAATATCCGATAGAAGACGGTGGTGTCAGCGCGCCGGGGCGGCTCGAGGACCAGCGCCTGGTCATAGCCGATGCCGGTGTGCCGGTCCGCCAACCGGCGGAACTGCTCGGCGCTCAACAGAGGCTCACCCGGCGGTGCATCGAATACGACGAAGTCGTTGCCCAAGCCATGCATCTTGGTGAAATCGATGCGCATGGCGAAAGAATAACCGAAAACGGTCCAGCGCTTCGCCCAAGTTTCCCGCGGATCAAAACGATTGCGCGAGCGGCGCCGCTAGCGCAGAGCCGCCCGGTCCCGAAACAAGCAGCGATCCATCACAGTGAAGATCCCGGCGGCGCGTGCGCGCTCGGCGGCAGCCTCGTCGATCACGCCGTCCTGCAGCCACAACGCGGGTAGCCGCAACCGGATGCACTCGTCGACAATCCCGGCAACATGTTCGGGGCGCCGAAACACGTCGACGAGGTCGACCCGCTCGCCTGGACCCAGTGCGTCCTGAAGATGAGCGAGATCCGGCACCGCCGGCTCGCCCAGAATGACTTCGGCGTTCGGCGTGACCGGAACAATCCGATAGCCAAAGCGCTGCAAGGCGCGCGCGACTCCGTGACTCGGGCGTGTCGGATCGGAAGACAAGCCGACCACTGCGATCACTCGTGCCGAGCGCAGTAGCTGCGCGATCTGCTCACTGGAGGGGTTGGTGAACACGGATCGGTCCTTGGCGTTGCGTGCGGTTCACCCTTAGTGTAGTCCCATGCCGGTGAGCCCTGGAAAGTACCTGATCCGAATCGAGCCGCACGGGCGCGCCATCCAAGGGCATGCCGGTCAGCCCGTGCTCGAGGCCGCCCTCGCGGCGGGGCTGAATTTGCCCCATAGCTGCAAGTCCGGTCACTGCAGCTCTTGCCGCGCGCGGTTGCGCGCCGGCCAGATCGACTACCCGAACGGGCGCCCTCTCGGGATCACCGCCGAGGAGGAGGAGGCCGGCAATGTCCTCCTCTGCCAGGCCCGACCCCTCACCGACCTCGTGCTCGAAGCCCGACTCATCGCAAACGTCGCGGACGTTGAAGTGAAGACATTGCCATGCCGGATTGCGCGGCTGGAGCTGCTCGCGCCCGACGTGATGCAAGTATGGCTCCGGCTGCCAGCCGTGGAGACACTGCGTTTCCAACCGGGGCAATACCTCGATGTGCTACTGGACGGCGGCCATCGCCGCAGCTTCTCGATCGCCAATCCTCCACACGATAGCGAGTTGATCGAGCTGCACGTGCGGCGTGTCCAAGGCGGCGGCTTCACCGAGCGCCTGTTCGGCGCCGTGGCCGGCGCTCTTCCAACAGTCGAACCGCTTGCAACATCCGCCATCCCGTTGCGTGAAGGCGCGCTACTGAAAATCGAAGGGCCACTGGGGCAATTCAGCTACCAGCCTGGCACCCGTCCCTTGATCATGATCGCCGGCGGCACCGGCTTCGCACCGCTGAAGTCGATGCTCCGCCACATCCTCGAGTCCCCGGGCGCGCCAGATCTGAAGCGCGATGTCCATTTCTATTGGGGTGCCCGTCAGCCACGCGACCTCTACGAGGAAGCACTGGTCCAGGACTGGCTGACACGTCATGGGCCGCGGCTGCAATTCACCGCCGTGCTATCCGAAACGAGTGACACAGGAGGCGCGTCACACCGGCGCCGCGGTTGGGTGCACGAAGCGGTGCTCGCCGACTATCCGGATCTTGCCGCGCACGACGTGTATGCCGCGGGGCCGCCAGCGATGATCGAAGCCATTCGCGCCACCTTCTGTCGTCACGGCCTGCCGACCGAGCGCCTGTTCTTTGATTCGTTCGATTATGCTCCCAAAGCTTCCTGACGCTCCAACGTCACCTGCCTGTCCCAGGGGACGCGGGGCGCCTCGACCCAAACCTGTGTGCGTAGGTGCGCGTGAATTCCGCTCCAAACAGAAAGATCTGGGTCGAGTAGTACACCCACACCAGTAACAGAATGATCGACCCAGCGGCTCCGTAGGTGGAACCGAGGCCGCTATTGCCGATGTACACCCCGATGACGTACTTCCCTGCCGAGAACAACGCGGCGGTGACGAGCGCGCCCACGACGACGTCTCGCCATGCGATGCGAACACTGGGTAACACTTTGTAGATGGTCGCGAACAAGGCCGCTACCAACAGGAAGGCGATCGCGAAGTTCAGCCATTCGAGCGCGATGTTGAAGAGGTGCTCGCCGCGCGAGAGCCGCTCCAACGCGGTAAGTCCCGCGCTGATGACCAGCGACACGAGCAGCAGAAAAGCGAGCGCCAGAATGACGCCAACCGACAGCAACCGCGTCCGGATGAAGTACCAGAATCCCTGCCGCCGCTCAGGCGGCACTTCCCAGATCTTGTCCAACCCGGCCTTGAGCTCTACGAGAGCGGTCGTAGCGCCCACGATAACCGTCAGTACGCTGAATACGGTCGTCAGGGTACCGGCGCCAGACTCACTCGCGTTTTGAACGACGAGCTGTACAGCGGCGGCGCCCGATGGCCCGATCAGGCCGCGAATCTGCTCGAAGATCTCCCCGCGAGCGGCCTGCTCGCCAAAAAACAGCCCGGCGATGGCGATGGACAACAACAGGATCGGCGCCAGCGAGAACACCGTGTAGAAGGCCAGCGCAGCCCCGGTACGCGATGCATTGTGATTCAACCACCCGATGGCGGAGTCGCGCGCGAGCATCCATGCGTTGCGCCAATAGCAGGCGATCCGGGAGCGACGGCGTGGGTCGTCCATGGAAGCTCACTCATGCGAAATCGGGGCCAGCGGCGATGAGACACGACAGGGTCGCAACCCGCGTGCCAATTGAAACTCAAGGGCTCGCAGCGGTCGCGGGCACCGGAAGCTCACCCGTCACGACAGGCGCACATTCGGGATCGGCCACTCCAGTTGCCAGGGCAAGGATCGCGGAGGAAGGCGTGTCCAGTTGCTCGAAAGGCCTGAGGGTGCGTCCCGACCGCCCCGCAAGAGACTCGACCGTCGCCCGCAACGAGCCGCTGAGCGCGAATACATCCTCCACCTCATGGGGAGCGACGCCCAGATGTTCCGCCAGCAAGGCATTGCGTGCGGCGGCGATCCCGGCTCGCTTGGCCGGATCGCGGCGCGCCTCGACCACGAGGTCGCATTCAGTATCCAAGCCCATGGAGCGATTGGCGAAATTGGCCGAGCCGACCCGCAGCCACTCGTCATCCACGACCATGAGCTTGCTGTGCACGTCACAGCAAGGCTGACCTGGTGTGTCCGGGTACCAAGCTCGGAAGCGTCCGTGGAGATCGGCGTCCCGCAGTTTGCGCAGCAGCTCGCTGCGCAGCGCGGTCATGGTTGGCTCCTCCAACCAACCCGGGGAGGCGAGGCGCAGCACCGCAATGATTTCGGGCCCGTTCGGCTCCGCGAGCCGCGCCGCGAGCGCCTCGCCGAGCGATTTGGCCGTGAAGTATTGGTTCTCGATATAGATAAAGCGCTTCGCGGCGGCGATCATGTCGAGATACAGCGACTCGACTTCGGCAATGGCCGCCCTGTCCCCCCAGGCCGGAACGGTGCGCGCCACGCCGACCGTCACATCCGCGAGTATCGGAACCACTGACTCAGGCCAGGGGTCGCTTCGCGTGACCGCGGTTGGCAGCGCTCTTCCCGTCGCCTCCCGCCACCGCTCACTCGCGATGCTGTGCAAGGCGCGAGCCGCACCAGAATCAACTATCAACATCACATCGTGCACGGGCGCGTACGGCTCTGTTTCACCGACGTTGGTTCGATGTGAATCGCACCATTCGTGCGCGGGTGTATCCCAGCGGCCGACGGTCAAGTCCATCCCGCCACAAAACGCCACTGTCCCGTCGATTACCACGATCTTCTGGTGCAGAGCGCCGCGCAGCGGACAGTTGCCGTCATAGTGGAACGTGATGCCCCGGTGCGCTTGCCAGCCGTCCTCGGATCCCACGGGCGGCTCACGTCCCTTGGCAAACACCAGCGGATAGTCCCAGGCCAGAATGTAAACCCGCAAACGGCGGTTACGCCCGACCAGGAAGTTCAGAAAATCCCCGAGCAGGTCAGGAACACCTGGGGCATTCAGATGCAGTCGGGTCTGACTATGGAAGTCCCAACCTACTATGATGATGGAATGGCGCGCGCGCAGAGCCGCATGCGCGAAGGCGCGAAAGTACGCGTCGCCGTCGACCAGGAGTGCCGCGCGCCGGGCGGATGTCGCGCGATAGCAGTTGCGGCCAGGCTTGAACAGCGTGTTGGGCTGCGCTGCGATGAGCATGCGCCTTGGCAAGCAAACTTTGTACCCGAATATTACTTCGTGCGCCGGCGAGCTTGCTTGCGGCGAGGCGAATGCAGCGCCAGCGCCGCAGAAATGTGCGCCAGGTGGGTGAGCCCTTGTGGGAAGTTACCCAGCATCTGCTTGCCCTGCGAATCGTATTGCTCGGCAAACAATCCTACATCGTTCGCGGCGGCGGTTGCGCGCTTGAACGCCCGCAGCGCCTCGGTGCGACGCCCCTGTCGAGCAAGGCATTCGGCGAGCCAGAAAGTGCAGGCGAGAAACACGCCTTCCTGGCCTTGCAAGCCGTCTTCCGTCTTGTAGCGCAGAATCAGACCGTCGCTGAGCAGCTCCCTGCGAATCACGTCGGTGGTGCGCACCATGCGCTCGTCGTCAAACCTGACAAACTCCACACCCGGCAACAACAGCAGCACGGCGTCCACCTCGTGACTACCGTAGCTCTCGACGAAGATGCCGCGCTTGTGATCCACACCGTGGGTCTCGATGTTGTGTCGGAGCGCGTCGCGCTCCTTGCGCCAGCGATCCAACGGCGCGGTCAACGAGTATTTCTCGGCAAGAGCCACACCGGCGTCGACCGCAGCCCAACACATCACCTTCGAGTGCACGAAGTGGCGCGGCGCCGAGCGTATCTCCCAGAAGCCCCGGTCGGGCAAGCGGCTCTTCTCGATCGCCGCCTCGACCACCGTCACCAGGAACTCCCAATAGTCCTTGTCGGGCCGCAGGCCGCGCTCGCTCCAACGCCAGGAGAGCTCCACGATGAGACCGTACATGTCGAGTTGGAACTGCTTGCTGGCCGCATTCCCGATCCGGACGGGCCGCGAGCCGCGCCATCCTTCCAGGCCATCGAGCACAATCTCGGGAAGCCGGCGCTTGCCGTCCACGGCGTAGAGCACTTGCAGCTCATCGGCGTTGCCTGCCGCGCTGCGTTGGATGAAACGACGCACGCCGTGGGCTTCGGCCTCCAGCCCGAGGGTGCTCAAGGCACGCACGGTGAAGATGGAGTCGCGAATCCAACAGTACCGGTAATCCCAGTTGCGCTCCCCGCCGATCGTCTCCGGAAGCGAGGTGGTCACGGCGGCCGCGATGGCCCCGGTCGGCGCGTAGCTCAACGCTTTCAGGGTAATCGCCGAGCGCAGGATGCTCGCACCCTTCCCATCTCTGAAGCGGATTTTCGACCCCCAGCTTTCCCACCATTGCTGGGTTTCGAGATAATGCGCCTTCAGGTCCGCAAGATCCTTGCGCGCCGAACGCGAATTATTCTCCATCTCACTGGGCCGGAAGAAGGTGAGCCCCATGTGATAGCGCGCGCCACGCCTGACTTGCACGCGTGCGCGCAAGTCATGATCGCCTGCAAGCTGCAACGGGACATCACCGAACAAACGCAGGCCAGTGTTGCTGCCGACGGCCGCCAGCGCGCCCGCCCCGAGCTCGTGAATCCAGGGCTTCATCTCGCCGAAATCCAACCTCGGAACCACGGCAATGTCGAACGTGACCTGGCCCTTCAAGCCGTGGATGACCCGCACCAGCTCGCGTCGAGGACGCAAGCGCCCGCCGGCGCGCATCGAGAAGAAGTCCACCAGACGCGCCTCGCCCGTGCGCGTCGTGAATGTGGTGACGAGTATCAGGCTATCCCTACGGTATTCCCGCCGGACTTTGTAGGGCCCGACGGGAGTGATGGCGAAGAAGCCTCCCTTGTCCCAATCGAGCAGGCGACCGAAGCAGCTATCGGAATCGAACCGGGGGAGACAACACCAATCGATGGAGCCGCTGCGTGAAACCAACGCGGCGGAATGACAATCGCCGATCAGCGCGTAAGCGGCGATCGGCGGATAAACGGGCCGCGCGGGCGGCGCAGGGGGTCGCTCCCGCGTCGGGCCGGTTGTGCGCGCCTGCGCACCCGGGGTTGACGCGGGAGACGGTGGGCGTCTTCCTTTACGCCGCGCGGTCGGCAACCTGTTCCAACACCAGGTTCGTGCTGTGCGCCTGCTCGAAGCGCTGCGCCACGTCCTTCCAGTTCAGGACGTTCCAGATGGCATCGAAGAACTTCGCCTTTTCGTTCAGGTATTGCAGGTACCAGGCATGTTCCCAGGCATCGATCACGAGCAGCGGCACCGCGCCCTGCACCGTGTGCGACTGATGGTCGTGGAGTTGCACGGTGATGAGACGCGCCGACAGTGAATCCCACATCAGGGCGGCCCAGCCAGAGCCCATGCAGGTGGCCGCGGCCTTGGTGAGCTGCTGTTTGAAGCCGTTGAAGCCGCCGAAATCAGTGTCGATCTGGGTGGCCAGCTTGCCTGTGGGCGTGCCTCCGCCGCTCGGTGACAGGTTCTTCCAGAAGAGACTGTGCAAGACATGTCCGGAAAGATTGAAGGCCAGCGCTTCCTCCACGGCGGCGATCCGGCTGAAGTCGTTTTTCTGGCGCGCTTCGCTCAAGGCCTCGAGGGCCGCATTCGCGCCGTCCACATAGGTCTTGTGGTGCTTGTCATGATGGAGCTGCATGATTTTCCCCGAGATATGGGGCTCGAGGGCACCGTAGTCGTAGGGCAGATCGGGCAGAACATACTTGGTCATAACTTGAGCACTCCGCACTTGCATGAATGTAGGCAGCTTGCGGCTGCCGAGGGGTAAGGGGTGGCGGCAATGGGGCCACTCAGCCAGCAAGAAGCGTGCGCCTGACAGTCAATCTGTCGCGGGCGCACCCGAGCTTCTTCAGCGCTGATGACTGAACATTTCCGCGTAATCGTCGATGGAGGCCCGAATTACGGCAGCGGCATCCGCGTAACCGTACCGGCCCACGACAGAGATCTTCGCGGGTTCGCCTGGAACGAGCTTGTAGGTGGAGAAG
>Ga0070741_10009528_pt1 | contig 18796 bp, 15 predicted proteins | sample Coa_R1_4_FD_66440 | JGI IMG/M metagenome (GOLD analysis project Ga0070741, IMG submission 66440) | Surface soil microbial communities from Centralia Pennsylvania, which are recovering from an underground coalmine fire - Coalmine... | ecosystem: Environmental > Terrestrial > Soil > Unclassified ...
CTCGCCGTCGCCCCATTCGCGGTTGGTAAACGTGTTCATGCCGAAGTGCAGAAAGAGGCTTAGTTCCGCTTCCTGCCAGGCCAGTTGTTGTGGAGTAGGCTTGACCAGCATCCCTCTCATTCCCTGCGGCGATCTCTCCTGCGCCCCGTCTGCCGAAGCGCCGTGTTGGGCGTAAGCGGCGAGTATCCAGGCGCAGACGGATCTTCCGGCGGCTGCAAGCAGCTCACGGCGGGAAGCGCGTACGCCTCCCCACAATCTCTGTTTCTCCATGCTTTCTCCGGTCGTGCCTGATGTAGGAGGATTATACCTGTTCCGCTGCGGCTCAGGGATTGGGCGGCGAGGTGGCAATCAAGACCACCAGGGTTTCCGTTCCCGTGTTTTCGATGCCGTGCTCACACCAGGGCGGCAGGTAGATGAACATGCCCTTCTCCACCTGCTCCTGGCGCCCGTTGGCAAACGTCATCACTCCCCGTCCCTCCAGAATGATGTAGGTCTCCTCGGTTTCATGCGATCCGGGCGGATTCTTGGTGTGCGGAGGCAGGTAGAACAGCACCAATCCCAGGTTTTTGGCTGGCGCCTTCGGGTTGACCGGATGGACCACCCGCACTCCCAGGCCGTGGCAGCCGGGATAGGCCACCGGTACTCCCTCCTGGACGGTCAGGATCATCGGCTCCACCGGGATTTCCGGCTTTGGGATGACCGGGTTCGGATTGTCATAACCTTTGAATTGAGTTATCTCCGCCATACTGCCCTCCCATCAGACCTTTGGGCCTCCTTGTTCTGCCGCAAGCCTGGAACCGTCGCACCTCAAACACTCGACCTACTGAATCTATTGCTGATCTGGAGCCATGGTCAAAACTCGCGCATATAGCCTGCTATCCAGCCTCCATCCACGGTAAGGATGTGGCCGTTAATGTAGCTGCTTTCCGGAGCCGCTAAAAAGAGAGCCGCATGGGCCACTTCCTCCGGCGTGCCGGGTCTGCCCAGGGGCACATGGGCCAGCAGTGTAGCGGCCCGTTCCCGAAACTTGCCGTCCTCGCCATAGAAAAGCTGTTTGGTTCCTTCGGTCAGGATGGAACCGGGAGCGATTCCGTTGACCAACACTCCCTGGGGACCGAACTCCAAAGCCATCGCCCGCGTGAGATTGACGACCCCGGCTTTGGCGGCCACAAAGGCGCTTTGCAGGCGCAAGGGGACCAGGCCCGCCACGGAAGCGATATTGATGATGCGTCCCGCCCCCTGTTGTAGCATAGGAGCTACGGCGGCCTTGCTGACCAGGAACAGCCCGGTCAGGTCCACCGCTAAGATGCGTTCCCATTCCTCCTGGGGAAACTGATCGAGGTTGACTCGGTGCTGGAGCGTGTTGATGCCTGCGTTATTGACCAGGAGGTCCAGGCGGCCCATCTCCCGAAGCGCCTGCGCGATCCCTTGCTGCACCTGATTCGGATCCGAAACATCCAGGCGCAAGGCCAGGCTATCCGCTACCTGAGAGGCAGCGCTTTGGGCCGCGTCGAAATCAATATCGGAGTAGACGACGCGGGCCTGGTTAGCGGCGAAGAGATCGGCAATCGCTTTGCCAATGCCGCGTCCGGCTCCGGTCACCAGGGCCACTTTGGCGTTGAGGTTTACCTGCATCGCTCCTCACACTCCTATCCCCTTGAGCCGCCAAACTTACCAGACGCTCTAAGAGCGATACATCCGAAAAGCCTTTCCGTCAGGATCCCTGGACCGCTTCCTCTGGAGCGAGCGCGTACTGCACCGCCTGTTCTATGGTCATCGAAAGCCCAGAGTTCGACTGGGGAAGCCGGATGGGTCGCTTCGATCTGGGAGACGAACGCAGGAAGTGTTTTTTTGAACATCTCTTGCCTCGGCGTCGGCCTTGTGATGGCGGGGACGGGGAACCTGGGGCGTATAATCCAGCAGACGCAGGTAGTCCCAGCCCCGCTGCGGATGCACCGGTTTGTCCCTTTTCTTTTCGATCCAGGCCGCCACTTTGGGGCCAGTCCACAGCCCCCGTCTTCCGGAGGTTGTTTTAGGGCTTGGTCGAGTTCGGCTTTCTGCTCTTCGGAGAGGAGCCACTGGCCGCCCGGATTATGCTGGCGTTGGTCGCCCAGGGCGTCGGGGCCGCCGTCGTTGTAACGACGCGCGCTCTGTCCGATCCAATAGGGGCAGTAGCCCGTTACCTCGGCGACGGCTTGAGCGGTTTTGCCCTGAGCGAGCAGCCAGAGGATGTGGAAATGGCTGCGGGTGACCGGGGCTTCTGCCTGCCGATAGCGTTGCTCCCACTGGTCAGCGCTCAGATGCTCGTTGAGTTTGATTCGTCGTGGCATACTCCAAGTATACCACCGGAGTTGATATAACTGGGCGGCAGGCGGTCTGTTCCAGGCGCAATAAGCTTCCGTTCTCGCCTCCGGGCAGGTGGGAGCGCCATGCGCCCGCCTGCCCTTCCTCCGCTAGGAGCGGGCGTATTTCCAGATTTCGAGCGCGTCGGGCAGACTGGGCGCACAACCTATCTGCCCGGCCTGGCCGCAAAGTCGGTAGATCGTGCGGGTAGAGTCGAAAGCAGCAGGCATTTCCCGCAGAAACGTCAGTTGGCGCGGCGCAAAGGCGGCAGCCGCTTCGGGAATATCCGTGACGCGCAGCACGTTGAGCAAGGCAGGTCCCTGCCAGTGCGAAGACGGCGGATCCCTCAAGATCACGTGCCCGATCTGTTCCTCCAGCAGCCCGGCATAGAGGGCCAGAATCCCCATCTCCCCTTTGCCATAGACGGAGAGGGAAGCCGGAGACAGCTTCGCTTCCCTGTAGGCCCAGCGGACGGCCCGGAGGATGTCCCATACCTGCATGGCGGCGATGGTGCGTCCGGTCCAGGAGGCTGTGCGCTCGATGTCGGCATATTCGCGCGGGGGGATCGGATGCTCCGTCAGCCGGGCATAGAGAACGAGGACGGCATAGCGCCCAAACAGCGGCAGGAGCTCGTCCAGGTCAAGAAAATAGATGCTGTCGCCGGCCCGCTTGGCGTAGAGGAGCAGCGGCGTTTGCGGTCCGGCCTGGCGGGGCGTATAGAGCTGCGCCCGGAGCGAGACGCCCGCTTCGCTCTGGAACAGGACCTCCCGATACCCGGCATAGCGGGCGGCCCAGCCGCCGTCATCGCCGGTGTCTCTGGTGGCAAACGGGATCGGCTCTGTGGGAAACCAGCGGAAGACGCGTGCCTTGAGTTCCGCCATCAGCGCTTCGCGGCGGGCCTGCCACGGTTCCGCCGACGTCCATTGCCCCGGCTGCGCCGTAGGGATGAAGCGGTCATGGATGTGGTAATTGATGGCGTCGGCAGGCAGTTGGGAAAGGCAGGCCAGGTCTTCCGCTGTCTCCTGTCGCGCCTGTGGGGGTTCGGTTTTGAGCGGGGCCGTATCCTGTCGGAGCCAGCGGTGCATCCACCGCCGCGCCTCCTGCAAAAAGAGCGGGGCGTCCTCGTGGCCTGCGTCCGCATCTACCTCTCGAATGCGGTCGGCGGCGGCATAGAGGGCGTAGATCGCGCTGGCCTGGCGGAAGACTTCATGATAGCCGTCGGGCGGGAAATCCCTGTCACGCTGCCCACTGCAAATCAGCAGGGGACGGGGCGCGATGAGGGCCGCCACCAGAGGAAAGTCGCGCAGGAACGTATTGTGAAAGTAAATACAATCGCACTGGCCAGCGGAGACCCAATGCTGGGCCTGCGAGCCGAAGGTGTAGGTCGAGCAGACCGGCACGGCAGCCGCGATCCGCGCGTCTATGGCGGCGGTAAACCACGTGGCCGCTCCCCCGCCGGAGATTCCGGTCATGCCGATGCGGCGCCCGTCCACTTCCGGGCGGGTTTCCAGGTAGTCCAGGGCGCGGACGGCGTTCCATACCTCTACGCCAATGGGAGTGTATCCCAGAGAGAGCCAGTGCCAGAGGTTCAGGTCGTGGATGCCGTGATGGAGGCCGGGCACTTCGCCGAACTCCAGGGTATCGAGGACAAGACAGACATACCCCTGGGAGGCGAACCAGATAGCCCTGTCCTGGTAGTGCCATTTTGCGCCCAGCGGATGCGGAGAATGCCCGCAAGCGTAGAGGATGGCCGGCAGCGGCGCGGGCGCGGCGTTCGGAATATAGAGATTGCCCGTAACGTACAGGTCTGGCATACTCTGGAAAACAAGCTTCTCGATGCGATATTCCGGTCGCTGTAGAGCTCCTGTGATCTGGGCGTGGAGGGGAGTGCGCTGTGGGAACGTCTCCAGGCCCAGCATAGACAGCAGTTGCTGCCGCAAGCCCGGACGTTTGCGCTCCCAGTCCTCCAGACTCTGAGTACCGGACAGCGATTGGGCCGTTAATTCAGCCGCCGTGCGCTTCAGATACGCTAGGACGGCCTCATGTCTTGCCTGAGCCGTTTCTGGGAATTGCCCGGAGTTGGTTATCAATGTCATGGTTCGGTCTTCGCCTCCTGTACCCGCGCAGGCAGCAGCGGCTCCTTTCGTGGCCCGCGATTCGTGGCTCGTGACCCTCTCCCCGCGCAGGCGATAGCGGCAATCAGAAGAGAGATGTGAACTGCGTTCTGCGGCGGGAGTGGCGGTCCCGCCTGGCTTATGTACGCCATGACGCCCTATTCGACGTTGGGCTTTCTCCTTTCCTCTGCGCTCAGGATTCTTCCAGCGGTCATTCAGTTCTCGGTAGCGGGCGCATGAATTCGCAGCAACTAAGGCACAAAGTCGGCCTTCGCCGACTCTTTTCTCTGCTCTCCCGCAGCGCCGGGGGTCGCAAGGTGTCGCAAGGCGGAGGCAAGGGCCGTAACCTTGCCGACCCTTGCAGTGGGCCGAACCGTTGAGGCCCGACCCTTGCAGTGGGAAGGGGGTGAGGGCAGAACCCGCGCAGGCGGCAACGGCAGGCAGGTGGGAAGTGCGCCCCCGCAGAGACAAAACAAAAGCCCCCTGCCCGTTGGCAGGAGGCTTGTCCCAGTGGGGGCTATCTCGGCTTAGCGGCAGCGACGGCGCGAGATAACTACGCCCAGCCCCGAGATGCCCGCGCCGGCCAGGAGCGCCAGCGTACCGGGCTCGGGCACGGCCGTAGGGGCCGTCGCGGAGACCAGACCGGTCAGGGAAGCGGAATCAAAGTTGCCGGTCAGGGTAAAGAGCAGGTTAATATCCAGAGAGGTAACAGTCACGGACGATATCGTAGAGGCAGTGAACCCCGCGGGGGGGCCATAGGTAAACGCGCCTGGCCCGGTGGAGGTCTGGGCGGGGCCCACGGGGATTCCAGCGGAGACACCGTTGATGGAAGCATCGGCCACACCTGTCGCAGGGGAGACCGGAGCGATGGTCACGCCGTCTCCAGTGGCGTCGGTGATGCCGCCGGACAGGTGATTGGTTATGGTGCTGCCAGCAAGTACGGGTGTAATGGGTATCGCGAGGTTGAAACCAAAGGTGTTGGTTGTGGAAGAGGAGTTGACTACCCCAAACGCATACGAGAGGAAGGGATCGGTGTCGACACTTGTGGTGACAGTGGCAACCGATCCATCGGGTAGTATAATGGTTTGGGTTGGGAGGATGTACTGACTGGGGTCGGCCGGGTTCACTATGGGGACAGCATTGGCGACCACGACACCGTTCTCGGTGATGGTTACGGTTGGCGAGCCAGGATCCTGCGCTTTGGCCTGGGCACGCATGCCGATGGCGAGGGCAACGATAAGCGTCAGACGAAACAACTTCTTCATTCAAATCTCCTTTTCTTTCCAATCGGTGCAGGCTAGTGCGAACCTGACTCCCGCGCTAGCCATAAAAAGCAACTACTGTACCAAAGGAGAGAAAGGAGGCAAAATCCCGTTCTTCTGGCAGGAGACGCTGCTTGTCAATCTAGCCTCTGTTAGGTAAAGGATGCAGGGGGAAGGAGGTAAGGAGGGATTCTGTTAGCGTTGCGCCGCCACAACAAAAAGAAGGACAATTTACAGGCACAGACGAACTCTCACGGAACTATTATCAGAGGCCACGAGCCACGAGCCAAGCACAGGCAAACTATCACGGAACTATCAGGGCAAGGAGAACAGACGGTGCCCTTTTAGTATGCCTGTTGGGCAGTAAGCCTGAGCTCGGCAAGGCAGAACACCTTCTTGCGAGGAGAGAACGATGCCAACTCCGATGGAAGACTACCTTTTCGATCTGCGCGGCTACCTGGTCCTGCAAGGAGCGGTCAGTCCAGAGCAGGTCCAGCGCATCAATGCCGCCATAGACGCCATTCCGCCCCTTCAGAACGGCGAGTGGTGGGGCAACGTCCAGGGACATACGTATCACGGCGAGATTGATGGCAGGAACTTGCAGAATATCGTTGAGGGAGGCCCGGCCTTCGAGGAGTTGATTGACCATCCGGCCTGGATCGAGCATGTACGCCGCTATGTGGGCAAGAAAGAAGGGCTTTTTATTGACGAGTGCTTTGTGACCTTACGTGGCCCCGGCGAGTTCATCAACATCCATTCGGGCGGGCATCTGCGCTGGACACGGACACAATATCGCTATGAAGAGGGCCAGTGGCACTGCGGCATGATCAACATCCTCCTGGCCCTGACCGACATCGTAGAGATGAGCGATGGGCCTACCGTTGTCATTCCCGGCAGCCATAAATCCCAACTGGTCCATCCGACTTTTGAGAAAGGCTACGAGAATATGCTGGCCGATCCGCCGGAGCTGGTAGAGGGGACGGTTCCGGTCTTTTTGAAGGCGGGGGATGCCCTGCTCTTTGTGGATGCGCTGTGTCATGGCGGGGCGTCGCGGACCAAGCCGGGGATACGGCGCACCCTGGTCTATCGCTATGGGCCGTATTGGGGCAATACCCGATTTGGGTACCGCTATTCCCCTGAGCTGATAGCTCGCCTGACGCCAGAGCGCGCCAAAATCTTGCAGCCCATCCCTCCCCGGCAGCCTCCCGGCGCCGTCGTGTGAGGCGAACGGATTTCGTCCGTCCGCTCAATGAGGCTGCTAAGCCCTATCGCAGTCGCTTCGCAGTTCTCCTTTGCGGCAGGGTTTAGCCCATACTCGTTGAATGGCCGTTCGCTCGTAGCGCGCTGTTGTCTGTCCTTGAGTGTTACCGACAGCAGAAAATTCAATGCTTGCCATCAATAACCGCTCTGGTTCGGGTACAACGTCTGTCAATAGGGCGCAACAACGTCAGTTAGCAGGCGAGCATTCAACAGTTATGGGGTTTAGCCTGCCGCTGTGGAGCGCGATGCGCTTGCCGCCCACGCAGGTGGGCGGGAAAATCCACCTCTGCTAAAGGGCAGTCAAGGAGCCGGAGGTACCACTTAGCCGCCCTCAATGGTTACCCTGTTCATCTTATCGCCTTCGCGCAGCTTCATTACATTCTCCAGCCCTTCGGTCACCTTCCCAAAGACGGCGTAGTTCATATCCAGGTTCGGGGCAGGAGCTAGGGTAATGTAGAACTGGCAGGAGGCGCTGTCTGGATGCTGGGAGCGCGCCATCGCCACGATACCTGCCGCGCTGTGCTTGAGCTGCGGCGTCACCTCCAGCGGAATGGTTCTGCCGGAGCCGCCCATGCCGTTGCCGAGCGGGTCGCCGCCTTGAATGACGAAGCCAGGCACATAACGGTGGAATTTAAGACCATTATAGAAGCCGCGCTCGGCCAGTTCGATAAAGTTCTGCGCCGTCACCGGAGCGAGGTCTTCAAAGAGCTCAAACTTGATGACGCCTTTGGTCGTCTCCAGCGTTGCCGTGCGGTTTGCCATGCTGTCCCTCCTGAGACACAAGTGAGCGTGGACACCGCCGCGCCTGCGTTCATTGTAGCATAAACGCCGCCCGATTCACCGTTTTCGGGCGGCTAAAGCCGCAGCAACCAGAGCACAAAGTCCGCCTTCGCGGGTTCTGCCCTCACCTCCTTCCCCTACTGCCAGGGTCGGGGCTACAAAGGTTGGGCCCACTGCAAGGGTCGGCAAGGTTACGGCCCTTGCCTCCGCCTTGCGATCCCCAAGAACAGGGGAGGGGAGGATGGAGTCGCCCTAGGGCGACTTCGTGCCTTGGTTGCCGCGAATTGATTGAGACCCAGACATAATTCTTGGCGCCCTCTCTTGGCACTGTGTATACGCTTAAGCTCAGGCCACCCGTAAGAACGGTTTTAACCCCGCCCGCAGCGGCTGCTTGTGGAGGGCCCCAGACCACAGAGCCCTCTGCTAGACCCGCACCGCCCCTAACACCGGGCGGGCCCTAGCAGCCTGGCCGCGGGTGGGAACCGGCTCGTAGGCAGCGAAGAGACCGCAACCGAATACGGAAGGATCTTGCTCCCTCTAACGTTGGTCGCGCACCGGGGCGCGCTCGGCACGGGCGTACAGGTCAGCCCACTCTTTAGAGCCGTCGTCCTCGCGGATCTCCATGCGGACTCCCGGCTCCTGCGCCGGCTGGTTGCCCACCCAGCAATCGTTCCAGCACTGGCGCAGGCTGGCGTAGTGCATCACGCGGCCTCCCGGCCAGACCACCGAAAGCAGCAGGCGCGGCTTGGGCAGTTCATAGGGCGGCTGCATCTTGTAGCGGGTCAGGGCGTCTTCATCTATTGTGATGCCGAGGCCCGGACCCTCCGGCACTTTGACGTACCCACCCAGGATGGTCAGCGGCTCGACCAGCAGGTCGTCGGCGTAGTTGTTCAGGCAGTTGACGGAGGGCCATTGCGCAAAGGTAAGCACGGCCCCCAGGTGCGCCGAGAGCGCCGTCGTCAGCCCCGTGCCCACCATTTGCAGCCAGAACGGCTTCTCGAACGCCGCAGCCAGCGTCCCCTGCCGCAGCACGCTCGCCACTCCGCCGCCGACCACGAACCCATCGCAGACCTCATCCCGGATGACCGTCGGGAAGGGCGGCTCGCCAAAGTGCAAGGCGATGGGGCGTGTGATCTTCTGGCGTAGCTGGCGGTGGCCCTCCACGTCCCGCTGCATGATGGGCGACTCGTAGATAGCGACGCGCTCCCGCTTGTCCAGTTCGGTCAGCACCGGGGCGGCGTTGCCGGCGTTGAGCAGCAGGTTGTTCCAGTCCAGGTCGAGGCGGAAGTGCGGCGGCGTCACCTTGCTCACGGCATCCACCTGCGCATAGACGTCCCACCAGGGCCGCGCCTTGAATTTATAGGAAGTGTAGCCCTTCTCCAGCGCCTCCTTCGCCTCCTCGGCGTTGGCCTCCGGCGAGATGTCTATGTTCCACCAGGAGATCGGGCACCACTCCCGCACGCGCGGCAGGTTGAACAGCTTGTAGGCCGGCACGCCTAGCGCCTTACCCACCACATCGTAGAGCGCCATCTGTAGCCCTGCGCCCAGGCTGTCGTCGCCCAGAAAGTCGGCGGGATTTTGGCCCTTGACACGCTCAATCGCCTCATCGGGGACGCGGCTCCAGGTGTAGTGCAGGATCGTCTCGCCGTAGCCGACGATACCGGGCGCATTCGTCGTCATCCGGATGACCTCGGAGATGCGCCACTGCCAGACCTCGCGCGCATTCCAGTACTGGCAGCGCGGGGTGAACGGCACATCTACCACGATACGTTCGACTTCGGTAATACGCAGGTTGGCTGACATCGCCATGCCCTCCCAACAAACGCTCAACAGGATGAACAGGATTAGACAGGATTTCTAAAACCAACCGAATCAACCGAATTCCTGTTTCTCTGGACTTCAAGTGGACTGGAAGGCTTCTGTCTCTTGTCTTCATCCTGTAAACCCTGAGTAATCCTGTTCATCCTGTTGAAGGGTTTTTGTTGCTTGCTTTGTGTGCAGCTTCTGGATGGCGGCGCGGGTGGCGGCTAGGCACTCCTCGATGTAGGGGATAGGATTATCCTCATGCTCCTCGTATTCCAGCGAGACAATGCCCGAATAGCGGTTCTCCTCTAGCACCCGCAGGAAGCCGACCGTATCCAGATCGCCCTTGCCGATCTCGGTGAACTGCTTCTCCCCGTTGGGGCCGGTCTTCACATCCTTGAGATGGACGCCATAGACGCGCTTGCCGAACCGACGCGCCGCCTCCACCGGGTCTTCGTTGGAGCGCAGGTAGTGGCCGGTATCTATGCACGCTCCAATGCGCGGCGAATGGCCCTGAATGGCGGCCAGGCCCTTCTCGATCTTATCGTAGAGGTTATCGCCGGGGCCGTGATTGTGGATGGCGATATTGATCTGGTACTCCTCCACCAGCTTATCCAGGAGAGAAAGCGAGTTCGGGGAGGGATACGCCGATAGCGTGCGCAGGCCCATCGCCTTGGCAAACGCAAACTTGCGGCGCGCATCCGCCTCGTCGTTGCTAAAGCCCACCACGCCATAGGCGGCCAGGCGAATGCCGTGCGCCTTCAGCTTCTCGCGGTACTCCTCCAGAGTCTTCGGGTCGTCGGTGAGCGGGAAATGCGACTCGAAGGCTTCCCACCATCTCAGGCCGAGCGCTCGCGTTTTCTCCAGCGCCTCGTCCGTTTTATAGCCGCGCAGCGAGTAGGATTGAATGCCCATGCGAAACGGCGCATAGGGCGATCTTCCCTGGCCGCCCCACGCGAAAGCGGCCTTGTCAGGCAGCAACGCCAGCCCTGCCGCGCCCAGCGCGGCGTTGCGTATAAACATCCTGCGAGAGAGGCCCTGTGCCTCCTGTTCAAACGCCATGATTTTGTAGACGCCCTTTCTTTTTGTTGGCTTGCCTTAAACCGTTCTTCGCGCTCCCTGCCAAAGCGCCGGGGAGGAAGGACTACCGGCAAGTTCGTCCTTCCTCCCCTCGCATTCCTGCTTTCAGGTCAGACGTATTCCGTTGGATTTTTCGGCCAGCAGGGCTTCAGATGCGGCGGGCGCGTTTGGAGACCGCTTTTTGCGTGAGGGCGACGGGCACACGCTCGCCGACGAACTCTCGCTCCATCAGGCGGAAGAAGGCGTCGCGCTCGGCACCGCGCACGGTCGCCTGCTCGTGCGCTTCCACCAGGCCGACCGGATAGCCATCCCCCTTCCGGGCCTGATCGTAGCAGAGAGCGTGCGTGCGCTCCATCAGTTCCTGGTCCTCGGCGACCCAGGCCGGTATCTCGACGCGCGCCACCTCCCGACCCGTATGCAGGTAGAAGAAGCGCACGCGATGCGCCGGATCATAGCTTTTTAGGATTTTGGACTGGGAGCCGAACACCGCCGACCGCTCCCCTGGCTCTAAGAGCTGCGCGAAGAGATCGGCATCCGCAATCCGCTCGGTGCCGGCGCAGTCCGGGGGCTTGAACTCCGGTTTGAGCTTGTGACGGTGCGGGCAGTAGTGGTCGCAGTCGGCGTGCGGATAGGGACAGCGGAAAACGCGCAGGGCGTTGAGAACATCCCGGCTCCGGGGCTGGCTGATATAGCCGGCAATCGGGACGCGGCGCTGTCGGGCCACCTCCAGCGATGCCTGAAACGCTTGCAGCGCCTTGCCGCGAAAGGGCTCCTGCTCCGTCTCCAGCGGCCAGAGGATGAGGCTGCCGTCGGAGAGGGCCAGGGTCGGCATTTCGGCCTCCGGGAAGGAGAAAAGATCGGCGGGGGCGTTTGCGGCGTCCGGTTGGGGCGCGCATTGAGCGATCAGCCCGGCCAGGCCGTCGAGCTCGGCCAGCAGGCGGCGCACGCCGAGTCGCCTGGGCAGGACAGCGCCCTGCTCGCCCTGGAACTCGTCCAGCAGTTCCTCATCCGGGAAGGAGAGCGTCGGGCGTGAGGCCAGGTAGGCGCGCTCGCCGGTGCCGTAACGCAGCGCGACCAGCCCGATATTCAGAAGAACGCACAGCGTGATGTCGTGGCGGTCGGAGACGATCTGGGAGCCGTCGGCGGCGAGCACGGCGCAGGGCGTAGGGCGCGGAGGGGGCGCATAGGCCCGGTCGGGCGGCTCCAGCCAGTCGGCGAGCAGCCAGGAGGTGCGGCTGCGGTTGATTTTAGCGTGCGTGGCCTCCCACGTTGGGCCGGAGTCGGTGAGGCGGCGGCTTGCCTCCGTCAGCGCCGTCTGGAACTGGGGCAGCTCACGCGCGCGATCCGAGGCGAAGGATTTGATCTGTGTGGCGACCTGGGAAAAATCGAGCATGGCGTATTTCCGTCCGACGTGAAGGAAGCCGTTGGCGGCTTGCCGAACCACCATCCGGGCAGCACATTCTCATAACGCGCCTGCCGCCGCGCGGCGCGCAGGCGAGAAAGGGACGACGATGGGCCAACTACTTGCGGGCGTCGCCCGTGCCAATATCACGCCGCCGGTGGGCATTCCCATGGTGGGGTTCGCGGGGCGCGGCCCGGCGGAGGGCGTTCACGATGACCTGTTCGCAACGACCCTGGCGCTGGAAGCGGAGGGCCAGCGCGCGCTGATTATAACCGTAGACCTGATCGGCGTCGGGGAGCGCTTCACAACGGAAGTCCGGGACGAGATCGCGCGCCGTACCGAGGTTGCGCCGTCCAATGTGCTGATCTGCGCCTCCCACACCCACTATGGCCCGGATACCGGCGCGTATGCCAGCGACGGCGTGCCGGGGGATGTCGCCGCCTATGTAGCCAACCTGAAGTTCCTGCTGGCGGGCGCGGCGCTGGCGGCGCTGGCGCAGATGCAGCCGGTTCGCGTCGGCTTTGGGCAGGGCGCCTCGCATATCGGCATCAATCGGCGGGAGCGCCGCCCGGACGGGCAGATCGTGCTCGGCCAGAACCCGGAGGGCGCCTGCGACCGGGAGATGCGCCTTATTCGGCTGGATACGACGGAGGGCCAGCCGCTGGCGGCATTGGTTAATTTTGCCTGCCACCCGGTCAGCGCCGCGCACGCCATGCGCCTGATCTCGGCGGACTATATCGGCACGATGCGCATGCTGGTCGAGATGTTTACCGGGGCCACCTGCCTGTTCTTGCAGGGAGCGGCGGGCAACATCAACCCGATTGAGATGCGCCATTCTATGGAGCCGGCGCGGCGGCTAGGCGTGATGCTAGGTGGCGAGGTCGCCAAAGTGTTTGAAGGAACGAGCACGGCGGAGGCCGAAGGGCTGGCCGCTGCCACGGCGCGGCTGGAGCTTCCCGCCATGATCTTTAACTCCCTGGAAGAGGGAGAGCGCACCGTATCCGAGCTGCGCGCAAACCTGGAGCGGGTCCGGGCCGAAGGCGCCTCGGGAGGCAGCCTCTGGTGGGCGGAGAGCCGCCTGCAACGGGCCGAGCGGATGCTGGCGAGCCTGCAAGGCGGCCCGTCCCTGCCGCCGATCCCGGCGGAGTTGAATGCGCTGCGCTTCGGAGATGTGGCCCTGGTGACCGCGCCGGGCGAGATATTCACCGAGACGGGCATGGAGGTCAAGCGCCGCTCGCCACTGCCCCGCACCTGCTACGTCGCCTATACCAACGGCACCATTGGCTACGTGCCCATTCCCGCCGCCTATCCCGAAGGAGGCTACGAGGTGACGCACGCCTGTCGGGTCGGCCCACAGGCGGCAGGCATGATCGCCGAAACCTCGCTCATGCTGCTCCAACAGGTAGCGGGCAGCCAGGTTAAGTAGCCATGCCGTCATAGTGCGCAGAAACTCCCTTGCGGATAATTACAGACGTGGAGAGCAGATTGGCTCAGGCGAGTTGGCGGTAATAGGCCTCGACCGTCTCATAATCTATAGTTGCATCCGGCTCCAGGCCGGCCCGCGCGTACAGGTCGCGCCGCGCCCGCATGTCCGCTAGCAGCACGGCCCGCGCGTGTACCGCCACCTCCTCGGCGACCTCCAGCGGCACGACCACGATCCCGTCGTCATCGCAGCCGACGATGTCGCCGGGCCGCACCTGCGCCCCGCCGCAGCCGATGCGTGCCTGCACCTCGACGGCCTCGATCCGTCCCGGAATAATGGTGCGTCCCCGCGCTTGCGCGCAGATGGGCGTCCGCTGTAGGATCAATTCGGCGGTGTCGCGGCAATAGCCGTTGGTAATGATGCCGACCGCGCCCTCGGCGACGGCGCTGAGGCTGTTGGCCGAGCCCCAGAACCCGACCTCTCGCGCCCCGCCCGTATCCGTCACGATCACGTGGCCGGGCCGGATCTGGCCGCCGGTGCCGACGTGCCCGACCTGCTGAAACCAGATGCCGTGCGCGTTGACGATCTCCTCGGTGGTGCTCAATTTCCACATGGGGCGGTTGGCCGGCACGCAGCGTATGGTGAAGGCTACGCCCCAGAACTTCATGCCGGGCCAGAGCGGGCGGATTTCCGGGGACATGAGGCCGATGTCGAAGTAGCCGATGCCGTCCAGGGCGTCGCAGACATCCACGACGCGCAGGTACTTATACAAGGCGCGCAGCGCAAACGGATCGGGGGTGTTGCCGGAAGTCGGGGAAGCCACTGCATTCTCCTCTTTACGGGATCGTCACCGTCTCGCCGTCCTGAGGCCAGAAGGTGTTAGGGAAACTAGCCTGCGCCGCCTCCAGCGCCTCCCTCTGCCTGGCTTCGGGCGCATGCACCAGCGCCAGCCGCCCAACGCCGGCTTCCACCGCGACGCGCGCCGCGTCCGGTGCGCCGGAGTGGAGGGAGAGATTCTCGGCAGGCGCGGGCGAGGCCCCGAAAGAGGCCTCGTGAATCAGCAGGGAGACGCCCCGAACGTGCTCGACGATGGCAGGCGCATAGGCCGTATCGCCGGTGAAGGCGAAGGTAGCGCCGGTACGCTTATCGGTGAAACGATAACACAGGGCCGGCACGGGATGCACCGCCGCGCAGACCGAAAGCTGGAAGGCCGGGTCGTCGAAGGTATCGCCGGGCCGCAGCGGGAACAGCTCGGGAATATAATCCACATCGGGGAAGCGATCCGGCTGCAACAATTGCCGGGCCAGCGTGACCACGCGCTCCAGGTCTTCGGCGGGGCCGAGAATCTTAAGCGGCGGGCAGTCGGGGCGCTCATAGCGGCGCATGCGCCGATAGAACAGCATATGGGGCAGGCCAATATAATGATCATGATGGCAGTGGGTCAGGAACAGGTACTCCAGCTGCATAGGGTCAAACCCGTAACACTGCATTTTGATGGCCGCGTACCAGCCCGTATCCACCAGGTACCTGCCGTTGATGAGAAAGCTGGCAGTGTCGTGCCCACCGCCCGGCACCACCGCCGCCGTGCCCAGAAACGTAACGGTTGTTGGCTCGTCAGGCATTGTGCTTATCCCTGTGTCGTGTCTGCCGCGCGAGTCCCAATGGACGCAGGCGCGTCAGGAGGCAAATTAGCCGGGCAGTCCCGTCTTTCCTTCCCGCCAGCGGGTTTCTGAGGGTTATCCGGCTAGGGCGCAAAATCTATCCGTAATGGAAAATAAAGCAAAGGAGCAAACATGGCAATCCCTTCTGACTACGCCGAACGGGTGTACGCGGGGGTTTTGGGCAAGATCATCGGCGTCTACCTGGGCCGTCCCTTCGAGGGCTGGAACTTCGACCGGATTATGAGCGAGCTGGGCGAGGTCTGGTACTACGTCCACGAGAGGCGCGGCACTCCGCTCGTCGTCACCGATGATGATATTTCCGGCACGTTCACCTTCCTGCGCGCCCTGCCCGACTACGACAACCGCCGTGACCTCACGCCCGCGCAGATCGGCCAGACCTGGCTCAACTACCTCATTGAGAAGAAGACCGTCCTCTGGTGGGGGGGCATGGGCAACTCCACCGAGCACACGGCCTACCTGCGCCTCAAGCACGGTATTCCCGCGCCGCAGAGCGGATCCATCGCCACCAACGGCAAGGTCGTCGCTGAGCAGATCGGGGCGCAGATCTTCATTGACGGCTGGGGCATGGTCTGTCCCGGCGACCCGGAAATGGCGGCGGACTTCGCGCGGAGGGCGGCCAGCGTCAGCCATGACGGAGAGGCCATCTACGGCACGCAGGTGGTGGCGGCGATGGAGGCGCAGGCATTCGTCGAGCCGGACATCCCGAAGCTGCTGGATACCGCCGTCAGCCTCATTCCCAGGGGCTCGGTCCTCTACCGCATGATCGGCGACATTCGGGAGTGGCACGCCGGAGAGAAGGACTGGCGCAAGACCCGCGAGAAGATCGCCGCAAACTACGGCTACGACAGGTATGGCGGCAACTGCCACATGGTCCCTAATCACGGCCTGATCATCCACGCGCTGCTGCACGGAGAGGGCGACTTCCAGAAGTCGCTGATGATCGTCAACACCTGCGGCTGGGACACCGACTGCAACTCCGGGAATGTGGGCTGTCTGCTGGGCATCAGGAACGGGCTGTCGGGAATCGAGAATGGCCCGGACTGGCGCGGCCCCGTCTCCGACCGGATGTATCTGCCGACCGCCGACGGGGGACGGGCCGTGACGGATGCGGGTACGGAGGCCCTTCGGATTGTCAACATCGGGCGAGCGCTGGCGGGAGAAGGGCCAGTCGCGCCGAAGGAGGGAGCACGCTTCCACTTCAGCTTGCCGGGCAGCGTGCAGGGCTTCCGGACGGAGGACAGCCCCGAGGTGCGGGGCACGGCGACCCTGGAGAATGGTGAGCTGCCGGGCGGCAACGGCCAGCGCGGCCTTGCCCTCCGATATCGGCATCTGGCACGGGGACGGGCCGCGCGGGCAGCGACCCCGACCTTCCTGCTGCCAGAGGAGATGCGGATGTCGGGCTACGGGCTGGTGGCCTCGCCGACGCTGTACCCCGGTCAGACGGTGCGCGCCGCCGTCCTGGCCGACCCCGCCAACCCGCAGCCCGTGACATGCCGCCTCTACGCCCGCGTCTACGACCAGGACGATGTGCTCGCTCGGCTCTATGGCCCGGAGGCGGCCCTGTCTGCCGGCAGCGCGCACGAATTCACCTGGCGCCTTCCCGATACCAGCGGCTACCCCATCGCCGAGGTTGGCATGGAGCTGACCTCCGCCGAGCGCGCCGACGGCACGGTCTATTTGGACTACCTGACCTGGGACGGCGCTCCCGACGTGAGTCTGCGCAAGACGGAGGGCGGCACGGCCTGGCGGCGGGCGTGGGTGGAGGGCATGGACCAGTTTGCCGGGTGGCAGGAGCCGTACCGGCTGATCCAGGACGAGGGCACGGGGCTGCTCATCCAGGGCTGCCGCGAGTGGATTGACTACCGGGTGAGCGCGCAGGTCACGCCGCACCTGGTTCGGTCGTGTGGGATCGCGGCCCGCGTCCAGGGGATGAAGCGCTACTACGCCCTGCTGCTGTGCGCGGACGGCAAGGCGCGGCTCGTCAAAGCGCTGGATGGCAATACCACACTGGCCGAAGCGGATCTCGGCTGGCAGTTGGGCGGCACGTACGTGCTGAGCCTGCAAGTGACCGGCGACCGTATCCAGGCCGCCATCGGCGGCAAGCCGCTCTTCGACTTCCGGGACCAGGAGCGCCCGCTGGAGGGTGGGGCCGTCGCCCTGATCTGCGAGGAGGGGCGCATGGCGGCTGAGGACGTCCGCGTAGGCCCGGCGGTGCAGTGAAACATACTCGCCGCTCACACGTCGGTACTCTGTCCCCATGGTGTTAATGCCTCTCATCAGCGGTAGCCGCTTGAGAAGCATCCACACGATTAGGGACGTCTACTCGCGCATCCGAAGTCGCAAATTTCGGCAGGGTTTTCACATGCCCCGTCGAATGTTGAGGCCAACGCAGGCACTATTCGCCCGTCACGTCCGCCCTTCCTGTAGCCAAACCCAACGCATCGTTGAGAGGATAATCGCAACCCATGAACACCCAGTTTGAATTCTCCGCTGGCGTCTGGAACCTCCACACCGGAGCCGACCCCTTCGGCCCGCCCGTTCGCCCGGAACGCGACTTCGCCGAGAAGTGCCAGATTCTCCAGCGGCTCGGCTTCCGCTACGTCCAGCTTCACGACGACGACGCCGTGCCGATGGAGGTTCCCGCCTCACAACTCAGCGCCTCCTGCCAGGCCCTCAAGCGCATCTGCGACGACAACGGCCTCGGCGTCGAATTCATCGCGCCCCGTATCTGGGAAGACCCGCGCTTCGCCGACGGCGGCCCGACCTCCAACAACCCGGAAGCCCGCCGCCTCGCCCTCGACCGCGCCAAGCGCTCCATTGACATCGCCAATGCGCTCGGTACGGATCGCCTCGTCCTCTGGCCCGCCCGCGAAGGAACCTATATCCGCGAGGCCAAAGATGCCCGCGCCTCTTTCGACCGCCTGCTGGAGTACTGCAACGCCATTCTCGATTACGACCCTAAGATCCGCATCCTGGCCGAGATGAAGCCCAATGAGCCGATGGACCTGATGTATCTGCCCAGCACCGGCCACTTCCTGGCGATGGCCTACAAGACCAAAGATCCCTCCCGGACCGGCGTTCTTATCGAGGCGGCGCACTGCATCCTGCTTGGCCTCGATCCCGCCGACGAGATGGCCTATGCGCTCTGGCACGGCAAGCTTTGGGGCGTCCACCTGAACGACCAGAACGGCTTGAAGTACGATCAGGATAAGTCTTTCGGCAGCGTGGACCTCCGCCGCGCCTTCAACGTGGTGGATGTGCTGGTGCGCGGCGATTACGGCAAGAATGGCGAAGTCGTCGGTCTGGATGTGAAGGCGATGCGCACCCAACCCCACGGGATCGCCTGGAAGCACCTGGCCAACAGCAAGGAGATTTTTGAGCGATTGGTGGCCGTCTCCGCGCAAATTGATCGGCAGGAGTGGGCCTCTTACGTCGCCGCGCAGGACTACGAAGGTCTGGAGATGTTTATTCTCCGTAATCTCCTCCGCGCGTGATTGCAGAATCCACCGATTACACAGATTAACACCGATTAAGGAAAAACCTAAACACGGATTAAACGGATGACACGGATGCAACGGATAAGGGTCTGGAATCCGTGGTATCCGTTTAATCCGTCCCATCCGTGTTTCTCTTTGTTTTTTAATCGG
>Ga0070741_10009529_pt1 | contig 18794 bp, 21 predicted proteins | sample Coa_R1_4_FD_66440 | JGI IMG/M metagenome (GOLD analysis project Ga0070741, IMG submission 66440) | Surface soil microbial communities from Centralia Pennsylvania, which are recovering from an underground coalmine fire - Coalmine... | ecosystem: Environmental > Terrestrial > Soil > Unclassified ...
CGACGTGCAGGTCAGAATGGTGCTGGGAACACAGTGCCTCGGGAGCGAGAGCATATCCTCGCTGCCAGAAGGGATCGAGATGAGGATGATTGACAGCGTGGCGTCAAACCTGATAATCGTGGATTCGACTCACATGGTGTCTGTTGACAGCAGCAACGGCAAGGCCGCGCTCTTTGCTTCCGTGGACTCGTTTGGCGCGCTCCAGTCCAGGAGCTTTGAGGAGGCGTGGAGCAAGGCCAGCGAAGTAAAGCCGCTTTTGGGTGCCGAGCCGTCGGTGGCAAAGAAGGCCATTGAGCTTGCAAGGATAGTAGAAAACGGGCTGGCTGCGCGGATGCTAGAATACACGGTCAACTCCACAGAGGTGCCGGCGGAGCTTGTCGACTTGATGGAGGAAAAATACAACTTCAAGGTTGCAGGCATGAGCGCGGCAGAAGTGATGGGCCTCATAGACTCGGCGCTGAGGATAAGCTGCCTCGGCGGGTTAAAGCACGACAGAAACAACAACATCGTGAGCCTCCAGTCAAAGGTTGACAGCAAGCAGGTCCTGCCGTGGGCGCTTGTACTGGCGTCATATTTCAAGCGCGCCGGCAACGAGCCGCGGATAATGCAGCAGGGCAGGCAGGCCGGCGTGCAGCTGGTGCACCTGCGGCTGGCAAAGCCCATTGCATCATGACATAAATAGCGAGCAGTGGCAATAAGATCCAGTGCGCGCAGTCACGGCAATTGTCATCGTTGCAGCGATAGCAGCAGGGTCTGCTGCCATTCTGTACTTTTTCCCCCTTATCATGACCCAGGCAGACAAGCCTGCTGTAGAGATAAGAAATAGCTCTGCCATCGGGACAAGCAACAATGGCTACCAGCAAGTCAGCGTGACTGTGAACGGGGCCAAGCTGGTTGCAGACGTTGCGGCAACTGAAACACAGAGGACAAAGGGGCTTGCAGTGAAGGATCACCTGAACGAGAACGAGTCGATGCTGTTCGTGTTTCCAAGCGAGAGCAATCAGGCATTCTGGATGAAGGACATGAAGTTCCCGATCGACATAATATGGATGAACGCCAATAAGACCGTGGTCCATGTCGAGCATTCTCTGGATCCGTGCCCGGCAATCGGTTATTGCAAGACGTACAGCCCCGGAGCAAACTCGCTTTACGTGCTTGAAACTGTGGCAGGCTTTGCGGACAGGCACGGCGTTACAAACGGGATCAAGATGGAATTTAACCTGGAATAAGGCGGTCGGTTTTCATATAACGTACAAGACAATATATCAGTAGTTGGTTGCAAAACTGCTTTTAGCAATAATGGCTCGTCTTTAGCCAATGTCATACGATAATGAAGAGCACCGCGCCGCTACTGCACAGGAGGAAGACTCGGTTTCTGCCAAGGCAAGAGAAACAGGCCAGATCCTCAAGGATCTGGTTGCGTCCATTGGTAGAAAGACCCGGACTGTCGCGGAAGAAAAGACTAGCCAGCTGAAAGAGGCGGCAGACGACAAGAACATCGCCGTAAAAGACGCAAGGGACATCCAGATGCTGGGCAGCCACATCGACAGCATAATCACGATATTTGATTCCACGATGGACGGGATAAGGCAGCAGCCCTACGACGAGCAGCAAAAGCTGATGGTCGGGTTCAAGAAGGTGTTGCAAGAGGAAATCTACGTGATAAACGCCCAACTGAACATGGCAAAGCGCCTAAAGGGCCTCGAGCCATCTGCCGAAATGGGCAGTGAAGAAAAGGTGAAAGAAGGACAATGAACGTTACAGACGCAGAGGTGGTAGCGCCGCCGATTTCTGAAACCGAAACTGAAGACGAGCACAGGGCATAAGCTATCGAGAGCAGGATATGCCTTCTAGTCGCGGAACAGCCGTTTACTCTGCCTCTTCATCTTCGTCCTCTTCGACAACTTCTTTTTGCTGCTTTTGCACCTTCCTTGCAAAGACAAGGTAGGTTGTGTGCCCTATCATCCTCATCGAGGGGCGGGTCATGCCCTCCCTTGCCTCCATGTTACGGATCAATAGCTCAATGCATTCAATGTCGGCATAGCCGGCCCGCTTTAATTCAGTGGCCGTCTTTTCTATCTGGTTCATAGTCGGGCAGATTGCCACAAATGCGCCGCTGCCCTTTAGCGCGTCGTGCACCTGGTCCACTACTGTCCATGGGTCGCCCAGATCGACAATCGCGACGTCAGCTTCCCTGATGTCAACTCCTTGGTGCGGGTCGTGCTGGTGGAGCGTGACGTATTTGTCCATCCCCGCCTTTTCCAAGTTGCGCCGGGCTATCTCCATGAAATCCGGGTTGACGTCAAAAGTGTAGATGTGGCCGTCAGGCTTGACGATGCTTGCCATGAATGTTGCAAGTGCCGCGCTGCCTGTCCCAATCTCTAGCACCTTGGAGCCGTTCTGGAGGCCGGTGCGTGCCGCGATGAACCCAAGGTCCTTTGGGTACACTATCTGCGTCCTGCGCTCTGACTTCATGATAAAGTCGTGGATGGTGGGCTCTATCAGAAATACAAGCTTGCCCTCTGTCGTCCTGACGGCAGACCCGTACTCCATGCCTATTGTGGAGGAGATGTCAATTATGCCGAGGTGGGTGTGCAGCTTTTTGTCCTGCGTCACCTTGGCAAGCCACTTTTTGCGCGGCGTGTGGAAAAGGAGCACGTACGAGCCTTCCTGTATTTTCAAGACAAGCGAATAGCAAGGAAGAGGGGATAAAAATCAATCTGGGAACAGGAGTCGCCTTCCAGTTCCTACCTGCATAATAATTAACTATCTCTTGCAAGCCGCTTGTCTAAAAGATGTCCTGCAGGGGTTATTGCAAGAACCATCCAAACTATGTCCCGATGAAAAAGATCGACTATTCAAAAGGCATGAAGGTGTGCATCACGTGCGACCGCGCCATTTTTCTTGGTCTGCTGGACTACCATTGCCCCTGCTGCAACAGGGGGCTGCGCACAAAGCCGCAGTACTATGGCGAAAAGAGCAAGATTGCAAGAGAATCAGCTGTTCACCGGATCTAGCTACATGCGCTCCAGCGCGGTGATCCCAAGCGTGGTGAGCGCGTTTTTCAGCGCGACCCCAAACGCGCTGACAAGCGCCAGTCGCGCCATCAGGACACCTGCATTCTCCTCTTTCAGCACAGGCACCTTTTCGTAGAACAGGTTGAAGGCCGTCGCAAGCGAATAGGCATAGCGCGCAAGCGACTTTGGCGAAAGCGACCTGGCGGCGTCTTCGAAAACGAGATCGAGCTTTGCTATCTCTTTTATCAGTGCGACCTCTGATTCGTGGGTCAAAAGCTCGAACCGGGCCTTGCTGTCCACTTGGCGGCCGGATTTCTCCAGTATCCTCTGCGACCGGGCGTACGCGTACTGCAGGTAAGGTCCTGTGTCTCCTTCGAGGCTGAGCGACTCCTTGACGTCAAACGTGATCATCTTGTCAAGGTCCTGCCTCACCATGTTGTAGCGTATTGCAGAAATTGCGATCTCTTCTGCTATTGCGTTTAGCTGCTGCTCTGAAAATTCCGGGTTCCTTGTCTTGACTTCCTCGTACGCCTTTGCGTGCAGCGTGTCAAGCACATAGTCGGCGTTGACGTAGATGCCCTTCCTGCCAGACATGTGCGTGGACTCGCGCTCACCGATGTCTATCCCCATAGACTTGGCAGTAGCGGAGCTGAGAGTCACAGCCTCGTAGCCGAGGTGCAGGTACTCCCTGCCTGACGTGCCCATCTGCGACAGCACCTGCGATATTATCCTCTGAAGGCGCGCCTGCCGCGAGTCGATTATCGTGGTGACCCTGTCGCCTCCGTTGAACTTCCTGTCTGTTGCCGACTCGCCGCCAAGTGTGGTGCGGTACAACATCGAATCATCCCACTGATTCTGGTATTTCGCATATGAGAACGGGTCGTCCACAAGCCCGAGCTTCCACGCGGCGTAGGGGATGTCCTTCGCGATGTAGGTCGCTGTGCCGTCGCTCCTTACGATCACCTTGTCCTCCTCGCCCTGAGCTTCTATCACCCAGCAGCCCTTGTTCTTGCCTTCCGCCTCAAAGCGGGCAATGTTGTTCTTCTTCAATAGCTCAAAAGCCCTGCTCCACAGCTTTGAAACTACGATGTGCGACTCAAAATTCAAGAGGTCGTAGCGCGCCTTCATGCGCCAGCAGGTCTTTAGCTGCTCCTGAAGGACCCGCATCGTGATGTTTGCGGCAAACCGGGCTATTTCCGACTTGCCTTCTTCAATCTCCTTTAGGACCAGCTTGCGCATTTCTGCGAGCTCTTTGTCTTTTTCATACATCTCGTTTATCTTGACGTACACCTCGTCGCCGCAATACTGGTCAAATTTCTTGCCTCCTGGTGGCTCTGTCTTCATGCCGGCAAACTTGAATCCAACCACTATGTCTGCCACCTGCAAGCCCGAGTCGTCGACATAGTTGAGCACCGTGGTTCGATGATTTGTCGCCTTCATTATCCGGTAGAGCGCGTCGCCAAGTATGACGTTTCGCATGTGACCAACGTGCAGCGCCTTGTTTGGGTTGACGCTGGTGTGCTCGATTATGACGTGGCTTCCCTTGCCAGAGTCGTAGTAGCCATAACTATCAGGGTTTTTCAGCACCTGTGCAAGTGTGGTTGTCGACAATTTAGCGTAATTTGCCCTGAAGTTGATGTAGCCGGCAGGGTGCGGCTCGGCAGAAAGCACGAACGAGTCCTGTTGTGGCTTTATGCGCTCGATAAGCTCGCCGGCTATTTTCTGCGGCGCCTTTTTGGCTTGCTTGCTCATCTGGAACGCGACGTTGCAGGTGAGGTCGCCAAACTCTTTTCGCGGCGGCTCTGAAACGTCAAAATCCAGTTTGGGATAGCCGGCGCTTTCAACCGCTGACGCGACAAGGGCGCGCACCTGTTCGATCAACACCCTGAAAGTCATTGCACTTTCACTCCAAGGTAGTTGAACGCGACAAGATCGATTGCTTCGACAAGGCCGGCCCCTTCCCTGCCATTTACTGTGTGTGTGGCCTTGGCCTTGACGCTATCCTCAGCATGGGCAAGCGCGATGCTGCGGCCGCAGGCGGCAAACATTGGTATGTCTGTTTCGCTGTCGCCTATGGCGACCGTTTCTTCCGGGCCTGCCTTGAGCATCTTGAGCACCTCTTTCAGCCCGCGGGCCTTGTCAACCCCTTTTTCGTTGATGTGGAAAGCGTACTTGCTGTCTGATAGATACAACGGAAGGTCGTGCTCGTCAAATATTTTCTGACCTTCCTTTATGTCAAACGTACGGAGCATCACGACTTCAGTCATCCTCGGGAAGACTGGCTTTATCTGCACGCCGTCGAGGCTTTTTTTCAATAGCTCGTACCCTTGCAGGCACTTTTCCTTGCTTGCCAAGAGTTTGTGCTCCTGCGGCGCGACTGTTATTGCGCCACCGTTTTCACCGATAGCTATTCGGGTTGTGCCGCCAAACACTGCAAGCACATAGGCTTCGACTGACGACCGGCCGGTGACATAGACTACGTTGTAGCCAAGCTTCTCAAGGTGACGCAGCTTTGCAAGCGCTCCAATGTGGATTATGCCTCCCCCGTTTTCAGTCAGGGTTCCATCGATGTCCACCGCGAAAACCTTGATTGTTGTCAAGCGCGGAAATTAGGGAGGGTTTGAACGTTATAAGTGTATTTTAAAAATTGGGGAAGAGACTATTCTGCGACTTTTCTGCCGGCCGCAATTATAGTCACGTGGCCATGTCCATCGTGAGCGAGCCCTTTAGCATTTCCTTGAACGTGGCCATGTCCTGCGGCGTTATCGCGGCGGTCATGGAAGCGATCTGCGGAGCAGGAACCTGCACAGGCTCGGGCACACTTGCCGGCGCGGGCGCCTTTACCTTGCCCGGCCCCCTTATCCTCCTGTCTGTAAGCGACTTTTGCTTCCTGATGTTTATCTTGATCTTGAACCCGTACTGGCCGCGGTTGCTCCATTTTTCCATTTCAACAATGTCGCCAGTGCCGACAAGCCTGTCGCCTTCCTGCGTGACGACCGTAAAGTCAGTCCTGTCACCCTGCCTTATTGTCGAAATCTTTTCGTAAAAGTGCTGCCAGTCGAGCGGGTTTGTTATCAGTGCCTGCACGGTGAGCATGTCGCCCACCGAAACTTGCTTGATGTAGCTTGACAAAATTTCAATGCTGCAAAGTTTGGCGTACACGGAGATTAAAGGCTCTTCTAAAATATATAACTTTTGGAAATAGATGCCAAGACTAGAAAATAAGATCAGCTTATTTTCTGATTAATGTAAATAATGTAACAAAACCATAATTTTCACGCAATTCTCGGTTCTATTTAATCTTCAGGTGTTGTATTCGGTTGTTGATTTTCGGTTGGTGCTATTAAAACCAATCGAGTGTTTACTTTTGACTCTATTTCGGGCAGTCGCTTTCGGATGAGGTGTGAAAGTTCTTCTTGCTATGGATTGGTTGGGAACTGTGAATCTGTATTTCTTGCAAATATCAGACAGACTCGTGTGAGATGTCATGATAAATTGAATGAACAATGCTCTTACGTGTCATGAGAATTAGTGAAACCAAGTATTTGTTTATCAGCTTCTAGCTGTTCTGCATATTCTGCTTTCATACTCGGCAATTTGCGAAGAATGCCATCAACGTGTTCATTTAGCGCGGCTTTCACCTTGGCATCTAGCATCAGATAATTTGCAAAGGACAACCAGTTTATTTATGGTTGTTCTTTTGCAACCGATAATTCTAGCAGTTCTTTCCAACCCTTAACATGTAGACCTGCTGCTTGAGCCGGTGTTTTTCCTTCTAATGCCATGTGCGGCTTGACAAAGTTGTACCCAATTCTCTGACCTTCTGCAAGCGGCGTGTCTGCTTTTTCCACCCTCGCATTACCTTCGTCCTTTACCTGATAGTTCATCGAGCCATTCAACCTGTTGTGTTTTATATGCGGAAAGCCAAGTTCAGGGAACTGACTGCATGTTTCATATACAAGATTATTTAACGACTAGAACAGGGGCCCGTCGCCCAGTCAGGATAGGGTGCTGTTCTAAACAAGAGCACAAGCCTCCGAAGCCAGTTGTCGTGGGATCGAAGCCCACCGGGCCCGCTAATTCCTACCATTTCAAAGTCATTGCTTATAGGTGCGTAAGCATAATGGATCGCCGCTCAGATGATGACCTGTTATCCGTGGGAGCATAATGCGATGAAGAGATCACGACGGTCTGATGAGATCTATAAAAGAATTATTTTTCCTGCGACGCATTTCAATTAGTTCTTTTATACTGCACTGACGCCATACTGGCAAATGCAATATCAAATGAAGCCGGTACGCTATTCTGCTATCAATTTGATTTTGCATAACGTTTTTTCCAATTATGCTTTTTCATGCTCAAATTATGCAAAAACCTACGCTCAGTTTTTGGCAGTATGCAAGATCCACGCTCATTCCGCGTAGTGTGGGGTCCGGTATGCATAGAACAACCTATTTACTGATCAGGAGGTCGTACAGCTGCTTTAGTATCCTTGCAGTCGCGCCCCACACCACGTTGCCGTCGTAGGTGAATTTGAAGACTCCCTTGGCAAGGGAATAATGCTCGGTGTCCGGCTCGATGCTCTTGAGTGTTTCAATGAGCGGAGCGTCAATCACCGATTCGACTTCGCTTGCGGAAATCCTGTGCTCTGGCAGCTCGTCTTGCAAGGTCACAAAGGGCACGATAAAGTGGTTCGACGTTATCGTCCTGACCGCGCGGAGGTTGCCGGCTATTTGCTCCGGCCTGAACCTGATCCCTATCTCCTCTTCGGTTTCCCGGAGCGCGGTGGCAAGGAATGTGTCGTCGCTGTCGACATACCTGCCGCCTGGAAATGATATCTCGCCCCTGTGCGACTTGAGCGCCGAGCTGCGCCTTGTCAGAAAAACGTGCGACTTGCCGCCGTGGTAGTGGATTATCACTAGCACCGCGGAGGGCGTTGCGGAAGCCGCGTCAGCTGGCAGGTACGGCTCGGCTTCCAGCGCCGGCCTGATAAGCGACATCAGCTCTTCCTTGCGCAATGGCTTTCCAACAGCATTGGTCAAATATATGCTCTCAAGCGATGCGACCTCGCATTTAATAAGTCCTTGAGGCGTCAATTTTGTAGAACGATGAAGATAGCCTACGAGCTGAACCCGCCCAAGATAGTAAAGGGTGAGAGGTTTGACTTGGCGCAGCTGAGCAAGGACATGCAGGTAATGTCAGGCCGCGCGGCGCAGCTGTCTGGTCTTATCAGCGGCATCCACCTTACAGATTCCGTCCTTGGGATGCCCCGGGTGTCAAGCATCACTGCCGCAAGCTACATCAGGAAAAATGCAAGCCTTGGCGACTCTGTCAGCATGAGCTGCAGCATCAGGGTGCGGGACCGCAATTTCACTTCTCTATGCCAAGCAGTATCTGACGCGGTGATGGCAGGCGTTGACAGCCTGCTTGTACTGATGGGCGACGAGCCGGCTGATGGGCCCGGCGACACTGGTCTCAGGCCGAGCGCCGCAGTCAGGATGCTCAAGAAGGAAGGCTATGACTCGAAGATCAAGCTGGACATGTCGTTCCCTGCAAAAATAGGAAACAGGGCGTCCGCGTCGGTGCAGAACAAGCTTGGTGCCAGGCCGCATTCGCTTGTGACCCAGTCGATTTCTTCGCTGACAGACCTCGGCGAGATAGTGGACCTTGCCAAGCCCTACGGGATCAAAGTCACGGCAGTCGTGATGGTGCCGTCTGAAAAAAACAGGCAGTCGGCCTCTATAATCGGCCTTGACTGGTCAGGCTATGAAAAGAACCCGGCAGACTTTGTAAAGCAGGCGGCAAGGATAGCCGACAGGGTGCTCCTTACGTCGCCCAACAGCTTTGGCTCCGGCGTCGAATTATTAAAACAGCTCAAATAATCAGTCCGTGCCGTCGTCTTTTCTGTCCATTTCGCCCTTCATCGTGTCAATTATTTGCCGGTAGTAGGGGCGCAGGTTTTCGTCCTCCGGCAGGCGCGGCCTTCTGTAATCGATGGGTATCTCTTTTTTCACAGAGCCGGGCCTTTTGCTGAACACGACCACCTTGTCGCCAAGGACGACGGACTCGAGTATGTTGTGTGTGATAAACACTATGGTCTTTTTCGTCCGCGCCCATATCAGCTGGAGCTCCACCAGCAAAAGGTCGCGGGTCTGGCTGTCAAGCGCGGCAAACGGCTCGTCCATCAGTAGCACTTCGGGGTCGATTGCAAGGGCGCGGGCTATTGCCACCCTCTGCTTCATGCCGCCGGAGAGCTGGTAGGTGTAGGCATTTGCAAACTTTGTCAACTGCATCATGTCAAGGTAGCGCATCGCTATTTCATGCCGCTTGTCCTTTTCGACTCCCTTCATCTTGAGCCCAAACTCGACATTATCCATCACCTTGAGCCACGGAAAGAGCGCGTTTTCCTGGAAAACCATGATTGTGTCCGGGCCGGTTTCAGTCACGGGCCGGCCGTTCAGGATCACTTCGCCTTCAGTTGGCTTGTCAAGGCCGGCGAGTATGTTCAGCAGTGTGGTCTTGCCGCAGCCAGAGGGGCCAACAAAGCAGACAAACTGCTCGTCCTCGATTATGAGGTTGATATCATGGACTGCGGTAAACCGCTGCATCTCGCTACCTTCATGTGCCATGAACCTTTTGCTGATGTTTTTTGCTTCTAGCTTTGCCATGCTACATCAAACCAGGTCGCTTGTGTCGCCGAACTGCTTCATCTTGCTTGAGCGCTGCCGGTCTAAAACGGTTATGATTATGCCGGCGACAAAGACTGCAATTCCTGCATAAAGCGTAAAGTTAAACGTCACGCCAAGGGTGACAGGGTTTATGTCCAGCCCACTTTCTACGATTGACTTTTGGTCTCCAAAGACGATGTTGGCTTCAAGAGGAAGGTTTGGCGATGTATTGGCGACAACAAGGGTGTAATTGCCGTCCTGCGTCACGTTGAAAGTTCCCATTTCGACAGTCTCCGTGAGCTGCTTGTCAATCAGCACTTGGCCCGAAGGGTCCATGATTTTAAGCTCGGGCTGCCCGACTGGCTGCGGTAGGGCAACGATGTATGTCCCCTCGGTGGCGTTGCTGCTGATGAACCGCTCTATGGAAGTCGTGTTGGCCGGGTCTATGGGACGAACATTTTCGCCCAGCAGTTTCGTCGCAAACAACACGGTATAGTAAGTGAATACTGCAAAGCCTATTGTCATGATTGCTCCGCCGGCGATAAGCAGGATCGGGCCCCTTCTTAATCGCAATTTATACGTGGTTGGGTGCCTTTGGTAATAATATATTCCTATCAAAGAAAATATGAGAAGATAATAGCTTTTGCTGGCCGCAGAAAATGTAGCAGGTTGATAGTTATAGAACAAGGTATAAGAGCGCGTTTTGCACATACAGGACAGAAAAGATGGACGGATCTTCTCATCAGGCAAAAAAACCAAAGGGTTTTGATGCTATTATCACAGCAATCAACATGGCTGCAATGGGGGCCGGGATTGCAGCTGCAGTCATTGCAGCTAACAAGAGCAAGTCCGCAAGCACTGACGCAAAAAGGATTGAAAAGAGTGTGGGTGAGCTGAACGCCAAGTTTGACAAGATTTCAGAGCAGCTAAAGAGCATGCAGCCAAAGATCGAGGTTCCAGCAACGACTACAAAGGAAGCAGAGAAAAAGCCGGAAAACGGGACGCAGCAACAGCCGCCAAAGCCACAGGACGTCATTTACGTAAGAAAGTCGTCAGAGTTTTCCTTCTACAACTAGGTTATATTACAAAGACTCCATTCCCGTTTATACCGCATTTCTTTTTTCATTATTGATTGCTATTAAAAGTAATAGCAGTGGCGGCGCTTGCTGTCGCAATTGCTGTTGCAGTGTTTGTATTTGCGATGCCCCAGCCGGGCGAGCCGGGCGCACCGAACGTCAAGTTTACCGAGTTCACTCCTGACAGGACAGACATCAAGGTCGGCGAGTCGACTAAGGTGGTGTTCAACGTGCAGAACCTTGAAGAAAGGAGCATCAACGGCTCAAAAGTAATGATTGTCATCGAGCCTTCAGGCTACCAGCCCTACCTTTCGATTAGCGACCCCGCTGTAGAGCTGCCAGTGATGCAGGGCAAGGATGCGCGGACAGGCCAGATGCAAGTTGTGATAACTGCCGCAAGCTCGCCGGCTAAAGAAGCGGTGTACACGGTCAAGGGCATATTACTAGCAGATGGCAAGCAGACCGATGTCAGGAACTTTGACTTGAAGATAAGCCAGCAGTAGTCTTGTAGCTGGTCATGCGCTCGTACTGCAGGCGGAAGAGTTCTATGACGCCGGGCACTCCCTGCTCGCTGACGTAACAGCTTATCCACCCTGACTGCGGGATAAAGTGGTGCGGCAGCGCCTTGCTTTCTGCTATCAGCTTTTTGCCAGCATCCTTTGGGAACGGCAGGTCGGCAAGCTCGTCTCCATGCATGTGTCCCATCTCCCTGCCGTTGACCCTGAACTCGATTCCGCCAAAGCGGTGATCGTGAGTTGTCACCCCGGGCCAGCTGAGAAGCTCGCGCTTTACTGCCTCGCTTGGAGTCTCCATCATTGTTATGACGCAGCAGGCCTACTTAAGTGAGGCAGTAGTTTCCGGCTTGGCTGGTAGCCCAAGCCTTACCTAGAGCACAAAGTATTCTGCTTCTGGATGGTGCACCACTATGGCCGCCGTTGACTGGTCTGGCACTATCTGGCCGGATTCTGTCAGAGTCATGCCGGATTTCGCAGGGTCAAGTATCTGCCATACAAGGTGATGCTGCAAAATGTCTGGGCAGCTTGGGTAGCCCCAGCTGTAGCGCAGGCCGCGCTTGCTTCCTATCTTTAGTTCCTCGCGCACTTTGGCGTTGATCCATTCTGCCATGGCTTCTGCTGTCTCTACTGCAAGGCCGTGCAGGTAATAGGAGTCAGTATATTTGTCCTGCTTGTTCCACCGATCGATTGTCTCTGTCACCTTGCTTCCGGCAGTCACAGACTGGAACGCCGCAACATCGTTCCGCCCGAAATAGTCTGTAAGGCACAGGTGCTTTTCCTTTGACGAGCGCGGGAACTCAAACACCACCTGCTTGTCATCTGGCAAATCAATTGCCAGCTTGCCGCTGCCGCCCTGCCCGGGCGTCAGGTTGTGGCACCGATAATAGCCGTAGACTGCGCGGGGCTCAAACAACTTTTCCTTAATCACGCGCTCCTTCCATTCATGAAACAATTCCAAAGCTTCTGGATCACTGTCTCCTTTGCCTCTCATTCCCCATTGCAATACAAAGAGCGATTTTTTGTTGATGTACTTCCATACATCATGTAAGTCAACCTGCGACGGCTCTATCCTCACCGGCCTGTTGATGTGCGGCGGGATCGGCGGCTCTACTGGCTTGATGCCGCTGTACGGTAATTGCGATTGGTCGACTGCCGCAACTTGCTTGTCGTTCCATTTCTCCAGTTTGCCTTTCCATTCACCGACAAACTGCTTGCGCTCTGGCGACATCAGCTTGTTCATCACCCTCAGCCCATCAAACGCGGTCTTGCAGTAGAATACTCCCGGCTCGTATATGCTGCCGTCCTTTGCAATCCTATTGATGTAGCTGCTGTTGATTGCCGCCCCTCCGCAGAGCACCGGCACTATCATATTGTTTTGCCGGGCGTGCTCTACAAAGTACTGCATCTGCTTTGAAGTTGACACGAGCAACGCGGACAGCCCCACGGCATCGGCCTTGACCTCGCTTATCTTTTCCAGTATCTTTTGCATCGGCACCTGCTTGCCAAGGTCGTAGACGGTGTAGCCGTTGTTCACGAAAATTGTCTTCACCAGGTTCTTGCCTATGTCGTGCACGTCACCATAGACTGTGCATAGCACCAGCTTGCCCTTGCTCACACCTTCCTGCTTGATCAAATATTTTTCCAGCTCTGCAACTGCCGCCTTCATGCATTCTGCCGACTTTAGCACAAAGGGCAGGATGAGCTCGCCTGCTCCAAACTTGTCACCCACCTCTTTCATCGCAGGAAGCAACACTTCGTTGAGTGTTTCAACTGCCGCCTCATGGGCCGCTTCCTTTGGCGCCTCAAGCACAAGCCGGCCGTCCCTTCTGGCGACCTTGCCACCGCGCGTCCGGTCGCCTATAGCCTGCACCACGTCGTCCTCTATGCCTTCCTTCAGACGGTTGACAATCCGGAAATGGCAGCGCTTGCCAGCTTCCCAAGCAGGGTCAACTTCAACCCTTTTCGTCGGACCAGTGGCAACTGCTTTCGAGCCTTCAAAAAATGATATCAGCTCCGCAAGGGCGTTTGGATGCTTGTTAAAGATCAGATCCTCTGCCAGCTTTTTCTGCTGCTCGTCTATCTCTGGGTATGCGATAATGTCGCGTGCGTTTATTATGACAGTGTCAAGCCCTGCCTTGAGCGCGTGGTAAAGGAAGACAGAGTTGACCACTTTTCGCGCGGCTGCCGGAAGGCCAAAGCTGACATTGCTCAGCCCAAGCGTGGTAAATGCCTCTGGAAATTTCTGCTTGACTAGCCTGATGCCTTCTAGCGTGTTCTTGGCAGAATCTACAAATTCCTGCTCGCCTGTGGCAAGCGTGAACGTCAGGACATCAAAGAGGAACTGCCATGGCTTTAGCCCGTACTGCCTGCCGGTGTCGTAGAGCAGCTGCGCAGTTTCAACTTTCTCTTCCGGCGTCTTGGCCATCCCCTTCGGCCCAATGCACATCGCTACCGCCGGCAGCCCGTACCTTGCCATCATTGGCGCAAGCGCATGGAACCGGCTGCCATCGCCTTCAAGGTTTATCGAGTTGATTATCGGCCTGCCGGGGATCTGCCTGATTGCAGAATCGATAACCTTCGGGTCAGTCGAGTCTATCACCAAAGGCGCGTCTATCTCTAGGCTCAGCCGCTTGACAAGCCGGGTCATGAACTCTTGCTCGTCAGAGCGCTCGGTGGTCGCGACGCACACGTCAAGGCAGTGCGCGCCGTCCTCCACCTGCGCCCTTGCAAGATCAACCAGCCCGTCAAAGTCATTGTTGAGCACAAGCTCTTTGGCCTTTTTAGACCCCTGGGTGTTGAGGCGCTCCCCTATTATCAGGGGCGGCGGCTCCTGTCTTATGTCCACTGCCTTTAGCGCAGAACTCACCCGCGGGACCAAATTTCAGATGTTTATTTATTAAGCCACTATATTTGCTATTCAGAAAGTCAAAAAAAGTAAACAGTATACCGAAAATTCTACCTAACCTGTTTTATAATAAAAAAGCAAGTAACAAGCATGGCTACGATTCAACAATTCAAATTTAAGGGTAACGGCTCCGCCGGCCTCATAGAGACGGTGTACTCTATCGTAAGGAGCAAAAGCGGCAAGGTCACAAGCAGGGACCTTGACCAGATGATAGGTAACAAGCAGGATGTCAGGTTTGCGATAACCCGGCTTACAGTCCAAGGCAGGATAAAGAGGATAAGGGGCTTTGGCAAGGTCGGGATCGAGTATTTCTATAAAGACATCGCCAGCCAGCCACAGCAAAAGATGAGGATAGAGCAGGCTACCTTCTAAGGTCCAGTGCCTTTCTCAGCTCTCCGATGTGCCGCGGGTCTGTCCCGCAGCATCCCCCGATCATCCTAATGTTTTTGTACTTGCCGACAAAGTCTGCAAGCGCCTTCGCTATTTCATCCGGCTCCATCTTGTAGACAGCGCGACCGCCCTCGTTGTGTGGCATGCCGGCGTTTGGCATCACGAGTATAGGCAGGTCCTGCTCGCCAAGCCACCTCACGCTTGAGGCCATCTCGTGCGGCCCGGTTGAGCAGTTGAGCCCAAATACGTCGATCTTCATGTCGCTTACCGTGGTGTAGGCGGCCTGAACGCTTGTTCCAAGGAGCATCTTGCCGTACTGGTCAAGCGTGACATTGGCAATGATCGGCACCTGTTTGCCCGCCTTTTCCATCGCCTCGTGGCAGGCCTCTATTGCCAGCTTTACCTCCAAGATGTCTTGGCTTGTCTCTATGAGCAGCGCGTCGACGCCTCCGAGGATGAGGCCCTGCGCTTGCAGCGAAAACGCCTCACTTATCTCGTCAAGGGGCTTTTGCCCGAGGTCCGCGTCGTTAGAGCTTGGCAGGTATCCGCTTGGGCCCATCGACCCTATGACATAGCGCGGCCTGTCATTGAACTCGTCGCAAACTTCTCTTGCAAGCTCGGCAGCTTTTTTGTTAAACTCTATGGTCTGATCACCATAGTCGTATTCCTCAAGTTTGAACCTGTTTGACCCAAAGGTGTTGGTCTCTACGCAGTCGGCACCGGCCTTTAGATAGCTTCTGTGGATCTGCTTTATCCACTCAGGCCTTGACAGTATGAGGCCGTCGTTAAAGCCGTCCTTGCCGTCTGGAAAATCCTCCGGCTTTGGGTTGAGGCGCTGGATCTCTGTCCCCATTGCGCCATCAAAAAGCAATACGCGCTTTTTAGCTGCCTCAAGAAAAGGCTCTCTGTCTGCCAACATTGCAAATAGCCTGCAATCGAGTTTAAAACCTTTGGAAAATTAACACGATTGGCAAGAACTGTTGACATAGGGTCTCTAAACTGCAATTCCGCAGTTATGAGGCAGTATGATGGCAACAGTTGTTCAGGAAAAGACTTCATTATCTCGAAATGCCTCGATCCCGCCTTCGGTGCTCCTCGTAGGCAAAAAGCGCGCACTGGACTACATTGCACCGGCATTATTCAGGATAAACAATACTGGAGAATTGATCATCAAGGCGACTGGCAGCCTCAGCATAGTGACTGCAGTTGATGTTGCGGAAATGATAAAGCGCGACGTGGAGAACCTTGCGACCCAGTCTATAATTCTAGGCACCGATGAGCTGGTGATTGCGACAGGAGAGAGAAAGCGCATGTCGTGCATCGATATCCACCTGATCAAGGTCAGCCCGATAGCAGTGGCTCCGCCAACAATAGATGTCCATGTGCCTGTCGAAGAGGCAATAGCATCTCCTGCAATTGAGATTCCAATTGAAGAACCAACGCCTGCCGTTGCAGCTGAAGTGCCCGTGATTGTTGCAGAAGAAAAAACAAAGAAGCCAAGGGCAAAAAGAAAGTCGTCGACTGCTGCAAAGAAAAAGTTGACAAGCAGGAAAAAGAAGGCAGCTGCGTAAGCGCTGCTCGTTTTCCCATATTTTCAACTTATCCTTACCTTGAAGTAATAGGAGGCAGAGTCGCCTTCCCTGTTCTGGTGGTTTATCCGCAGGTAGTAATCTCCGTCTGCCAGCGTGTCGTCAACAACAAAAACTGACATTGTCTGGTTATCGCCGGCTTCAAGTGTGCCAAGAAAATCATTTGATGGGTATTGGTAGATATACACTGTAACAGGAAGGACGTGCAAAGTATCGTTATAGTAGTCATTTGCGAGAAACGTTAGCGTCGAGCCTTTCTCCAGACTTGTTGTTGTCTCGCCTGTTGATCCAAAAACCTCTGAAACGTCTTTGATGTATAGCATGTCTCTTCCCCAGCCAAATGTAGTCAGGTTCCCAAGATACTGGGTGTCATTGTAGATCATTACTATCCGCGGAAGCGGCGCAGTCGCAAAAGACGGAACTATCGGAGATATTATTGGCACGACGGAATTGAAGTACAGGCTAATGAATATCACAAATGCAGTTCCTACAGCACCGCCTGCGATAACAGGGGCTAAACTGTCATTGCCCACGCGTGCAAGTGATCAATGCTTCTTTTGAGCTTTTACCTAAACGCTACGGCGTGACTCTGGACATCGTCCTTGGGAACAGGACGGTATCCTTGATGTCTTCAGCGTTTGTTATCCAGCGCACGAGGCGCTCGATGCCAAGCCCAAAACCGCCGTGCGGCACCGATCCGTACTTTCTCAGGTCAAGGTACCAATCGTAGGCTGCAGGGTCAAGCCCTTCTTTTCTTATTCGGGTAGTCATTGAAACAATGTCGTCTTCCCTCAGCCCGCCGCTCGATATCTCGCCAAAGCCCTGTGGGGCAAGCATGTCAGCGGCAAGCCCGATGCCCTGGTTATCAGAATCTTCCTTGACGTAGAACGGCTTGACTGCGATGGGATAGCCGACCACGAACATTGGCTTTGTGGCGTTCTTTGTCAGCTCGCGCTCGGAATCGATGCTCAGGTCATCGCCGAACTGGATCTCGCGCTTGCTGCCATCTTCCTGCGTGACCATGAACCCTTTCGATTTCAGAACCTTGATGACTTTTTCGTACGGCACTCTTTCAAAGGGCGGCTCGACCTTTTTGAGGTCAACCATGTCGCGCTTTAGGTACGCCAGCTCCTCCGCCCTTTCCCTTACGGTGTTCTGTATAACGTACGACACCAGCTGCTCCTCTACCTTCAGTATGTCTTCTAGTGTGACCCACGGCGCCTCTGCCTCAAGGTGTGAAAATTCTGCCAGGTGCCTCACCGTCCGGGACTTTTCAGCCCGGAACGACGGAGTCAGGCTCCACACAGGCCCGAGCGAAAATATCATTGCTTCCAGATACAACTGCGCGCTCTGCGACAGGTATGCCTCTTCGTCAAAGTATTTCAGCTTGAATAGAGTTGAGCCTCCTTCCACCGCGCCCTTGACTATTGTGGGCGCTGTCACTTCCATCCACCCGTTTTCTACAAACCAGCGCCGGCCAAAGTCAAGGACAGACGCCCGCACCTTTGCCATCGCGACCATCTTGCGCGTCCGGAGCGCCAGGTGCCGCTTGTCAAGCAACAACTCGTCGCTCTGGTACTCGCCGATTGGATAGTCGGCGCCGGCAACATTGTATATCTTCAAATCCTTTCCCTTTATTTCGTAGCCTCCCTCCGGCGCCCTTGCATCCTGGCTGACAATGCCCGTGGCTTCTATCGACGACTCGATCGTAAGGCTGGCTGCCTTTTCAACAGGAAAGACGCACTGGATCACGTCGCCTCTGTCATCGCGTATCAAGACAAACGCGTTCTCTTTTTGCTTTCTCAGCCGGTAAACCCATCCCCGGATGGTGACCTGCTTGCCGACATTTTCAGAGGACTTGATCTGGCCTGCCCGGAGGGACATTTTCAGGCTTTAGTCTCTGTCCGGATTCTTAAGTGTATAGTCAAAAATAGAAAGTGCCGGTCTGCACCGGCTCTCGGGAATCTTCTTGTTATTAGTTTATACGGTAACATTGCTTCTCACCGGCCTTGTCCGGAGGCGGGTCTTGCAGCAGGGGCAATCCTTTCCATCCCATTTCATAAAGACGCTGCAGTAGCAGCACCACTTGTCGCCGTACGCGTAGCGCAGCCGCGATTCTTCTAGCGTCCTTGACCTGTAGCGGGCGCAGGTGCCGATGCAGTAAGCCATGCGATCACCAAAATAAAAAAGAGTTAGGCGGCGACTTTTCTTGCTCTCCTGCCCATCACAAAGAACGCGCCGGCAATGCTGCCAAAGATTGCACCCAAGATGCCGATAAAGCCGACCATCTGTCCCAGTCCACCTGCAAGCAATGACGTTCCAGAGCCCTCAGGAGCATTTCCATACGTGGTTTTCTCTGCGGACTGCACTTTTTCCGCAGCCAGAATAGTGTTGTCGTTGCAGTTGCCCCTATTGATGCCAAGCTCGTCACATTTTGCCAGCTGTTCCTTTGTGGCCGTTCCCGTGCTGCCCCCACTGTTGTCTACATATTGCGCGTACGACTGTTGCATTGGTAGCAGGGCTAAAAGCCCTGCTGCGATTGCCATTATGGCTATTTGTTTGATCATGCGTGTTGCTATGTGCTCGGACCTGATAATCCTGAGTTCCGAACTCTTAGTTCCACGACTGTTCTGG
>Ga0070741_10009530_pt1 | contig 18793 bp, 16 predicted proteins | sample Coa_R1_4_FD_66440 | JGI IMG/M metagenome (GOLD analysis project Ga0070741, IMG submission 66440) | Surface soil microbial communities from Centralia Pennsylvania, which are recovering from an underground coalmine fire - Coalmine... | ecosystem: Environmental > Terrestrial > Soil > Unclassified ...
GAGGAGCTGAACCTGACGATGGTGCAGGTGCCGCTGATCGTCGACCGGGAGAGCGGCGTCAACGACTACCTCGACCGGGATGGCTCGCGCACGCCCGTCACGTTCCACATCAGGAACGACGGCGTCCACGAGCTCGACGCCGAGGTCGTCCAGGCCGCGACGAAGTGGAAGCGGCTCGCGCTCGCGCAGTTCGGCTTCGCCGCCGGCGAGGGGCTGCTGACGGACATGCGCGCGGTGCGGAAGGACTACTTCCTCGACCACGACCACAGCTGCTATGTCGACCAGTGGGACTGGGAGCAGGCGATCCGGGCCGAGGACCGCACGCTCGCCTACCTGACGAAGACGGTGCGGAAGATCTGGCGCGTCCTCAAGGACGCCGAGACGATGCTCCACGAGCGCTGGCCCGTCCTCGCCGCGGCGGGAACGCTGCCCGACGAGCTCGAGTTCGTGCACGCCGAGGACGTGCTCGACCGCTGGCCCGACCTGCCGCGCAAGCAGCGCGAGACGGCGCTCCTGCAGGAGCATCCCGCGGTCTTCATCTACGGGATCGGCTGGCCGCTCGCGGACGGTCTGCCGCACGAGCTGCGTGCCGCCGACTACGACGACTGGTCGACGGAGGTCGTTGCCGCCGACGGCCGCACCCTGCACGGACTGAACGGCGACATCCTCGTCTGGAACCCCGTCACGAAGCGTCGCCACGAGCTCATGTCCGGCGGCATCCGCGTGACGCGCGAACCGCTCCTGCGCCAGCTCGAGCTCTCGGGCCAGCAGGAGCTCGCGGAGCTCGCCTACCACCGGGCGATCATCGACGGGGCGGTGCCGTGCTCGATCGGCTCCGGCATCGGCCAGTCGCGGACGATGATGCTGCTGCTGCGCAAGGCCCACCTCGGCGAGGTGAGCGTCTCCGTCTGGCCGCAGATCCTCAAGGATCTCGGTGCGCCGCGGCATATTCACGTGCTCGAGTGACCGGAGACCTGCGCGAAGAGCGACTCACGGCGGGCGGAGTGGCGCTTTCGCTGCTCCGCCCCGCCGCGCCGGAGGCCCTGATCGACGAGGAGGCGTTCGCGCGCGACGAGTTCCTGCCGTACTGGGCCGAGCTCTGGCCCGTCGCCCGCACGCTCGCCGACCACCTGCCGGACGTCGCCGGGCTGCGCGTCGTCGAGCTCGGGTGCGGCCTCGGCGTGCCCTCGCTCGTAGCGGCAGCGCGCGGAGCCGACGTGACGGCAACCGACTGGGCCGAGGACGCCGTCGAGCTCCTGCGAATGAACGCGGCCCGGAACGGCATCGACCTGCGCGCCGAGGTGCGCGACTGGCGCGACCCGTGGCCGGAGCGTTTCGACCTCGCGCTTGCCGCCGACGTCCTCTACGAGCGGCGGAACGTCGAGCCGCTGCTAGAGCGCCTGACGGAGCTCGCACCGGTCGCGCTCGTCGGCCTCGCCGGGCGCCCCTACGAGGCCGAGTTCCTGCGCCGCGTCGAGACGGCGCCCGTCGCCGAGCGTGTCGTCCGCGTGACGCGGTGACGGGCCCTCGCGCGCGAGCATCCCGGCCGCAACGACCACGCACGCGAACGCGAGGACGCGGACGCCGCCGAGCACGCCTCCCGGCAGCCGCTCGTGGAAGAGCACGATGCCGGCCGCGATCGGGAGCGCGTTCGTGAGCAGCGTGGACGTACCCGCGGTCTGCAGCGCGCGGCCGCGCTGGAACCCGAGCTGCAGCGCGATGAATGCGAGGCCGTGGGCGGCGAGCACCGCCGGCACGAGCACGAGCCAGCCGCCGCCGAACGTGACCGCCTTCGTACCCACGTCGCCGGCCGCATAGAGCGCGCCCGCCGCGAGGCCGAGCCCGGCGCCGGCAGCGAGCATCGTCCCGGCGGCCGCCGCGCCGACCGCGAGCGCGGCAGAGGCCGCGAGCCACACGGCGATCGCGAGCGCAGACGTGGCCCGGCCGTGGGCCGCGCCGCCGCCGAGGGAGAGGGCGAGCAGCGCGAGCCCGACGGTCGCCAGCACGACGGCGGCCAGGTGGCCGCCGGCGACGCGGCTGCCGCTGCGGTGGGCGAGCAGCGCGAGCACGCCGAGGCCCCCGGCGGCGGTCGCCTGCACGAGCGACAGCGGCGCGAGCGCGAGCGCGGCGACGTAGGCGACCCAGCCGACGAGCCCGACGACGAAGCCTGCGAGCCACTGTCGGTGCGCGAACAGCGCACGCAGCGCGCGGATCGGGTGCCGCAGGCGGAGGGGCGGGAGCGACGAGGCGGCGGCGTGCTGCGCGAAGTAGCCCCAGTTGAGGGCCACGGCAGACGCGAACGCGAGCGCCATGCCCGCCGCGACCGTCACCGGCGCTCGCCCTGGAACGGGAGGTAGGCCTCGGCTGCGAGCGCGGCGATGCCGACGCGCGGGAGGTCGCGGCGCTTCTCGTAGACGACGAAGCGGCGCTCCCAGCGCGGCAGGAACTTGCGGTTGAAGGCGAGCAGGTTGTCGAGCTGGAAGTGGCCCTTCAGCGTCAGCAGCGCCCTCCGTTGCAGCTCCTGCATACCCGTGAGCTCGGCCTCCGGTGCGAGCAGCGCGGCGAACGGCGCGAAGTTGAGCGACACGCGCTCGAACCCGTGCGAGCGCGCCCACGCGATCGTCTCGCAGATGAGCCATTCGTTGAACCCGTTCGGGGTCGAGCAGGCGCGCGGCATGGAGGAGAGGGAGAGCGACGACGACGCCCTCGAGACCGCGAAGTGGAGGAAGCCGGCAGCCGCGCCGTCCGGGCCGATCCCGACGACGAAGAGCGCGTCGTCGTCACCCAGCCCGAAGAGCGTGTCGAGCGCCATCACGAAGCCGCGTTCCGGCTGGTCGCCGCGCCACTCCCGCGCGACCGCCTCGAGCTCGCCCCGCAGTCCGTCGTCGAGCTCGCTCGGCCGGAGCACGCGGACGGTGAAACCGTCACGGTGCAGGCGGGTCACCGACTGCCGCACCTTGCGGATCGCCCGTCCTTCGAGCGAGAAGGCGGCCGTCTCGACGATCGCCTCGTCGCCGTGGTACAGCGCGTGCAGCCCGTGGCCGGCGTAGAGCGGCAGGCACGACTCCGACGCGCCGAGGATCGCGATCCGCCAGTCGCGGGCGTGGGCGTGCGCGACGAACTCGCCGACGACATCCGCGAGCCGCTCGCGCGGGCCGATCGGATCCCCCGAGACGATGGCGACGCCCCCGACGACCCGGTACGCGAGGAACGCCGACTCGTCGCGAGTGAAGAAGTACGACTTGTCGGCGCGGAGCACGAACGGCGCGAGCGTGTCCGCGCCCCAGGCATGCACGAGCGCGCGTGCGAGCTCCCGCTCGCGCTCGTGCTGGACGACCCTGAACCGCCACGGGGCGATCCAGCCCGCGACCGTCCACACGGTGGCTGCGACGCCGAGCAGGACGAGCGACAGTGGGAACCAGTCGCCGAACGCGCCCGCGAAGTGCGGCGATCCGTGGAGGTGCAGGCCGAGGAGGCCGAGGAGCGTCTCGTCGACGGCGAAGCGCAACGTGAACGGCTGGTCGGCGGCGGCGCGGTTCAGCCAGAGCGCGACGAGCGAGACGCCCACGATCGCGGCGGCCGACGTGGCGAGCCGTGCGGCGAGCAGGCTGCGTGTCGCGGCGTCCCCGGGCCGGTCGAAGTCGTGGCGGCGCGCGAGCAGGAGCACGACCGTGATCGCGGAGGTGAGGGCGCCGTGGTCGAGCCCGCGAACCGCGTGCAGGACGAGCGAGGCCGCAGCGACGGCGAGCGCCACCTGCCACGCCCGGTGCCTGCGGCGCGCGAGGCCGCGCGCCGCGACGAGGAGCGCGACGGCCGCCAGCACGCCGGCGGCGCGCGAGAGCGGCCCCACGGCGTCGGGCGTCAGCGCGCGCAGGAGCCCGGTGTCGCCGCCCGGCAGCAGCGCGTGCAGGAGGTCGAGCCCCGCACCGGCGGCGACCACGGTGGCGACGATGAACGGTGCGCGGCCGCTCCGCGCGCGCGGGCGCGCGAGCGCCGCCACGGAGACGGCGACGACTGCGGCGCTGACGTACACGGCGTGCACCCCGAGCGCGGTGTCGAGCGCGCTCCGCACCGGCACCTGACGCACGACCGCGATCGAGACGCCGGTCTGGAGGTACGACCAGATGCCGGCCGCGATACCGAAGAGGAGCGCGGCGGTCAGCCGCTCGATCCGCGCCCACCGCGATGCGACGCCGACGACCGCCGCCGCCGCCGTCCACACGGCGACGTACCAGACGAGAGCGACGGCGTCGTGCCGCGACAGCTCGTCGAGCGGCAGCGCGAGGCCGACGCGTGGGCCCGGGAGCGTGGGATGGACGAGATACAGCCAGCCCGTCGCGGCGACGACGGCCGCGAGGAAGACCGGCGCCGTGAGTGCCTTACGCGCCACGGATCCTCTTCGAGACGGCGAGCAGGGCGTCGGCGGCGTTGCCGCGCCACAGCGCCCAGTTGTGGCCGCCGCGGCGGAGGAAGAACCGGTGCGGGATCCCGTCGCGCGCGAGCGCCGCGGCGAACGCCTCGTTCTGCGCCCGGAACCGGTCGTCCGTCCCGCTGTAGAACCACACGAACGTCTTCGTGCGCCGCAGCGCCGCCGCCTCGCCCGCGAGCGTGCTCGCCGGGCTGTTCGCCGCGAGCAGCGACCGGCGGTGCTGGAAGACCGCGCCGACGTCGTCCGCGTAGACGTAGCCGGACCAGCTCTCGAGCACCTTGAACTCACCGGGGTGGTGGAAGCCGATGTTGAGGGCGCCGTACCCGCCCTCGGAGAGGCCGGCGAGCGCGCGGGAGGCGCCGGAACGGAGCGTCCGGTAGCGGGCGTCGACCGCGTTCACGACGTCGCGCGCGACGAACGTCGCCCATGCCTCGTGTGGGCGCGCGCCGTTCGCCCACTCCTTGTCGGTGAAGGACCCCGTCGACCCGAACGGCATCACGAGGATCATCGGGCGGAGGCGGTGGAGCGCGACGAGCTCGTCCTCCACGACACCGAGCCGCACGGTCTGGAGAAACGCGCCCGGACGCCCTGGAAAGCCGTGCAGGAGGTAGAGGACGGGGTAGCGGCGGTGCGGGTGCGCGGCGTACCCGGGCGGCAGGTAGACGTCCACCGGCTGGCGGCGGCCGCCGAGGGCCGGACTCGCGACGTAGAAGCGCGTCGCCTGGCCCTGCACCTTCACGAACGCGGCGTCGTGCGGCGGCGCGAAGCCGCGGTAGAGCCAGTAGTTGTCGACGTAGCGGTAGACGCCGAGGACCCCGACGCAGAGGAACGCCGCCGCGGCGCCCGCCGCGGCCGCTGCGCGCCGACTCGGGAGGAGGCGCGGTGCAACCACGGCTGAGTTGTAGAGCGCGCTGCGTAAAGACCGAATTAACGGCGGGTTACGCCTTGGGCCGCATCAGGTGGGCGAGCGCGAGCCGGAGCCACTGCACGGCGTGCCGCTGCCAGAGCGCCGTCTCGTGGTTCCCCGCGTACACGTCGAACGTGTGGGGGATACCCGCCCGCGACAGCTCGCCGTCGAGCTGCGCGTTCTCGGCGCGGAAGCGGACGTCGCCGCGCCCCACGTAGAAGGCGATGAACGTCGAACGGCGGTGCTCGTCGACGCGCAGCTTCGCGAGGAGCGTGTGCACGCTCGCCGGCGGGCCGCGGTCGAGCGGCTGCGTGCCCGTCGGGTCGGTCGGGTGGAAGTACCCCGACCACGACTCCACGACGGAGAACTCGCCGAGGTGGTGGAGCGCGATCAGCGTGGCGCCGTAGCCGCCGGCGGAGAGGCCGACGATCGCGCGGCCCTCGCGCGTCGGGATGGTGCGAAAGTGGCGGTCGACGAAGCGGGGGATCTCGCCGGCGACGTAGGTCTCCCAGTTCCGGCCCGCGCCCCAGTCGAGGTACTCGGGATCCGTGTCGCTGTTGCGGGCGCCCTGCGGCATGACGAGGATCGCAGGCCCCGCCTTCGCCATGGCGTCGACGAGCCAGTCGTTGCCGCGGTAGGAGTCGCCGGACGCGGGAAGGCCGTGCAGGAAGTAGACGACGGGATACCGCCGCCCGGGATGCCGCGCGTAGTCCGGCGGCAGCACGATGCGCACGTGCACCTGCCCGCGCAGGGCGGCCGACACGACGCGCTCGTCGAGGTCGCGGCTCGCGATCCCGTGCGCGACGGCGACCACGGCGGCCCCGGCGGCAAGGACGCCGAGCGCCGCTGCCGTACGGCGTCTCACCGGAGAAGCATGCCAGCTAACACGCGCACAACCTCTCCCCAAAGGTGCGCCCGCTACCGTCGGAATCGATGCATGCTCTCGCCGCCCTGGCCGCCGCGGTCTCGCTCCTGCCCGGGTTCGCCCCGACCCAGACGGGCCCCGGCGGCGGAACCGTTCTCGCCGGCACGTTCCCCCGGGGTGCGCGCACCGGCTACGTCTACCTGCCGCCGGGCTTCACCGCGTCGCGCCGCTACCCGGTCGTCTACCTGCTGCACGGGATGCCGGGCTCGCCCTCGGAATACCTCGCCGGCGCGAGGCTCGTGGCCTTCGGCGACGCAGCGATCGCCGCCGGAACGGTGCCGCCGTTCATCGCGGTGATGCCGGCGGCGGGGACGCAACCGCACTACAACGGCGAGTGGGCCGGCATCTGGGAGCACCACGTCGTCGCACGGGTCGTGCCGTGGGTCGACGCGCACCTGCCGACGATCGCGTCCCCGCGCGGCCGCGTGCTCGCGGGCCTCTCAGCCGGCGGCTACGGCGCCGTCGACATCGCCCTGCGCAACCCCGGCGTCTTCGGGACGGTCGAGGCCTGGAGCGGCTACTTCCGGCCGCTGCACGACGGGCCGTTCAGGCATGCCTCCCGCGACGTGCTCGCGGCGAACGATCCGACGCTGCTCGTGCCGCGGCTCGCGCCGGCGCTCCGTGCGGACGGGACGCGCTTCTTCCTCTCGAGCGGCCCCGCGCACAGCCACTGGTTCAAGCCGGCAGAGACGCTCGCGTTCGCGGCTGAGCTGCGCCGGGCGGGGATCCGCCCCGAGGTGCGGCTCTTCGCGAACCTCAAGGGCGAGTGGAGCGACCAGCTCGCCGCGGGGCTGACGTGGGCGCTCGCCCGCCGCGCGTAGAATCCGCGGCGATGCTCGGCAACGTGCTGACGGCGATCGTGACGCCGTTCAGGGAGGACGGGTCGGTCGATTTCGACGGGTTCCAGGCGCTCGCCCGGCACCTCGTCGCTCACGGCTCGGACGGCCTCGTCGTGGCCGGTACCACGGGCGAGAGCCCGACGCTCTCGGACGGCGAGCGGCTCGATCTCGTCCGGGCCGCGCTGGAGGCGGTCGGCGACGAGGCGACCGTCGTCGCGGGCACCGGCACGTACTCGACGGCGCATTCGGTGCACCTCACGGCGCGCGCACACGAGCTCGGCGCGCACGGCTTCCTCGTCGTCACGCCCTACTACAACAAGCCGCCGCAGCGGGGGATCGTCGAGCACTTCCGCGCCGTCGCGGCGGCGAGCGACCGGCCGATCGTCGTCTACAACATCCCTGCGCGCGTCGTCGTCAACATCGAGCCGGCGACGATGACGGAGCTCTCGCAGATCGAGACGGTCCGGGCCGTCAAGCAGGCGAACGACGACCTCGAGCAGGCACGGCACATCGTCGAGCTCGGGCTCGACCTCTACGCCGGCGACGACAACCTGATCCAGCCCTTCCTCGAGCTGGGCGGCGCCGGCGGAGTCTGCGTGCACACCCATGTGGTCGGGCCGCAGGTCGCGGAGCAGGTCCGGGCCGCGCAGGCGGGCGACCTCGAGCGCGCGCGCGCGATCGACCGCGAGCTCGAGCCGGCCTACGAGCTCCTCCGGGTTGCGCCGAACCCGATCGCGATCAAGGCGGCGCTGGCGCTCGTCGGGCACGACGCAGGCGGGCACCGGCTGCCGCTCGTGCCGGCGACCGACGACGAGGTCGCCGCCGTGCGCGACTGCCTCGAGCGGCTCCGCCTCCTCGTCGTCGCGTAGCCGACCTACACTGCCCGAATGGCGGACGTGCTGCGGGTGATCCCGCTCGGCGGCCTCGGCGAGGTCGGGAAGAACATGACGGTCTACGAGTACGAGGACGACACGATCGTCGTCGACGCCGGCATGTCGTTCCCGCGCGACGAGCATCTCGGCGTGGACGTCATCCTGCCCGACTTCGGTTATCTGAGCGATCGCCGGGTACGCGCCGTCGTGCTGACCCACGCGCACGAGGACCACGTCGGCGCGCTGCCGTTCCTCATGCGCGAGGTACGGGTGGAGGAGATCTGGGCGACCCGCCTGACGCTCGGGCTCGTCAAGTCGAAGCTCGACGAGCACGGGCTGCTGCGCGCCGCGGAGCTGCGCGAGGTGGATCCCGAGGGTCCGCCGCTCGAGCTCGGCCGGTTCCGCCTCGAGTTCGTGCGGATGGCGCACTCGATCCCGGACGCGGTGGGGATCGCGATCGAGACGCCGGCCGGCCGCGTGTTCCACAGCGGCGACTGGAAGCTCGACCACACCCCGGTGGACGGCCTGCGAACGGACGTCGGCCGGCTGGCCGACCTCGGCAACCGCGGCGTCGACCTCCTCTGCGGCGACTCGACGAACGCCGAGCGTCCCGGCTTCACGCGCTCCGAGCGCGTCGTCGGGGAGGCCTTCCGGCAGATCATCCCGACGCGCCGCGGGCGCGTGCTCGTCTCCAGCTTCGCGTCGAACATCCACCGCATGCAGCAGGCGATCGACGTGGCGGTCGGGGAGGGGCGGAAGGTCGCCGTCGTCGGCCGGTCGATGCGGCGCAACATGAACGTCGCGCGCAACCTCGGCTACGTGGAGATGCCGGAGGACGTGCTCGTGAAGCCGGCCGACCTCGACGAGATCCCGCCAGGCGAGCAGCTCATCCTCTGCACGGGGTCGCAGGGCGAGCCGTTGTCCGCCCTGACGCGCATCGCCTACAACGACCACCCGGCGGTGCGCGTGGAACGGGGCGACACCGTGATCATCTCGGCGCGCCCGGTGCCGGGGAACGAGCTGCGCGTGCACGACGCGATCAACCAGCTCACGCGCAGCGGCGCCGAGGTGCTGCACGAGGAGAACGCCGACGTGCACGTCTCCGGGCACGCGCGCGCCGAGGAGCTGCGAACGCTGATCGGCCTCCTGCGCCCGAAGGCGCTCATGCCGATCCACGGCGAGTACCGCATGCAGGCCGCCCATGCGCGGCTGGCGCAGGAGGCGGGCATCCCCGCGTCGTCGATCGTGATCGCGGAGAACGGCGACGTCGTCGAGCTCTCGCGCGACGGCGTCGCGATCGTCGACCGCATCGACGCGGGCGTCACGTTCGTCGACGGCCTCGGCGTCGGGGACATCTCGGACGTCGCGCTGCGAGACCGCCGGCACATGTCGGAGGACGGCGTGCTGATCGTCGTCGCGACGCTCGCCGACGGTGCGGTCGCCGCACCGGAGCTCATCACCCGTGGCTTCGCCGAGAGCGACGACCTGCTCTCCGAGATGCGCCAGGAGGCGCACGAGATCGTGCGCGAGCTGCTCGCGGGGGACATCCGCGAGATCAAGCTGCTGCAGGAGCACATCCACGACGGGATCGGCCAGCTCGTCTACGACCGCACCCGCCGCCGCCCGATGATCCTCCCGGTGGTGGTCGAGGTATGAGCGCGTGACGATTCCGCTCGGCACCCGGCCGGAGTGGGCGGCCGTGATCGTGGAGCACGCGGCGGAGGAGCGGACGGCGCAGCGGCTCGTCTCGCAGCTCGTGGCCCTCGAGGTGTCGGCGCTCGCGTTCTGCCGGCTGCTCGAGCGGTGGGCGCGCGGCGAGGCCGAACCGGGCACGCCGGGGCGCCGTCAAGCGGCGCTGCGCCGCGCCGCCGACCGGGTCGAGACGGCGCTCTCGGGCCTCGAGCAGCCCCTCGGCCGCTACCTGCTCGAGCTCGAGGCGGACGAGGCGGAGGGCCAATCGTGGTTCGGCGAGCCGTCGAGCGCGGAGCTCGTCGACTGGGAGCCCGTGCTCGACCGCGCAGGCGTGAAGGTGGCGCCGCATCGCGTCGCGGCGGCCTACCTCGAGCTCGCCGTGCTCGTGCGGGCGCTGGAGGGCCTCTCCTCCCAGGTGCGCTGGAACTCGTCGGTCGACCGCGGCTCGCTCTGGGCCGGCCTGTTCGACCTGCGCGAGAACCTGCTCGGGCGGGCGCTCGACGACCTGCGCGCTCTCGCGGCCTCCTAGCCCGGGCGCCGCAGCAGCACGCGGGCGGCGCCGATCGCGACCGCCCAGACCGGCGTCATGGTGATCACGACCCGGCGTCGGGCCAGGCTCGAGGCGGTTCGCCGGCTGCACGCTAGGCTCGCCGCGTGCCGGTAGAGCTCACCGTCGTCGGGTCGATCAACCTCGACGTCGTCGCCCGCGTGGAGCGGCTGCCGCGCGCGGGCGAGACGGTCACCGGCCGCGACCTCGGCCGCTTTCCCGGCGGCAAGGGCGCGAACCAGGCCGTGGCCGCGTCTCGCCTCGGCGCCCGCGTGCGCCTCGTCGGCGCCGTGGGCGACGACCCCCTCGCCGAGGAGGCGCTCGCGGGCCTCCGCGCGGCCGGGGTCGAGCTCGAGTTGCGGCGCCTCGGCAGCACGGGCATCGCGCTGATCCTCGTCGACGACGCAGGCGAGAACCAGATCGTCGTCGTCCCGGGTGCGAACGCGCACGTCGAGCCGGTCTCGCCCGGCGGGTCCGTCCTGTGCCAGCTCGAGATCCCCGACGAGGCGGTGCACGCGGCGGCACGCGGCGCGACGTTCTTCGCGCTCAACGCGGCGCCCGCACGGCCGGTCGCCCTCGAGCCCGACCTGCTCGTCGTGAACCGGCTCGAGCACGAGGTGATGTCGCGCGGGCGGCTCGTCGCGGTGACGTACGGCCCGGACGGCGCCGCCCTCTTCGAGGGCGGACGCGAGGTCGCGCGCGCGACGCCGCCGCGCGTCGAGGTCGTCGACGGCACGGCGGCCGGCGACTGCTTCGCGGCCGCGCTCGTCGTCGGGTTGCTCGAGGGACGCCACCGCCACGAGGCGCTCGTGCGTGCGTGCGCAGCCGGCGCGCTCGCGGCCACGCGCCTCGGCGCGCAGCCCTCCGCGCCCACCGCGGACGAGGTGGACGACATACTGGCCGGATGACGCCGACCCCGATCATCCTCGACTGCGACCCCGGCCACGACGACGCGATCGCTCTGCTGCTCGCGCTCGCGTCACCCGAGCTCGAGCTGCTGGGCGTGACCACCGTCGCGGGCAACCAGACCCTGGAGAAGACGACCGCGAACGCCATCCGGGTCCTCGATTTCGCCGGCCGGGCCGACGTGCCCGTGCACGCGGGGTGCGACCGCCCCTTCCTGCGCACCCTGCACGTCGCCGCGCACGTCCACGGCGAGAGCGGCCTCGACGGGCCGGATCTGCCGCCGCCGTCGCGCGCCGCCGGCGAGCAGCACGCCGTCGATTTCATCGCCGAGCAGATCCGCGCGCACGACGGGAACGTCACCCTCGTGCCGACCGGGCCGCTCACGAACGTCGGCCTGCTCTTCTCGCGCCACCCCGACGTGCGGCCCGCGCGGATCGTGCTGATGGGCGGGTCGATCGGCGAGGGGAACCGCACCCCGGCCGCGGAGTTCAACATCTGGGCCGACCCGGAGGCGGCCGAGCGCGTCTTCCTCGAGGGACTCGACACGACGATGATCGGCCTCGACGTCACGCACCGCGCGCTGATCAAGGACGAGCACACCGAGGCGATGCGCGGGGCGGGCCGTGTGGGGAGGATGGTCGGCGAGCTGATGGACTTCTACGCGCGCTTCCACAAGACGCGGTACCCGGATCTGGACGGCTCGCCGATGCACGACCCCGTGTGCGTCGCCCACCTCGTCGACCCGACCCTCGTCGACGTGCGCGAGGCGTGGATCGAGGTGGACTGCAGCACGGGGCCGAGCTGGGGGAGGACCAACGTCGACTGGCGCGGGCGCGAGCACTTCGGCGATCCGAACGCCAAGGTCGGGCTCGACATCGACGGCGACCGCTTCGCACAGCTCGTCGTCGAGCGCATCGGCGCGCTCGGATGATCGTCTGGGCGGCGATCGCGCCCCACGGCGGACCCGTCTTCGACCAGCCGCAGGCGCCGACGAGGCGGGGGATGGAGGAGCTCGGCCGGCGCTTCTCGGCGGCGATGCCGGACGCGGTGATCGTCGCGACGCCGCACGGGGTGCACGTGGACGGCCACTTCGCCGTCGTCCGCTCGGCACGGCTGGAGGGCGACGCGTCGCAGTGGACGGACGCCGACACCCACTACGACGGCCCCGGGGACCCGCAGCTCGCGGACGACTGCGTGGAGGCGCTCCGGGCGGCGGGGCTGCCCGCGCTCGGGATCACGTTCGGGGCGACGGCCGCCGGCTCCTCGACGATGCCGCTCGACTGGGGTGCGCTGATCCCGCTCTGGTTCATGCGGGCGCCGGCGGTCGTCGTCAGCCCCTGCCGTGCGCTCTCGAACGAGCAGCACGTGCGCGCGGGCCGCGCGCTCGCCGAGGCGACCGGCGACCGCCGCGTCGCGTTCGTCGCGAGCGCCGACCACGGGCACGGCCACACCCCCGACGGCCCGTACGGCTTCGCGGCCGAGTCGGCGGAGTACGACGAGGAGATCCAGGCGGTCGTGCGCGACAACCGGCTCGAGGCGCTCGTCGGCTGGGACCCCGGGTTCGCCGTCGCGGCCAAGGCCGACAGCTTCTGGCAGCTCCTGATGCTCCACGGCGCGCTCGGCGACCGGTTCCACGCCGAGCTCCTCTCCTACGACGCGCCGACGTACTTCGGCATGCTGACCGCCGCCTTCGCCCGGAAGGAGTGACCGGACGAGGGGCGAAGTGCCCGGCATGGCGCGCAAGAAGCGGCCCCGCAAGACGTCCCCGAAGAGGCCGAGCCGCGTCAGGCGCCGCCGCGGGAAGCAGAAGGCGCAGTCGTCGTTCCTCGCGCACCACCGGCCCGAGCTCGCCGGGCTCGGCCTCGCCGGTCTCGGCGTCTTCCTCGCCGCCGTGCTCTGGTTCGGCTTCAGCGGCGGCCCCGTCGCCGACCTCGTCAAGGGCGGCATCGGCGCCGGCGCCTACCTCGCGCCGCTCGTGCTCTGCCCGCTCGGCGTCCTGATCGTCGCCCGCAGCGAGCTCGTCGACGTGCGGCCGTTCCGGCTCGGGCTCGGCGTCGCGCTCGCGGGGCTGATGCTCACCCTCGGCAGCGGTCACGGCGGCGCACTCGGCGACGGCCTCGAGTCGCTCGTCGCCCTCGCGCTCGGAACGACGGGCGCGACGATTCTCGGCGTCCTGGCGACGATCGCCGGGGTGCTGTTCCTCACGGGGGCGAGCCTCGGCGCGATCGTTCGCCGCTCCGGTCACGCGGTCCGGCGTGCGCACGCCCGCTCGCGCCGCGAGTCGTCGCGCCTCGAGCCCGTGCCGCCTCCGGCGCTCGACCCGCCCGTCGACATCAAGCACGACTACCCGGACCTCGTCAGCGACTCCGTCTCCGGGCCGCCGCCGGTGCTCTTCGTCCAGGAGGACCACGAGGAGCCTGCGAGCGAGGAGCACACGCAGGAGACGCTCTTCGGGCCGCCCGCACCCGTCCACCCGGACTACCAGCTGCCGGACCGGTCGCTCCTGCGGCAGTCGAAGCCGGGCAGCGGCCCCTCCGGCGAGGCGAGCCAGCGGATCGCAGACGCACTCGTCACCTGCCTCGCGCACTTCGGGGTCGAGGCGACCGTCGTCGGCCAGATCGCGGGGCCGCGGGTCACGCGCTACGAGCTGCAGCTCGCGCCGGGGACGAAGGTCGGGAAGGTGGCGAACCTGAAGGACGACCTGAGCTACGCGCTCGCGACGACCGAGATCAGGATCCTCGCGCCGATCCCCGGCAAGCAGGCGGTCGGCGTGGAGGTGCCGAACCTCAGCCCGAACCTCGTCACGCTCGGCGACATCTACGCCGACCTCCCGGAGAGCGCGAGCCCGCTCGCCGTGTGGCTCGGCAAGGACATCTCGGGCGCCGCCGTCTGGGCCGACCTCGCGCGCATGCCGCACATCTTGATCGCCGGCACCACCGGCTCGGGCAAGTCGGGCTGCATCAACACGATCCTCACCTCGATCCTGCTACGCGCGACCCCGGACGAGGCGCGGCTGATCCTGATCGACCCGAAGCGGATCGAGCTCAACTACTACGAGTCGATCCCGCATCTCCTCACGCCGGTCGTCTCGAGCCCGAAGGAGGCGAGCGCGGTCCTCCTCAACGTCGTCACGGAGATGGAGCGCCGCTACGAGCGCCTCTCGCAGGTGCGCGCGCGCAACCTCCCGGAGGCGAACAGGGCGTTCCGCAAGCGCGGGGAGGAGGAGCTCCCGTACCTGCTCGTCGTGATCGACGAGCTCGCGGACCTGATGATGGTCAGTCCGCAGGAGGTCGAGGACTCGATCATCCGGCTCGCGCAGAAGTCCCGCGCGGTCGGCATCCACCTCGTGCTCGCCACGCAGCGTCCGTCGGTCGACGTGATCACCGGCATGATCAAGGCGAACGTGCCGTCGCGGATCGCGTTCGCCGTCTCGTCGCAGACGGACTCGCGCGTGATCCTCGACCAGAACGGCGCCGAGAGCCTCCTCGGCCAGGGCGACATGCTCTTCAAGCCGCTCGGCACCTCCCGTCTCCAGCGCGTGCAGGGCGCCTTCGTGACCGAGGAGGAGATCGCGCTGATCGTCGAGCAGACGCGCGCGCAGCGGGAGCAGCAGGTCGACGAGAGCTTCCTTGAGGCGCCGCAGGTCTTCGCCGACGACGCCGACGATGCGGACGGCGACTTCGATCCCGACGAGGACCCGCTGCTCGACAAGGCGATCGAGGTCGTCGTGACGGCCCAGACGGCGTCCGTGAGCCTCCTCCAGCGGCGCCTCCGCGTCGGCTACACGCGCGCCGGGCGCCTGATCGACATGCTCGAGCGGCGCGGCATCATCTCGGCCTACGAGGGGTCGAAGCCGCGCCGGGTGCTCGTCTCCGAGCACGACCTGGAGCGCGTCGCGCCCGTGCCGGGCGGCGACTAACCACTGGGCCTCTTTATGCGTCTCAATAGGTAGGCGGCCCCTACCGGCAGTCGTTTCCACGGGTTAGGGTAGGCCCGCTAGTCCCCCGTGTTCCTGAAGAGGAGGGTTCATCCAGTGAGGAAGCGTTGGCTCACGCTTGCGGCTCTTGCGGCCGTAACGGTGCTCGCTGCGTCGCTCGCGGCCGCCGTCCACGGCAGCTCGGCGTCGGCGGCACCCAAAGCGTTCAGCGCGTGTCTCGTGACCGACATCGGCGGCCTGAACGACAAGTCGTTCAACCATCTCGCCTACGTCGGTCTCCAGCTTGCGCAGAAGCGCGGCGTCAAAGGCCGCGTCATCCAGTCGAAGTCGCCTGCCGACTACATCCCGAACCTGCAGGCGTGCGTCAAGTCGGGCGCCGGAATCACGATCGGCGTCGGCTTCCTGATGCAGGACGCGATCGACGCGGTCGCGACCTCGTACAAGTCGAGCAAGTTCGCGATCGTCGACGTCGACGTCACCGGCCTCAAGCACAAGCCGAAGAACGTCGAGGGCCTGCTCTTCAAGGAGCAGGAGGCCGGCTACCTCGTCGGCTACGCGGCCGGCCTTTGGGCGAAGCAGCAGCAGGGCACCGCGGTCGGCTCCGTCGGCGGCCTCAAGATCCCGCCGGTCGACCGGTACATCGCCGGTTACCAGTACGGGGCGAAGAAGGCCGACCCGGGGATTACGACGCTGAACGACTACTCCCAGGACTTCGTCGCGCAGGCGAAGTGCAAGGAGAAGGCGCTCAACCAGATCGCGCAGGGCTCCGTCGTCGAGTTCCAGGTCGCCGGTCAGTGCGGCCTCGGCGTGCTCGACGCCGCCCACTCGAAGTCCGTGTTCGGCATCGGCGTCGACGCCGACCAGGGCTATCTCGGCCCGTGGGTGATGACGAGCGCGCTCAAGAAGGTGGACGTCGCCGTGTTCTCGGCGATCCAGGGCGCGAAGGCGAACAAGCTGAAGGGCGGCAAGAACGCCATCTTCGGCGCGAACGTCAACGGCGTCGGCTACGGCAAGTGGAGCTCGAGGGTGCCGGCGGCGATCAAGAACGCCGTCGCGGCGCAGTACGCGCTCCTGAAGAAGGGCAAGATCAAGGGCATCCCCGCCACGGTCAAGTAGGCCGGGGGACGCGTAGTTCGGCATGCGACGGGGCGGGCCTCTCGGGGCTCGCCCCGTTCGCCGCGAACGGAATGAGACGGGCCGCACTCCTCGTGCTTCTCCTGGCCCTCGCAGGCTGCGGCGGCTCCTCGGCGAAGCGTCCGGAGCACGCGACGACGAGAGCGGCGCCGCCCGTGCTGCGGGTCGGAGTCGTCGGGCCGCTCGCGGTCGACGTGCCGCGGGTCGCGGTGCGGCGCGGGGCCCTCGACGCCTTCGGCGGCCTGCCGCTCGTGCTCGTCTCGGCGCGCTCCGTCGACCTGCCGAGCGTCGCGGCGGCGGCTGCGGCACATCCCGACACCCACTACGCGTACGTCGGCCGGTCGACGAAGGGAATGCGCCGCCCCAACCTCGTGGGCGTCGTCTTCCGCGACGCGCAGGCGGCCTCGCTCGCCGGGATGGTGACGGCGCTCGTCCTCGAGGAGCAGGGCGGCACCGAGCCGCGCGCCGCCTGGGTGGGGCCCGTCGAGCGGCCGCTCGCGGACGCGTTTGCACAGGGAATCCATCGCACCGTGCCCTCCGCCGTCGTGCTGCACGGCTGGTCGCGTCGCGACCCGGCCCGCTGCAAGGAGGCGGCGCTCGCGACGCTCGCGCGCGGGGCGGTGGTGGTCGCAGCCCACGGAGGCCTCTGCGCCGAGGCGGCGGCCGCGGCGGCGCACGAGCACAACCGGATCGCCGTCGCACTGACCGACTTCGAGCTGCCGCGCGTCGCGGTCGCCACGATCGTGCGCGAGGCGGCCGGCGACCGCTATCACGGCGGCGAGGACCTCGTCTTCGGAGCGGCGAGCGGCGCGGTCGGCATCCGGCGCCTCGACCCGCGGATCTCGTCCGACGTCGCGCTGCGCGCGCGTGCGGCCGCGCAGGAGCTCGCGGGCGGGCTCCGTCCGACTGGATAGGATCGCGCGAGCCATGGCGGAAGCCCCTCTGCTCGAGCTCCGCGGGATCACGAAGCGATTCCCGGGCGTCCTCGCCAACGACGACGTCGACTTCGACCTCCGCCACGGCGAGGTGCACGCGCTGCTCGGCGAGAACGGCGCCGGCAAGTCGACGCTGATGAACATCCTCTACGGGCTCTACACGCCCGACGAGGGCGAGATCCTCCTGAACGGAAGACACATCGACGTTGGCTCGACGAAGTCGGCGATCGAGCAGGGGATCGGCATGGTGCACCAGCACTTCATGCTCATCCCGGTGATGACGGTGGCGGAGAACATCGTCCTCGCGGTCGAGCCGCGGCACGCCGGCGTGCTGCTCGACTACGACGCCGCGCGCCGGCGCGTGCGCGAGATCTCCGACCGCTACGGCCTCGCCGTCGACCCCGACGCGCGCATCGACCGGACGACGGTCGGACAGCAGCAGCGCGTCGAGATCCTGAAGGCGCTCTATCGCGGCGCCGAGATCCTGATCCTCGACGAGCCGACGGCGGTGCTGACGCCGCAGGAGGCGCAGGAGCTGTTCGACATCATCCGCTCGCTGAAGGCGCAGGGGAAGTCGATCATCTTCATCTCGCACAAGCTGAACGAGGTGCTCGAGATCGCCGACCGGATCACGACGCTTCGCCGGGGCGTCGTCGTCGACACGGTTCCGGCCGAGGGTGCGACGGAGGAGGGTCTCGCGCGGATGATGGTGGGCCGCGAGGTGCTGCTCCGGGTCGACAAGAAGCCGTCGCAGCCGGGCGAGCCGCTGCTCCAGGTCGAGCAGCTGCGGGTGATCGACGACCGCGGCCTCGAGGCTGTCCGCGACGTCAGCTTCGAGGTTCGCGCCGGCGAGATCGTCGGTCTCGCGGGCGTCGACGCGAACGGGCAGAGCGAGTTGATCGACGCGATCGCGGGCCTGCGCCACGCAGCCTCGGGCCGCGTCGTCGTCGACGGGCGCGAGATCACGAACGCGTCGGCGAAGGACGCGCTCGACTCGGGGATAGGCCACATCCCGGAGGACCGGCACCGGCGAGGCCTCGTGCTGCCCTTCACGCTGACGGAGAACCTCGCGCTGCACCAGTACCGTCACGCGCCGAACTCGCGGCACGGCTTCCTCAACCTGCGCCGGATGCTCGCCCGCGCCCGAAAGCTGCTGCAGGAGTTCGACGTGCGCGGCGGCACCCCGACGACGCCCGCAGGCGCGCTCTCGGGCGGAAACCAGCAGAAGGTCGTGCTCGCGCGCGAGATCGACGGCAACCCCAAGGTGCTGATCGCGGCGCAGCCGACACGGGGGCTCGACGTCGGCGCGATCGAGTTCGTCCACCGGCGGCTCGTCGAGCAGCGCGACGCGGGCCGCGCGGTGTTCCTCGTCTCCCTCGAGCTCGAAGAGATCCTCTCCCTGTCCGACCGGATCCTCGTCATCTACGAGGGCCGTATCGTGGGCGAGTTCCCGCCGACCGCCACCGAGGAGGAGCTCGGCTTCGCGATGACCGGCGGCCGGCGCGGGGAGGCGGCCGCATGAGGCGGAGGCTCGACGGAGACGGAGCCGGAGCCTCACAGGGAGCGAACGCGCCGGCCTCGCCGGCGCCGGGAGCGGGCACATGACGGAGGGCCGCGGCCCCGAGAACGTCGACGACCGCGTCGAGCTCGCCTCGTCGCAGGACGAGGTC
>Ga0070741_10009531_pt1 | contig 18789 bp, 12 predicted proteins | sample Coa_R1_4_FD_66440 | JGI IMG/M metagenome (GOLD analysis project Ga0070741, IMG submission 66440) | Surface soil microbial communities from Centralia Pennsylvania, which are recovering from an underground coalmine fire - Coalmine... | ecosystem: Environmental > Terrestrial > Soil > Unclassified ...
GGTCTTAGCTCAGTTGGTAGAGCGCCTCAATGGCATTGAGGAGGTCAGGGGTTCGAATCCCCTAGGCTCCATTTATTCGCACTGTCGATGGCGGAAACCGCCGCAAATGCGCAGGTTAATTGCCGCCCAATGGATTCGCTTGCAGTTTAGGGGCGGCAGCCGCTACGCCCCGATATTTTTTGCCGTTTTTCTTTACCTTGCCCAAAGAGACTAGGTTCTGAAGCTTCTCATAAGCGCGCAGCCGCAGCATTTCCTCACCGCCATTCGCAGAATTGCGGGCGCGAAGATTGGCGTGGAGTAATTCAAAGATGGGCTTGAATTCCAAGGTAGTTTTCCCCGAAAGCACCGTGATCAGTTCCTCTGTTACAATGTCCGGGCCGCGACGTGAAAAGCTACCGTAAGATTTGTTCATCCGCACTTATCGCACAGGCTCGCGAAAATGCGAGAGCGTAAACTGGATACAAGCCGGATTTATGTCAGTCGGAATATCGTCGGTTGTCTAAAGCAAAGCCAGCAAGCCGTCGAGATTCACGGTCAAGATCGTGGCGAACGTGTCACTAGCGCCATACGGCAAAATCAACCGACCACGGTGAAGTAATGCGCCGCAGGTATAAACTACATTCGGGACATAGCCCTCCCTCTCATTGCCCTGCGGAGTTAAGAGCGGCTCTTCGAGCCGGCCGAGAACTTTTGACGGGTCGTTGAGATCGAGCAGCATTGCTCCGACGCAGTATTTGCGCATCGGACCGACGCCATGTGTGATGACCAGCCAGCCGGCATCGGTTTCAATCGGTGAGCCGCAATTGCCGATTTTCACGGCTTCCCATGACTGCCCCGGCTTGCACAGCAACTTCGGATCGCTCCAAAAATGTGGATTGTCGGAGAACATGATGAAAAGGTTCTCGTCGTCCTGCCGCGAGATCATCGCATAACGCCCGTCAATGCGGCGCGGGAAAAAAGCCATGCCTTTGTTTTGCACGGCGCGTCCGTTCAGCGTCAAGGCGCGGAAGTGCAGAAAATCGGTAGTCTCGAGGAGCTGCGGCAGAATGGCGCGGCCATTATATGCGGTGTAAGTCGCATAGTAGATCACGCTGCCATCGTCTTCGACAAAACGGACGAAACGCGCGTCCTCCATGCCGTTGCTTTCATTTGAAGAGACCGGAAAAATGATTCGCTCGGACACGGCGACGGATGAGTTGAAGATAACTTCGTAGTTGGACTCTGCCAGCCACCGCACGCACTCCGTTGTCCGCTGCTCTTCGCGAGATAACGGCCGATTTCCACGTGCAGCGCGCTGCATCGACTTTTCCAACTCCTCGAGCGTGAACGCGTCTCCAAGCGATTCCATAACCAGGGCGGACCAATCATTCTCAAAGCCCATCTCCATGAGCTTGTGGAGAAAGATGGATCTTCGATAAGTCGGATTCGGATTAATCGCGGGTGCAGTGACGAGAGACGATGGCTTTTCCATCCGGATGGAATGATCGGCGCCTAAAATGCCGGTGCGAAATTCAATCGAAGAGATGTGGCCTTCGCCAGTAGCACGCAGGCTAAGAATGAAGCGCAGTTCGCCATCTGCGAGATTGGTTTGATCCGGATGCGCTACGATGGATGGGTTGAAAAGAGCTGCCGATTCAAGCGCATACTCGCCCGAGAAAAGCGCACCGATGTAGAGTTGGCGCTCCTCGGACAACGGCCGGCTGCTAAAGACGTGCGCCTTTACCCGATTAAAATGCAGACGCCAAATCGCGCGGATTTCTGCATGGCGGTTGTTAAACTCCGCCGTGACCGCGGCGAGTTGCTCCTTGGTTTCGGCTTCGCTGAGTGCGAGCGCTCGACCGATGATGTTCACGATGCGTGCCGGGTCCGATGGTATGAACGGGCGGATTAGCACCCGTGAGCTATCCGGCTTAAAGGTGACCCCCGTCGGTTGAATATCTAAGCTGCGCATGGCTGCAAGACCGCGATTTCCGCTCCTTCGACGCGAATAAGTTCCGCAAAGGATAAGTAAAAGGCCAGGCTCGATTCCGCGCCTTGATTTTGGTTGAGATGGTCTCTTAGGAGAGCATCACGACAACCACCGGTCGTGGGATCGTAGAGCGGCCGGCCTAGATCATTTCGCCCGAGAAACCAGTCGAAACAACGACGCGCTGCCTTCCGCCAAAAATCATCGCGAGTCACCGCGAACGCTTCCAGACACGCCGAAACCATCGCGTGAGCTTCGAGTGGTTGCTGGTCGAAGCGCGCGCGTTCACCGCCGCGCGCCCAAAAGCCATGACAGCCAATTGGTGAAAAATGTCCCGCCTCCGCCGTCTGCGCATCGAGTAACCAGCGCAACGAACTTAGACCTATATCGAGAATCTCAGCCTGCGAAGTCCATTGACCGCTCAATATCATCGCATGGGAAAGCTTTGCGTTATCGTAGGTCGCGATCCGCTCGAACCATTGCCAGTCCGGTGTGGAGTTCGCACGGAACAAATCCGCGAGCATATTCGTTAAGACATCACGCATCTGGCTGACCACGCGGTCGCCGGAAAAAGTCCGCAGATACTCGTGAATCGCTATGATTGCAAAAGCCCAGGCGCGAGGTGAACTAAAGCGCCCCACTGGCGACAACCCTCGTTGAAAGAGAAGCCCGCATAGATTGCAATGACCTTCATTTTGCGAGCGTCCCAGTGCGGTGCCGACCGCCCACAACGCGCGCGCATGGCTATCTTCCGAGCCATGTAGTTCAAGCCACTTCCGCTCGTGACTCATGAAGTTACGGAAGCGACAGGTATTCGCATCGAAGGCATACCAAAGAAATGCGAGATAAGTGCTGGCCAGTCGATCCAACTCCGGCTGCGAGCGGCCCATCTCTTGCATGAGCACTGTGAAGATGAAGGCGCGCGCATTATCATCGGTGCAATACGCTTCATGATAGTTTGGCACGTTATAGATGGCGTGTTGAAAGATGCCGGTGTGATCGCTCATCTTGAAAAGATGATCGAGTTTGAGCGACGGAATCGGATAGTTCGCGTGCTCAATCTGCCGCGCCGCGGCTGTCTCAATGGAAGGAACGCTCAAGCTTGCCCGCGCGCGCTCGAAGCTTTCCATGTAACGCCGCGCGACAACCGGCCAGATCATCTCGCGGCCGGCTTTCCAGGCGCGTTTGCGCATCGCGGTCATCAGTGTCGGATTTGAAAGAAAATGGTTCACGCCGTCCGCGATTGCTTTGGAATTGCGAAATGGCACAAGGATGCCCCGCTCTTCCGCGAGTAACTCCTGTGCGTGCCAATACGGTGTCGAGATAAGCGCCTTTCCAGCCCCGAATGTGTAAGCCAGCGTGCCGGAAGTGATCTGCGCTTCGTTAAGATAGGGAGTGATGTAGATATCCGCCGCGCCGATGAATTCCTTCAGTTCCTCCAGTGCCACAAAGCGATTGTAAAAAATAACCTGGTCACTTACTCCGCGTTCGCTTGCGATCCGCTCGAGCTTGAGCCGGTAAGCCTCACCTTCCGCCGCGAGTAAGTTCGGATGCGTTGCTCCGAGCACGATATAGACGACGTTAGGATGTTGCTCGAGAATCGCCGGCATCGCCTCGATGACGTTCTCGATTCCTTTGTTCGGCGAGAGCAATCCGAAGGTCAGCAGCACCGTCTTGCCTTCGACTTGAAAAAGATCCTTGTAGAAGTTCGAGTCAATGAAAGGCATGTCAATGACGCCATGCGGGATCAGGTCTATCTTCTCCGGCGCGATGTGATAGATCGTCTCCAGAAAATCCCGCCCACGCTCAGCCATCACGATGAAACGATCCGAGAGCGTATCGAGCTGCTGCATCACCGCGCGTTGATCGTCGTTTGGCTCACGGAGCACTGTGTGCAGAGTCGTTACCACAGGCATCCGCACCTCGCGCAAAAAGGCTAGTAAATGGCTGCCCGCCGCGCCGCCGTAGATGCCAAACTCGTGCTGCACCGAGACGACTTCCACGTTGTTGATGTTCAGAAACTCCGCGGCGCGCCGATACGAATCCAGCTCCTTTTCTGCAATCTCGAAACGCACCCGCGCCGGATACTCGTAGCCTTCCGCGCGATCATTTACCGATCCGACGATGCATTCTGCTTCCGGAAATTCCGCCGCGATGGCTTCGCAGATGTCTGCGGTGAAAGTGGCAATGCCGCAACGCCGCGGCACGTAGTCGCCAAGAAATGCGATGTGATTGGTGTTAAGGGTTTTTGCCATATGCGTCGAGATCGAGTGATTTCGAGCGCCTCACGATGGCAGCGACATGTGCTTCGCCTACAATTGACGATAAGTCCTGAACGAAAACATGGTAATTTCGTTCACGACTGCCCTTCGGTCAACCCTCTAATTCCAGATCAATCCCATCCCAGCCACACCACGTGCCGTTCAAAGCCCGAAACTTAGCGGCGCCATCTGCGTCCCTGGCCACGAGGCTTTTGACCTGCGGGAACATTGCCGCGGCTCTCAGCGCGCGGAGAATTGCGCTGGTGTGGACGCGGCGCGGTATTCTCTTGCGGTTTTGCCTGATAGTCGAATCCCTCGGCACGCTTGCGCACGATGCCGCGTCCGATGAAGCGCTCCAGCGAGCGCAGCGACCCGTGATCTTCCGGAGTAATGAAGGAGATCGCATCACCAATCGCCTGCGCGCGCCCGGTGCGTCCGATGCGATGCACGTAATCCTCCGGGTGCATGGGAAAATCGTAGTTGATTACATGCGAGATTCCTTCGACGTCGATACCGCGCGCCGCGATGTCAGTAGCCACAAGCACGCGCACCTCACCCGACTTAAAAGCGGCCAGGGCGCGCAAGCGCTGGTTCTGCGAGCGATTGGAGTGGAGCGTGCCAGTGCGGATGCCGCTCACCTCCAGCTTGCGCGCGATACGGTCCGCGCCGTGTTTAGTGCGGGCAAAGATGAGCACACTATCAAAGCTCGGGTCGCGCAGCAGATGCATGAGCAGCGCAGGTTTGAGGCTCTGCGACACTTCGTAAACAAACTGCGTCACCGTCTCCGCTGGATTTGCCCGCCGTCCGATCTGGATCGTTTTTGGCGAGCGCTGAAACTCTTTTGTGAGCATCTCGATCTCCCGCGAAAGCGTGGCGGAAAAAAGCAGCGTCTGGCGTTTTTGCGGCAGCGCACGGACAATTTGCCGGATTTGCGGGAGAAAACCCATGTCGAGCATCCGGTCGGCCTCATCGAGCACCAGAAAGCCGATCCGGGAAAAATCCGTGTGCCGCTGACCCATCAAGTCGAGCAGCCGGCCCGGTGTCGCGATAACCAGATCGACTCCGGAGCGCAGAGCCTGGATCTGCGGCCGCTCGCTCAAGCCTCCAACAATGGTCGCCATGCGCAACGGCAGATGCTTTGCATAAGCGCGCACATTCTCCTCGATCTGCACCACGAGCTCGCGCGTCGGCGCGACAATAAGAGCGCGCGTAGCCTGACGGTTGCCGCCATCACTCGTCATCCCGGAGAGCCGGGCAAGAATCGGCAGCACAAAGGCTGCGGTTTTGCCGGTGCCGGTCTGGGCAATGCCGATAAGATCATGGCCGGCGAGGATTTCTGGAATGGCGGCAGCCTGGATCGGAGTTGGCTCCGTATAGCCCGCTTCCTGAATGGCTTTAAGAATGCGGTCGCCGAGATTAAGAGAAACAAAAGGCATCAAAGCTCTGACCATGGAGTCTGCACGCCAGGAGAGCACGCCAATTCCATCGCACTGACGGCACCGAGAGGACAAACTTGTCGTGGAAGCAAGAGGGTTTTCAGAAAGACGATAGTTAACCATAATGTCCCATCATTTTCCTCGCGGTGATCACTCCAGCGAATCCGCCGCCCGGGTGCTACTGCCGCGGTATTTCAGAAATCAGCGGACTACCCCGGCAGCGGCCAGCCACCGCACGCATAGGTCGCGTTTTTCTGCACGGCAATCACGTCGAAATCCGCGAGCGTTTGCGGATTGAGCGGGACGTAACTTCGATTTTTCGCGCTGCCCGTGCGGATCGGAAGCGATGCAATTTCGGCAGCGGGAACGCCGCGATGCGTGGGAATGAACAACGTATCGTGCGCAGCGGTGAGGCGCGCTTCGAGCGTGGCGGGTTCGGGCTCTGCGATTCCGTTTTGCTCCGAAACCGCAACGGCGCTGCCGATCACAGCGTAGCGGTCGCCGAATATCTCAGCGAGCTGGGCGCCGGCGGGCCACCACTCGGGCACACCCATCGGGCCGAAGTCGGCCCTCGCCTTGCCGCGCTGCAGATGGGCGTTGTGCGCAAACACAAGCACGCGCCCCGGTTCGCGCGCGGCAATGTAAGCGAGGTTGTCCGCCATGATGACATCGCGAATCGCGAGCTGCCGTCCGGTGCGGTCGGTGCCATCGCGCGCCATCGCCGCATGGAAAATCAAAAACTGCCGCGCGACAAACGCGTGCTGGAGCGCCTCGGCAAATTGCTCGCGGCTGGTTTTTGCCGAAAGCTCGGGACGGCGCGTTTGCAGTTCCATGATCAAGTCCTCGGTCGTGATGCGCAACGCGTTCGCATTGGGCGAAAGGCCGATCGATTTCGTCGGGTCCATGTAAGCGGCGGGATTGACCCAATCGGCATCCGGGCCGAGCAGCGATTCGATTTTCGCGCGGCGCTCATTCGCCGCGTTATCCAGCGGGCAAAGGTAATCGAGCACAAACTCGAGCACACCACGCGGACTCGTGATTCCCGGCGTCGTAGCGGCCGGCATATCGAAGCCGTAAAAGTGCAGCTTCGCGGAATGCGCGGCATTGTATTTGCGCATCCATTCGACGAGCTCGCGATTCGCTTCCAGCGCGCCAAAGCCTTGCCCGAAGCCTTCGGTTTTCACGTCGTCGTATGATGCCGCACCGCGACCGGCGATGTATTCGTTCACCAATCGCCCGCGCGGAAAACTGCTCTCTAGCGCAATCGCGCTGAAGCCGTGCTTTTCGACCAGCCTTTGAAAAAGCCGATTGCGCAGCACGAGATTTTCCTCCGCGCTGTGCAGCGGCTCGCCGAAGCCGAGCAGTAAAACGCGCTCGCCGAGCGATCCGAAGACGCGATCGATTGCGACGTTTAATGTTTCAGCCGAATCGAGCGAAAACGGAATGGCGTCGGCGCGGATCCAGTCCTCGATTGTCGGGTGCATCGGAGAAACGACATTGGTCATCGTTCATTTTCTTTTCGCTTCGATCTGCTTCTCGATTTTCCCAAGCGGCAAACAATTCACCACGTCCTTCCGCGTCAGCCAGCCTTTGCGCGCGGCGGCGATGCCGAACCACAGATTTTGCAATGCGGACGTGTGATGCGCATCGGGATTGATCGAGCATTTGACGCCGCGCTCCTTCGCGAGCTGCCACCAGCGCCAATCCATGTCGAGCCGGCGCGGATTCGCATTGAGCTCGATGATGGTTTTCGTTTTCGCGGCAGCTTCGATGATCGCAGGCGCATCGACAGCGTAGCCTTCGCGCAGCAGCAGAAGACGGCCGGTCAAATGGCCGAGCATCGTGACGTAACGATTCGAGATCGCGCGGATGACGCGCTTCGTCATTTCGGCTTCGCTGATGTTGAAAGCGCCGTGCACCGACGCGACGACGTAATCGAGCTGCGACAAAATCTCGTCGGAAAAATCGAGGCTGCCGTCTTTCAAAATATCGCACTCGACTCCGGCAAAAAGACGGAAGCCGTCGAACGTCTCGTTGAGCTTTCTGATTTCGGCGACCTGCGCGAGCAGCCGCTTCTCATCGAGACCGTGCGCGTATTGCGAGCTTTTGCTGTGATCGGCGATGCCGAGATATTGCAAACCGAGATCCTGCGCGGCGTGCGCCATTTCCTCCAGTGTGCAGCGGCCGTCGCTTGCGTTGGTATGGCAATGAAAAGTGCCGCGCAAATTTTCCAGCTCGATCAAATCGGGCAGCTCGTGCTTTTCCGCCGCGTCGAATTCGCCGCGATCTTCGCGCAGCTCCGGCTCGATGAAGTCGAGTTGAAACGCGCGATACAAATCGCGCTCATCGCGAATTTCCGGCAGCGGCTCCGGCTTTTTCTTTGCGTTCTCGACGGGCGCGAGCCGGTATTCGTTGAGCGTCCATCCTTTTTTCAAGGCGCGTCCGCGCAAGACGACGTTGTGCTCCTTGCTGCCGGTGAAATAGGCGAGCGCGAATGGATACTCGTTGTTCTTCACCACACGAAGATCGGCCTGGATGCCCGATTTCAGCCGCACGCTCGATTTCGTCGGGCCTTGCGCCTGCACGCTCTCAACCATCGGATGCGTGACGAAATACTCGGTGACCTCCGCGGGATTTTTCGTCGAGACGATGAAATCGAGATCGTGCACGACTTCCTTTCGCCGGCGGTAACTTCCCGCGACCGCGACCTGGATCACATCCGGATGCTCGCGCAAATCGCTCACCATCTGCTCCGCGTTCGCCGCGATGTCGCCGAGGCGAAACTCGCCCGTATGCTTGCGGCGATCCTCAATCGCTTTGCAAATGTTCGCCGCCGTTTTTTCACCGAAACCAGCCAGCGCCGCGACGCGTCCGTCGTGACACGCTTTTTCCAGCGTCTCGATGGAAACAACGCCGAGCTTTTCGTAAAGCGTTTTGATTTTTTTCGCGCCGACGCCTTGCAGTTCGAACAACGCAAAAAGCCCCTCGGGAAATTGCGCCTGCAGTTCGCGAAAATACGGCAGGTCGCCCGTCAGGACCAGTTCCTTCACCTTCTCCGCAATCGCGCTGCCGACGCCGGGAATCTCGCCCAGCTTCTCCTCCCGCGCCGCCGCCGCGAGGTCGCCGGTGTAGCCCTGGATCGCGCGCGCCGCGTTATTGTAAGCGCGCACCTTGAACGGATTCTCGCCTTTCAGCTCGAGCAACTGCGCAATCGACTCGAGCACATCGGCAATATCGTCTTTGGTGAGCGGCGTCTTTTTCACTGTGGAAAACTAACGGCGCACCGCGATGCGCGGCAAATGTTTTGGTCGCGTTAAAACTCCAGCACCTTCACCCGCCGCATCGCCAAAAACATCGGCGCGATCAAGATCACGGCGCTTAACGCGACTGCGAGGCAGAGCGAAACGCCATCGCCGACCAGGAAGCGAAGGTGCGTGACACGACGCAGCCCTGGCACCGCGAGAAGCGCGACGAAACCGGCGATGTAGATGAACGACACGACGAGGCAGAGCGTGCCGCCGAATCCGGAAACGATCTTGGAGGGATTGTCCTCCTTGAAGTTTGGAAACAGTGCGCCGAGCGCCACGGCAAGCCCGCACAAGGTCGCGCTCATTACCGCGATCGAGCAGGCGAAGAAAAGGACGCGCAGCGGCGGGAGGTGCAGCATCAGGCTCGATGCGGTCATGAGCGTCACGGTCACGCACATCGAGGCCGCGCAGCTCAGCCAGAATTTTTGCAGCAGCACTTTGCCCAGGCCGATGGGCGCGAGGCCGATGATCCAGAGCCGCCGGCCTTCGAGCGAAAACTGCGGAAAAACGAAGCGCGTGGTCAGCGTGGAGAGCGTCAGCGAGGAGGCGGCGAGGTTCAGATACGAGATCATGGTTTCCCAAAACTCGTTGCGGAAATCGAACGCGACGTTTCGCAAATTCAGCACGTAAATGCAGAGCAGCCCGAAAAAAATCATGAACTGCGTCCACTGCGCCGGATCGCGCCAGAACAGGCGCGTGTCCTTGATCGCGAGAGCGCGCACCGGTCGCGAGAAGGGCAGGAAATCGGCGAGCCATTCGATGAACGGGCGGCGCTGCACTTTGCGCCGCTTCGCATCGGCCTGGAGCTGCATCCGCTCCGCGCGCGAGCTGAGTGCGGCGCTCCAGCTTCCGTAGAAAAACCGGCCGACGACCTCGAACCCGATCAGCAGTCCCATGAGCGCATTGCTCAGCAGCACGAAGAAAAAGAAGGCGCCTTTTTGCGGCAGGCCTTCGCTCCAGGAGAGCACCGACTGCGCGAGCCACGAGCTCGGGAGCAGCGGGTTCAAACTCACGCGCGTGTGCCGCAGCAGCGCGTCAAACGAGAGCACGTCCTCGCTGTGCGCGGCCTGGATGTCGGTGATCGGTTTTACATAAAAGACGAGCGATAAAAGCGTGCCGAGCGCGATGCCGAGCAGCACGCGCTTCGCCCATCGCTGCGAAAACACGCGGACGAGCAGCACGATGCCCCAGGAACCGGCAAGCGCCGGCAGCACGATGAACGGCACGTAGGCGGCGAAAACTTTCGCGTAAAACAGCGGAGGCACATTGTGGACCCGGCCGTAAGCGGCCATCATCGGCGCGCTCAGGAACACCAGCGCCCAGCTCGACACGATGAGCGACTCGACAAATTTCCAGCGGTAAACGCTGCGGTGCGAAATCGGCAGCGTCAGCAGCCAGCTCGTCTCGCGGCTTTTGAACAGGCTCGAGTAGCCGATGATCGCGTTGGAAAAAATCAGCATCGCGAAGAAAAATCCGAAAATCAGAAACAGCACGCGCTGCGAGATCAGGCTGCCGATGATGGGAAAATTCTGGAGGTAATCGAGCCCGGAGTAAAACAGCCAGTAACCGACGATGAGATACCCCACGACGAACGCGCCGAGGACGAAAATCATCAGCCGCGATTGCCGGCGGAGCAGCCGCAACCGCGCAAGCAACGAGCGCCAGTGCACCCAGAATAGCAGCCGAAAAAGGTGCGCGGTTTTTGCGCCGGGGGAATTGGTGGACGCATCCATCCGAGCGTCAAGTTAGGTCACGCCGCCGATTTGTAAAATCGCGATCGCGCGCAAAACGCCGCAGCTGCAAGGAACGCGACGCTCGCAAAAATCGAAATCCATTTCCCGACAAAAAATGCGCGTGGCGCGTATTCGACGCGGAGCTTGTGATGACCGGCGGAAAGCGGAATCGCGCGTAGAAAATAATCGGCGGGCAACACGTCGTAGTGCGATTGCGCGCTGCCCGACAAAGCAACCGCGCGCCACGCCGGAGTCCACACATCGGTAATCAGCAAGAGCGCCGGTTGCGGCGCATCGGCCTCGATCGTGAGCGCGTCGGTCGTTTGGGAAATCAGTGTTGCGGTGCCGGCGTTGTCGCTTTGCGCAGGCTTCGGCTGCGGCTCATTTTCGAGCACGATCTCGTGTTGCGGATCGAAGCTTTCCGCGCGCAGTGTGCTGAAAATCGCGTTGCGGTTTTGCACGACGCGGTATTTGGAAATGAGCTGCACGTGCGGCATCGGCGGCGTCGGCGTTTCGGCGATTTGCACTCCGTTTTGCGTGGGAATAAATGCACAGCGCAGCCGCATCAGCGCGTAGAGCGGATCGAATTTTGCGGAGTTCACATATTGCGTCGCCTTGTCGGGATCGATGCCCTGCGTCCACGCGACGAACTCGGCGTAGCGCCGCACCACGCCGGGATCTCCGCCCCAGATGTCGCCCGTGCCGACGAGCATCGCGCTGTTTGGATTCAGCGGATTCAGAATGCGATAATCGCCCGGATGCTCGGCGAGAAAACGCTTTTCGTCCGCGGGAACGACATTCGCGCTGTCGAAAGTGGGCCGCGTGTTTAGCGCAAAAACGAAGACTTCCAAAATCCCGAGTCCCGCAATCGCGTAAAGCACGCGTCGGTCGCTCTGCAAAAAGAGGAGCAGCCCGCCGAAAAGCGCAGACGTTATCGCGGCGAAAAAAAGCGAGCGACCGGCGATGTTTTGCGTCTGCGCAGCGAACGCTCCGCTCGTGAATGCTTGCGGCGGGAGATAGGACTCCTTCGTCGATTTTACTGCGTTTAACAACGCGTGCCACGAACCGGTGGACATCGTCCAGAGCGCAAAAACGAAAAGCAGCCCGGCCAAACCGAACACGGCGATGATGAAGTTTCGCCCGGTTTTCTTTTTGTCGAAAAGCTGTTGAAGACCCATCGCGGCGAGCAGCACGAGAAAGAGCGACGCGGGAAAAATGAATTTCGAGATGCCGCGGAATTTATTGAAGCCGGGCGCAAATGAATAAAGCAGCGCGAACAACGGCGTATGCACGCCAAGCGCGAGCAGCAGCGCGACTCCGAGCATGGTCAGCGGAATCCACTTTGTTTTTCTTTCGCAAAAAACCGCGGCGTGAACCGCGAGCAAAAATCCCGTGACCCCGATGAACAGCGACATTTCCCAGAGATAGCAGCGTCCCCAGTAGTTCGACATTTCCCCGAAAAAATTCGGCGCAATGAGCGTGAGAAAATTCTCCGGCGGAAACGCAAACATCGCCGCGAATTCAAACGGCACGGGCATGTTTCGGATGGTTTCATTCGTCGCCTGCGCACCGGTCAGCAACTGCACCGCCGCGAGCGCCGCGCCGCCAAAATAGATGCTCAACAAGCCGGCGGCGGTGCGCCAATTCCACGCAACGACGAGTTTCAGCGCGCTGTAAATTCCCGCGATGATCGCGGTGTAAAAAACATACTGCGGATGCCCGGCGAATATTTGCATCGCGACGGCGAACATGCCGAGCAGACACCAACCGGCTTTGCGTTTTTCAAGGAATCCATCGATCGCGCAAAAGATCAGCGGCGCCCAAACCATCGCGCAGAGATTCGGGAGATGCCCGGCGTAGACGTGCAGAAAATGCGCGCCGCAAAACATCATCAACGCGCCGCCGAAAAACGCGCACGTCGCGTTGAGTCCCCGCACCCGCAACCATGCAAACATCAGCGCGCCGAGCAGAAAAACGTGCAACGCAATGCTCCAGTTGATCGCGGTCGCCAGCGACAGAATGAGAAAAATCCAGTTCGGCGGATACAAAAGCGCGGCCTGCATTCCGCCGAAATACGGCGCGCCGCAATAGATGTGCGGATTCCAGAGCGCGAGATTTCCTTCGCGCAATTGCCGGAAACCAAAGTCGCGCCACGGCACAAACTGCGAATACAAATCAGTCCCTTCCATTCCGACCACGCGCGTTCCGCCGGCAAAAAGCACATCGCCGAACATCGCGAGCGTCAGGAGCGCGAGCCCGGCGATCGGCAGCCACGCGGGCGCCGGCGGCGCAGCGGGTGGCGAGGCCGGCGAACGGCGTTTCGTTTTCGACATGCGTTGAGGAAAACGGCAGCGCGCGCGGCAAGTCACGCAAAACCTTTCCCCGCACGCAACCGATGCCTGCGAGCGACGCGAAACATTCTCGATGCTTGAATCGCGCATCATGCAGTGGAATGGCGACCACATCTCGCGTGAAAAATTGCTGACGCGCGAGTGGATCGTTACGAACGGTCTCGGCGGTTACGCGTCCGGCACGGTTTCGGGCGCGATCACGCGGCGTTACCACGGACTGCTCGTCGCCGCATTGCCGGCGGCGCTCGGGCGCATGGTGATGTTCAGCCACGTGTCGGAGCATTTGCGGTTTGGTGACGAAGATGTCGTTTCGCTCGGCGGCGAGGAGCGTTCTGGCGGACAACTCGATTTGCACGGCGCGGATTATTTGCGCGAGTTCCGGCTCGAGTGGGGACTGCCGGTGTGGATTTACAAAGTGCGCGATCTTGTTTTGGAAAAGCGCATCATTTTGCCGCACGCGCAGAACACCGTTCACATCACCTATCGCGTGCTCGAGGGCGGGAAAATTCCGCGTCTCGAGTTGCGTCCGGCGTTTCATTTTCGGCATCACGAGATGGCCGTGAACGAAGGTCATCCCGAGCCTTACAAAGTCAGCGCGGTGGAAAATCGCTACGAGATCAGCTCGGCGAATGCGCATTTGCCGCCGGTGCGGATGCGGCTTTGCGACACGATTTCGCGCTTTACCATTTGTGCGACGAACATTCACCACGTCGTGTATCGCATTGAAGAGGAGCGCGGCTACAACTCGGTGGGCGATTTGTGGAGCCCGGGATTTTTTCACATGGACATGAGCGAGCACGGAAACGCGACGCTGATCGCATCGACCGAAAGCTGGGAATCCATCGACGCGCTCACGCCTGCGGAGGCGCAGGAAGTCGAGCACCAGCGCCGCAAACGCCTGCTCGATGACTCCGCGCCCAATGGCTGCGAAGGCGTCGCGGCCGAGCTCGTGTTCGCCGCGGACCAATTCATCATCACGCCCGCGGGCCGTGCCGAGGAAGCCGCGCGGGCGCATGCGGCGGGCGATGAAGTGCGCACGGTGATTGCCGGTTATCATTGGTTCACCGACTGGGGCCGCGATACGATGATTTCGCTCGAAGGCCTGACGCTTTGCACCGGACGGCATCGCGAGGCGGGCTACATTTTGCGCACGTTCGCGCACTATGTTCGCGACGGATTGATCCCGAACATGTTTCCGGATGGCGAAAAGGAGGGGCTTTATCACACCGCTGACGCAACGCTTTGGTTCTTCCATGCGCTGCAAAGTTACCTGCACCACACGAATGACCGCGCCACGCTGCGGTTGCTGCTGCCGACGATGCGCGACATCGTAGAGCACCATTTGCGCGGCACACATTTTAACATTCACGTCGATCCCGCCGACGGATTGCTTTACCAGGGCCAGGAGGGCTACCAGCTCACGTGGATGGACGCAAAAATGGGCGATTGGGTTGTGACGCCGCGCCGGGGAAAAGCAGTCGAAATCAACGCGCTTTGGTTCAATGCGCTCATGCTGCTCGCCGGCTGGCTGCGCGAGGAAAACGAAACGTCCGCCGCGGACTGCTATGTTCAGCATGCGCAAAAGGCCATGCGGTCGTTTAACGAGCGGTTTTGGATCGGCGACGCCGGATATTTGTTCGACGTCATCGATTGCCCCGACGGCAACAACGATCCGGCGTGCCGCCCGAATCAAGTCTTCGCCATTTCACTCGATCATCCGGTGCTGGCGCGCGAGCGCTGGGAGTCGGTGCTAAACGTCGTGAAAAACCAATTGCTGACACCGTTCGGGCTGCGCTCCCTTTCGCGCGAGCATCCCGATTACAAACCGAATTACCATGGCGATCTCCGCACGCGCGACGCGGCTTATCACCAGGGCACGGTCTGGGCGTGGCTGATCGGCCCGTTCATCGACGCGTGGCTGAAGCTGCATCCCGACGACAAAAAAGGCGCGCGCATTTTTCTCGAGGATTTTCCGCGGCATCTCGGCGAAGCCGGCATCGGCACGATCAGCGAAGTGTTCGACGCGGAAAGCCCGTTCACCGCGCGCGGCTGCATTGCGCAGGCATGGAGCGTTGCAGAAGTGCTGCGGTGCTGGATCAAGACGGCTTAACCCTTGCAGATTTCAGATTGCAGATTGCGGACGGTTGAGGCATAGTCCGCGCCCACTTTTTAAATCTCCATTTTATGTCTCAACATCGCAGTCTCAAAGGCGCCAGCACCATCGCGGCAAAACGCAACGTCCTCAAACGCTTCGAGCGCGTCGAGTTGCTCAAGAAGCGCGGCCAGTTCAAGGAGGGCGATAAAGTGATCGGCCTGCGCAAGACCAAGCCGGACGCCTAAGCGCGCCAATTAAGCCGTCCGCACGACGGCCTTACTTCGCGTGTCCATCGAATCGTATTTGATGGACACAACACCCTATTGGTTCGACACCGCGCCGATCCGGGAATTTCCGAAACTGGAGCGCGATCTGGAAGTGGATGTGGCGGTGATCGGCGGCGGGATCACAGGCATCACTGCGGCTTATCTGCTGCAGCAAAGCGGCGCTTCGGTGGCGCTGCTGGAGCGCGAGCAATTCGTCTCGCGCGACACGGGCCATACCACGGCGCATTTAACTTATGTGACCGACGTGCGACTGTCGGAACTCGTGCGCAATTTCGGCGAAAATCACGCGCAGGCGGCATGGGATGCGGGTTTGGCGGCGATTCAGCAGATTCAGGAGAACGTCAAAACGGAAGCCATCGCCTGCGAACTCGTATCGGTGCCCGGCTATTTGCATGCTCCGGCCAATGCGGCCGACGCGGACGAAATCGAGCGTCTGAAACGCGACGCGGAGCTGGCTGCGCAATTCGGTTTCGACGCCAGGTTTCTCGACCAGGTTCCGTATGTGAAAGCACCGGGCGTGCGTTTCGCGAACCAGGCCAAGTTTCATCCACGAAAATATCTCGCCGCCCTGCTCGAAATTATCGCGGCCAAAGGCGCCCACGTCTTTGCACAAAGCGACGTGCAGGAAATCACCGACGAGCCTTTGTCGGTAAACGCGAACGGCCATTCGATCCGCGCGAAATTCGTGGTCATCGCGACGCACGTTCCGCTCCAGGGCGTTACCGGCACCGTGAGCGCCGCGCTTTTCCAAACCAAGCTCGCGCCTTATTCCACCTATGTGGTCGGCGCTAAAATTCCGCGCGGCTCGGTGCCGGAGGCTTCGTTTTGGGATACCTCAGACCCGTATGATTATTTGCGCATCGATGCGCACGACGATCACGACTACGCGATTTACGGCGGCGAGGATCACAAGACGGGACAGGGTGGCGATGCCGGGCAACATTTCGCGAAGCTCGAAAAAAAGCTGATGGAGCTGATCCCGCACGCGCAAATCGATCACCGCTGGAGCGGCCAGGTTATCGAGACCAACGACGGTCTGCCCTTCATCGGCGAGACGGCGCCGCGGCAATTCGTCGCCACGGGCTTTGCCGGCAATGGCATGACGTTCGGCACGCTCGCGGCGATGATGGCGCGGGATGCATTCGCAGGCGTGCAGAATCCGTGGCGCGAACTTTTCGACGTGCACCGGAAAAAACTGCACGGCGGCACGTGGGATTACCTGCGCGAGAACAAGGACTATCCGTTTTATTTCCTCAAAGACCGGCTCGCGCGCGCGGAGGCCGAATCGCTCGAGAGCATCCGCCATGGCGAGGGAAAAATCATCAAGCTCCACGGCGAACGCGTCGCGGCGTTTCGCGATGAAAACGGCGCGCTCTCGCTGAAGTCGGCGATTTGCCCGCACATGGGCTGCATCGTGCATTGGAATGAAGCGGAGCGGACCTGGGATTGCCCGTGTCATGGCTCGCGATTCAAAGCCAATGGCGACGTCATCGCCGGCCCGGCGGAGAAAGGCCTCGCCGAGCCGAAGGAGCGTTAGCGCGCCGGCATGGATTTAAAATCCGGCGAAACGATCTGGCAGCTCAAAGACGGCCCACCGCGCAAATATCCCCCGCTCACGGAAAACATCGACTGCGATGTCGCGATCATCGGCGGCGGCATCACGGGCGCGCTGGTCGCTTGCGAGCTCACGCGCCATGGCGCGGATTGCGTCATCATCGACAAGCGCGAACCCGGCACCGGCAGCACCTCCGCGAGCACTGCGCTGCTGGTTTACGAACTCGACATGCCATTGTGCGAACTCGCCGGGCGCATCGGCGAGCGCAACGCCGCGCAATGTTACCGCGAAAGCGTGGAGGCGATTGGAAAAATCGAGCGGCTCGCGCAGGAACTCCGCATCGACTGCGATTTCCGCCGGCGCAAAAGCCTCTACCTCGCCGAGCGCGAAAGTGACGTGGCCGATTTGCGGCGCGAATGCGCGATGCGGCAAAAACACGGCATCGAGGTCGAGATTTGGCGGCGGGAACAAATCGAGCACTGCTTTTCATTCACCCGCCCGGCGGCGCTGATGTCGGGCGACGCCGCGGAAATCGACATCGCGAAGTTTCATTCGGCACTCCTGGAACAATGCGCCCGCACCGGCGCGCGCATTTTCGCGCAAACCGAAATGGCTCGGCACAGCCGCCACAGCGACACGAGCACGTTGGTGACCCAAAACGGCAACCGCATCAACGCCCGCAAAATCGTTTTCGCCACCGGCTACGAATCGGAAAAATATCTGCGGCGCAAAATCGGCTCGCTCAAGAGCACGTTCGCCATCGCGACGCAGCCGCTCGCCGATTTCAGCGGATGGCACGAGCGTTGCCTGATCTGGACGACGGCGCGGCCTTATCCCTATCTGCGCGCCACCACCGACCACCGCGCGATCATCGGCGGCGAAGACATCGATTTTGAAAACGAAGAACTGCGCGACGCGCTCCTGCCGCAAAAAACGGAGCGGCTCGCCAAAACCTTCCGCTCGTTTTTTCCGCACATCGATTTCGAGGTCGCGTGCGCGTGGGCGGGGACGTTCGGCGAGACCGCCGACAGCCTCGCGTGGATCGGCGAACCGCCCGAGTTTCCCGGCGCCTATTTCGCGCTCGGCTACGGCGGCAATGGAATCACCTACGGCATGATCGCCGCGGAGATCATACGCGACGCCTATTTCGGAAAAACGCATCCCGCCGCGCACCTGTTCGGCTTCAATCGCTGACGATCACCGCGAATTTCTTTGCGAGTGCAAAACACGCGCGCATAGTATCGCCTCCAGTTCGGGCCTGTAGCTCAGCGGTTAGAGCAGGGGACTCATAATCCCTTGGTCGTCGGTTCAAATCCGACCGGGCCCATTTTTCGCGCATCGGCGCGACAACGAAGACGCCTCCAGCGCCCGGGGCGTTTATGTTTTTTTAACGCTTTCCTGCCTTCGTTTAATTAACGCTCCGGTTCGCGTTCGCCCATGCTACCTGCATGCACGAACACGATTTCATTCAATTGGCGCTCTACTTCGGCGCGCTGATACTCCTCACGCCGCTGCTCGGCGGTTTCATGGCGCGAGTGTTCGAGGGCGAAGGCAATTTTCTTTCGCCGGCACTCGGCTGGCTGGAACGGCTGATCTATCGGCTCGGCGGCATCAATGCAAAGCGCGAGATGACGTGGCTCGGCTATCTCGGCGCGTTGCTCGCGTTCAATTTCGTCGGCTTCGTGGTGACGCTCGCGCAGATGCTCACGCAGGCGTGGCTGCCGCTGAATCCGCAGCATCTTCCGAACGTGCCTTTTGCGCTCGCGCTGAATACGGCGGTGTCGTTCATGACGAATA
>Ga0070741_10009532_pt1 | contig 18785 bp, 17 predicted proteins | sample Coa_R1_4_FD_66440 | JGI IMG/M metagenome (GOLD analysis project Ga0070741, IMG submission 66440) | Surface soil microbial communities from Centralia Pennsylvania, which are recovering from an underground coalmine fire - Coalmine... | ecosystem: Environmental > Terrestrial > Soil > Unclassified ...
AGACGGGGCAGATTTTCGCCATCTTCATAGTGTCGCTGTCCGGGGAGATCAGGTTACTGTCTGCTTCGACGGGGACGGGGATTAGTGAGGGGAGGGCGTTGTCGGTAGCAACCACATTCTAACGCGAACGAAATCAGCCGCCTCAGATTTCCCGCAGAAGGCTCTCGTCCTCGGCCGCAGCAATCATTTGTGATAGGACTGGTAACTCCAGCACACACCTTCGACATCAGGTCTCGATTACAGAGTCTTCTCCTTATGCCGTCCGTGTTCTTACGACAACGGCCACGAACCAGAGGAGACCCGATGACCGAATCCGACAAACCACACTTCCCCACTGCCAACCGCCTGCTCGCCTCCCTGCTGGAGGAAGATTTCAACAGGCTCCGGCCCCACCTTGAACACGTCCACTTTGAGCAGAAGGCGATCATCCACGAAAAGGGTGACAGCATCACGCACGTTTTCTTCCCCGGCGGGGGGATGATTTCCTTACAGATCGTTGCATTGATAGGTTCACCCCCCAGACATTGATAATGTGCGGGCATGAACACAGACCATGCCCGCACTCCCGACTGGAGGCAGGTCCGCCGGTATCGGGCTCTTGAACTCAAGCGTGAAGGGTGGACCCGTGAAGAAATTGCGGACGCCTTAGGCATCTCCGAAAGGGCCGTCAGCAAATGGATGAGGGCCGCCCGGGAGAAGGGGGAAGCCGGCTTACAAGCACGACCACACCCGGGAGCCGAACCGAAGCTCTCTGCCGAGGAGTTGGATCTGTTACTGGATTTCCTGACTGCCGGGGCGGAGGCATACGGTTTCCGCGGTGAAGTCTGGACCTGTCGCCGTGTGGCAACAGTGATCGAATGGGAATTCGGTGTCTCGTACCATCCGGCCCACGTCTCCCGCCTGCTCAAGGCCATGAGGTGGACGCCACAGAAACCGCTGGAACGCGCGACACAGCGCAACGAGCGTGAAGTCGCACGCTGGCGCAGGAGGGTCTGGCCGGAGTTAAAAAAAAGGCGCGACTTGAGCGGCGCCGTATTGTCTGCATTGATGAAGCTGCCTTTTACCTGCTGGCCGGAGTGGTCAGGACTTATGCCCCGTGCGGTGAGACGCCCATCCTGCGAGTGTTTCAGACACGGGATCATCTGTCGGTGATAAGTGGGATCACCCGCGAAGGGCACTTGACAACAATGACTCGCACGCGCGCGATGACAGGCTTGGACAGCGTCAGCTTTCTGCAGCACCTGCATGCGTATTTCGGGGGCAAATTGCTGGTCATCTGGGATGGCGCCCCGATCCATCGGTCGAAAGAAGTGAAAGAGTTCCTGACCGATGGCTGGACGAGGCAGATTCATCTGGAGCGCTTCCCGGCCGATGCCCCTGACCTCAATCCTGATGAAGGGGTCTGGCAGCACCTCAAACATGTCGAACTCCGCAACCTGTGCTGTTTTGATTTTAACCATCTCTGTGACGAGTTGACCCTGGCGATCAGGAGAGCGCGAAGAAAGCCCGACTTGATTCAGTCGTTCTTCGCTGGTACTCGACTAGATCGTTGAGAGGGTGAACTTATCAATGCAACGCTCAATAGTCCAGACGATGCAGAACGGCCACAACGTGGAAGTCGGCGTCGTGGGCCGTGAAGGGATGGTGGGCATCGCCGCCTTTATGGGGTCAGGCACGGCGCTCAATCAAACCGTCGTGCAAATCGGCAACGGCTCACTCAGGATGCCGGTCAGCCCGCTGGTTGAGGAGTTCAGACGCGGCGGCGCACTGCACGATGTCCTGCTCCGCTATGCCCACTCGCTCTACGGGATGGCCACTTATGTCGCCGCCTGTAACCGCCTCCACCAGATTGACGAGCGGCTCGCCCGGTGGCTGCTGATGTGTCAGGACAGGGCACGGACTGAGACGCTCGCCCTGACGCAGGAGTTACTCGGCCAGATGCTCGGCGCCGAGCGCCAGAGCGTGACAGTCGCGGCCCTGACGTTGCAGGAGATGGAACTCATCAACTACGCCCGCGGCAGAATCACCATCCTCGACCGGCAGGGACTCGAAGCGGCAGCCTGTGAGTGCTACTCGGCCATCAGCGGCCTCTTTGACGGCACACTCGAATCGTAATCGGCCCGTCATGATTTTTATTTCCCACTCCGTCGGCCAGGTGACGGAACGGCGGGGGCTGGTTGTGTTTACCTGTCTCTTTCAGAGTTTCTCTTGTATCAACCGCTACCGGAAATCACCTCACCATTGCGATTGGAGGCAGTAATGCAACCCCTTTGCGGGCGCGTCCTCTGCGTGGATGACGATCCCGACAGTTGTGAACTCATCAAGATGTACCTCGGGTTGGAAGACTACGAGGTGTTTATCGCCCGTGCCGTCGCCGAAGGCCTCAGACTGGCACGGATGCCATATTTCGATGTCTTCCTGATTGATGAACGGCTCCCTAACGGGAGGGTTTCAGAAATTCTGTGTAAATGGCCATAATGCCCGGATCAACTTCCGAGGGAAGGAACCATTATGGCCATCACCCAAGAAATACTTGATGAACTCCTGAAGGACTATATTGAAAATCTGGAAATCGCAATGCGGGTATCAATGTGGGTATGGGGAATCCCGGGGGAGTTACGGAACCCTGATGCGGAAACAAATAGCTCTGATAAAGCAAGAGCCGACCAACAGGCTTGGGACCTGAGGGCCGGCTCGAAACTGTTGATGTCCTCACCCCATCAACAGTCAGATTGTGGATATTATTGCTACATACTTTTTTTCTGTCAAGGGATAATTTTTTTGTCTCGTTTCCGGACTGCCTGCCTGTTAAATCTCTAACCTTCTGAGCCAGAAAGATTATAGCGTTGTTTCAACAGCGTTCGCGAGCGCCCTGCCTGACATAACTTCAAGTTTCACTTCAACTTTTGCAGACGCTCTGCCGCGGCCTGCAAAGTTTCGTCACGCTTGCAGTAGCAAAATCGCACCTGCTGCGCCCCCAGTTCAGGATGACTGTAAAAGCTGCTGCCCGGGACGACGGCTACGCCGATGTCGCGAATCAGGTATTGTGTAAATTCAAAGTCGTCCCCAAACCCGAATCCGGCAATATCAGTCATGATGTAGTAAGCACCATCCGGCTTGTAGCACTTGAACCCTGCTTCTTCCAGCACGCCGAGCAGGAAATCCCTCCGCCTCTGATAGCTCGTCTGAAGATTCTGGTAATAACTGCGCGGCATACTGAGCGCGTACACGCCCGCTTCCTGAAGCGGCGCGGCGGCGCCAACCGTCAGGAAGTCATGAACTTTGCGAATCGCTTCGGTGATATCCGGGTGAGCTATCGCGTAACCGATGCGCCAGCCGGTGACTGAATAAGTCTTTGACATCCCGTTGATCGTCACCGTGCGTTCGCGCATGCCGTCAAGCGTTGCCATCGCGACATGCTCGATGCCGCGCGCCGGATCGGGATACCAGATGTGTTCGTAAATTTCATCGGTCAGCGCCAGCGTATCGTGTTCGATACATAAATCGGCGATCAGACGCAATTCGGCCCGCGAAAAAACCTTGCCGGTCGGGTTGTGCGGCGTAGTAATGATTATGGCTTTCGTTTTTTCATTGAAAGCGGCGCGCAGTTCGTCAGGATCGAACCTCCAGTCCGGCGGATGCAGCGTGACGTAACGAATCGTCGCGTCCGCCAGTATCGAATCCGGGCCGTAATTTTCGTAGTACGGCTCAAAGAGAATAATCTCATCGCCGGGATTCAACACACCCAGCATGGTCGCAATCATCGCCTCGGTCGAGCCGCAGGTGACCACGATCTCGCGCTCAGGGTCAACTTCGAGGCCGAGGTTCCACCGGGTCTTTTCCGCAATCGCCTCGCGCAGCCGTTTCGATCCCCAGGTGATCGCGTACTGATTGATGTCAGCTTCAATCGCGGCGCACGCGGCTCGCTTGATCTCTTCCGGGGCCGGGAAATCGGGGAAGCCCTGCGACAGATTGATCGCGCCGTGCTGCGCCGCCTGCCGCGACATGTCGCGGATGACTGATTCGGTGAAGCGTTCGACCTTGCGCGAGACGTGATGTTTCATAAAAAGGTGGGCCGAAGAACGGAAGATGAATGATCAGTATATCACGAAATAGTTCATTGAAAACTCAGCGTTTATCCCAGGGCGAGTAGGCCTGAATGATCTCAAGGCTGCCGTAGCGACGCTTGATTTCCTCCAGCAGCGCACTCGCCAGTTGCTCCACCGTCAACTCGTGAATCCGGATGCGCCATCCATAGGTGGTCACACTCCCGCAACTCGCCGAGAGCAGAACCCAATAATTGACCAGCAGCACTGCCAGAGCGAACAGCAGCAGGCGCAAACCCGGATGCCGCGAGGCAGTCCGCGCCCGCACCTGATGCGCCTGCCGGTAGCCGGCCTCGATACTGAAGCGCCGCCGGTACTGCTCATAGACCTGACTCAACTCCGTCGGCCCGAGCCGATAGACAGCGTAGGCGAAGTAACGCACCCGGCGTCCCTTGAACTCCTTGCGGACGATCACGACCTCGGTCGTGTAAGGCCGCCTCGTCGTCCGGTTGAAGGTGTAGCGGAGCTGCCGCGACCGGCCCCGGAAGAACTGTTTGAGGCCCTGCCCACCGCCGCGCGCCGGGACCGCGATCAGGTACGCGATGCGCCGCTGCCGGAGCAGCCGGAAGACCGCGACACTGGCGAAGCCTTTGTCAAAGTACGCACGTTTGATCCGGGCGCCCCGGGCGCGCGCCAGCCGGAGCAGCCGCGCGACGACCGCGTCCGTCTTCTCGCCCCGCCGGACGAAGGTCACGCCGAGCGCGCCTGCGCTGCCGGTGATGGACGATCTGGAGCGTGGCATAGCTGTGGAAATGGGTCGTCCCGGCTTTAGCCCGGGAACGCCGGATTTCCTCCTCACTGACGAGGTGCCGACCGTGATAGGGCAGGTCAGTCAGATCGCCCGCAACTTCGACGCGGCGCCGCCGGACGAGACGGCGCGCAAAGGGCCGCAGTTGTGCCGCGAGCGTCTGGTTGACGAGCGCCTCGAGTTCGGCGAGCCCGGCCGGGGTCGGATCGAGGACGGCCGTGAGATGCTCGCGCACCGTGTTGGCCGACGGCGCTGAAACCAGGGCGAGCGCCGCCTGTTCAAGCGAAGTGCGGCGTGTGGCGGCGTAGCAGAGGATCTCCCACGCGACCTCGTCATTGATTTTGTCGCCCGCGATGCCGAGTGGCAGATGCGCAAGCACCAGCTCCAGCAGCAACGAACGGACTTGCTGTCCGAAGGACGGGCTGGTAATTTCCAGCTGACGCTGACTCATCGAAGGATCTCCTTTCAGTGACTTTCCCAGTCCGGGATCAATCTGATAAGTCAGTGTCTTTTCAAGCACTTGTCAAATAGCGATTTCGTGATCTACTGATGATGGCTCTGCGGCGTCATCGTTTTCACCTGATCGCCCGTCAGCCCGGAATGATTTTACTGACGACCTTATTACCGGCCCCGCGCTTGATGGTGCGCTTGACGAATTGTTCCACGTCGGGGCGCTGCAGCTTCCGCTCGCCCGCGTCGTCAATCACACGCAGCGCACCCTTTGCCGCCGCCGCCTCCAGCATCACCGCCGGCACGTCGTATTCGCGCGCGGCGCCCCTGAAAGTCATCAGGTCTTTGCTGTCATAAACGCTCATTGTCGCTGGTTCCTCTTCGCTCTTCTGATTTCTGATTCGGGATGATCGAATGAGACAGCGATGATAGAGAGACAGCGGTCAATCTGTCAAAGCGACCTTGGGAAGTTCGGAAGACAGCCGCCTGCCCATTCCCTGTTCCAGTGACGCAACGCGGCAAATTCAGGTGCCGCATTGCGGCAAAATCCCCTGGCACTTCACCATCATGATCACGCCGGTAATCGTCAAAATGCCTGAAACAGACGATTTCAGCGCAAACGGACATGGCCTCCTCTCTGGCACACGGCTCGCTCTGTTGATCGGCGACAAGAGGGCGTTCAGTTGCTGCCGTCGTAGTAGTTAGCTTGGGTTGTTCAGCGGCGGCAGTCCGGGGCCACTGGCGTCCTCTTGTTGCTTAATCCCTTCACGCCGACAATCAATCACCACCCGCAGGATCGCGCGCTCGCCGCTGGAAGACTTCTTGAATTCCTTCTTTCTTCTGACTACAATTTGTTCGCCTTCACTGATTCCCCGCCTGCTCAGGAATGCTTCAGGCGATGGCCCGGAGCTGAAGTCAGAAAGGATGATCGAACGATGGACTGCGCGCAATTCGAGGAACTGATCAGCGATTATCTGGAGTGCGGGCTGGCCCGCGCCGAACGCCGCGGTTTTGCCGAACACCTGCTGGCCTGTCGCGATTGCCACGCACTCTTCAATGACGTGCGCGAAATGATGGCGGTCTGCCATGTCCTGAAGGAATCGCAGATGCGCGAGATCGCCGGGTTCGTCGAATTCAAGCAGCGCATCATTGATGCAACCTCAGCCGGCGAAATGCTCAGTTGCAGCACGCTCGACGCGCTGATTTCCGATTACTTCGACGGTCTGATTGACAGCAGTTACGAATTCCTCTTCAGCAAACACTTTGCCGCCTGCGCGAGCTGCCGCCGTCTGGTCGAAGGCGTCCGCGAATCGATCGAGGAAAGTGAAACCGTCGAAGTGCCCGAAGAACTTTACTACCGCATCATCGCCGCCACCTCCGGCGCGAGACGATGACTCCGGCAGTCACTCACTTTCTCATTCCCACCAGTCGGATGCTTTCTTGAGTCCTTCACAACCACCGTGTTAGGATGCCTGCCTGTCGCGATATCACCGAAATAAAAATCTGACGAGTTGCTTGAAATCCCCCCTGAGTCATTATTGTTGATTTCTGCCCTCGAGCTTCCGGGCAGCTCTTTTCGATGCGTTATTCACGAGGCCTGCTTCATTCCCTGCTCCTGTCACTGGTCTGCGCTGCCGGTGTTGCGGCCCAGCAACCTGAACAGACCGAGCGCAAAGTCGAAAACCCGATCGGCGCGGCACAGGAAGAAAATAAATCGCTGCGCAAACTTCCCGCCCAAGTCACCATCACGGTTCAGGTCCAGCCCGGACAGGAAGACAATATTGATATTGACGCTGACCACCAGGAACTGCAGAGGGACGTGTACGTCGCCGTCGGCAATGTGGTGGTCACCGGGATGGGAATGCTGCTCAAGGCCGACCGCGTCACTTACAACGAAACGACGAAGGATGTGCTGGCCGAGGGCCACGTCTACTTCGAGCAGGAAGGGCAGAAGCTGACGGGCGAGCGAATGGAACTCAACATGCGCACGCGGCGCGGTTCGGTTTACACCGCCACCGGCTTCACCAACCGCACGCCCGACGGCACGACGCTGATCATCAAAGCCAACCGCGTTGACAAGACCGGCCTCGACACCTACAACCTGAGCCACGCGCTGCTGACGGCCTGCGAAGAGCCGAACCCGAAATGGTGTTTCACGGCCGGCAAAGCGCGCATTCGCCTTGATGATCGCGCGTTTCTTTACAACCCCGTCTTCCGCGTCAAGGGCGTTCCGGTCCTGTATCTGCCTTACATCACGCTTTCGACCAGCAAGAAGGATCGCTCGTCGGGATTTCTGCTCCCTTCGTCCGGTTCGTCGAACATCAAAGGCCGCACGCTGCACCTGGCTTATTACCAGACGCTCGGCCGCAGCGCCGATATTCTGATTCGCAACGACATCTTCACCAAACGCGGCATCGGCCTCGGTTTCGATTTCCGCGCGCGGACGGATGAAAACTCGCGCATCGCCATCGGCTCATTCGTGGTGCTTGACCGCATACTGGGCGAGAAGAAAGCGCCGATCACTGACCCGAAATGTGCGGGGCAGTCGCCGATTCAGAACGACCCGAAGTTTTGCAACCTGCCGGATCAGGGCGGCAGCAGCTTTTACGCCGACGCCGTGCAGTATTTCAAGAACGGCTTTGTCGCCGTCGCCGACGTCAACATTACTTCGAGCTTCGCCTTCCGTCAGGTCTTTGGCGAGAATGTACAGCAGGCGATCTCGCCCGAAGAGAAGTCGCAGTTTTACCTCAACCGCAACTGGCGCTCAATGAGCCTGAATCTCTCGCTCAACGAGCAAAGCACTTTCATAGGCAACGAGATCATCAAGACGCGCCAGTTGCCGAGCTTCAACCTCGCCCAGCGCAGCACGGAGATTTCAGACTCGATCCCGATCTACTTTTCCTTCGACGCCTCGCTGGAAGGCGTGCGCCGTACAGAAGCCCAAGGGAGCCAGTCACTGCTCCGCGGGCCGTCCATCACTCAGCGGATGGATTTCGGGCCGCGCATCACACTGCCGCTCAAATCATTCGCCGGCGGCTTCACGCTGACGCCGAGCGTCGGCTTCCGCTCCACTTTTTACAGCGACAGCATTGATCCGGCGAACCGCACCTTCGTCGGCGACAACCTGTTCCGCAACTACGCCGAGGCCGAACTCGATTTCCGCCCGCCGTCACTCGCGAAGATCTTTCGCCACGGCGACGGCACGCCCTGGTTCAAGCACATCATCGAGCCGTACATCACTTGGCGGCGCATCGCCGGGATTGATGAATACAACCGCACGCCGCTGGTTGACGAGCAGGACGCGGTCACCAGCACCAACGAGGTCGAATACGGCGTCGAGAACCGCTTCTTCGTGCGCCGCCCCGGCCCCGACGGCAAAACGCCGCAGGCCTATGAACTGGTGAGCGTCTCGCTCACCCAGAAATATTTCTTCGACCCGACTTTCGGCGGCGCGCTGAAGGATTGCGGCACGGGAAACCTGCCCGGCTGCCAGCGGCAGCAGTTCTTCCCGCTCAACTCGCTGACGGGTTTTGCTTACGGCGGCATTCCGCGCAACCTCTCGCCGCTGAACGTGCGCGCGCGCGTCAGGCCGTCGCAGGTCACGTTCGCCGATGTCCGCCTCGATTACGACCCGCGCTATCATGGCTTGCGCAACCTGGTCGTCGGCGGGGGCTTTTCGCGCGGCATCTTTTCAATCACGCAGTCGTGGTATTTCACGCGCCTGATCGCGGTGGATCAGTTCCGCGCCGAAGACAAGCTGCATTTCGACCCGGCAAGCTATCCGGGCAATCAGTATGACATTTCAACTTTCATCGGCAACCCGCAGAAAGGGCCGTATGGCGGCATCACGATGGCCTATGACTTCCGCGACCGTGATCTCAAGGGACTCGCCCGCGATCAGCGACTGATCTATCTGACCACGACCGCCGGCTGGGCCTGGGATTGTTGCAGCTTTCAGGTGCAGAACGTCACGTTCAAGGCCGGCTTGCGCAACGAGAACCGCATCCTGTTCGCCTTCACGCTTAAAGGCATCGGAACTTTCGGGACCGAAAATATCGGGCAGCGGCGGCGGCGATTCGGGTTATAAGCTCCTTCAACTTTCGTCCCACGGGTCGTCTGAACGGCCTGTGCAATCTGGCAAACCGCACTACATTCGGAGGCTTAATATGTCACGCCTGATCAGCCTTGCCCTGCTCGTCGTTTGTGCATTCGCAGCCAGCCTGCTCGCCCACTCACCGCTCTCACACGCAACGAAAACTGAACTCAAAATCGGAGTCGCTACAGTCACACTCACGCCATTCGGCCCGAATCCCGAATGGGACGGCACGATCACTGATTCCGGCGTGTGGGGCGAGAAATTCACCGACACCAACAAGAACGGCCACTGGGACAACGGCGAGCCTTTTGAAGATGACGGAGGCAACACGACGCTCGACCCGACTTCAAAAGGCAAGTACGACGGCATCTACCTCGCGGGCTTTGGCGACCGGAGGCTGGCGACGGGGAAACATGATGATTATTGGGCGCGGACGGTGATACTGGATTATGGTCAGACGCGCGTCGCCATCGTCGCGATTGATTTCATCGGCTATTACTCCGAAGCGTCGTTTTACGGTACGAGCCACATTCAGAAGATGACTGACCCAGCCCTTGGCATTCAGGAAATCCTCGTCGCCAGCACGCACAATCACGAAGGCCCTGACACCATCGGCGCGTGGGGCGACGGCCCGCTGAAGGATGGCAAATATCCGAAGTACCTTCGCTTCGTTGACCGGCAGATTGCAAAGAGCATCACACTCGCGGCAAAGAATCTTCAGCCCGCAAAAGTGAAACTCGGACAAACCGACCCGCAGAAATCTCCGAGCATCGCCGGGATGCAGACCCGAACCGGCGGGCGCCCGCCGAAATTCTTTGATGAAGAATTGCGCGTGATGCAATTTGTCGGCACCTCAGGAAGCAGCAAAAACAGAGTCATCGCCACGCTGGTCAACTGGAACACCCACCCCGAATCAATGGAGAGCAAAAACACGGTGATGACCTCCGACTTCCCCCACGCCGTCCGCGAAACCATCGAGAAGAAATACGGCGGCACGGCGATCTACATCAGCGGAGCAATTGGCGCAGCCGAAATCATCGGCGACACCAACAACAAAAATCACGACCGCATCAGATTCGACGGCAAAGATTACCCGCTCGACGAAAAGAACAACCGCCCGGCCTTCACCTTCGAGCGCACCGAAGCCATCGGCCGCGACGTGGCCAGAGCCGCAATCGAAGCGGTTGAATCTGGTGAATGGAGTAAGACGAATGAACTGGAGGTGAAGAAAGCCGACCTGCACGGGCCAATGGACAATCAGGGTTACCTGATGCTGCTCAAACTCGGCGTGCTTGATACTCAGTTGCTGCCGGAAGACGGATCACCGCCGCAGTTCAAAAGCACCATCTACTCAATCACGCTCGGTGACGCGCAGATCGTCACCACCCCCGGCGAACTGTTCCCTGAAGTCTTCTACGGTGCGGCGAAGTATCGCCGCACCGACTGCCCGCAGGCCGACACGGGCGCGCCGTCTGAACCTGCCATCCGCGACGCGATGACGAAGAAGTATCGTTTCATGTTCGGCCTGTGCCCTGATGAATTGGGCTACATCGTGCCGCGCTACGACTGGCGGCGTGAGCCGGTTGACCCGCAGAAGCCGCAGATTCGCCAGTCCGTTGATCCTTGCAAAGACAAGGGCGTGCCGAATCATTATCACGAAACGAACTCCGCCAGTTCCCAGCTCGCCCCGGCTTCGGCCTGCGTGTCGGTTGCGCTGCTGACCGGCAAGGTGCCGACCGATGCGGCCTGCAAGGATGTCAGGCAGCATTCAGATTACGTGCGCGAACTGGCGAAGAAGGCGAAAGCTCAATGAGGTGGCGGACTAGCTTATTTTTCCGGCCTCAACACTCCCAGCCCGATCAGTTCTTTCCGCAGCTGCTCTGCCGATGTGAAGTGGATCGCCTGAAACCCGAGTTCGCGGGCAGCTGAAGCGTTCGCCGCCGAATCATCAATATAGACGCACTTGCGCGCGGGCCTGCCAATTTTGCCGAGCAGCAATTCAAAGATGCGCGGATCAGGCTTGATCAGTTTCACTTCGCCCGAAATCACCAGATCCTCAAACCAGTCGAAGAACTCAAACATCGGGCGCGCCCGCGCAAAAGTTTCCGCCGACCAGTTGCTGAGCGCGTACAACGGAAAACCTGCTTCCTTCAACTCGGCCAGCACCGCGACTGTCGGCTCAATCGCACCGGCCACCATCTCGTGCCAGCGATCCCAGAAGACCCTGATCAGGTCTTCGTGTTGCGGATGCTCTGCGACCAACAGACTGACCGCTTCGGCAAAGGGCCGCCCCGCATCCTGCTGCTCGTTCCAGTGCGGCGTGCAGACTTCTGACAGAAACTTTTCCATCGCCGCCTCGTCATCGAAAAGCCTGCGGTACAGGTGGCGCGGGTTCCAGTCAATCAGCACTCCGCCCAGGTCGAAAACAATTGCCACGTCAGAATTCCCCATCAGTCCTATGCCCTCACAACGGTGATCCCCAGTTTTTCATACTGCTTCAGCACACGATTGTTTGCGGTGTGTTCAGTCACCAGGTAAGTCAGTTCCTTCAACGGCGCAACGACGAACGGCGACGCGGTCTCCAGTTTCTCGGCGGCGGCCAGCGCGACGACCTCAGCCGCGCCGCTGATCATGGCGCGTTTACGGTGCGCCTCTTCCATATCCGGGACGGTAATGCCGATTTCACGGTGCAGGCTGCACACGCCCAGGAAACACAGGTCGGCGTTGATGTGGCTGAACGATTCGAACATTTCCATCCCGACGGTGATCAACCCTTCCTTCAGAAATTTCCCGCCGATCAGAATGATGTCAACCGAAGGATGTTCAGCCAGCGCAATCGCGTGCGGCGCGCTGTTGGTCACAATCGTCGCGTGCAGGTTCTGGGGCAGGTGATGCACGACCTGCAACGTCGTCGTCCCGCCGTCCAGAAAGATCACCTGACCGTTGCGCGCGAGTTTCGCCGCAGCCTTCGCAATCGCGATCTTCGCGCCCGGCGATTGTCGCTGCCGCGCCGCGTAATTTGTCGCCACCGGGGATTTCGGCAAAGCCCCGCCGTGAACGCGCTGCAGCATGCCCGCCGCCGCCAGGTTACGCAGGTCGCGCCTGATAGTGTCTTCCGAAGTCCTGAACTCCCTGCTCAACTCCGACGCCAGCACCTTGCCGTCGCGCCGCAGTATTTCAAGGATGCGTTGTTTCCTTTCAGCAGTCAGCATGATCAGTGGCCGGCCCGGATACCATTGATGCGCTCTTTGACTGATGCACAGGCCCGGCAATTCCCTCCCTCATCTCAACGCGGCTGGTCTTTCCAACCGCCCGCGCGAGCAACATAACCATCACGCTCACGACGACCACAAGCCCCAGCGCGAATCGCAACGAAGTCACTTCCGCCACCAGCCCAATCAGCGGAGGCCCGCTGAGAAACCCAAGGTAGCCCATCGTGTTTACCGAAGCGAGGCCGACGCCGGGCGCCAGCCCCTTGCGCTCCGAAGCGCTGTAAACTATTGGCACGAGCGCCGCCAAACCTGCTCCCACACAACCAAAACCGATGAGGGCAATCATCGGATCGGCCAGCAGCAGGGCTGCCCCCAGCCCGGCGGCAGCAACCGCCCCGCCGCATCGGGTCATCATCACTGCACCGAACCTTTGATTCAGCCTGTCACCCGCCAGCCTGCCGGCAGTCATCATCAGCGAAAAAGCCGCATAGCCGTTGGCCGCCATCGCCTCGCTGGTGCCCAGCACGCGCCGCAGGTACACCGCGCTCCAGTCCGCCATCGCACCTTCGCCCAGCAGGACACAGGTTGCCAGCACCCCCAGACCAAACACCGCCTGCGTCGGCAGCGCAAATTTTGGTGCCTTCAACAGGTTGTTATCCTCTTTGCCAAAGCGGTCAATTGACGACGGCAACAGCCACTGCGTCGCACTCGCCCCGATGATTCCAAGAATAATCGCCGCGCCGGTCAGGTGTTTCTGCGGGCTGACACCCAGCGCCGCAACCCCGCCGCCGAGATAAGCGCCGGCCATTCCTCCCAGACTGTAGCTGGCGTGAAACGATGACATGATTGGGCGACCATAACGCCGCTCAACGGCAACGGCCTGTGTGTTCATCGCAATATTCATGACCCCGCCGCTCGCCCCGAACAGGATCAGCACCAGCATCAGCAACACCGGATTGGGCATCAGCGCAGGCGCGAGCAGCGCGGCACAGTAAGCCAGCGCCGCCCCTCTCGTCACATTGCGGCTGCCAAAGCGCGCCACCAGTCCACCGGTCAGAGGCATTCCCAGCAAAGCCCCCAGCGCTATTCCCAGCAGCACAACGCCCAGCTTGGCTTCATTCATCGCCAGCCCCTGCTGGATCGCGGGGATGCGCGCCACCCAGTTGGCGAACGCCGCGCCCATGACGAAAAATGTCGTCAGAACCGCGAGCCGGCTGGCCCTCGGACTTTCCACATTCACTGACCTGCTCAGTTTTGAATCTGCACGTGCCTGCACGATCGTGCATACTACTGCACGAAGCAGCCAGTTTCAAGCTGATTGTGGATCAAGGCATCAGGCATATTCTTCAGTGAACCTGTGATGATTGACCCTTTTCTGCTGATTGAATTATCCTCGCTGCCGATTCTGCCCTGAAAATAATTATCGGGCCGGGAGGGTCAAAACGCCGGAAGCCGGACACCGCTCAATTCCCCTGCTGTTATCTCTGTCCCGACTCATCCGACTCTGAACAAGGAGTACAAGGCGTGTGCAGAAAACGAGCGTCTCTGCTTTCTCTGTCTCTGCTGTTGATTCTGCTTACTGCTTCATCCCAGGCTTCCGCCGCCCCGCCCGGGACGGTGACTGACCGGATCATGATTGACCAGTTCGGCTACCTGCCGGGGATGGTCAAGGTCGCAGTGATCTCCGATCCGCAGCAGGGTTTCAATGCCGATGAGTCGTACAGCCCGGGCACAAAGCTTGAGATCAGGAACCGGGACAGTAATCAGATAGTGTTTTCGGGCCCGGTCGTCGCGTGGAAAAGTGGCGTGGTTCACGATCAGTCGGGCGACAAAATCTGGTGGTTCGATTTCTCCGCGCTGACCTGCCCCGGCGCTTACTACGTTTACGACCCGGCCACTGACAGGCGGTCTTTCGCCTTCGAGATTCGCCCGAACGTTTACAGCGAAGTCCTCAGACACGCCGCACGAATGTTCTACTACCAGCGCTGCGGCGTCGCGAAACAGACGCCACTGGCTGATGCCAGATGGGTGGATGTGCCATGCCACCTGCACAGCGCGCAGGACCTGAAGTGCCGTCTCATCTCGGCTCAGAATGACGCCGCGACGGAAAGGGATCTTTCGGGCGGATGGCACGACGCGGGCGATTACAATAAGTACACAAATTTCACCACCGGCACGCTGTCCGACCTGCTCTTCGCTTATCAGTTCAACCCGGCGGTGTGGGGCGACGATTTCGGCATCCCCGAATCGGGCAACGGGATTCCCGACATCCTCGATGAAGTGAAATGGGAGTTGGACTGGCTGCTGAAGATGCAGAACAGTGACGGCTCGGTGCTGAGCAAGGTCTCGGTCACACAGTTTCAGGCGACATCGCCGCCGAGCGCCGACGCCGCGCCACGGTATTACGGCGCAGCCAGCACTTCGTCCACGCTCTCCGCGGCGATGTCATTCGCCCACGCGGCGGCCATTTTCAACTCACATAATCCGGTTTACGCTACGACGCTGCGCAACGCCGCACTGTCCGCCTGGCAATGGTCTGAAGCCAGTCCGAATGTCATCTTCACCAACGCCGGGTTCGCCAGCGCGAATCCTGAAGTGGACGACTACGGACGCAGCATGTACAAGCTCTGCGCGGCTGTTTACCTTTACGCGCTGACCGGAGAAGGCCGCTTCAAAACGTACGTCGAGAGCAACTACACGAGCCTGCACGCGCTGCAATGGACGTACTGGTTTTCGTACGAATCTACGTTTCAGGATGCGGTACTTTATTACACCACTCTGCCCGGAATCAGCAGTTCTGTCGCTGGCGCAATCCGCACGAGCAAGCAGAACGCAGTTGGCGGGAATGAATTTTACGGGGCTTACGCTGGCGCGACTGACGCTTATCGCGCTTATCTGAAGGACGCTGACTACGTCTGGGGCAGCAATCAGGTCAAGTGCCAGGTGGGAATGGTGCTGCTCAGTCAGGCTATTTACGGCCTCGATCCACCGAACGCTGCGAATTACCAGGCCGCAGGCGCGGGCTACCTGCATTACCTCCACGGAGTCAATCCGCTCGGCCTGGTCCACCTGACGCGGATGTACGATTACGGCGGGGACCGCTGCGCGAACGAGATGTATCACTCCTGGTTCGGAGACGGCACTGTTTTTGATAACGCGCTGACTTCGCCCGCCGGCCCGCCGCCCGGGTTCATGATGGGCGGCGCGGACAAATACTTCGCGCCCGACGGGCAATACAAAGGCCCGGTGCTGTCGCCGCCCATGAATCAGCCGGTGCAGAAGGCGTATAAAGACTGGAACACCAGCTGGCCGGAAAACTCGTGGCAGATCACTGAACCCGCGATTTACTATCAGGCGGCTTATCTCAAGCTGCTGGCAACGACCATTGATCAATACAGCAACTCGCGCGGCCGGGGTCTCTGTCTGCCAGTATTGAGCGGGCCACATCGCGGCCTTCCAAGAAGAGTGCAGTAGCGGAATTACCGCAGGGCCAGTTTTTCCGCTCGTGCCTGGAACTTCCAGTCGCGGCTTTCGACAAGCTGACGAATCAACGGAAGGTAGATTGAATTATTGAGATGGTTGTCGTACAAAGATGGGTATTTTCCGCTTTTAATCCATTTCTGAATCTTTCGATTCTCTTCGAGTAACACCCACAGATTATGGGTGGCCCGATTACAAAACCCCCAAATGAGTCCCGCCTTCAATCCATCAAGCCCGTATTTGCGACAGGCCGGACAGCGGCACGATACGAGAATTTCCCATTCCTCTTCGCTCGGCTTCCTGCCGCGCCAGCTTCCCAGATCGGCGACCATTCTGTCGCCACTTCCAGGTAACTGAACCAATCCTCGCGCCGCTCGATTACGCCAGCCGCTGGAATCTACAGAATCCATTTCAAGCAGGGCGGCCAGATGGAGTGTAGATGTCCCGCCGATGCCAAAAACGTGAATCTTCTTATCAGCGAAGACCTGACGAACGTGTCTGAGGTTTTCCAGAATCTGCGCATACGGAATCGCCTTCGAGGAACGCAGCAGATTCGGAACAATCGCCCCAAGGGCAATCGCCGTTTTGCCCGATAACTTTTCGTTATCCTTGATTGCCGCAGTGTACTTTTCCAGAAACGGACTGATGTGAATCACTGGCACGAATCCATCATGCTCATAAGCGCGATTAACCCGCATCGTCCGCGTGAAGCACTGCCTTTGTTGCATCACCGTCATCTTTGGTGTTGGGATGAAGTCTTGCGGAATCGGCCACCAGTCGGGTTTTGCCTTCTCGACAAACTCTTCGTATTCGCGTCTCGGCCTTTCGTCTTCGCGTCCGAGAAAATAGAAGGCGCCATTGTCCAGATAAACCTTCACGCTTTTCGGCATCCCCAGATGTGCATGAAGTCCCTGCTCCATTGCCTTTCGCCGCTGCGCAGGCATTTGATGGAAATCAGCATAAGAGATCATTACAGCCCGCAAGTCACGAAGATAGTATTCGGACTTGCGATCCCAGACGCGAGGATTGAGACTTTTGAGTGTCAGTCCTGCGACTATCTCCAGACTCATCTTTTCCCTGCCTCTTTTCCCAACTCCTTTTGCACTCTGTCCAGTTCTTCAAAAGCATCTTTCTCTTCTCGTTCGCCTTTCGACTCCGGCATTTTGATTCTGACCAGCACAGGAAAGTTGATCAACTGGCCGGAAAGGATTGCCTCGCCAACATCCAGATCAGGCAGCAGGCGTGCATCATCCTCGCCGAGGCTTTCAATGACCTTGCGAACAAAGTTCTGATCTGCCGGATTGACCAGTCGCATAATGATGTAGGAATTGCACTGTGAAAGAGTAGTTTCATCCAGACGTGATGGCCGCTGGCTGATAAGGATCAGGCCGACACCGAATTTTCGGCCCTCCTGTGCGATTTGCTTTGTCGTAGCAATAGATCGTATTTCAGCCGGTGTATTGGCTTTCGCTGGGGCAAAGTTGTGAGCTTCTTCAAGAAGTAGCAACGTCGGCAGTCTGAGGTCATTTGAAATGCGAGCGCTGAAAATATCCTCTGCAATGAGGCTGTAAATTGTCGCCTGAAAGTCGCCCGTATAGCCTGCCAGTGCAACAATACTGATACCACCATACCTGACAAGCTGTGTGCGATCTGTCGGCAGCGGCTCAATAATTTGGTTGGTCTTGCCTTGCGCCACTTTACGGCTGATATTCTCCATTTGCTTGAGCCGTTTTGCCGCCACGCGCAGGTTGTTGGGCAATCCCTCCAGCCAACCAGCGGTTTGCTTCTTGACCTTCAGTTGTTCGCGCCCGCTCCATTCCACAATTACAGCTAAAGCATCGTTATCTTCCGACTTGCCAGCTCTGACGAGTGCTTGCACGAAGTCAGCGAGGAAAAACAAATTAGCCTGCAGTCCATAGTGAGTTATATCAGGATTTCCGAGATAATCACTGAGCCACGTTGTGCGCTGATCCAAGTCACTGCCTTTAACTGAGACAAAGGCCTTCGCCCCCTTGAATAAATCATCAAACAGACTGCGGTGCGTATTGGCAAGATTCCAGCCTAACGACTCAATAACGGCAATCACGGTCTCTGGGTCTTGCTCAAAAATCGGGAACTGCGCGTAATAGCGTTGCACACGATTCTTTAATCCTGACACTTCAGCAAGTCCTGTGTAATCGCCGTGAGGATCAAAAATCACTATCGGATAGTTCTTCTCAGCAAGCTGTTCAATGATGCGTCTTGCGGTCACGCTCTTGCCCGCGCCAGTCATCGCCAGAATTGCCAGATGTCTGGTGACAATCGCGTGACCATCAACCTTTACATCCACTTCAGGGCGGTTAGACAGTCTAGCGATGTCGAGCGCACGGCTCTGCTTCTCCTGCAATTCTCCGACCACCACACGAGCGATGTCTTTCGAATCAGGCCTATATGCTCTCGTCGCCGGTTTTGGCGGATAGCGCAAATGATCCAGCTTGCCACCAGCCCCTCCTTTGAGTGGTTCGGAACCAAGAATCTGACAAACCGCCGAAACCATTTCGCGGCTCAACGACAACACGGTATCAAACGGATCAGTATGATGTACCCCGAATTTCAGACCACGGTTTAAGATGTAAAATCGCTGCTGCCCACCCCGGAGGAACAAATGAAGAAGCAGCGGAAAACCTGGAGCGCTGATCTCAAAGCGAAGATCG
>Ga0070741_10009533_pt1 | contig 18785 bp, 15 predicted proteins | sample Coa_R1_4_FD_66440 | JGI IMG/M metagenome (GOLD analysis project Ga0070741, IMG submission 66440) | Surface soil microbial communities from Centralia Pennsylvania, which are recovering from an underground coalmine fire - Coalmine... | ecosystem: Environmental > Terrestrial > Soil > Unclassified ...
CAAGCCGGGGGGAGGAATCCCTGTGAGCTTTCAGGAATTCAGACATAGCACGATAAGTGCTCGGCATCTGATGGATTCCTTCACTTCGTGTCGGAATGACAAGGAATGGATTTTTTCGCTGCCTGCGAATTGATAACCCATGGAAAATCAGCACATACATCTCATTGGGATTTGTGGCACGGCAATGGCTTCGCTCGCGGGCATGCTGAAACAACGCGGCGTGCAGGTGACGGGCTCAGACGCGGCCGCTTATCCGCCCATGTCCGATTTTCTGGCATCGCTTTCAATTCCTATTGCCCAGCCTTATGCGGAAGCCAACCTGAAGCCGCGTCCTGACCTGGTCGTAGTGGGAAACGCGATCTCACGCGGCAACCCCGAGCTGGAATATGTTCTGGATGAACGCATCCCCATGCGATCGTTGCCCCAGGTGTTGCAGGAATATTTTCTGCGCAGCCGTGAACCTATTGTGGTCGCCGGAACTCACGGCAAAACTACCACGACATCAATGCTGGCGTGGATCTTTCAGTCGGCCGGCCTGATGCCGTCATTTTTGATCGGAGGCATTGCCGAAAATTTCAGCAGCAGTTTTGCGGTGAAGCAGGGAAAGCACTTCATTCTTGAAGGCGACGAGTATGACACTGCCTTCTTCGACAAAGGACCAAAATTCCTGCACTACATGCCGGCAGCGCTGCTGCTGACGCACGTGGAATTCGATCATGCCGACATTTATAAAGACCTGGACGCGGTGAAGACCGCGTTCAAGCGCCTGGTAAACCTGGTGCCCCGCCGTGGACGCATCATTGCTTATGATGGCAGCGACAACTTGAAAGAATGCGTCAGCAAGGCCTTCAGTCCGGTTGAGCTCTATGGCTTTTCTGAGCAGGCATACTGGCGGGTGGTGAATCTGAATCTGGCTTCCGACCAAACTACGTGGTCGGTATTGCGTGAGGGAAGTCCCTGGGCGGAATTCGAGTTCCCCCTGGCGGGCGCATATAACGTCTTGAACGCCACAGGAGCAGCCGCCATTGCGGCCTCCTACGGAGTAGAAGCGCCTGCCATTGCCGAGGCTTTGCGCAGCTTCAAGAGCGTGAAGCGCCGCCTGGAGGTGAAGGCAGAGATCAACGGCATTACAGTCATCGATGATTTTGCCCATCATCCTACGGCGATAGCGGCTACGCTGGAAGCTGTGCGCACGCGCTATAAAGGGCGTAGATTGTGGGCGATCTTCGAGCCCCGGTCCAATACCTTGCGCCGCAAGATCTTTGAAAAAGACCTGGTGCGGAGCCTCTCATTGGCGGATGAGGTTGTGGTGGCCAGCGTTTTTCGTCCGGAAGCTGTGCCCGATGCCGAGCGGCTGGAACCGAAGGCGATCGTGGCCGGACTACGGGCCATGCGTAAAGCGGCGCGCGAGCTGGCCGATGCCGACGCCATCGTTGCCGCGATTGTTCCCGAATTGAAACCGGGAGACGTGGTCGCCATTCTTTCCAACGGTGGCTTTGGCGGTATCTATGAAAAGCTGCCGCAGCAGCTCAAAAAACAAAGCGGAGTGCCTGCCTGATTCCCATCGCCCGAACCTTTCAGCGCTTGCTTTTTTGCGTTCTCATTCTTATTCCGGCAAACGCTCTGGCGGCATCGGTAGCCTACACGGTTGCGCTGGCCAACCCAGACGAGCACCTGTTGCATGTGAGCATTCATGTTCCAGGTACGACGGCCGAGCGCGATATCCAGCTTCCTGCCTGGAATACGTTGTACCAGATACGCGATTTTGCCCAGAACGTGCGCGTCGTGGAGGCTGCGGATTTCCAACATCATCCGCTGCCGGTGAGCAAGATTGATAAGACAACATGGCGCGTCAGCAACGCCCAAGATGGTTTCGATGTGGAATACGATATTTTTGCCAACCAGCCCGGCCCTTACGGCGCGCAGCTTAACAGCGAGCACGCTTTTTTGAATTTGGCCGAGGTGCTGGCCTATCCCACAGATGCTCGCCAGTGGCAGGCGACAGTGACTTTTACCCAGGTCCCCTCGCATTGGCAGATAGCAACCGCCCTGCACGGTCAGCAACCCGAGGCACGCACGGATTATGAATTTGCCGCCGAGAACTATGACCAGCTCGTGGATTCGCCGGTTGAAGCAGGCAATTTTCGTGAAGCGGCATTCCAACTCGGTGGGGCGACATATCGCATTGTCGTCGATGCGGATACCGCCGACTATGACATGAAAGCGCTGCAAGATGCGATCAGGAAAATTGTGGCCGCTGAAGTGGACTGGATGAAAGACCGGCCATTCAACCAGTATCTTTTCATCTATCATTTTCCGCGCAGCAATAACGGCGGTGGCGGCATGGAACACTCTTATTGCACGGCCATCGATCTTGCCGCAGACACTTTGAAAGAGGACGCGCTCTCGATGCCGCGCGTGACCGCGCATGAGTTTTTTCATCTATGGAACGTGAAGCGGATACGTCCGGCCTCGCTTGAGCCGGTTGACTATGTGCACGAAAATTACACCCGGGCGTTATGGTTCAGCGAAGGGGTGACGAACACCGTGCAGGAAATTGTGCTGCTGCGCGCGGGCATCCTCGATCAAAAAGAGTATCTGGCCGAGGTGGCGCGCGAGATTCATACTTTGCAGCTTCGGCCGGCGCACCGCACTCAGTCTGCAGAAGAATCCAGCCTGGATGCCTGGCTGGAGAAATACGCGCCGTACCGTTCTCCGGAGCGCAGCATTTCGTACTACAACAAGGGACAGGTTCTGGGCGTGCTTCTTGACCTGGCCATTCGCAGGGAGAGCAATGGACAAAAATCGTTGCGCGAAGTTTTCCAGTGGATGAACCAGCACTATGCCAAGCAGGGCCGTTTCTTCAACGATTCCGACGGCGTACGGGCGGCGGCTGAAGAGGTGACAGGGAGGGATTTCGGATGGTTTTTTCGCGCCTACGTCTCCGGCCTGGAAGAGCTGCCATATGACGATCTGCTGGCCACGGTTGGGTACAAGCTGGTGCAGGTGAAGACGCTGGCGCCCACAGCCGGTATTGATTCGCTGCGGAACTCGAAGCGGCAGGTTCTAGTCGTGGGGGTCGAGCCGGGCGGCCAGGCGCAAAAGGCAGGCGTGGCTCCGGGAGATGTGATCTTACAACTCAACGGAAAAGACGTGACTTCTGATCTGGAAATCCTGATTGCCACCCTGCATGCAGGGGACCCAATAAAACTCAAGATTGCCGGAAGCAAAGGCACGCGCGAGATCAAGATCAAGCTGGCAGGCAGGGAAGAAGATGAGGTTTCGATTCTAGAGAGCGCTACGGTCACGCCGCAGCAGCGCGCGCGCCGTGCCGCCTGGTTTGCGGGAGAAGCGGAGCGGCCGCATCCGTGATTCGAACATCGCTGGCACTCGCATTTGTCATATTCTTTATCCCCACCGCTGCGCTGATTACCTTTCCCTGGACGTTGATCACCGGTAAGGCCAATTTTCTTTACCGCGTTGCCATGATCGGAGTTCGCAGCGCATTGTGCATTGCGGGCGTGAAGGTCGAGACCGAAGGGCGTGAAAAGCTGGACCGCGCGCGCAGCTACATCTTCATGAGCAACCACGTTTCCAATCTGGATCCGCCGATTGTGATACCGGTGCTGCCGGGACGGACGTCGGTCCTGGTTAAAAAAGAGCTGTTCCGCATTCCCATTCTGGGATGGGCCATGCGCATGGCTTCGCTCGTTCCCGTAGACCGCGATAATCGTGATGCTGCCATTGCCAGCATCGGGAAGGCCGCCGACGTGATGAAATCGGGATTGCACATGACCATCTTCCCCGAAGGTACGCGTTCGCTCGATGGGGATTTGCTGCCCTTCAAAAAGGGGCCTTTTCATCTGGCGTTGGATACCGGCATGCCCATTGTGCCGGTGACTGTGCTCGACACGCTGAAGATGATGCCGAAGGAAAATATACGCATTCGTCCGGGCACAGCGCGCGTGATCTTCCACGATCCTATTGAAACCACCCAGGTCAAAGACCGCGATCAGCTAATGGAGGCAGTACGGGCAAGCATCGTGTCTTCGTTAAGTAAAAAATAAAACGCCGGTGATAAGGCAAATTTCAAAGACTCTGACCCTATTTATGTCCTACTTAGATACGATGATTTTTATTCTGTGATCAGATCAGACACTTAGGGACGGTATCAGATAGCCAGCGCCGCCCATATCATAGAGCCGTTTCTACTTTTTACGAATATCGTCGACAGAAACCTTGCCTCCATCCAGAATGTGCAGCACGACGGCGCCCGAGTCTTCCGATTGCAGAGTCAATGGCTTTGCCTGATGCTCGCCGTTGCCATCGTTGAAATCAATGCGCAGGAGAGCGCTGCCGTTAGGCTTGATCCAGCGAACGCGAGACGCGCCAGGAGCGAGAGAGCCAATGCCGTAAGAGCCGCCGGGATAGTCAATTTCAATGGTGTCCACGCGCTGTTGGCTGTCGTTGACGGTTGTAATCGTAACTCCGTTGGAGTGCAGTTTGTACGTGTGGCAGCCGGCAAGGCAGGCACAGAATAGCAGCACAGGAATGAACCGGAATGTTAATTGTTTCTCGACGGATAACAAAGGCAAAGGGCGACCGCCTGACTTGAAACATGAGAGATCACATTAATAGTTTAGAACAATTCAGCAGGCAAAGGCCGCCACCGCGCCCAGCGTTGTGGTAATCTCATGCGCACGCAATTCTTGGAGATAAATCATGCGCAAAAGCCTGACCCAAATCGCTGTAGCCGCTGTCGTGTTTGCCGCGACGCTGGCGCTTGCCCAGGAAAAACCTGCTGCCCCGGAAAAATCAGCGGGTAAAGAAAATGTGACAAAGCCGGCAACAGAAAGTGCCGCCAGGGAAGAAAAGCCGGAGCCCATTGCCAACCCCGTCACCAGTACGGTGCGCCAGCTTGTAGAGCGGCAAAGCAAGAATATTGTTGCCGCTGCGGAAGAGATGCCGGCTGAAAAATATGATTTTCATCCTACCGAAGCCCAGATGACATTTGCCCATCTGATCGCTCATATTATCGATTCCAATAATTTTTTGTGCTCCAGGATCTCTGACCAGAGCGAGACCAGGGCCGAGGTGAAAGATACCGACACCAAGGCCAAACTGGTGCAGGCCTTGAAGGCGTCATTCGACTACTGCTCTGCGGCCCTCGACAAGACCGACGATTCCAAACTGGGCGACACCGTCACTCTCTTCAGGGGCCGCAAGGGTCCGCGCGCGGCAGCCTTGATCGGCCTGACCAATGATTTTGCCGACCACTACGGGACTGCCGCCATGTATTTACGGTTGAACGGCATGCTGCCGCCCACAGCGCAGAAATAAGAAATAAATGATAAATTTGCGCTCAGGATGCATGCGCGCAGAAGTCCGTCCGTCCCAATTTCAGGAATAGGGAAAGCCTGCCATTTGCAGGCGATTCTCTTGCTTGCCATGGCCTTGTGTGCGTGCTCTGCGAGGCAGCAAGGCTGGCAGAAAAGTATCCAGCCAGATGCTCGAGAAATTGCCCCGGCGAAAGCGATCTCTGGCGATCTCCTCGGCGACGCCCTGCGCCTCTATCGCAGCGCTAAATTCGAGGATGCCGCCGAGAAGTATGCCGAGGCGCTGAAACAAAATCCAAATTCCGCCGACGCCTATGCCGGAATGATCCGCTGTTCTCTTAAAGAAGGAGAAGTGCAGCATGCCTACCAGAGCATTCAGAAGGCAATAGCGGCAGCTCCTGATTCGGAAAAGTTGCATGTTGTTCTGGGCGAGGTTTATTTCCGTCAGGGGAAAATGCACGAGGCCGAACAGGAGTTCGTGAATGCCGCCAACATGCAGTCGCCAGATGCGCGGGCATACCTGGGCCTGGCGCGTGTTTCCGCGGCGGTTTCAATGCGTGGGCGCGCCAGGCAGATGCTGGCCAGGGCGCACGAGCTTGATCCGGACGATCCGGAAATCCAGTGGCTCTGGCTGAACACGCTGCCACGTGCAGTCCGCATAAAAGCTTTGGAGGCCTATGTTGCCAGCGCAGCGAGCGACGATTCCGGCCTGCTCGAAGACTATAAGAATTACCTGGAATCCCTGAAACAGGAAGAAAAGCAGCCGCCGCAGGAGTGCGAACTGGTGAGCAGTTCCGCGACGGCGAAGATTTATCTTTGGCCCATGTTCGTAGGCCCACCCTACATTAACGGATACGGGCTCGACTTCAAGATCAACGGGCGGCCGTCTCGGCTGCTTCTCGATACGGGTGTGAGCGGCATCCTCTTGACGCCTGCAGAGGCCGAGCGCGCAGGCATACTGCCTGCAGCGCAGTCGAAGATCACGGGAATTGGCGACAAAGGAGAGACGGATTTATATATCGGCTACGCCAACTCTATCAAGGTCGGCGCGCTGGAGTTTAGAAATTGTCCCGTTGAGGTGTCGGCAAAAAAAGCCACCGATCACGATGGCCTTGTGGGCGCCGACCTGTTTGCGCACTATCTGGTGACCATTGATTTCCCCGGCCATGAGCTGAGATTAAGCGAGCTGCCTAAGCCGCCTGAAGATCCTCCGCGTGCTGCATCCTCGTCGGCAGAGGCGAATAGCGGGCAGATTTCTGCGGCAGTCGATTCCGCAAACGATAACCCCGATTTTGAAGATCGCTATATCGCCCCCGAGAGGGGGGAATATACACGCGTGTTCCGCCTCGGTCACATGCTGCTGGTTCCAACAGTGTTGAACGATGCCAAATTCTCAAAATTGTTTTTGCTCGATACCGGCTCAAATCATAATTACATTTCTCCCGAGACAGCGCGCGAGGTAACCGGCGTACACGATGATCGCCACACAGTAGTGCACGGCTTGGGCGGCAAGGTGAAAAAAGTGCTTCGCGCCGATAAAGTAACCATCAGCTTCGGACCCTACAGGCAGGAGAACCAGGACCTGGTGTCTTTCGATCTCTCCAGGGTCAGCCAGAGTGCGGGCACCGAAGTCTCGGGCACGCTGGGCTTTGCGCTTCTCCGAATGCTGAAGATCACTATTGATTATCGCGATGGCTTGGTGGACTTCTCGTACGATTCCAGCCGGGTGCATTGAGAGCAGTACTCAGCTGGCGGCGCCCGGTACTCAGAAGCTATTTACTCAAAGTGCGATCCTGAGCCGCAGGCGAAAGGAATCCCGCCAAAGTTCACTTGCAATTGCTCGCGATAAAGCTGCGAAAATCAAAATCTTCCGGCGAATTCTGGTGATAGGTGCCCACGATCATACTGCTGCTGTTAATGCCTTTGAGAAAGGTGCCATGATCTTGCCCGAAAATCACTGATTTGAATGCACCATTTTTATCGATGAAGCCGCGAGGAAGATGTGGAAGTATCGCTTGCTCCATGTACCTGCCGGCAATTGTTCCAATGGCATTGATTCCTGCAGGACTGGTTGATGAGCCCTCCCCCGGTACGTTGACTGCCATGAATCGTCCGTTTTGATAGAGGAAGCCCCCGCCACCGGTCGAATTGGTAAAGCTGCCGACAATGGATCCATGATTATTAATGTCTAATGCGACGGTGCTGGTAGAACCTGGATAATTCAGGGTAATGAACGCGCTGCCAATTTTGACAAAGCCATGATTTCTGGCGCCGTCGAAAAACGATCCTACAATGACGCCGAAGTCATTAATGCCAGTGGCTATCGTCTCTTGCGCGTGAGGAACATCGAACTTGATCAACTGCTGGTTGCGCAGCAGAAATCCATGAGAGTGAAAGTTCTGGTCGCGATAGCTGCCCACCATCCATCCCAAATTATTAATCGCAAACAGGGAGGTGGAACTGCTTCCGGGAACTGTATAGGTTACGAACTGCCCCTGATGAAACACAAATCCTAACCGTGCAGGAGCGCGCACCAGGTAAGAACCGACTACGATGCCGGCATTATTGATGCCCGAGGCTTCGGTTGATTGAGCGCCGGGAAAATCGAGTAATTGAAACTGGCAGCTTGCCGGTTGTATTTGTGCCATCGCTGCAACAACAAGCAAGAGAGGGAGAACTGCAATTGCCGCACAGGTACGGATGTTCATAGCGACTCCGGGCGTCAGCTTCTCTGAGCGCCGATTTTTAGATTTTGTCTGACCACGAGAGAGGAACCACGTTGGTCTTGTGATTGATGTGGCGATGAGCAGGTTGCCCAAGTTGCTGGTGTTAAGGTAAAAACGCATTGATATTTCTGAGCGCGAAGCCGGCAAAGTAAAAAAATAAAATGCCAGGGCTGGTTTTTACGCAAAGGTTTGTGTCAGGAATGGTTTTGATGATATTTAGCTGGTCATCGTGATATTTTTGAGAACATGCTCTAATGACAAAGACCGAGTTCGTTATGGCCCTGTAGCTCAGATGGATAGAGCAGCGGTTTCCTAAACCGTTGGTCGGCAGTTCGACTCTGCCCAGGGCCTCCATCTTTTACAGCTGCTTCACGGAATGAAATGAGTTAGATTACAATTTCTTCCTCGTTGTAGAATGGCCTACAGACTGAAAGTGTTTTAGCTCGCCAAAGCCTTTATGCAGGTGCCTCGCAAACCTGTGCTCTTGGCGGTCATCCTATTGGGTGCGCACGCGGGCGTGATCGCCTTTCTCAAAGGCCGTTTTCCCGGCCCCATACTCTCTGACCTTATCCAGCTTGCTCTCGGAATTCTCGCGCTGGTAACCGCCTTACAGGCAGCGGCGCGCTCCCACACATTTGCGCGCATGTTCTGGCGTCTGGCGGCGGCGGGGTTCGCGATCTGGTGCATCGGCCAGGCGCTTGGTTGTTATTACAGTAGCATCCTGCATCTTCCTACTCTCAGCTTGTGGGGCATTGACGTGTTCTTTACCACCTGGATTGCTCCGCTTGTGATGTGCCTGTTCCTGGACCCGGAGTCGGAGCCTGGAGGACTCGATTGGGCGCGAATCCTCGATTTTGCCCAGGTGGCCATCGTGGTGGTGCTGATTTACGTCTACTTTTCGAACCTGGTGCACGGCGGCGCGCTGGGCTCATGGCGGCTGTCTTTGACCATCGATGGATTGACTACGGTGGGCTTTTTTGTTCGCGCATGGTTTTCGCGTTCCGATCCTGCAAGCACTCTCTTCCGGAGGTTCGGATACTTCCGGCTGTTGGCTTTTCTTACCGATCTCTATCTTGCCTCGGGCCTGATGCTGCCGCCCACCAGCGGCGCATGGTTCGACCTGGTGTGGAGCGTACCCTGGTTGATACCGATCATCGCCGCCGCTTCCTGGAAAGATAGCGAGCGCCCAGTGCCGGCTCGCCGAGTGTCCTCTCCATTGCCGCGGCTGCTGGTCATGCAGGTGCTCCCCCTCATCTTTCCCTCCCTGGTCCTGCTGATGGCGGCCGAGATTGCCAGAGTGCAGCTCGAGGTAGCTGCAGGCGCGGTCCTGTTCTCGCTGGGTATTTCATACGCCCGCCTGCTGCTCGCGCAACGCGAGCAGCAACGCAGCGCTGAAGCGCTTCGCCATAACCATAATCTCTTGCAGGCAATCATCGAAGGCACCAGCGAAGCCATCTTCGTAAAAGATCTGCAGGGGCGCTACATCATGATCAACACCGCCGGCGCCGCCTTGATCGGCAAATCAGTAGAAGAGGTGATCGGCAAGCGCGATCACGATTTTTTTACGGCTGAGAGCGCGCAACAAATGATGCAGGAAGACCGGCGGGTGATCGAGTCAGGCGAGACCCGCACCTACGAAAACGCTGGTACGGCGGCATGGGTTACGCGCACCTATCTTTCTACCAAGAGCCCCTACCGCGATTTTCAAGGCAATGTGATTGGGTTGATCGGCATTTCTCTCGATATCACCGAGCGCAAGCAGGCGGAGCAGGCGGTACGGGAAAGCGAAAAACGTTTTCGCGCCCTCTTTCAGGGCTCCCCGATCGGCATCGCTCTCATTGATATGCAGGGCAAGGCGGTTGATACCAATCCAGCCTATCGTAAGATGCTTGCTCTCTCTCCCGACGAGCCGGTCAGCATTGCGCTGTTCAACGAGCTCACCTATCCCGCCAACCGCCAGGCAGATGCCGCCCGCTACGAAGACCTGGTCAGCGGGAAACGCGAGCACGATCGGCGGGAAAAGCGTTATATCCTGCGCGATGGCCGCACCGTCTGGGCAGACTTGAATCTCTCGGTGCTGAAAGATGTTCAGGGCAACCCGCAGTATGTGATGGGCCTGGCTATTGATATCAGCCAGCGCAAGCGCCTGGAAGAACAACTTCGCCTGTCTCAAAGAATGGAGGCCATCGGCACTCTCTCCGGCGGGATTGCTCACGATTTTAATAACATACTGACCGTGGTGAAAGGCTACACCGACCTGGTTTTAAGCCACAGACAACTTGACCAGGAACTTCGCGGCCAGGTTGAACAAATTCATGGAGCGGCAGAACAGGCGGCATCGCTGACCCGGCAGCTGCTGGCATTCAGCCGGCGGCAGATGTTGCAGCCCAAGGTGTTCGATCTGAACACGCTGGTCATCAACATGGAAAAAATGTTGCGCCGCCTGATCGGCGAACATATTGAAATGCTGACCATCACGGCGTCAGATCTGGGACTGGTGAAAGCCGATCCCAGCCAGATTGAACAGGTGATCATGAATCTGGTTCTGAATTCTCGCGACGTCATGCCCAATGGCGGCCGGCTAACGCTCGAAACCGCCAACCGCGACCTGGATGACTCTTATGCTCGCGAGCACATGAGCGCCATCCCCGGACACTATGTCATGCTGGCCGTCAGCGATACCGGTATCGGCATGGAGCCCGAGGTCCAGGCGCACATCTTTGAGCCGTTCTTCACGACCAAGGAACAAGGCAAGGGCACTGGTCTTGGGCTTTCCATGGTCTACGGCATCGTGAAGCAAAGTGGCGGCTACATTTGGGTGTACAGCGAGCCGGGGCGGGGAACCGCTTTCAAGATTTATCTGCCGCGGGTGGATGAACCCATTGATCTTATGCAATCCAGCCGCGTGCCCGCGGAAGCGGTGAAGGGCCATGAGACTATTCTTCTGGTCGAAGATGATCGGGGAGTGCGAGAGTTGACGCGCGCAGTTCTGGCCGCCTCCGGATACTCTGTCCTGATCGGGGATGATGCCTCGAGTGTGGCGTCCTTGTGCGAGCACTACGCCGGCCCCATTCACCTGCTTTTGACGGATATGATTATGCCCGGCTTGAGCGGCCCGGAGCTGGCGACCCAGGTAGTGGCGCGAAGACCGCAAATCAAGGTCCTATATATGTCGGGATACACCAGCAGCACGATCTTTCAAAGGGGAATGCTCGATTCAGAAGCTTTCTTTTTGCAAAAACCCTTTACCCCCGCATCACTTACCGGCAAAGTGCGCGAAGTATTGGATGGACGCGTAAGAGTGAGCTAGCTTTGTATCAGGCATGACTTTAAGCCCCTGCTTATGACAAGATCTGCCCGAAATGTCGCTAGGCGGGCCTCACTCCAGCTTGCTGTTCATACAGCCGGCGCTTGCGCACTCGCGGTAGCGATCTTCGAGAAACTTGGCGCGGTCAATGGTGGTCTTGCTGGCGCAGTCCAGATCCACGAAAAAGCGCTCGTCCTTGGTTTCTGAACATGACGAATTGCGTGACTTGATCCAGGCGAGCTGGCCTCTTTTCAATGCAGCCTTCCCGGGGCCGTCGAGCTTGGCGCTCAGCTTCTGGTAAGCCTCGTTAAGGTTCTTATCCGCCTCGATCCAGATCTTGTTCAGACAATACAGGCCGTCAAAGTCGTTCTTAGGATGGTCGCAGGCCGAATCGGCGAAAACAGGCACAGAAAAGCTCATGAGAAGCAGCAGGATAAGTTTTTGCATGGGCGGTATATTAACATGGGTTAGTTCAACGGCTACAAGGTTTGTACAGCTCGAAGAAACTACATCTATCCACCCGGAGAAACAATTGATGCGCGGTTTGCTGGCCTTTCTTTGCTTCACGCTCATGCCTTTATTTTCTGCAGCGCAATCCCAATCCCAGTTGAACATCATGCCCATGCCCGCGTCTTTTCAACTTGGCAGCGGCAAGCTAGTCATCGGCCAGTCATTCTCGGTTGCGTTAACCGGATACAAAGAAGAGCGGCTCGATCACGCGGTCAATAATTTTGTGCGCGACCTTTCACGGCAAACCGGAATGCCGTTGAATGCAAAATCGGGGGATGCCCCCAGCGCCACCCTGGTCATCCATACCGATCATGCCAGCAACCCAGTGCAGGAGCTGGGTGAAGACGAATCCTACATTCTCAACGTTACCGCCGCGAATGCGCAGCTTACGGCGCCGACTCCTCTCGGCATCCTGCATGGGCTGCAAACGTTTCTGCAACTGGTGGATCTGACTCCCGACGGCTTCGCCGTGCCCGCGGTCAACATTCAAGATAAGCCCCGCTTCCCCTGGCGTGGATTGATGATTGACGTCAGCCGCCACTTCATCCCGCTCGATGTGATCAAGCGTAACCTCGACGGCATGGCGGCGGCAAAATTGAATGTCCTGCACTGGCACCTTTCAGATAACCAGGGCTTTCGCGTGGAAAGCAGGAAGTTCCCCAAGCTGCAGGAGATGGGCTCAGACGGTTTTTATTACACCCAGGATGAAGTCCGCGACCTGATTGCATACGCGCACGAACGCGGCATCCGCGTCGTTCCCGAGTTCGACATACCAGGACACAGCACGGCGTGGCTGGTGGGTTATCCCGAATTGGCAAGCGCTCCCGGCCCTTATGAGATCGAGCGCAAGTGGGGCGTCTTCAATCCGGCCATGGACCCCACCCAGGAAAAAACCTATAAGTTCCTCGATGAGTTCATCGCCGAGATGGCCAGACTTTTTCCCGATCGCTATTTTCATATCGGCGGCGATGAGGTCAATGGAAAGCAGTGGAATGCCAATCCTCAAATTCAGCAGTTCATGAGCCAGCATGGACTGAAAAATAATCAGGAGTTACAAGCCTACTTCAACCGTCGCGTGCAACAGCTCGTGAGCAAGCATGGCAAGGTGATGATGGGTTGGGATGAAATCCTGGACCCCAACCTGCCCAAGAATATCGTGATCCAATCGTGGCGCGGGCAGAAGTCGCTGGCCGAAGCCGCACGGCAGGGTTACAGTGGCCTGCTCTCTCATGGCTATTACATTGATCTGAACTGGCCGGCGTCGCGGCACTACGCAGTGGATCCGATGGCGGATGCGGCGGCGGCGCTGGGTCCTGAAGAGAAACAACGCATCCTGGGCGGCGAAGCATGCATGTGGGCGGAGTACGTTTCACCTGAGAATATCGATTCCCGAATCTGGCCGCGCACCGGTGCGATCGCCGAGCGCCTGTGGTCCCCGCCCGAAGTTACAGATGTGAATTCGATGTACCTTCGCCTGGAGCGGTTCAGCCGGAAATTAGATTGGCTGGGCCTGACCCACAATTCCAGTTACAGCGCGATGCTGCGACGCCTCGCCGGGCAGGATGACATCGCAGCGCTGCGCGTGCTCGCCGATGTGGTGGAACCGGTAAAGAACTACAGCCGCGAGAAAACCGCGGTGGTCGAACCCACCAGCGCAACTCCTCTGAATCGGCTGATTGATGCTGCGCGTCCTGAGAGCGACACCGCGCGACAGTTTGCAAATCTTGTGGATGCGCTGCTTTCAGGCCAATCCAACAGCGCCGAAAGCAAAGCTCAAATTCGCACGCTGCTCACCCGCTGGCGCGATAACCAGGCAAACCTTGAGCCCTTGCTGGAAAAATCTTTCTTGCTGAAAGAAGTCGAACCCGTTTCGCAGAATCTCTCCGCGCTGAGCGCGGCAGGGTTGCGCGCTCTCGATTACCTCGATAGCGGCCAACTGGCGCCGCAAGCGTGGAAGACAGAACAATTGGCGCTGATCGAACAGGCAAAGAAACCGAGTGCTCAATTGCTGCTCATGATAGCGCCTTCGGTGCAAAAACTGATCGAGGCAAGCTCTGGACAACCTGTCTCTGCCACAGCCCTTGAGCCCGATGATTCCGATTAAACGACCACGATTGCAAGGATGACAGGGGGCCTGTAGCGGAAAAACCCGTGAGCGGGAAGCCAAGTGTGGCCAAGCCGCTCACGGTAATGGAGGGGGTACCCCGATGTTGTTGTCGCGCGGTCAGCTACTCCTTGCCGCGCCGCGGTTCCGCCTATCGCGTCCAGAACTTGAAATTCTTGAAATGCGTCTCCGATTTGCTGCCGGTGATGCCGTACACGCCATTCTTGAAATACCAGACCGTCGTAATTGGATGAGGATCATTGCGGGTGATCATCAAAGAACCATTGATCCAGACACGGCCGTTGCCGCTGACCGGGTCATAGGCGCATACCATGTGGAACCATTTGCCGTACATACCGCTGGCCAGGACCGTGGAACCATTGTCGTTGTAAAGGTTGCCGCCAGCCCGCACTTGAACGTAGACGGGTTCGAATCCGTCGTTGCTCTTGACCTGCATGATGGCGCTGCCTTCCGAACCGGAGTCGATCATCACGTCGGCTTCCCACATATGTTCCTTTCCGCTCCAGTTCGTTCCCCAGCGCATTTCTGTTCGGGGGCCGGTGCCGGTTGTGGGTGTGAAGCCTTTGTCACCCTTCAAAATCCAGGCGTTGTAGGTCGGACCGGAAGTAACCGAAAATCTGGCCGACTCGGGCAGATCGTAAGGATGCTGGACCGTGTAGGTATCGGAATATTGGTGAAGACCTGCCGTCGGGGATGTGGTTGCCGCCTGCAGCAGGTTGCGCCTTGCAAAAAACGCGCAAACGCACAGAACGGTTCCAATGCTGACAACTATCGCTTTTTTCATGAGTCTTTCCTCCGTTTTGGGAATGGTTTTCAGGTAATTCGCAGCTTAACCATCTCTCTGAGAAAGAGACTTACGGGGGGTAAGAAATGGATCAGTTACTTTGGGGAGTGAGCTGAAACATATAACAACTCATGAAAAATTCAAATGACAAAGATTGGCATTTCAATTAGTAAAATATTCTTCTCACTGGATTTGAAATTTACTGCGGATTGCGCTGGCGTTCTTGCGCGCCAACTCCTGAAAGTGGCTGGGGATATCGGCCGCCTGGGTGCTGAAGAGCAGGGCATCGGGGGCGCGCTGTGCCTGGCCTTTTTCGGCCAGCCGATAGTTGGCTAAACCCAGATAGTACAGAACCTCGGCTTTGCTTTCGGGAGCGGCGATTCCAGGAAGGCACGCCCGTAGCTGCACGTCAGCGTCGGTCCATTTTCCCATGGTTGCGTAAATGACGCCTTCTGTATATTCCCCGAACGAGCGCAGCTCCTCCCGGCGAGGCTCCCATGAGGCATCGGTCATTCCCTCCGGCGTCTCCTGCACATCTGCCAACTGGATGGCTTGCTTGGCTAAGGCCAATGCTTTCTCCGGCTGTTGCTTGCTCCGGTAGAGGCTGGCCAGATTCAACAGCATTTCGACATCTATAGGAGATTGCGCCAGCGTTTCTTTGCCCACCGCCAAAGCTTTCTCTGTATCGCCGGTCTTGAGGTATGCCTTGAATAAGAGTTCGGCCATGGGTAGTTTGTATTCACTCTCAGGATTGTGTAAGGCCAAAGCCTCGCCCAGCTCAATCTTCTTATATGGGTCGTCTGTCTGCTGCGCAGCTTCAAACAACATTGATTCTGAATAGCTCTCCGCCTGCCTGGCATTATTGACGCGGGTCTCCCAAGCCTGGGCTTCGCTTTCATCATCAGGCTTGGGGGAGTGGACCACCTGGTCCACAGCGCTTGAAAGTGTCTCGGTCCATTTGAGTACGAGGTCGGGATCTTTCTTCATTTGCAGCGCGGCATTCAGGCAGCTTTGCGCAGTCGTAAAATCGCCCGGATCCAGGGCCAGAATCCGCTCTCCGGCGGCAAGCAGTTTGTCAGGATCATTGGCAGAGCGATAAGCATCCATCAATTGTTCATACGCCCAAGCCGTAGCCGGATGGTTGGGATAGGAAGCCACGAACTGCTCCAGCAAGGCACGGCGATTCGCTGCATCAGATTCATCCGCAATCTGTTGTAAGAGACGGCCTTCTTCTGTAGTGGCATCAGGCTTGGGCGCGGGGTGTTGCGCGGCGGCCAAGGCGCCGAGAGCGAGCAGCGACATCGTCAGAACAATAGCAAGCCTCATACAATTTTGCGGCTCTTATTCTAATGCGCCTATCCAAAGAAATACAAAGCAGAACAATGTGTGTCGTCCAAACAAGGATTTTTTGTGAGAAACACAATACGTGTGAATTGCTTGTTTAGCGCTGCATGAATTCCTCAGTGTGAGTAATGAATTCGGGATAAGCGCCGGCGCCTAATTCGTGCAGGTCCATTCCTTGCCGCTCACCCTCCATGGCGACGCGCTGTGGATAGACTCGATTCAGAAGCCAATTGACTCCATAGGTCAGGGGAAGAACGAAGCCGAGCAGTGTCGCGATGCCTACCAATTGCGCGAGGCACTGGCCTGAGTTGTTTCCTGCAGCCGACGACGCGCTGCTGGTTGCGTTATTTAGTGTAGAAGTTGGAAAATGGGCGAAGAATGCGAGCGCAAGCAATCCCCAGATGCCGCCGATGGCATGTACAGAAATTGCGCCGCCGGGATCATCCAGCGCCAGCCTCAATTCGAACAGCTCAACCGTGAAGGTAACCATGGCGCCCGCCGCCAGACCAATCATGACGGCTGCCGCCGGCGAGATGAAAGCGCAAGCCGCGCTGCTGGCAACCAATCCGCTTACCCAGCCATTAGCGCTGAGAGAAGCATCGGGTTTACCAAAGCGCGCGCGTGTAATGATGGCCGCCGTAAGCGTGGCCGCTGCCGCTGCCAGCGTGGTGTTGATGGCAATCCGGACAATCCGGCCCGGTTCAGCGCCTATAAATAAGATAGCTCCGGCAGAATTCAAGCCAATCCATCCCACCAAGGCCAGCAGACAGCCGAACAAAACGAACACTATATTATGTCCGGGAAAGGCGGTCGGCATACCTTCCATGGAATACTTGCCACGGCGCGGACCCAGGATCCAGGCAATTGCCAGGGCTGTAAGACCGCCCAGTACCTGAATCGAACCGGCGCCACCGACATCTATGAAGCCATGACCCAGACCGTAGTTGACCCCGAGTTGCGCCAGCCATCCACCGCCCCAGACCCAATGCGCGAATAAAGGATAGATAAAGCCCGCGAGTAAGGCAGTCGAAATACAGATTGCGCCCAGCCGCCAGCGGTCGGCGCCGCTGCCTAAGGGGATCAACGCCGCTAATCCAACACAGAGCATCTGCATCCATGCGGCCAGCGAAGGGGGCGAGGCATCCAATTGCAATCCGCGAAAGAAAAATGGTTCAGCCGCCAGCCAGTTCCAGGGTCTACCGCCCACGAGAAAGACGTGCGCCGATCGGCCGATAAATCCCTGCCAGGCAAATCCGCATACAAAGTAGACCCCGGCCGCCACCGAAATTACACACAGCGCCGCCATCATGGAGTGTGCCGCGCTGCGCGAGCGGCCTAATCCGGTGTTGATCAGCGCTAGCCCGGCCCCGGCAAAAGGAACCAGAAGAATAGAAAAAATGCAGACGAGGGCAGTGGCTTCGGGGAGGGAAGGAACCGGCATGGGATTATCCACGTTCCTTTCGCAGCTCCAGGTGCGAGTGGAATACCAGCGCCAGTCCTAACAGTTCTACGGCAACGCCGGTGAGCACGAACCATGTGCGCGGCGTAACCGAGGGAAAGAGCGCGACTGCCGCTACCGCGATGAGCCATCCTGCGACAAGTAAGAGAAGGCCGGCGAGCTTCATGCTGCGGGCTCCACGCCCAGCGAATTCCACGGACGCAACAAACAAGCTGATGGCGAATTCTTTTTCCCGTCATAAACGAGATGGTTGCCGGTGTTTTGCAATAGAGTCATCCGAATTTAGGAATTTAATAATACAACATTGCCGTGGCGCTCCAGTCCCTTGTTCTAGGGTGGTAACCGCGGAGACGCGAAGGCGCTGAGGAAAGCAAAGATTGCGCCGGCCCGATCTCCGGTCGTGCGATCGATGAACGCGGATCCAAAAGAGGACCACTCAACCTTACATGAACTGAATGCTGAACGCTGAGTGCTGAGTGCTGAGTGCTATTTTGTCCAATCGATTTTTTTTATGGCGCTTAGAAGCTGAATCCTGGTTCATTTAGGGAATTTATATAAATTGTTTATCCCCACCATAGAAAATTTGCATTTTACTCAGAGCTCAATACGCGGCATCATACAGAACCCTCGGAACCAAATTTCATTCAATGAAGAATGCAAATGGGGGACATTCAAAGGAGAATGCAAATGGAGGAGAAGACCAGCACCACCGGCGCAACAGAAATGAAAGCAACCCTGGGGTTGACAGGGTTGACGATGAATGCGATGGCGCTCATCGCTCCTGGAGCCTTTCTCTGGCTCACTTTCTACATTCAGGCAACGACCGGCACAACCGCCCCGGCAATGTGGCTCGGTATTTTTGTAGCCTTGCTGCTTTGTCTGGCCACAGCCGTATGTTATGCGGAAATGGCCAAACTATATCCGGGCACCGGCAGCTCGTACTATTTTGCCGAACAATCCTTTCTCAACCACGATAAGGCGTGGCGCTATGCCAGGCTTTCCAAGTTCATCGTCGGTTGGGCCTCGCACCTTTACTACTGGATTTATCCCGGCGTTATGGTCGCCGTCATCGGGATCTTCTGCGGTTACATCGTAGGGACACTTTGGCCGAATTTCATGAGCGCCTCGAACCCCGGCCCGGTGTTCATGGGATTTTGTGCCATTGTTGCTTCTTTTGGCGTAGCCTACATCGCG
>Ga0070741_10009534_pt1 | contig 18785 bp, 19 predicted proteins | sample Coa_R1_4_FD_66440 | JGI IMG/M metagenome (GOLD analysis project Ga0070741, IMG submission 66440) | Surface soil microbial communities from Centralia Pennsylvania, which are recovering from an underground coalmine fire - Coalmine... | ecosystem: Environmental > Terrestrial > Soil > Unclassified ...
CCCCGGCCGTCTCGCGGGAGGATAGGAAGTCCCGGAAGGTGCCGTCGACGATGATGGGGACCCGCTGCGCGGGAACCCCCTCGTCGTCCCACCCAAAGGAGCCGAGCCCACCCGGCAGCGTTGCGTCGGCCGTGATCGAGACGAGATCGCTCGCGTAGCGGAGCCGGCCGCGGTCCCCGGGCGAGAGGAACGACGAGCCGGCGTAGGCCTCCTCCATCCCGAGCACCCGATCGAGCTCGACGGGGTGGCCGATCGACTCGTGGATCTGGAGCGCCACCTGTCCAGAGTCGAGCACCAGTGTCGTCCGCCCGCTGGGGCACTCCTTGGCCGACAGGAGCTCGACCGCCTCGGTCGCGGTGCGCTCGGCCTCCTCGACGAGACCGAGGGCGCGGACGTGCTCCCAGCCGGCCGCGGCGATGTGGCCGCGGAAAGAGTTGGGGAAGGACCGCCGCTGCATCTCGCCCTCGCCGACCGCCGTCGCCTCGATGCCCGCGCCGGAGTGGACGGTCGTCTGCTCGATCGCCGCTCCCTCGCTGGAGGCGAACCACGTCCGGCGGCGGAACAGGTCGATGCCGCCCTCGGCGAACGCGAGCCCCCGGACGAGCTGCATCCGTCGGGTGGCCTCCATGAGCAGCGCGACCTTCTCCTCCAGGGGGACCGTGAACGGGTCCTCCTGCATCGGGCTTTCCCAGCGGCCGGTCACGGGCTCGAGCGGCGTGAGCGAGACGGGCTCCCGCGGCAGCCGCGAGGCGGCGCGCGCGATCGCGACCGCGAGTTTGGCCGTGCGCGCGATCTCGCCCTCGTCCATCCGCGCGGTGGCTGCGAATCCCCAGTAGCCGGCCACCAGCACGCGGATGCCGATCCCCTCGGAGGAGGCGCGGTCGATGCCTTCCATCGCCTGGTTTCGAACGGTGAGGGACTCGGTGTCCTCGCGAACCACCCGAGCATCGGCGTAGTCGGCGCCGGCGGCCGTGGCCGCCTCAACCGCCTGCCTCACGACGTCCAGCACTCTGGTCCGACCTCCGGGCTCGCGCCGACCGGCTACGGGCGGCCGGCCGCACAGCCTACCCCACGCCACCGACGGCGGCACGCCGTCGATCGCTAGGCTTCGTACCGTGAGGCTCGGGGTGCACGTCGGTCACTGGGGGTCGGCGCCCGCGGACCCGCTGCCCATCGTCCGGGAAGCCGAGCGGCTGGGATTCGACTCCGCGTGGGCCTCGGAGGCCTGGGGCTCGGACGCGGTCACCGTGGCCACCTGGATCGCGGCGCACACGGAGCGGATCCACGTCGGGACCGCGGTCATGCAGATCGCCGCGCGAACCCCGGCCGCGACCGCCATGACCGCGATCACGCTCGACCACCTGAGCCGTGGGCGCTTCCGCCTGGGGCTCGGCGTCTCGGGCCCGCAGGTGGTCGAGGGGTGGCACGGCCTGCCGTACCGGGACCCCGCGGGCTGGACGCGCGAGTACGTCGAGGTCGTGCGGCGGATCCTCCAGCGGCGCGGGCCGGTCGAGTTTCGCGGTCGCCACGTCCGGCTCCCGGCCCCGGGGGGCCTCGGGGTCGGCAAGCCACTGCAAAGCGCCGTCCGGCCGCTCCGCGCCGACCTACCGATCTACCTGGCTGCTCTGGGGCCGCGCACCGTGGCCCTGGCCGGCGAGCTCGCCGACGGCTGGCTGCCGATCCTGTTCTCGCCCGAGCGGGCGGAGCCCCTGCGGCGCCGGCTCCTCGAAGGCCTGGAGCGCGCCGGCCGTTCTCCGGAATCGTTCGACGTCGCCGCGATGGCCCCGGTCGTGGCCGGCGAGGACCTCGGCGCGTGTCGTGACCGCGTCCGGCCGTTCCTCGCGCTGTACGTGGGCGGTATGGGCTCGCGCGAGCGAAACTTCTACGCGTCCCTGGTCTCCGGGTACGGGTACGCGGACGCGGTCGCGTGCATCCAGGATCTGTTTCTCTCGGGCCGGCGTCGTGAGGCCGGCCGGGCCGTCCCCGAGGCGCTGATCGACGAGATCGCCCTCCTCGGACCGGTGGGCAGGATCCGGGACAGACTGGCGGCCTGGCGCGAGGCCGGCGTGACCACGCTGCTCGCCCAGACCGACGACCTGGGATCGCTCCGCGCGCTGGCGGAGGCGAACGGGTAGCGGGAGGCGCGGTGCTCTCCGACACGGTGTTCTGGTGGAAGCTCTGGAAGCTCCTGCACCTCGTCGGGGCGTTCGGGTTCGTGGCCGCGCACGGAGCGACGGCGGCGGTGGCGCTCAAGCTCCGGCGGGAGCGCGCGCCCGAGCGCATCCGGGCGCTCCTCGACCTCTCGCGCTCGACCCGCGGGTTCATGTACCTGTCGCTCGTCGTGCTGCTGATCGGCGGGATCGCGAACGGCTTCGTCCTGCACGTGTGGGATCGGGGCTGGATCTGGGCGGCGATCGTCCTGCTCGCGCTCTTGATCGCGGTCGCCTTCCCGCTGGCCCTGCCCTACTACGTCTCGATCCGGCGGACGGTGTCGGAGCGGGAGCCGGCGGCGGAGCGGCTGGAGGCGCTGCTTTCGTCCCCGCGTCCGCTCGTGATCCTGTGGGTCGAGACGCTCGGGATCGTCCTCATCGTCTGGTTGATGGTGTTCAAGCCCTTCTAGCCCGGGTCTGCCCGAGGGCGTCCTCCTGCGCGACCGAGTTGCACGACTTGCCCCGTCCGCGAGCGATGCAGAGCTCGCTCGTGTCGGCCACGCGCACGGCCGCGGTGCGCCCCGGCCGTCCGTGCGTCCCCCCCATGTCGGGCCTCCCGCCCCATGGGGGTCGTGGGGAGCGGTGCGTAGATGAAGGAGAGCGATCGAGGGGTGGGATCGATGCGAGAGGTCAGGACCGAAGCGGGCGAGGTGCAGGTCGGAACCGAGGAGTGCTTCCAGCATCTGCTCCGGGGGCTCGCCGATCCCGACCCGGAGGTTCGTCGCCTGGCCGTCTGCGGTCTCGCGGCGGCCGGCGATCCCCGCGGCGTTCCCGCGCTCATCGAACGGCTGGCGGACCAGGAGGAGGAGATCCGCACGCGCGCCGCGATGGCGCTGGCCAAGCTCGGCGATCGCCGGGCCGTCCCGCCGCTGGTGGCCGCGGCCACCGGCGACGATCCGGCGCTGCGCCGCGCCGCGATCCTCGCGCTCGGTGAGCTCGACGCGGGACTGGACGTGCTGGCGCGGGCGCTCCGCGAGGGAGACCCCTCCGAGCGGGTCCGGGCGGCGATCGCCCTCGGCGAGACGCGGGACGTGAACGCGATCGACCCGCTCACGCGGGCGCTCCAGGACGAGGACCCGGCGGTGCGAGCCCGGGCTCGTGAGGCGCTCGAGAAGATCCGCGAGTCCAGGGTCTTCTGATCCGGCGCCCACCGGCGTGGAGCGGGTGGGGAACTTCATGCGTCTTGATCCCTACGCCCTTCGTCCGATTGGCAACTTCATGCATAGGATGCATAATCTTTCACCATGCAAGCCACGCGTCCGGTGTCCGTCGCCGTCCTGGGCGCCTCGGGGACGGCCGGGGGGGAGGTGGTCCGGCTGCTCGTCGGGCACCCGGCCGCGCACGTGGTGTTCCTGGGCTCCGAGGGGTCGGCAGGCCGCCGGCTCGGCGAGGTCCATCCGCATCTGGCAGCGACCGCGCTCGGATCGGAGGTGCTGAGGGGCCTGGACGAGGCGCACGCGGCCGCCCCTGAGGTCGCGATCCTCGCCCTGGCTCACGGAGCGAGCGCGCAGTGCGCACCGCCTCTGCTGGAGGAGGGTGTCCGGGTCGTCGACCTCGGGGGGGACTTCCGCCTGGAGGCAGACGCCTATCCGGAGTGGTACGGGTTCCGGCACCCGGCGCCCGAGTGGCTGGAGCGGTCCGTCTACGGACTGCCCGAGCTGTTCCGCGAGTCGATCGCCGGCGCGCAGCTCGTGGCCAACCCCGGCTGCTTCCCCACCCCGGTCGTCCTGGGCCTCGCCCCGCTCCTCGCCGAGGGCCGGATCGCCCCGAGCCCGATCGTGGTCGACGGGAAGACGGGGCTCTCCGGCGCCGGCCGGTCGCCGACGGAGGCGACGTCGTTCACCGCCACGGAGGAGAGCGTGCGGCCGTATCGGCTCCCCCGGCACCAGCACACGCCGGAGATGGAGCGCGCGCTCGCCCTCGGGACCGGAGCCGCGCCGGTCGTGTCTTTTGCCCCGCACCTCGTCCCGTCCGTGCGCGGCGTGCTGACGACCTGTTACGCGCCCCTGTCCGCGGGCGAGACCACCGATTCGCTCACCGAGTGCCTGAGCCGCGCCTACGCGGCCTCGCCGTTCGTTCGGGTCCTGCCGCCGGGGGGCATGGTCGACACCAAGCGCACCCGCGGCTCCAACGCGGTCGAGCTCCAGGCGGTCGCCGACCCGAGAACCGGGATGGCCGTGGTCGCGGGGGCGCTGGACAACCTCGGCAAGGGCGCCGCTGGCCAGGCGGTGCAGAACCTCAACCTGATGTGCGGGCTCCCGGAGACGCTCGGCCTGGCGGCGACGGGGGTGTATCCGTGAGCGTGACCTTCCCCAGGGGCTTCCGGGCCGCCGGGACCGCCGCCGGCATGAAGCCGTCGATGCGACCGGACCTCGGCCTGCTGATCGCCGACTCGGGCGCGAGCGCCGCCGGGCTGTTCACGACCAACGCGTTCGCGGCCGCGCCGGTCCGGCTCTCTCGCGCGCGCCTCGCGAACGGCCGCGCCCGCGCGGTCCTCGTGAACAGCGGTCAGGCGAACGCGGCCACCGGCGCGCGGGGCCAAGCCGACGCGCTGGCCGCGACGGAGGAGGTGGCGCGGGCCCTCGGCGTGGACCCCGACGAGGTCCTTGCCTGCTCCACCGGCGTGATCGGGGAGCCGCTGCACCTGTCCGAGCTGTGCGCGGCGGTCCCCGCGCTCGTCGGCTCGCTCGCGCCGGACGGGGGGCCGGCCTTCGCGGAGGCGATCCTCACGACGGACACCCGGTCCAAGCAGGCCGCGGCCGAGGGCGGACCGTATCGGGTGGGCGGATGCGCGAAGGGCGTCGGCATGATCGCGCCCGACCTGCAGCTCGCAACCATGCTCGCCTTCGTGACGACCGATGCGCCCGTTCCGCCGGCCGCGGTCGGGCGTCTTGCGACCGAGGCGCTCGAGCCCGCGTTCGAGTCGCTCACCGTGGACGGCTGCACGAGCACGAACGACTCCGTCCTGCTCCTCGCGAGCGGTGCGGCGGGAGGTGAACCGGTCGTCCCCGGAGGACCGTCGTGGGACGTGCTTCGCGGCGCGGTCGAGGAGGTTGCCACCTCGCTCGTCGGTCAGCTCGCGGACGACGCGGAGGGGGCATCGCACGTGGCGGTCGTCGAGGTCAGCGGGGCGCGCACCGAAGAGGACGCTCGAGTGGTCGCCAGGGCGGTCGCGGACTCGCTCCTCGTCAAGACGGCGCTCTTCGGCGGCGATCCGAACCCGGGACGGATCGTGCAGGCGATCGGCGCCTCCGGCGCCCACGTCGACCCCGAGCTCGTGCGGGTGCGGATCGGCGACGCGACGGTCGTGGCCGGCGGCGTGGTCGTTCCCGACTGCTTCGTGCCTGGGGGAGCGAGGAGGGCCCGAGCCGCGCTCGAGCAGCGCCACGTCGTGCTGGGGATCGACCTCGGGGCGGGTCCCGGGCGCAGCCGGGCGCTCGGGGTGGACCTCTCGTACCGGTACGTCGAGATCAACGCGGAGTACACGACGTGACCCCAGCGACCCTTGCGCCGCAAGTCCGTCAGCGGACGATCGCGAAGGCGCGGACCCTGCTCGATGCCCTTCCGTTCCTTCGCGAGCACTGGGGGACGACGATCGTGATCAAGGTGGGCGGCGCGGTGATGGATCGAGCACCGCTCTCGCTCTCGTTTGCGAAGGACCTGGCGCTCCTGCAGCACGTGGGCATCCATCCGTTGATCGTCCACGGCGGCGGCCCGCAGGTGACCGAGGTCTCGGCGCGGCTCGGCCTGGCGGTCACCTTCGTCGACGGGCTCCGCGTCACCGACGCCGACACGCTCGACGTCGCCAAGATGGTGCTCGCCGGCAAGCTGAACACCGAGATCGTCGCGACGCTGCTGGCCGGCGACGTCCCGGCGGTGGGGCTGTCGGGGGTGGACGGCGGCCTGGTGGTCGTTCGCCGCCGGCCGGAGCCGGACCTGGGCTTCGTCGGCGAGGTCGTCCGGGTGGACGTCGAGGTCGCGCGCACGCTGATGGAGCGCCGGTTCGTCCCGGTCGTCGCCTCGATCGCCGTGGACGAATCGGGCCAGGCCTTCAACGTGAATGCGGACGCCGTCGCGGCCGAGCTGGCCGTGGGTCTCGGCGCGCACAAGCTCGTCTACATGAGCGACGTGCCGGGAGTGCTCGGTCCGGACGGCGAGCTCTTCTCAGAGCTCGGGCAGCAGGAGATCGCCGGGCTGCTTCACGACGGCGCCGTCGTGCAGGGCGGCATGATCCCGAAGCTCGAGGCCGCCGCGCGCGCGCTCGAGGGAGGCGTCCCGCGGATCCACCTGCTCGACGGCCGGGTGGAGCACGCGCTGGTGCTCGAGCTGTTCACGCCCGAGGGAGTGGGCACGATGATCGCGGCCGAACCTCCGCAGGCGTCCGCGGGTGCCGAGCCGCCGCCCGGGACGGACGCGCCGGCGGGCGCGGAGGGCGTGCGATGAGGCGCTCCGCCGCCGCGTCCAAGGTCCGGCGCCAGCAGGCGATCCTCGAGCTCGTGGCCGCCGGCCGCCTGGCGAGTCAGGAGGAGATTCGGGCGCGACTCGAGCGGCTCGGCCTTGCGGCCACGCAGTCGACGATCTCCCGCGACATCGAGGAGCTCGGGCTCGCCCGGGTCCACGACCGGGAGGGGGTTCGCTACGTGCGTCCGGGCGAAGCGGCCCCAATCGCGCCGGCCGGTCTGCTGTCGCACGCCCTTCGCGAGTTCGCCCTGTCGATCGTGCCGGCCAATCAGCTCCTGGTGATCCGCACGCCGGCCGGTGCGGCGAACGCCCTTGCGGAGGCCCTGGACCGCGCGGGCCTTCCGGACGTGGCCGGCACGATCGCCGGGGACAACACGATCCTCGTCGTGCCGGGCGACGGCGTCTCGCCCCGATCCGTGGAACGCACCCTGAGAGCGGCGATGGAGGAAGCATGAAGCGCGTGGCCCTTGCCTACTCCGGAGGTCTGGACACCTCCGTGACGATCCGCTGGCTCACCGAGCGCGGCTACGAGGTCGTTGCCGTGGCGGTGGACGTGGGCCAGCAGGAAGACTTCGAGCTCGTTCGGGAGCGGGGCCTGCGCGCCGGCGCCGCCGAGGTCCGCGTCATCGACGCCGTCGACCGCTTCGCCGGCGAGTTCCTGGCCCGCGCCATCAAGGCCAACGGTCTGTACGAGGGCCAGTACCCGATGGTCTCGAGCCTCGCCCGCCCGCTGATCGCCGACGAGGTGGTGCGGGTGGCCCGGGAGGTCCGGGCCGGGATCCTCGCCCACGGCTGCACCGGCAAGGGCAACGATCAGGTTCGATTCGAGGTGGCGTTCGGGGTGCTTGCGCCGGACCTCGAGGTGCTCGCGCCGGTGCGCGACGACGGCATCCCCCGGGAGAAGGCCGTGGCGCTCGCGCAGGAGTGGGGGATCCCGATCGCCGACGTCGCGACCTCCTTCTCGATCGACGAGAACCTGTGGGGTCGCACCGCCGAGTGCGGGCCGCTGGAGGACCCCTGGGCCGCGCCGCCGGAGGAGGCCTTCGCCCGCACGGCCGCTCCCTGGGATCGTCCGTCGGAGCCCGCGGAGGTGGTGGTCGCCTTCGAGCGGGGTCTGCCCGTGTCGCTCGACGGGACCCCGCGCCCGCTGCCCGCGCTGGTGCGCGAGATCGACGCCCTCGGCGGCCGGTACGGCTTCGGACGCGTGGACATGGTCGAGAACCGCCGGGTGGGGATCAAGTCCCGCGAGCTCTACGAGGTGCCGGGGGCGCTCGCGCTCATCACGGCCCACCGGGCGCTCGAGACGCTCACGCTCGAGCGCGAGGTGGCGCACTTCAAGCCGGCCGTGGAGCAGCGGTGGGCGGAGCTCGTCTACGACGGGCTGTGGTTCTCGCCGCTTCGGACCGCGATCGACGCGTTCGTCGACGCTACGCAGACCCACGTGACCGGCGAGGTGCGGCTCGTGTTCTCGCCGGGCGCGTGCACCGTGGTCGGGCGGCGATCGGAGACCTCGCTCTACGACGAGGGGCTCGCGACGTACGGGGCCGCCGACGCGTTCGACCAGCGCCTCGCGGCCGGCTTCGTTCGGCTGTGGGGGATGCCGCTTCGCGTGTGGTCCGAGGTCCAGGGGGCCGGGGCCGGGGGGCCGGGCCCGGCGGGGGGCCGCGCATGAGCGAGCCGGGCCGGCCGCTCTGGTCGGGCAGGTTCTCCAAGCCCCCCGCTCGCGAGGCCGCCGCGCTCGGTCGAAGCCTGGACTTCGACGTCCGGCTCGCGCCGCAGGACGTCCGGGTCTCGATCGCGCACGTCCTGGGGCTGCGCGACGCGGGCCTGCTCGCGCCCGAGGAGGCCGAGGCCCTCGAGCGTGCGCTCCTCGCGGTGGGAGAGGAGATCGCGGATGGCCGGTTCGCCTTCGATCCGGCCGACGAGGACGTGCACTCCGCGATCGAACGCGGGGTGACCCGGCGCCTGGGAGACCTCGGGGCCAAACTCCACGCTGGACGGAGCCGCAACGACCTCGTGGTGACGGACCTGCGGCTGTGGCTGCTGGAGGCCTGGAGCGGCCTCGAGGACGAGTTGGTGCGGCTGATCCGATCGCTCCTCGCCCATGCCCGCGAGCACGCCGAGACCGTCATGCCCGGGACGACCCACGGCCTGGCGGCACAGCCGGTGACGCTGGGGCACCACCTGCTCGCGCACGCGTGGGCGCTCGTGCGGGACCTCGACCGGTTCCGCGGGTGGGCGGGGCGCACCTCGGTCTCGGCCCTCGGAGCCGGCGCGCTCGCCACCTCGACCCTCGCGCTCGAGCCGGCCGCGGCGGCCCGCCGCCTCGGGTTCGAGGATCGGTTCGCGAACTCGATCGACGCGGTCTCCGACCGGGACTTCGCCCAGGAGTTCCTGGCCGATGCCGCCATCCTGGGGACGCACCTGTCCAGGCTGGCGGCCGACCTGCTGCGCTGGAGCGATGAGGCCCGCGGCTGGGTGGACCTCGACGAGGCGTACGCGACCGGCTCGAGCATGATGCCCCACAAGCGCAACCCGGACGTGGCCGAGCTCGTCCGGGCAAAGGCTGGACGGCTCGCGGGCCACGTGGTCGCGCTCTCCTCGACGCTGCATGGCCTGCCGCTCGGCTACCACCGCGACCTGCAGGAGGACAAGGAGCCGCTGTTCGACTGCGTCGACACGCTCCGGGCGGTCCTGCCGGCGCTCGCGGGCTGCGTCGAGACCGCCCGGTTCCGTCCCGCGCCGATGCGGAGGGCCGCCGGCGATCCCGCTCTGTACGCGACCGACCTCGCCGAGGCGCTCGTGCTCGCCGGACTGCCGTTCCGGGAGGCACACCGCCGCGTGGGGGGGCTCGTCGCGCGCCTGGAGACGGAGGGCCGGTCGCTCGCCGACCTGAGCCGGGCCGAGTGGGAGGAGCTCGGCCTGCCCGAGGGGGCCGCCCTCCTGGATCCGGACGGGGCGGTGCGGAGGCGGGGGGTTGCGGGGGGGCCCTCACCGGCCAGCGTGCTCGGGCAGATCGAGGCGCTGGAGCGGCTGCTCGCGACCCGGGGCGGTGGGGACCGTGGACCCTGAGGTCCGCCCCGTCGGGATCGAGCAGATCCGCCTCCTTCGCCACCGCCTGCTCCGCCCCCGCGAGCGGCCCGAGGAGCTCGTGTATCCGGGCGACGACGCTCCCGACACGCTCCACGTCGGGGCCTTCGAGGGCGGCCGGCTCGTCGGCATCGCCTCGGTGGTCCGGGAGGCGATCTCCCCCGACCTCGGAGGGCTCCTCGAGGGCGAGTCTCCGGACGGCGCGCCGCCACAGGCCCAGTGGCGGCTCCGGGGGATGGCCACGTTCCCGCACGTGCGCGGCCGGGGTCACGGGGCGAGGCTCGTTCGGGCGTGCGTCGAGCACGCGCGCGGTCTGGACGGGTGGCTCCTTTGGTGCACCGCCCGCCTGTCGGCGGAGGGCTTCTACCGGCGGCTCGGGTTCGAGGGGCGGGGCCTGGTGTTCGGCGTGCCGGGTCTTGGCCCGCACGAGCTCATGGTGCGGGTGATCGGACCCTCCGGGGGGGAGCCGAGCCGGGGAGCTTGATCCACCAAGCACGGCGTGGGCTGAGATCCGGGATGGGGTCGAACGCCACGCCCGCCTCGCGCGTACACCTTCCGAGACCAGGAGCGACAGGGAGGTAGGTCATGAGGCCAACCCGGAGCACGACCATCGCGCGAACGGCGGTTGTCGCCGCGGCGCTCGTCCTCGCCGCGTGCAGCCACGGCGCGACCGCCACCTCCGGCTCGGGGGGATCGACGGGCGGAGGGCCGGCCGCGATGACCATCGGAACGCAGCAGGTGAAGGGGGTCGGCACCGTCCTCGACACGGCCGAGGGCCTCACCCTGTACCACAACACCCAGGAGACCGGCGGGAAGATCGTGTGCACGGGGTCGTGCGCGAGCGCGTGGCCCCCGGTGCTCGTCTCCGGGTCGCTGCCCGCCGTGCCGAAGGGCGTCTCGGGCTCGTTCGGGACGATCGCACGGCCCGACGGCTCCAAGCAGCTCACGTTCGACGGCCAGCCGCTCTACACCTACGCCGGGGACAGCGGCCCCGGCCAGGCCAACGGCCAGGGACTGGAAGGCATCTGGTACGCGGTCACCACCTCGGGCGCCGGTTCGGGCTCGAGCGGGGGCTCGAGCGGCGGCTCCGGCGGAGGATACAGCAGGTACTGAGCCGCCCCGCCGGGCCGCGAACGCGGCCCGAGCGCCGGGGCTCGACCCCTGCTCGCGCGGGCCCGGGTTGCCGGGCCGGCGCCGCCCCGGTATGGTCCTAATCGGACTATTTCCACTGGGACTATAGGGACGTTGTCGAATCGACGGGCGGGCGGCGCGGGCGAGGCCGGTCTCGAGCGGATTCCGAACACCTCCTTGGCGGTGCTCGGGATGCTCACCTTCGGGGAGGCCTCCGGGTACGATCTCCTCAAGCTGGCCGAACGCAGCCTCGAGTTCTTCTGGGCCCCCGCCAAGAGCCAGATCTACTCCGAGCTCCGCCGCCTGGTGGCCGCCGGGCTGGCCACCGAGCGAGAGATCGAGCAGGCGGACCGGCCGGACAAGCGGCTGTACCGCATCACGCCGGCCGGTGAGCGGGCTCTGCGGCGGTGGCTCGAGGAGCCACCCGAGGGGGAGCCCCTCAAGAGCGAGTTCCTGTTGAAGCTGTTCTTCGGGCGACTCATGTCGCGCGAGCGCCTGGCCGGGCTCATCCAGGCGCACCGCCGCGACTCCCAGGAGCGGCTCGAACGGCTCCGCGAGATCGAGGAGCAGCTCGGGGACGATCCGCAGTTGCTGTCCGCGCGGCTCACGCTCGAGTACGGGCTCGCGCACGCGCGCGCGAACGTGAGCTGGTGCGACCGCGCGCTGAGGACGCTGCGAGGAGGGGAGCATGATCCGGGAGGGTGAGGTGGCCGTCGAGGTCCGCGATCTCGTCAAGGAGTTCCCGGCGCCCGGCGGGGGGACCCTCCGGGCCGTCGACGGCGTGTCCTTCGAGGTCCGCCGGGGCGAGGTGTTCGGGTTCCTCGGCCCGAACGGCGCCGGCAAGACCACCACCCTGGAGATCATCGAGGGGCTCCAGGAGCCCACCTCGGGAACGACCTCCGTCCTCGGTCTCGACTCCGTCCGCGACCGCGAGCGGATGAAGGCCCGTATCGGCATCCAGCTCCAGGCCGGCGCGTACTTCCGCTATCTGACGCTCGAGGAGATCCTGGACCTGTTCGGTTCCTTCTACCCCACGGCCCTTGCGCCGGCGGAGCTCCTGGAGAAGGTCGGACTGCTGGACAAGCGCAAGGCGCTCGTCGGCGAGCTGTCGGGTGGCCAGGCGCAGCGCTTCTCGATCGTCGCGGCGATGGTGAACGACCCGGAGGTGGTGTTCCTCGACGAGCCCACGACCGGTCTGGACCCGCAGGCCCGCCGCAACCTGTGGGACCTGGTCGAGCTCATCAACCGTCGGGAGGGCAAGACCGTGGTCATGACCACGCACTACATGGAGGAAGCCCAGGTGCTGTGCGATCGCGTGGCGATCATCGACCACGGACGGATCCAGGCCCTCGACACGCCGCTGGGACTCGTTCGAAGCCTCCCGGCCGCCTACCGGATCGTGTTCCAGGCGACCGGAGAGGTCGACGAGGCCGCGTTGCGCCGGCTCCCGGGCGTCCAGCGAGTCTCGCCGGTCTCGCTCCGCGGCTTCAACTGGGAGCTCGCCGTTCGTCGGGCGGCCGAGACCCTCCCCGCGTTCGTCGAGTGGAGCGCGTCCAACGGCGTGAAGGTCCAGGACGTTCAGGTCATCCCCGCCACGCTCGAGGACGTGTTCCTCACGCTGACCGGCCACAGCCTGAGGGAGTGAGCACGATGAGGAAGCTGTTCGTCGCCAGCGTGAAGATGCTCTACCGCGACAGGCAGTCCCTGTTCTGGGCTCTCGCCTTCCCGGTCATCTTCGTGGTCGTGTTCGGTCTGTTCGATTTCAACCAGGCGCCGAACGTGCGCATCGACGTGGTGGGCGCCGATCGCGCTCCGGTCGGGCCCGCGCTGGTCCAGGGGCTCGATCGGGTCGAGTCGTTCGACGTGCATCGCACGGCGTCCGCGGCCGTGGCCCGCAGGGATCTCGCCGAGGGGACCGTCGACGTCGTGCTCGGCGTCCCCGCGCAGCCGTCCGCGGACGGATCCTCGGGGATCCAGGTCCTCTACAACGGGAGCAACTTCAGCTCCAACCAGTTCGCGCTCACCACGATCCGGCAGATCGTCGACGGATTGAACTTGCGGGCGGCCGGCGTGTCTCGGCCGTCGATCCTGGTGGAGGCGAAGGCCGTGCAGGCCAAGACCGTCGACTATTACGACTTCATCTTGCCCGGCCTGGTGGCGATGGGCGTGATGAACATCTCGATCGTCGGGATGGGGGTCGCCGTGGCCCGGTACCGGGAGCAGCGGATCCTGAAGCGCATCCTGGCCACGCCGCTCCGCCCGGTCCGGTTCCTCGCGGCCCAGGTGCTCGCCCGGCTGATGCTGTCGGTCGTGCAGTCGGCCCTGATCCTGGGCGTGGGCGTGTTCGCGTTCGGCGGTCACGTCTACGGCAACGTGCTGTGGCTGTTCGTGCTGGTGGTGCTCGGGAACCTCGTGTTCCTGAACCTGGGGTTCGCGGTGGCCGGCCGCGCGTCGAACCCCGATGCGGCCCAGGGGCTCGGCCAGGCCGTCGCCCTGCCGATGATGTTCTTCTCCGGGGTCTTCTTCCCCGTCGAGAGCCTGCCGAAGGTCGTGGAGACGCTCGTGCGGTACCTCCCGCTCACGCCGCTCCTGGACGCGATGCGGACCGTGGCGGTCGACGGGAAGTCGATCGCGGCGACCGGGGCGCAGCTCCTCCAGGTGGGGATCTGGGTGCTCGTGTCCTTCGGGCTCGCGACCCGGCTCTTCCGGTTCTCGGAGGGGCGGTGAGGGCTCGCGCCGGAGCCCGAGCTCGCTGAGGTCCGGCCGGGAGCTGCAGGTTCGCGAGATTGTCCGGTACGCTTCCAGTCGTGCGATTCGCGACCGCGATGGTTCTGTTTGCGCACCCCGACGACGCCGAGTTCATGTGCGGAGGCACGGTGGCCCTGTGGGCGCGCGAGGGGACCGACGTCCACTACGTGGTGATCACCGACGGGTCGGCCGGGTCCAACGAGCCCGGCGCGACTCGGGAGGAGATCGCTCGGGTGCGCGAACGCGAGCAGCGGGCCGCGGCCGAGGTGCTGGGGGTTCGCAGCGTCACCTTCCTGGGGTTTCGCGATGGCGAGCTCGAGGTCAACCTGGAGACGCGCCGCGCGGTGACCCGCGAGGTCCGCCGGATCCGGCCGGACGTGGTGGTCGCCCCGGATCCGTCGCGCCTGTGGTCGAGCAACCGCCGGTACGTCAACCACGCCGATCACCGGGCGGCCGGCGAGCTCGCCCTGTGCGCGGTCATGCCCGACGCCCCCTCCAGGCCGCAGTTCCCCGAGCTCCTGGACGAGGGCCTGGAGCCGTTCGAGATCCCGAACCTTTGGTTGGGCTCGGAGGAGCCCGATACGTACGTTGACATCACCAAGACGATCGAGGTGAAGCTGGAGGCCCTGACCCGGCACGAGTCGCAACGCGGCGAGGCCTCCGCCCCCTGGGTTCGGGAGCGGGCGCGGGAGCTCGGGGCCCGGGGCGGCGTCGAGTACGCGGAGGGGTTCCGGACCTTCGCCTTCGAGGACGAGGACGAGTGATGGAGGAGCCGATCGACGATCCCCCGGAGGACGAGCCGGGTCGGCTGGGTCCCGAGGAGGAGGAGAACGTCCGCGCCGACCTCGAGGACCTGGGCGGCATGCGTCAGATCTTCGGGCCCCAGGGCGTGAAAGGCGTCGTGATCGCCTGCCCGGACTGCGGCGAGAACCACTACTACGAGTGGGACCTGCTCCGGGAGAACCTCGAGCACATGCTCCAGACCGGCGAGCCTCGCATGCACGAGCCCGCGTTCGAGGTCCGCGAGGAGGAGTACATCCAGTGGGACTACGGCAAGGGCTACCTCGACGCGCTCATCGACACAGGCCTCGAGCCCGACCGGCGTCCCCCGGTGACCCAGTGCCCCTGGTGCGCGACGCCGTGCGAGGACTTCTTCCGGTACTGCCCGAAGTGCGGGCGCTCCCTGGCGGCGCTCCGCCTGTACCGCGACCTCGTGCAGCGGGGACTCAACGAGCGCGAGGTTCGCGCGCTGCTCGTGCGCGCGGGGTTCGAGCCGTTCTGAGCTCCGATCGCTCGAGGGCCGTGCTCAGCTCCGCCTCCGCGACGGTCGCGGCCGGGCCGCCGGAGGCTCGAGCACGCACTCTTCTGGCGGCTTGTCGTCCCGAAGTCCCTTGAAGGAGGGAGCGCGCATCTTCCGCGTGCTCCTCGTGATCTCCAGGTACTCGACCACGCACACGAGCGAGGGCTCGACGAAGGTGGCCCCCTTCACCGCGGCCAGGTCGGGATCGTCCGCTGCCGGCGTGGGGCGCACGAGCGGGCGCAGCCGCTCCATCAGCCGGTCCAGGGTCTGCCGGGTGAACCCGGTGCCTACCTGGCCGATCCACCGCAGGCGGTCGCCCACGTAGGCTCCCACGAGCAGGGCGCCGAACGCCGTCGCGCGCCCGCCCTGCCCGGGCGTCCACCCGAGGATCACGCAGTCCTGGGTGTTCGTGAGCTTGATCTTCCGCCAGTCCGGCGCCCGCCGGCCGGGGTGGTAGCGCGAGCCCGTGCGCTTGGCCATCACGCCCTCCAGGCCGAGCGAGCGCGCCGCCTCCGCGAGGCGCCGGCCCTCGCCGTCGACGTAGGCGACCAGGTGCAGGCGCGGGTCCTCCTCGACCACCTTCTCCAGCAGCTCCCGTCGCTGCTCCAGCGGCTGCCCGGTGAGGTCGTGCCCGTCGAGCCACAGCAGATCGAAGGCGACGAGCGACACGGGGATCTGCTTCGAGATCCGCTTGATCTCGCGCTCGTTCGTGAGGTTCATCCGCTGCTGAAGGGCCTCGAACGAGTTCCGGCCCCCCTCGTCGAAGGCCACGAGCTCGCCGTCCAGGACCGCGTTCACCTGGTTGACCAGCTCGTGGACCATGTGCAGCTCCGGGTATCGGGAGGTGACGTCGCGGCCGGTTCGCGTGATCAACCGGGTCAGGTCGGTCGACAGGTACGCGAGGCAGCGGATGCCGTCGAGCTTGGGCTCGAATCGCCACCTCGGGTCGTCGAACGGAGCGTGTCCCCCTTCGGCCAGCATCGGCTGGAAGGAGGGCGGCGCGGCGATGAGCGGTGACTCCTGATGGCTGGCCAGGAACACGAGCCAGTCGGTCCTGGTCTTCACGAGGTGGTACTCCAGGCCCGGATACCGCCGCCCGTGGAGACGAAAGCTCACCTTCGTGTCCGTCCACTCGATCGGCTCGTAGGTGCCGTCGTCGAAGATGCGGACCTCACCGGCTCCGTAGTGTCCGGCCGGGATCGTGCCCTCGAACCCACCGTACTCGAGCGGATGATCCTCGGTCCGCACCGCCAGGCGCCGGTCGCCGAGCTGGGTCGGCAACCCCCTCGGCACGGCCCAGGAGGGGAGGGCGCCGTCCCGCTCGAGGCGAAGGTCGTAATGAAGGCGGGTGGCCCGGTGCTTGTGGATCACGAACGAGTTGCCCGCACCCCGCGCTCCGCCGGGCGCGGGCTCGGGAGTGCCGGCGAAGTCGCGCTTGCGCAGGTACTCGGCCAGGTCGGGGTCCTTGGAGGCGGCGATGACCTCCTCCGAGGTCCGCGCGGGCGGTGCCGCGTTCCCGGCCGCCTCCCTCGACGAGGGGAGCCCGAAGGCCTCCAGCGCCGCGGTCAGCTCCTGCGGGCGGGTCCGCACCCCCTCGAACAGGTCGCCGACCCGGCGAAAGCGCCTCCAGACGGTCTCGATCGTGAACTCCTGCGGCCGCACCCCTCGCTCGACCTCCTCCCACGTGAGGGGGGTGGAGACGGTGGCGCCGGGCTCGGGGCGGAGCGAGTAGACCGACGCGATGTTCGCGCCCGAGCGGTTCATGTTGTGGTCGATGAAGACCTTCCCCGCCCGGCGCGAGACCTGCCAGGCCATCGTCACGCGCTCGCGATCGGCCTTCATGATCACCGTGCCGATCGCGCCGACCAGATCCCGGACCTGCCGGTAGCTGTAGCCCGGAGCGACCGGAACGAAGATCTGCATCCCCGTGGCGCCGCTCGTCTTGGGGAAGCTCTCGAGCCCCAGCGCGTCGAGCGCCGCCCTGACGTGGAGCGCGACCGCCAGGACGTCGTCGAACGTGATCGGTTCGAACGGGTCCAGGTCGAAGAAGAGGTAGTCGGGCGAGTCCACGGAGCCACACCGCGAGTGCAGGGGGTGGAACTCGATGCAGCCGAGGTTCGCGACGAACAGCAGGCCGGCGAGGTCCTCGACCATCAGGTAGTCGATCAGGCCGTCCCTCGCGTCCTCGGACTCGACGCGGCACCGGGGGATCCAGTCGGGCGTGTGCGCGGGCGCGCTCTTCTCGTAGAAGAACCCGCCGGCCAGACCGTCGGGCATCCGCTTCATCGTGAGCGGCCGCTCGAGGAGGTGCGGGAGGATCAGCTCCGCGACGTTGTAGTAGTAGGCGATCAGGTCGCCCTTGGTGTACCCCTCGTCGGGCCAGAACACCTTGTCGAGGTTCGACAGGCGGAGCTCGCGGCCCGCCGCCTCGAGCCACCAGGCCTCCCCCCGCCGCTCGGCGGGGAGCTCCGAGGGAAAACGCACCGTGAAGGCGTCTCCGGAGGATCGGGGTCTGGGTGGCATGACGCCGCCATGCTAGTCGCGGCGTGTCGGCCGGGGCGGCTACAATCCCAGATTCGCCGTGCGTAGGGCGCGGTCGCTCTCCGGAGGTCCGACATGCCACCCAGATCGATGTGGAAGGGCGCCATCTCCTTCGGCCTCGTGACGATTCCGGTGTCCGTGTACCCGGCCACCGAGGAGAAGTCCCTTCGGTTCAACCAGCTCCACGACGCCGACCACGGCCGCATCCGCTACAAGCGCGTCTGCGAGATCGACGGGGAGGAGGTTCCCTACGACCACATCGTGAAGGGGTACGAGTACGAGAAGGACCACTACGTGGTGCTGACGGACGAGGACCTGGACGCAGTTCCGGTGGAGTCCAGCCGGACCATCGACATCCAGCAGTTCGTCGACCTCGCCGAGATCGATCCGATCCTGTTCAAGAAGTCGTATTACCTGGTGCCCGACGAGACCGGCGCCAAGGCGTACGCGCTGCTTCGCCGTGCGCTCTCCGAGGAGCAGAAGGTCGGGATTGCGAAGGTCTCGTTCCGCGACAAGGAGCATCTGGCGGCGCTCAGGTTCAAGGACGGGGTCTTCGTCCTCGAGACCATGTACTGGCCCGACGAGATCCGCGCGGCAGACTTCGACACCTTCGACGCCGAGGCCAAGGTCCGCGGGAACGAGATCGAGATGGCGAAGTCGCTCATCGAGAGCCTCACGCAGCCGTGGAACCCGGAGGCCTACCGGGACGAGTACCGGGAGGCCCTCCTGGAGGTGGTGGAGAAGAAGGTCGCCGGCGAGGAGATCGAGGTGGTGCCCGAGGCGGCGCCCGCCCGCGTGGTGGACCTGATGGAGGCGCTCAAGGCCTCCGTGGAGGCCGCCAAGAAGAGGACGCCCGCGGTCTCGGGGTCCCGGGGGCCGTCCCAGGGCGCGGCCAAGAAGGCGACGAATCGCAAGGCCGCCCCGGCCAAGAAGGCCGCGCCCAGGAAGCGCGCGGCCGCGGGCTGAGGCCCCGGCGGGGCGCGGAGCCTCGCTAAGCTCGTGCTCGGGCGTCGGAGGAGGGAGCCGTGAAGCTCGTCGTCGCGATCGTGAAGCCGTTCAAGCTTGACGAGGTCAAGGAGGCGCTCCGCGAGATCGGCGTGAACGGACTCACGACGAGCGACGTGGAGGGGTTCGGCCGTCAGCGCGGGCACACCGAGGTCTACCGCGGGGCCGAGTACCAGGTCGACTTCGTCCCGAAGGTCAAGGTCGAGGTGCTCGCCGACGACGATCGGGTGGACGGCATCGTCGACGCGATCACCAAGGCGGCCCGGACCGGCAAGATCGGCGACGGGAAGATCTGGGTG
>Ga0070741_10009536_pt1 | contig 18779 bp, 18 predicted proteins | sample Coa_R1_4_FD_66440 | JGI IMG/M metagenome (GOLD analysis project Ga0070741, IMG submission 66440) | Surface soil microbial communities from Centralia Pennsylvania, which are recovering from an underground coalmine fire - Coalmine... | ecosystem: Environmental > Terrestrial > Soil > Unclassified ...
CGCGACCAGTTTCGCGCCCGCGCCCCACGCCAGCTTTTCGTACCGGAGGGTGCAGCGCAGGCGTTTCAACAGACGCAGCTTGGCTGCGGCAGGCGAGAGCTGTCTTTCTGGACGAGCTTCGGTCCGGGAGGCCACGACTGACTAGGATGTTGGCGCAGACAGGGCTGTGGGTGCAAGAGGAAATATAGACGGGTCTTCAGGCCCGCTGACCGTCTCATCCCGCCTTGATCAGCATCGCGGTAATGTCGTCGTGCTGCGGCGTCGCGCCCACAAAGCTGTTCACTTCGGAGATGATCCGCTGCAGCAGGAGGTCCGGCGCAGTTGCAACGCCGGCGGACAGCACCGACAGCAGCCGATCTTCACCGTAAGGCTCGCCAAACTGGTTCTCCGCCTCCACCAATCCGTCGGTGAAGATGAGCAGCCAGTCGCCCGGCGCGAGCGCGACCTCGGCTGCGAAATAGGGAGCGTCGGACTGGATTCCCAGCGGCACCCCCCCGGCCGCCAGCCTCTCCACGGCGCCCGAACTCCGGCGCAGAATGGGATTGTTGTGTCCCGCGTTGACGTAGTTCAACCAACGCGTGGCGGGGTTGAACTCGGCGATGAATGCCGTAGTAAACCGCAGGCCGCCCTGGCTGTTCGAGCAGGCATAGCGATTCATGCCTCCGACCAACTCAAGCAGCGAGCACGGGGTGGATGAAAGAGTGCGCAGGCTGGCCTGAAAGGTGGCCATCAGCAGCGCCGCAGGAATGCTCTTACCGGCAACGTCAGCGACCGCAAGTAAAAAGCGCTCCTCGCCGGGAGCGCCCGGGCGGGAAAACACGTCATAGAAATCACCGGCTACCGTGTTGGCCGGCCTGGTAGCAAAAGCGATCGTGAGTCCGGGGACCAGAGGCGGCGTGGTGGGCAGCAGCCAGCTCTGGATGTCGCGCGCAATCTCCAGGTCGCGCTTCATCACCACGCGATCGGCGATTTCGAGCATCAGCAGGACGAACAGTGCCAGCCCGCCCCAGAACTGGAAGTTCGGGGTCGTGATCTGAACCTCGTTCTTGGCGTGGAACTGCACTCCGCCGCTCGGCAGGATCAGCAACACCACCCCGATCAGCAGCAGCACCCGTCGCGCCGGCGAGAGCTTGTTGAGGATCGCCCACATCAGCAGCTGCGCCCGTTCGAAGAACTTGCCGCGCTTCGTCTGGCCGGCGGGCGCTGCCGCTTCGTAATCACGCTGGTAGAAACGGTAGCCGGACTGCGCCTCCTGCTTGAACTGCGACCACAGATCGCTCAGCTGCAGTCCCTCGGTGACCTTGTTCCAGAACTGGTCCAGCTTGCTGAATGGCTCCGTGCGGCGCGCATTACGGACTCTGGGGGGCTGCGGCCCACCCGGCGCGGGGCCGTCAGAACTCCTCTGCGACGCGGACGCGGTGGAAGGCTGGGCAGGCATTGTGAAGAACAGAAATTATAGTCGCGACGAGACAGCGTCGGCGAATCTCTGGAAGACTTTGCAGGCTGGTTGTTGACAACAGCCTGACAAGGCGATCTGCAAGACAACACTTGTCTATGGCAATTGAGTGTCCCGGTCAGCGTTAAATGGAATTCGTTGCCAGGTCACAAGCACGGTTATGAAACCCGTATCCTCCGCCGAAGCGGACTTGGCTTGTTCGAGTTCAACCCGCGAAGCGCGCGGCTGGAAATAGCCCGGCGCTTCAACGCCGGGTGAAGTCGTACAAGTTCGCCAAGTGCCGTAGGCACGGCGGAGTTATGCCACACCCGGTTAGAAGATGAAAATCCGAAAAAAGGTCGAAGAGAGTGAACGGCAATCGCAGCCGCCGGCGTTTCTGTACGGTGCAGGGCAGACTTCGCGTCGTTCAAGGCAGTGAGCGCGATGGTGCAGCCCGCAGACGCTCAGTTTTAGCTGCTGGCTGCTGTGACCTGCTCGCGCTCGACGTCGCGCAGGCGCGCGGCCTTGCCGCGCAGGCTGCGCAGATAATAAAGCTTGGCGCGGCGGACCTTCGACGACCGCACCAGGTCCACGCGATCGATCACTTTCGAGTTCTCCGGGAAGATACGCTCCACGCCCTGGCCGAAGCTGATCTTGCGCACGGTGAAGCTGGCCTGCGGTCCGCGGCTGCGCGCAATCACCACGCCTTCAAACGCCTGCAGGCGTTCCTTGTCGCCTTCCTTGATCTTCACCTGCACGCGGACAGTGTCGCCCGGGCCAAAATCGGGCAGGTCGGTGCGCTTCTGCTTGGCAAGAAGTTTCTCAATGATCAGGTTCGACATGGGTGACTCCCGAGATTCGAAATTGGACGTTAGCTGCGAGCAGTGAGCTGCGAGCAATGAGCAGTCCTTAGCTCATCGGTCACAGCTCGCTGCGCGCAGCTCATTCAACAACTCTCTGTCTTCTTCACTCAATTCCGCCAGACCTATGAGATCCGGGCGATTCGTCAAAGTCTTCTCCAGCGCGGTGCGCCGACGCCAGCGCCGGATCTCGTCGTGGTTGCCGGAGATCAGCACATCCGGCACCTTCATGCCGCGGAAATCCGCCGGCCGAGTGTAGTGCGGATAATCCAGCAGTCCGCCGGAAGCGCAGGTGGAACTCGGCTGTGTGGCTCGGACACTCTTGTCCGAGCATGTTTCGTTCATCAGTTCCGACCGCGCGCCAAACGATTCCTGCCGTGTCGAAGCTTCGTTTCCCACTGCTCCGGGGATCAACCTCGTGACCGTATCCACAATCACGGCTGCGCCCAACTCTCCCCCACTCAGGACGTAGTCGCCGATCGAAATCTCACGATCTGCCAGATACATGCCGACGCGCTCGTCCACGCCTTCATAGCGCCCGCAGATCAGCACCAGCCGGCCCAATTGCGCCACCTCCGACGCAGCCTGCTGATCGAAGCGCCTGCCCTGCGCCGAAAGCAGCACCACCGATTGCTTCGACTCAGACCGCTCATCGCGGGATGCGACGTTCAACGACTCCACACATTCAAAGATCGGTTCCGGCTTGAGCACCATGCCCTCGCCGCCGCCGAACGGGCGGTCATCCACCGTGCGATGCCGGTCCCGGGTAAACGCCCGCAGATCGTGGATGTCAATCTTCACCAACCCGGCTTCGCGCGCCTTCCGGACAATTCCGTAATCCAGCGGCCCGCGGAAGAAGTCCGGAAAAATGGTGACGATGTCAATCTGCACGCAAGTCAGCTCTTAGCTGTTAGCTTTTGGCTGTTAGCTGCAGGCCGGCTAACAGCTAAAGGCTAAGAGCTACCGTCCCTGCCGCCGCTTCTCGTCTTCGGTCAGCGGAGCGTTCACGTCCAGCAGACCCTCGGGCAAGTTCATCTCAATGCGCTTGCCCGGAACATCCGTCAGCGCCAGGAATTCCTGCGCAAAGGGAATTTCCAGTTCGTTCTTCCCTGATTCAACGACCAGCAGGGGAGCTTCTCCCGCGCCGAAACGCACATCTCGGATCACGCCGATCTCACGACCGTGATCGTAAAGGACACAGCCGGCCAGATCGCTGACATACATTGCGCCCGGACCGAGTGGCGCCCGCTGGCTGCGCGGGATCTGCAGCTCGCATCCCACCAGCGGCTCAGCGTCCGAGATGGAATCCACGCCGGCGAACTTCACGACCACAAATTCTTTATGCGGCCACGCGTCTTCAATGGTCAGCTCGCGCCTGCCATCGCCCAGCGCGAAGATCCGCATGCCTGGCCGCAGCCGCTCCGGGTCATGGCTGTGCAGCTCGGCCGCCACTTCCCCATGCCTTCCCTGGGTTTTGACCACGCGCGCCAGGGTGATGAACTCGGAAGGAGCTGGCGGATGCGTCATTCCTGTGCCGTCCCTCCGGAACCGCCGGCGTGTGCTCACCTGCCCAGGGCTGATGCCCTGGGCTAACGAATGCCGCTCCTCCGGAGCAGGGATGTTTCCTTATTCCAGGATCTCCAGTTCATAGCGCCGGTTGTGCTTCACGCCGGCGGCATGCAGCAGGTTGCGCATGGCGCGCGCGATCTTTCCACCTTTGCCAATCACCCGGCCTAAGTCATCTTCGGCGACTTCGAGCTCGATCACGGTCTCGCCATCTTCGTCCACTTCTTCGACGAAGACCTGGTCGGGCGCGTTCACCAGCACCTTGACCACGTGTTCGATCAGCGCGCGCGGATTTGGAGACTGATCAGTCATGAACCAACTTGTATTCCGCGCATTCACGCGAACCAACGCAGACTTCGTCAATCTCTAAGAGATCCGCGTTCATCCGTGTGAATCCGTGGTGGATTGAAAGTTACGACGCCACCGGCTCGGCCGGGGCCGCTGCCGGCATTGCCAGTATCTTGCCCACGCGCGACGACACCTGCGCGCCTTTCGACCGCCAGTACTCAATTCGATCGCGCTTCAGCTCAACGCTGGCCGGATTGGTGCGGGGATTGTAGGTCCCCACAATCTCCACCGGACGCCCGTTACGCGCCCGCTCTTTCTCGATCACCACCACGCGGTAGTGAGGCTGTTTGCGCGCACCCACGCGCGCCAGACGAATCATCAGCACAGACTGTTTTCCTTTCTTTTGGGTCCCGAACCGCCTCGCGCAGGCGGACGAGAAACGTCATTTGCCGCTTTTCCTGGTCCTTACCGGAAGGAGGCCGCCGCGAAACCCATCCCCGGCTACCCGGCGGGAATGAGACAAGTAATTATTATGCAGGAGGTTAGCGGGGTTGGCAAGGGGGCCTGTGAGCCGGTAGTGGGCGACTTTGAAATCCTCAGAGATGGCATTCAGCGTCCAAATGTGGCAGGATGGAGTGGATGCCGAAGAGGAAATCGAAAGGCAGTCCCAGAACTCGTCCAAAGAGCACTCCTCGCAAAACCAAGAAAACAAAATCAGATGAGGATGTAAATCAGGTCGCAGCGAGGGTTTTACGAGAGTTCACAAAACGCCACGGTTAAGCCTAATTTGCCCAGCAATTCCTATTCCAACTTCACGAGCATTCCGATAACCAGCCAGCCAGTCTTCACGGATCGCTCCAGCACTAGGGCTAACGGCAGTTAAGCAGTTAAACCCAGATGTTTAATGGTTTAATGGAAAACGGCCTTCGTCAAGAATGTCGCCAAGGTCTTTCCCATCATCCTCAAGCCTTCCGTCGTGAGTCATGTACACGTCGTAAATTCTCGTAAGCGTGGCTTGCGAGTCATCCTTTGGTGGCTGGAGAAGTTCTGAACGAAATCGCATGGATTCACCTTTCGACGGCGATGTTTATGCCTCTACCCACAACTCTGATAGTCAGAAAACTCTGAGGTTCACAAGGATTGAAGGCACCCGACATCAGGCTACCTGTGGTGATTTGGAATGCTTTTTTGCGAATTCGAGGATTGCCGTGCAGAGCTTTTCTAGGCTGGGGATTCTGACGCCATCTTCCCACGCCTGTGCCAAAACCAAGCGAACGAATCTTGCATTCTTATCCAGACCGCCCACATCGTTTCAAATCGTACTCCGTTCGGACTTTCTGCTGGAGAGCAACCCAGTTTTGGTTACCCACATCATCCCTGACGGCTGTTTCAATTTCGGAGGGCCACATTACCAAGTCTGCTGCCCAAAATGCATCGTCAGGGAATGGTACCGAATCGTCCTGACCACACAAACGTAGGATTGCTTTGTTGTCTTTCTCGTGCAATTGGCGTCTTGTGTCATTGCCGCAGCTATCCTTATCGCAATCGCAAATCGTGAACACTGGAATCTTCATCTCTTTTGCAATGGCGAGCGGCTGCACAATGGCGGGTTTACCGTCACATGCAACAATGTGACAGCCGAATTTTCGGAAATCGTCCCAACGATCCGTCAGAGTTAGATAGCCGGTAATGTATGCGGCGTCCGAGATTCCCTCTACAAGTATCACCACGTGCGTAAAGAACATCTCGTTGATGCTCGGCTGGAGCACTTGTGCGATCTTGATGAATGATCCTTCAAGGGCTTTGGGGCGCTTGCCTGTGGCATGTTCGACACGGGCGACGAACTTATCCATCCTGATTTGGTGAACTTCGGCTTTAGCAGGTTCGCCTGCTATTCGGGACAGACGTACATCGTCAAATCTCTCGCCACGTATAAATTGTGGGTTGTGGGTACAGACGATTACCTGCGAGCCTTTGGAGACGAGTTGCTGGAAAACAGAAGCAAAGTGCCTCACCTGTGGCGGATGTTGATAAAGCTCAGGCTCCTCACATCCCAAGATAAGGCGAGGGCCCACAGGTTTGTCGCTTGTGGCCAGTTCTTGCAGGAGTGCTAGTAAGAGTGAACGCTGGAGACCATGTCCAAACTTTGCAATTTGCCCCTCGAATGTTCCTTCTCCTGTGACCATGCGTGCAAGGGGGTCTGCTAGCGTGACGGACTTGGCGGGATCGCTATGCCACTCAAGCCGTAATGTTGCATTCGGATGTGCCCAGTCTTGCAGCTTAGATTGCAGTGATGCCGACAGAGCAGATAGGGCACCCTCATTCTCTTTCAAAATATCTGTGTATTCCTTCGTCGAACGCTTCCGAAGTTCGTTAAGGGGCTGCGTGAAAGGCAGCTTCGCTCGAACGGTTCGCTCCAAGATCAGTCCCAAAGCAGTAGCTTTCCGTTCGAACGCCTCCCCTGATACATCCTTCACTGCGGGGACGAATATCCATTGCACATATTTTTCGAGAAGATTCTTACCTCTGCTCACTCCATAAAATTGATCTTCGCTAGGCATGGCGGAGCATTTTTCTGGGTGCCCGGACTCATAATTTCTTAATGCGGCAACCATGCCAGCTTTCGTACCCGGCGCAGGCAATTCGCTATAGTCACGTCGAATTTCGCCGTAGAGCTTCCTAAGTTCTTCAACTTTTGCGTCATCGCCTTCAGCAGAAAAGAACTTTGAGAAATCCAATATCCCTTCACGCTGTCCAAAATGCTTAACAGGGGCAGAGGTACCATTCCACTTGGCTTCAGCCGTGATTATTAGCTTCCCGTTCCTGAAGTAGGCAGCAAAGTCTTGCTGGGCTTCGGGTGACAAGTCCTCGAATGTCGCCGTAATCTTTACGGGCTTGTCCGTGGATTTGTGATGAAAATCTTCGATGTCGAGGGCTGTGACATCAGTGGTGGAATCAGATGTGTTCCGAAAGATAATATTCAGCGCCGTGAGAACCGTGGATTTGCCGCCGCCATTCGGGCCAACAAGACACGTGTAGTCGTTGAAATCTACAGTTTGATCGTCGAACGCCCGAAAATTCTCTAGCCGAAGAGATGCTAGTCTCACGAGGCTCTCCCCTCATACCGAATTCGAAAAACACTCTTTTCTTAAGGGGAAGCCTTTTTAATTTAGCACACCTATTTTGCAAGCTGAATATGTGCAAGGCTTCAACGGTGAGGATGAGAGTCGTTCACCTACCGCAGAAAGGGATGAACGTAAAACCGGGCGGGGGAAACCCGGTCTTAGTATCGAGCGGACGACCCTTCCCAGATGGGCGAAGAGAATAGCATCCGGAAAGGGTGAGATTTACTGCTGCCAGTGCCACTGGCGTAGCAATTACCTCGAAGGGGTCGGCGGCCACTACACCGCCGACCGTTCGCCTCAAGTAGCACTCCTCGTGCTTCCATAAGTAAAGGATACGCAGCAACTTCCCAAATTGACTAGGAGTTAAGCGCCCTGTTATCAGCCGCTTACAGCCGTTCTTACTTGCGTGATCTTGGCTTATATCAAAACCTGTGATTCGTTTTGGAGGATCGGCTCCAAACATGGTGATACATTTCATTCTGTATTACTGAAGAAAATGCTTTGGGCAAGGGCGTATTGGATCGTTTCCCTTATATGGAGATTTCCCGATGAGTGACCCGAAAGACGACTTAGCCGCAGTCAGAACAATCGCCGAAGCGTTGACAGGATTCGATCCCAAAGAACAAGAACGCATTCTTCGATGGGTGCGTGAGAAGGTCGGTCTCACAGTTGCGCCGCCCGATACGTCCTTGCCGACTGGATCGCCCCTCGTTGTTTCAATGACTGGTCATGGCGCTCCGACTTCATCTGCGACCGATCTGAAATCGTTTTTTCTTGATAAGAAGCCGAAAAATGACGTGCAGTTCGCCGCCACAGTTGCTTATTACTACCGCTTCGTGGCTCCAACTGAGCATCGGAAGGATGAGATCACGGCGAATGATCTTCAAGAGGCGTGCAGGCTCGTTGGTCGTGAGCGATTCAGCGTTCCCGGCCAGACGCTTCGCAACGCACACAACCTCGGCTTACTCAATAAAGGCGGCGAAGCAGGTGCGTATGCAATCAATTCAGTCGGAGAGAACCTTGTCGATGTCGCTCTGCCTGCCGACAACGCAGGTATTCCTAGAGCGAAAATCAAGCGGAAGAAGAAAAACAACAGAAGAACAACACGAGGTTGATCGGTGACGGACAGCATCCATGATCAACACGCCGGACACCGCAGGTACACCGATTGACACAGCGTTGAATGAAGCGAAACGTCTTCGTTCTCAAACGAAGAAAAAGAAAACGCCTCAGGTCAAGGGCACTGAACGAGAGATCATCAAGGCGACTGCGCTGGCGTGGTTCAACAATCACAGGAAGCAACTGACCCCCGTCTTCACAAAAGCCGATCTCGCTGAGATCGACAAGCTGTACCAGCGGATTTTCGAAGCCAGCAACAAAGTCGTTCTGCGCTCAAGTTATCTCGACACTCTCAAAGAGGTCACGGACACGCTTGTCGAGTTTAGATCAACTAATCTTATTCGACTGAGTGAAGCATCGTTCGCTCCACCGACAACCGACGTGCCACCAGATTTCTCGCCCGTCGTGTCGAACGATGTGATGAAAAAGATTCTGGAAGATCGCTGGACTGAAATCGCAGCATGTGTCACAGCAAAGGCTCCGCTTTCGGCAATGGTTATGATGGGTGGGCTGCTGGAAGGCATTCTGTATGCGAAAGTTGAGAAACTTTCCGACAAGGCGCCTGTTTTTACTGCGGCTGCTTCACCCAAAGATCCGACAACAGGAAACCCCAAGAAACTGAAAGACTGGGTGCTGCAAAACTATCTCGATGTGGCGAAGGAACTCAAATGGATCACGCAAACGATTCATGGTATCGGTGACGTTGTGCGTGACTATCGCAACTTCGTCCACCCGCAAAAACAACATTCGGAAGGAATGTTCGTAGACCCAGAAGATGCGAAAATTCTGTGGGAAATCACAAAAAGCATTGCACGTCAGTCGTTGAAACCATGATTCGAATGCACTGAATCAGGAGCGAATGACTGGCAGACGTTTTTGAGAAACGGCGCTGAGATTTAACCCTCCGGCGTGAAATCAAAGAAAAGGAAGTTGACCCACTCGGCCACAATGTCGGCGTCCTCCGGCTGCCAATAGAAGGCGTCATTGATCTCGATCATGTGCGCCCAATCCACCATGTCCCGCTCGGTTATCTCGCCCCGCTGCCGCTTTGAAAGAAGCGTTTCGATGTGCTGCGGGGTGATGCGCACGGCTGGCTGGGAACACAGTTGATTCAAGTTCACCACCCGGAAGTTCGGATTATGAATACATCGTTCTCCGAGAGCGCTGCGCACTTTCAGCAATAGCTCTTGCAGTGAAAGCTCGCACCGGGCATAGCTCTCGATCCATGCGACTGCATCGGGATTTGCCGATGGTGAGTTCATATTATCGTGGCGTTCACGATAATGCGCTAAGAGCACCAACGACGTGGGCGAGCGCCAGAGTGTCTCGCTCGCAGTACGCCAAAAGCATTCTGCGCAAGCGTGCTCTCTCGCATTCGTCAATGCCTGATGAAACCGCCCGCTCCCAAATTCCTGCCACTTGGTCTCCACACTGCACTGTCAAATCGTCGTAGTTCATGTTCGGAACCAAAACTGGGAGCACATTCTTGATCGAATACGAGCCGCAAAATAGCGGACTGTAAATGTTTTGCCGAACAATGAGAAGCAGGTCTACGAGCTTTTGCTGAATGCTCCCGATTGCCGTCGCCTGTTCTGGAAACCAGCGGCACAAGTTGGATAGCTGCGTGTTCTCATATGAGCCATAGACGACCACGGTTCGGGCATCGGATGTGGCCTGGTACAGCGACTCCAAGAAGCGAATCCGTGGGTCTGAACCATCAGGTGCTAGAAACTCGCTATGCGCCAGATATCCTTGATATTCGTTTTGACGATGCACAGACCACTGTATCGGGATCGGCTCGTATGGCTTCATACCCTGAAATATGGGTACTGCCGGAGCAATCGTTTCGAAGTCCACGTAACAGATTGGAAATTTGAGTTCCGATAGTGCGTTACGCAATTTATCTGCTACGAACACGCCATGCTGTCCGGCGCTCTTCGCTGCGTTGATTCTCGAACAATCCGCTTCTGTGAAGTGCCAATACAGCCTCAGATTGATGTTCGGTGGAAGCTCTGAAACGGTCGCCACGCCGTTGTGCAGCAGCATCCGAATTTTATCTTCTGACAGTGGCAAAGAACGCACATCATCTGCATCTAGTGGCGGATGACAATGTTCAAAAAACTCGCATCGGTAGGGGCTCTTGCAGAAGCTTCCTGTCTCCACGCTCGGCGGATCGGGGTTCGCAAGCATTTTGTATTGAACATTCAAAATGCCCGAAACAGCCAGACGAGGCATCAATCGGATTGGGTCAATGGCCTCGATGAGAAAGAACTTCGAAATGTCAAAATCTCCGTCCAATACGTAATCACCGTTCACGTGCATCAAATGACTGCTTCGCACCTGAACGCCTTCTCCCCGCAGTACATACTTCTGGATGCTGAGGTCGTGAACGTGGTAGGGCTTCACTTTTGTTGCGGCCTTTACTTCGATGAGAAAGAAATCACCTTTTTCGATGCTGCGGAGCAATACATCCACCCGAACGAGCACGCCATCATGTCGAAACGCACCTTCAAAGATTGCTGGTACTGCCGGATTGTTTAGTAGCTCTTTCGTTTTTCGGAGAGCGTCTGCCAGATGATTATTGTCAGCCTCGACCAAAACACCACCGGGAAACATGCTACGTGCCAATGCACCGACTGCTGTTCCTTCCTCTTTGTTGTGCTGAGCGGTGGCGTTTCCAATGTCTGGGTTATGCACTTGCAGGAAGAGACGTTTGTGGCATTGGAGTCCAGAGATGAATTTCGACTTGCTGATACCGCAGGTCGGTGTCACGGTTTCTGGTGTGTCGAAGAGTCTTGCGAGAGCGGCGAGGGCACCGGGCACCTTTGCGGTTAATTGCCGTTGACCTTCTGCTTCGATACCTTGGAGAGAGAGTTCGTGTAAATCCATAGTGGACTATTTTAGTCCAAACTGGACTATTATCAAGCGGAATATTCCAATCCGGCTCGATTCGGTTGCCGTAGGGCGACGTATCCGTGAAATCCGAGGGTTCGAATTGAATCAGACCGAACTGGGGAAAAAACTCGGTATCACACAGGCGCAGTTGTCCAAATTCGAAAAGGGGCAGAGATTGCCGACACTGGATGTGTTGCTGAAACTTCGGGCGTTTTCGGGACGGTCAATAGACTGGATACTCACGGGGGAGGAGACTGTGCCCCCACCGATAGGGCGTCGATCCTGAGCTTCACACCGAATGCAAGGTAACCGATGGCTCGTTGACGCAAGCCAAAGCAATCGCTGATTCCGGTCTTTCTGAACTTCGGCGGGTTTCAGTGCAGTCCTTTCCACCGTTTGGCTGGTAGACTCTCAGTCAATGACAGAACTGATTTGGGAAGGCAAGTATGTTGACGGCAAGCGGCAGGCTCCGGTACGGGTCGCTCTGCCTTTTCAAACTATCGAAACGGTTAACGAGAGCATTGCTGAAAGGCAGCGAACGCTAGAATGGTCTGCCAGTGGCAGGCAAGCCGAATGGCGAAACCGTCTCATCTGGGGTGACAAGAAGTACGTGCTGCCGTCTCTGCTCCCCGACTTCGCTGGAAAAGTAAACCTTATCTACATCGACCCGCCTTTTGACACTGGTGCCAATTTTTCGTTCTCAGCTTCGGTGCCTCCGTATAACGATGACGATGACGAAATCACGTTTACCAAAGAACCCTCCATCCTAGAGCAAAAAGCTTATCGTGACACATGGGGGCGTGGGCTCGATTCATACCTGTCTTGGCTATCGGAAGCACTACTACTCCTGCGGGAATTGCTTGTTGAGAATGGCTCTATCTATGTTCACCTCGATTACCACGTTGCTCATTACGTCAAAGCTGTTCTGGACGAGGTTTTCGGAATTGATAGGTTTGTAAATGAAATCATTTGGCGACGGGCATTCGCTCATAACGATCCGTCACGCTGCGGCATAATCCACGACAACATATTCCTATACACAAAAAGCGAAGGATACACATGGAACCGAGTTCTCCAAAAGCCTAGCAAGGAATATGTGGATCAGTTTTTCGATCAATACGATGAGGTCAGAAAGGAACGATATGCACGGCTTCCACTGGATGCTCCGAAGCATGGCGACGGAGGGAATCTCGTTTATGAATGGAAAGGGGCCTGGCCATCAAAGAACCGCACGTGGGCTTGCGTAAAGGAAAAGATGGAGGAGTACGAAAAGCAAGGCAGGATTCATTATCCGAAGAAGGGCATTCCCCGCCTCAAGAGATATGAAAGTGAATACGAGGGTACAGTGTTGCAGGATATCTGGCTTGATGTGAATAAGATTCACAATCAATCTCCTGAGCAACTTCACTACCCCACGCAGAAACCAGAAGCACTTCTTGAGCGAATTATTAAGACATCCTCTAACGAAACCGAACTGGTGCTCGACTGTTTTAGTGGCAGTGGAACCACAGCCGCCGTTGCGGAGCGATTGGGGCGGCGATGGATTGCGTGCGATTTAGGACGATTCGCAATCCACACAACACGGAAGCGTCTCCTCTCGATAGCACAAGTAAAACCCTTTCAAGTGCAGAATCTCGGCAAGTACGAGAGACAGGCATGGCAACTGGCTGAGTTCGGTGGTGTGAGCGGCGAGGATTTGCGTGAACAGCAAGTTCAACGTGAAAGTGCGTACCGCAAGTTCATACTTGACCTTTACCACGCAACCCAACTCAGTGGACAGGTGTGGCTTCACGGGCTTAAATCTGGTCGCATGGTTCATGTCGGAGCCGTCGATGCCCCCGTGACACTATCTGATATTCGCTCTATCGCTCGTGAGGTCTGGAAGGCAACGAATGCATCTGGTGAAAGCCGCAAGGCTGCCGCTGACATTCTTGGTTGGGAATTTGCATTCGAGTTAAATGAGACCGCTCGACAGATTGCCGCTGAATCACGAGTTGATGTTGCTTTCAAGAAGATTCCACGTGAAGTCTTGGAGAAGAAGGCGGTCGAGCAAGGTGACATCAAGTTCTTCGAGCTTGGTGCCCTCTCCGTTGATGCGAAGCTGAAAAAACGAGAGCTTTCCATTGAACTCATCGACTTTGTAGTTCCGATTGATGACGTACCTGAAGACGCTCGGAAGTCTATCAAGCACTGGAGCCAGATGATTGATTACTGGGCTGTGGACTGGGACTTCAAGGATGACACCTTTCATAATCAGTGGCAGTCATATCGCACACGGCAAGACCCGAAACTTGAAACTAAAACGAGACACGAATACACCGAGTCAGGCGAGTACGAGGTCGTGGTCAAGGTCATCGACATCCTCGGCAATGACACCACGAAGACTTTGAACATTAAGGTGAAGTAGCCATGCCACGTCGCAAGAAGACAGCCGTTCCTGAGACTCAGGCAGACCTGCTGGATGTCACAGCAAAGTTGCGAACGGCTCCCTGTGTTCCGGCGTTACGTGAAGCCGTCAAAGCGTGGGTTGCGGGGGGATACAAAGGCATCACCGAGACGACCCGCATCCTCCTGAACTACTGGTTCCAAACCGACCACAAACTGCGGACTGGTCGCCCCTTCCGGTATCACCGTTCTCAGCAAGAGGCGATAGAGACCCTTGTATTCGTCTGGGAATTTGAAAAGGTACGGTCAAGGAAGGCGCTGCTCCAGCGATACGCTACAGACCTCCACGACGTTGCGCTTCCCCCCTACGATGACTTCGCCCGTTACTGCATCAAAATGGCGACGGGGAGCGGGAAGACGAAAGTGATGTCGCTGGCTATCGCATGGCAATTTCTGAATGCTGTGCGGGAGTCGGACGAGATCGCAAAGGACTACGCAAAGACATTTTTGCTCATTGCCCCAAACGTCATTGTTCTTGAGCGTCTGAAGTTGGACTTCGCTGGCGGGAGCATTTTCCAAAATGACCCCGTGATACCTCGGGAACTCAAGATTTTCTGGGAGTTCGACTGCGTAATGAGGGGCGATGCGGAAAAGGCTCCTGGCGAAGGGATGCTCTTTCTAACAAATATTCAGCAGTTTTACGACCGACCAGATAAAAACGGTGATGCCGAACCCGACGCTATGACAGCGATTCTTGGCTCGAAGCCGCCAACCAAGAAACTCGACCTGACGGACTTCGATGATCGCATTGCCCTACGAGCAGGGCATCTGATGGTGTTGAACGACGAAGCGCACCACACGCACGATGAGAACAACGAATGGAATCAGAAGATACGGGAGTTGCACAAAAGGACGCCTATCACAGGTCAGTTGGACTTTTCAGCAACACCCCGGTTCACAAAGGGTGCCATATTTCCTTGGACAATTTCTGACTACCCACTCAAACAAGCCATCCTCGATGGCATCGTGAAGCGCCCGATGAAGGGTATCGCCCACATCGCCGAGGCTAAGTCTGACTATGCCAGTGTTCGTTATCAAGGATATCTAGCCGCTGCCGTTGAACGTTGGCGTGAATACCGGACACAGTTGGCGATTCTGAAGCAGAAACCCGTACTCTTCATCATGCTTACCGACACTGACGAGGCGGATGATGTGGCTGACTGGCTGCGGCAGAAGTATCCAGCCGAATTCGGCGGGGAGAAGACCGAAGTTATACATACTGACAAATCGGGTGAGGTCAGCAAGAAAGACTTGGACGAAGCCCGACAAGCCGTGCGTGAGGTTGACTCACCCGAAAGCCCAATCAATGCCATCGTCTCAGTTCTCATGCTGCGTGAAGGCTGGGATGTGCGAAACGTTACAGTGGTCGTTGGCCTCCGTCCTTACACAGCCAAAGCAAACATTCTGCCTGAGCAGGCAATTGGTCGTGGCTTGCGCCTGATGTTTCGTGACATGGGTAGTGATTACACCGAACGTGTTGACATTATCGGGAATAAGAAGTTTCTCGACTTCGTGGACGATCTCGAAAAGCTCGAAGAATTAAAACTCGACGTATTTGAAGTCGGCAAAGACAAGCTCAAGATTGTCACGATTATCCCAACAGATGACCGAAAGAAGTACGACATCGGCCTGCCATTACTGTCTCCGACGCTAGTCCGCAAGAAAAGTCTAGCGGATGAAATTGCCAGCCTTGACGTAATGTCGTTCCAGACCATTCTGCTGCCGATGTCTGGTGACGACCCACGTAACAAAACTTTCCGATATGAGGGGTACGACATCATCACACTTCAGAAGGAAGTCGAGCGTGACTACACGATTCCTGAACCGCAGACCTCTCAGGAAGTAATCGGCTATTACTCACGGCGTATCGCTGAAGCAGTCAAACTGCCATCGCAGTTCGCTGCACTCGCACCCAAGGTCAAAGACTTCTTCGAGCAGAAGGCGTTCGGACATCCCGTTGACCTGAGCGACCACGAAATCGTGAAGGCAATGAGCACTCCGGTAGCCCACTATGTCTGCGTCGATGTCTTTTCAAAAGCGCTTAAGAAGCTGACCATCGCAGAGTTAGAGCCGACGCTGTTAGAACCAGAACGGTTGCTCTCGACCTGCCAGCCGTTTCCGTGGTCACGACAGGTTTGGGAGGGGGTGAAGACGGTCTTTAATCTTGTGCCATGTGACAACGGGTTTGAGCGAGATTTCGCCAAATTCCTCGACAATGCGCAGGACGTTGAGTCGTATGCCAAGCTGCCTCAACCGTTCGGATTTTCTATCGAGTACACAGACGGCGCTATGAATCTCCGCTCATATTACCCGGATTTTGTTGCTGTCGATGACCACGGTATTCGTTGGTTGCTGGAAACCAAAGGTGCGGAAACAGAAGATGTTTCTCACAAGGATGCCGCTGCAAGACTGTGGTGCGAGAATGCGACTCAACTTACAAAAGTCCATTGGCAGTACTTGAAAATCCCACAGAAAGCATTCGAGGTGCTCCAGCCCAGCCGCTTGGCCGACCTGAAGGCGCTCAGCCCCGTTAATCTATTTTGATGGAAGCCGCTGCTAGGCGGCACGTTGGTTCTCAACGGGAATCAGCACACGACTGACGAGTTCCTGCATGTCCCAAACGTGGTCGCTAAGCCCCATCTCCATAGCTGGCGTGATTCGCAGGGTCTGATGTATGCGGCAGAAGTTGTACCAAACGAAGTGGAGAGCGACGGCGAATGCATGATTCTCGATTTTTTTGGAGAATGCGTTGGTTCTGCGGGTGAAGCGCCTCATGCTCATTCGCATCGTTAGGTTCTGTCGTTCAACCCGGCTGGTTGAAATCAGGTCTGGATTTGGTTTTCCAACAATTCGCTGTGTCTCCATGCCAACGTAGCCACCCGAATGCTTCGCATCGGTGTTAAGGCTGTCAGCCCGATACTTCTTCACAAGCATGGCATAATCCACGTCTATGCCGAATGCCCTTTCAACAGCCTCGACATAAGGCACGTATCCATCACTAGTAATCTGAACTCTGCCGGACAGGCGAGAAAAGACTCGTGCGACGAAGCGAATTGCATTTTCAGCATCACGGGTTCCGACCAACCACTCGATAACAAACTTAGAGTCCGTGTCGAAAGCGACCCACGTGTACACGCTTCCGATTCCTGCGGTTCCCTGAAGCTCTAGTCTGATATGGCGGTCTTTCGTGTGGCAGAAAGCCCAAATTTCGTCGAGTTCAAGTCGCTTGCACGAAAGACTTCGGGCAACCTCATCGTGGAATTTCACACACCCACGCCCGACATCGCACAGGAGTTTCAGGATGGTGTCTTTACAAACATCTGTCAGCCTAGTGGTGGCACGAATCGAATTTCCTTCAACGAGACACGTGAGTATCTGTGCCCGTTTGGCGATGCTGAGCCGATTCACAGGTTTTCTCCCGCCGCCTGAGGGACACTTCGGGAACGCCGTCCCGGGTCACGTTTCTGCAACAATCCCCGTTTAATGAGAGTGGTTACGTAGCACTGGAATGCGTGCGTGTCCATTCCGAGAGCTTTCGCAATTTCCTTGTTCGTTTTTCCCTCTCTACGAAGCTTCACTATTAATTCCACCTTATCCGCACGTGATATGACGCTCCGCTCAGTCGCAATGGAGGGTGCGGCGGTTATTTCTTGGCGTTCGCCGTGGAATGTGGAGTGTGCCGGAACGAGAACCAGCGCTTGTTTTTCGCTCGCATCAGAGCGTAAGGCACCCACTGCGACCCACTTTCCGGTCTTGAGTCTTTTCTCGATCTCACCCGCTTTTTCAAGTCGGGAGAGGGTGCTGTGAATCATCACAAGAAAATTTGAGCGTGGTGCAAATCCTGATGAGACCAAGCGCTCACGAATTTCAGGTGCAGACAATTCCGTATTTGCACAACGGAAAATCTCTCGCATTGCGTCTGTCAGACCGACTCTCCCGACGATTGGCGCAGGTTGCGTTTTGCTAGCCAGCCCCGTGGGTGTCCTGCCATCAAGTGCGTCAAGGTCGTGGAGGACTTTTTCTCGGAGGGAGATTTCGTTCTGACACACGGAAATCTGCTGGCGCAAGCTAGCGATTTCCGACTCCATCTGCCGCCGCAGGAGCGTGGACGCACTTTGTTGGCTGCGTGCCATGGATGGGCACAGAGTATAACATAAATGCCTATGTTTAATGTCTAATGTTTAAGTTTAAGTCTTTTAACGCCTCTGTTTGGCCATTTTGGGGCAGAGAAGATGGCCATAGTCGTTGTTGGCGAAGGGGGTGGGGCTACTAGGCAGAAAGGAAAAGCCTTACGTTTCATTTGCACGTGGACGACCAATGAATTGAGGAAAGGCGCTCAAAGTCGCCCACTACCTGTGAGCCCAACTACGTCGTAGGAATTTCGTTCCGCTTTCAGCAACCGAAGACGAAATATCTGTGTATGTTTCACAACCCGCGGTTCAAGAAAACGCCCCGACTTCGACTTCCAGCCGAAATGTGCCCATTTTGAAACGATTTCGCCCGCCTGTACACCATCCTGCATACGTCTGCAGGTTCCAGGCCATGAGGTGGTGTCATGAAAAGATGCGCGCTGCTCGTCGTCCTGTCCGGGAGTCTCTGTCTGCTGGGATCGTGCGGCGGCGGCGCTCCGGCGCCACCACCGCCACCCAAGCCCACGGCCGCGATTTCGGCCTCGCCTAACGCGGTCACTCTGGGTCAACCTGTCACACTCACCTGGTCGAGCACGCATGCAACGTTGTGTTCCGCCTCCGCCAATCCCAGTCAAAGCGACTGGTCAGGGTCGGTGTCCACGAGTGGAACCCAATCAGTCCTGCCCGCCTCGGCAGGGACCATTTCATACACGCTGCAATGCTCCGGCGCCGGAGGCAGTGCGTCCAGTTCGGTGTCGGTCACCGGAACCGCTGGGGCGCTGGTCATCACTTCGAGCGCGCCGCCCAACGGCACGGTAGGAATCGCGTACTTTCGGCGGCTGGTCCGATGTCAACCGGGCACGCCGTTCTGCAGGTGCAGCTCGAACCTCTGCTTCCGGGTGATTCTCGGCTACCC
>Ga0070741_10009537_pt1 | contig 18778 bp, 19 predicted proteins | sample Coa_R1_4_FD_66440 | JGI IMG/M metagenome (GOLD analysis project Ga0070741, IMG submission 66440) | Surface soil microbial communities from Centralia Pennsylvania, which are recovering from an underground coalmine fire - Coalmine... | ecosystem: Environmental > Terrestrial > Soil > Unclassified ...
AGCGGTAACACTATTAACCCCCGTAGGTGTACTCACACCGCGTGAATAGAAAGGAGCTATGATGAACCAACAACCTGTGGAGATGGATACCGGAAAAACGCTGTATTGCTTAGCAGTCCTCCGGGCCGTGCAGACGGACTCACACACTTCGGGCTGGTATTGGGGCGACGTGCGTGGCCAGGCGGGGGTCGGCGCAGCGACCAACGCGCTGTGGCGCAGAGACCTCATTTGCTCCGGGGTCGGGCGTCCGCCGTTTCGACTCACTCCGAAAGGGGAGGCGTTTCTCAAGACCCATAAGAAAGCGTGGCAGATGTTCCTGGACAAGACGGATCGTCACGAAGTAGCACAACACTTTGCCGCTGCGCTGCAACAGATACCAGAGATATACGAAGTGCGAGATGTTGAATGATATCAGCAGTTCTCATTATGGATAGAAATGAGCCGGTGCAGTAGGCCGTCCTCGGCGCTCACTGAGCCGGAAACGCTTCGCTTATTCCGGACTCCGTGGTCTCCGTGCGATGTTCTGGATCTTGTGGGCCAAGATTCTGTTGTGCCTTCTATGTTGCTACCTTAGTTTCTCTAGATGCCGAGCACCAAGAACTGAGAGATTTACGCCATTAACACCCCGCGCGTGTCTGTACAGCGCGTGGGGCAACGAGGAAATGTTATGAACCACTTGCGCACGCGCTGGCGCAGCTCCCGGAAGTACACGATGCCCCGGACGCTCTGGCATACAAGTGGGCTATCAGGCAGATATGGTAGCTCGGCGTTCCTACAGAAAAGGAGAGAAAGAGCGGCAGCGTTGATATTCTTCGCCGAACGACCATAATGTCCTCAACTGCGCTACTGTGGTCGTCCTTCACCCTTGAACGGGCCATAGAGTAGCCACGGGAGGAAGCGATGCCCAACGTCCTGCTCGTCTACTCCGAGTTCCCCGTGTCCTATTGGGGCTTTCAGTTCGCCATGGACTTCATCGGCCGCGGCTGTTTCCCGAAGCGGTGCGCTGTGCGATCGAGGGCCACCATTTCGAGAAAGTCACCCGCCAGGTAGTCGCGGGCTAAACGTGGCGAGGCAAAGACATGGACCAGAAGGACCACGAACTGTCCTCGGCCTTTGAACATACCGAGGAGTCACAGAAGCAACCTGCGTCACGACCGGGTTGTCTTGTTGTGGGCATGGGCGCGTCCGCGGGCGGCCTGGAAGCGTTCGAGCAATTCTTCACACACATGCCGCCTGATAGCGGCATGGCCTTCGTGCTCGTTCAACATCTTGCCCCCGACCACGCCAGCCTCTTGCCCGAACTGCTGGCGAAGTACACCCGCATGCCCGTGCAACAAATCATGACGGCGACGCCGGTCGCTCCCGACCATGTCTACGTCATCCCGCCTGATGCCACCCTGACCATCGCGGACGGCGTCCTGCACTTGGAATCTCCACCCGCTGAGCCCCGCGGCCACCGCACGCCCATCGACCATTTCTTTCGCTCGCTCGCCGCCGACCAGGACGGGAGCGCGGTCTGCATCATCCTCTCCGGCACCGGCACCGACGGTACCCTCGGTCTCCAGGCCATCAAGGAATACGGTGGGATGGCCATGGCCCAGACTGTGGAATCCGCTCAGTACGACAGCATCTTGCGCAGCGCCATCGCCACGGGTCTAGTAGATCATATCCTCTCGGCCATGGAGATGCCGGCGAAGCTTGTGGAGTACGCCACGCACCTAGCCGTGCTGCGCGAGAGTGGGGGGAACGATGGATTCCGCAAGGAGGTGGGCAATTCTCTGTCCGTGATCCATACGTTACTCCGGCGTCAGACCGGCCATGACTTTAGCCAGTATAAGGGGAGTACGATCCTCCGCCGCCTGCAGCGGCGTATGCAGGCGCTGCAGCTCGATGCCGTGGACGCCTACATTGCCCGGCTGCGGCAGGATCCCACCGAGCTCGAATTTCTGTTCAAGGATTTGCTGATCGGGGTGACGCACTTCTTCCGCGACCCCGAGGCCTTCGCCGCCTTGGAGCGCGAGGTCATCCCCAAAATGTTCGCCAACAAGGGAGCCGACGATCAGGTACGCGTGTGTGTCGCCGGCTGCTCGACTGGGGAAGAGGCCTACTCACTCGCTATCCTTCTGTATGAGTACATGGACCGAGTCGACGGTGCGCCGCGCGTCCAGGTGTTCGCCACCGACATTGATGAGCACGCTTTGGGGATGGCGCGCCGCGGCTGCTATCCGGCGGGCATCGCCGAATACGTGAGTCCCGAGCGCCTGGAGCGCTTCTTCGTCAAGCAGGACACCACTTATCAGGTGAAAAAAGAGATCCGTGAGCTGTGCATCTTCTCGACCCACAGCTTCATCAAGGACCCGCCGTTCTCGCGCCTGGACCTCTTTTCCTGCCGCAATGTGCTGATTTACTTGGGGCCGGCCCTGCAGCAGAAGTTGATGCCGCTGTTCCATTACGCCGTGCGGCCCGGCGGCTTTCTTTTCCTCGGGCCGTCCGAGACTCTCAACGGTCGTGACGACCTCTTTCGTACCCTCGACCAGAAGCACCGGATCTTCCAGAGAAAGGACGTGCTCCCTCGCCCGCAGGTCGAGTTCCCGTTGACGGACGGGCGCCAGCTTCTGGCGCGGCGACTAGAGGGGTTGGGGGACATCTCCGCCGAGGTGCAGGATATTGGCGCTCTCACCCGACGGACTATCTTGGAGCACTACGCGCCCGCCGGGGTCGTGATCACCGCGCAGGGCGATGTCGTCCACTTCTCCGGTCGCACGGGTCGCTACCTCGAACCGCCCTCCGGCACGCCCAACGTCAATGTCCTCAACATGGCACGTGAAGGCTTACGGCTGCCGCTGCGTACCGCCCTTTACCAGGCAGTGACGCGCCGCCAGCGGGTCGTGGACGAGCAAGTCCGTGTCAAGACCAACGGCGACGTGCAGCCGATCACTCTGATCGTCCAGCCGCTGACCACCAATCCCGATGCCGACGCCACCCTGTATCTCGTCATCTTCCAGGACGTGAGCTCTGCCAGGAGCACGGCACACACCGAACCGAAGGCCGCGCCCGGCCTAAAAGATGACCAGATCCGGCGTCTGGAAGGTGAGCTCCGGGGCACCGAGGAGCGCTTACAGAGCACCATCGAAGAACTGGAAACCTCCAATGAGGAGCTCCAGTCCGCCAATGAGGAATTCCAGTCTACGAACGAGGAACTCGTCATCTCGAAAGAAGAACTCCAATCGCTCAACGAGGAACTGGAGACGGTGAACAGCGAACTCAGGCGCAAGGTGGAGGACCTCAACCGCGTCAACAGTGACCTGCAGAACCTGCTGAATAGCACCCAGATCGCCACCCTCTTCCTGGACACCGAGATGTGCATCCGAAACTTCACGCCGGCCACCCGCACCCTCCTACGACTCACTCCCGGTGACATTGGCCGGCCCATCGCCGACTTTGCCCAACGCTTCGTCGGCGCCGACCTCGTCAGCGAGGCCCTGGACGTGTTGACCACGCTCGCCACGCGGGAACGCCAGTTGCGCCTGATGGATGTCGACACTCACTACCTCATGCGCCTTCTGCCCTACCGCACGGTGGAGAACGTCATTGACGGCGTGGTCATCGCGTTTGTCGACGTGACCGCCCTGAAACAGGCCGAGGAGGCTGCCTACAACTCCCAAGTCTACGCCGAGAGCATCGTCGAGACCGTCCGCGACCCCCTGCTCGTTCTCGCTGCTGACCTACGCGTACGGGGCGCAAATCGTGCGTTCTACGAAACTTTCTCTGGCACGCCCGCGGAGACGGAAGGCCGCCTGCTCTACGAGTTGGGCGACGGCCAGTGGAACATTCCCGAGCTGCGCCGGGCGCTGGCGGAGGTGCTGCCACAGAACCGGAGCTTTGAGGACTTCGAAGTGACGCTTGACTTCCCTATTATTGGGCAGAAGACCATGCGGCTCAATGCCCGGAAGTTCTTCAGCGCGACGAATCACACCAAGCTGATCCTGCTTGCCATCGAGGATGTCACTGCGCACAAAGAAGCCGAGGCCGAGCGCGAACGCCTTCTCGCGGAGCTGCAGCGCGTGAACAACGAGTTGCAGCAGTTCGCCTACATCGTCTCTCACGATCTCAGCGAGCCGCTGCGCACGGTGGCCAACTTTGTCGGAATGCTGACTTCGAATTATCAGGGAAAACTAGACGCCGAGGCCGATGAATACATCGCCTTTGCGGTCGATGGCGCCAAACGCATGCAACAGATGCTTACCGACCTCTTGGCCTACACCCACGTGGGCGGGCAGGACCTCGGGTTTGCTCCTGTAGACTGTGAGGCGTTGCTGGCCCGAGTACTCACGGATCTCCAGATGGCCATTACCGACGCCCAGGCCGAGGTGACGCATGACCCGTTGCCCACCGTGCGGGGCGACGCCACACTCTTAGGGCGAGTGCTGCAGAATCTCCTCGGTAATGCGCTCAAATTTCGCGGGCAAGCCCCGCCGCGGGTTCATATCGCCGCCCAACGGGACGGCCGGCACTGGCGGTTTGCCGTGCGCGACAACGGCGTCGGCATTGATCCCAAACAGGCCGAACGCGTCTTCCAAGTCTTCCAGCGTCTGCACACCCACAGTGAGTACCCCGGCACGGGCATCGGGCTGGCGATCTGCAAGAGGATCGTCGAGCGCCACGGCGGGCGCATCTGGGTCGAGTCGCGGCCCGGTGAAGGATCAATTTTCTATTTCACAATTGGTGATATAAGGGGGGGGGGAAGAAATGAAGAATGAAGAATTGAAAAGGGAAAATCGAATTCCCCTTTCTTTCTGTCCCTTCTTTCTCCGTTCTTAATTCTTAATTTTTAATTCTTCATTTATCTTGCCATTACCCGGGTCTTGGTTGGCTTGTGATCACGGTACAAACCTGCTACATTTTCTCTAGTTGTTCGGCTTATTCCGTCCATTGTTCTGAGCTGGTTCGAAACAGACAAGGCCCCGGGAACCCTCTCAAGAGTTCCGGGGCCTTTTATTTTCTGGAGGTCAGTATGGCGACGAAATTATTTGTAGGGAATCTTACCTTTAACGCGACCACTGCCGAGATGGAGGCGCTCTTTGCCCAGGTCGGGGTAGTGGACTCCGCGACCATCATTACGGACAGGTTCTCCGGACAATCCCGGGGGTTCGGTTTTGTAGAGATGCACAATGACCAAGAAGCCGAGGCGGCGGTCGAACGCTTCAATGGTCATCAGCTCGGCGGGCGACCCCTCACCGTCAACAAGGCGAAACCACAGGCAGGCCGGTCTGGTGGTGGCGGCCGTGAACGACGTTGATAAAGTATCCATTGTTTATTGAGCTTGTCGTAATTTGTTAATCCTTTCGGCAAATACACACTGCACGGTATACAAGCCGTGCGGTGTGTTCTCCCTTCGAATGCACGGAGGCGATAATGGGCGATAAATCACCGAAGGCGAAAGTCCGCGACCAAAAGCAGAAAGAGACCGCCAAAGCCGGGAGCGTAGCCGCGGCCAAGTCAAAGCAAGAGAGCTACAGCCAGTCCTCGCAACCCATAGCGAAGGGCAAGAAGTAATGCACCTGTGAGCGTTGCCCGAGGCGCGTGTAGTCGAGTGGTCGTTACGAAGTTGCGGTCGCAATGCGACTAAACCGCCACTTAATCAACGGCGGGGTCACGAGGGTGGTCACGACAACCATGATCACCACCGCACCGTAGGTCGCGGAATTGATCACCGGTTCGCCATCGAGCATGAGACTGGCACCGATACTAGCGAAGATGAGCCCCACCTCACCACGTGGGATCATGCCAAGCCCTACCGCGATACGATCAAGCCCGCGCTCCATCACTCCCAGTCCACAGATTTGTTTCCCAATGACTGCGGCAATGGTCAAGCACGTCGCAAATCCTAAAATCTCCCCGCGAACCAGCTCCTGCAAATTGACACGCGCGCCCATTGTGACGAAGAAGATCGGCACGAACAATGTCACGAGCGGGGATACCAATTCTTCGAGGGATACGTCATCATTTTTGGCTGACAATTCTTGATAGTGGACAGGTTCGAGAATAAGCCCCGCCGTAAACGCACCGACAATCGGCGCGAGTCCGACCGTCCCGGCCATGTATGCAAGTCCGAAACAGACCACCAAGCTTGAGACCAGGAGCACCCCCTGACTGCGCAGCCGCGTGACCAGTCGGAAATACGGCGGCAAGAGGAGACGACCGATACCTACGGCAATGACTAAGAAGCCGACCGAACGGATGAGGATACCAACCACCGCGCTAATATCCAGACCAGAACCGGTTTGCGCCGCGGCGATTACTCCGCTCACTGCGGCCAGAATCATCAGCCCTAATACATCATCAATAACGGCGGCTCCGAGGACAATCTTCGCCTCAGATGTGTGCAATCGTTTCAGGTCACTCAAAACACGTGCGGTAATGCCGACACTGGTAGCGGTCAGTGTCGCACCGAGAAAGATATGCACCAAGCGGTCACCCTCAGGAGAGAAGAACGCACTTACCCCCCAGCCGAGAAAGAATGGCACAATGACTCCCAACACCGCAACGACGAATGACGACGTGCCAACTTTCATCATGTCGGGGATCGTCGTGTGGAGCCCGACCTCGAACAGCAGGAGAACAACGCCTAACTCGCTGAGAATTTCTAGCACCAGGTCCTGACGCAGAAAGGTGAACGAGTGAACTCCTATCAGTGCCAGGTTGCCCAGCACGATACCAATCATTAACTCGCCTAAGACCTCGGGTTGTTGCAGACGAACCATCAGATCGCCGCCGAGTTTGGCGGCCAGCAGGATAACTGCGAGTGCCAACAGCACTTGAATTACTGGGCTGGTATGTCCGCCACTCCCGTTGCCGCCTTCGGCCCAGGCATCCAGTGCCCAGGCGATGTAGGCGATTAAGACGACAAGGGAAAGAGGTCCCCATCGCAGGGTGGGTGTCTGCTCGCGGTTCAGTGCCACGTATGGCTCCTTCGTTCATACGAACACGAGTCAAGAAAGATAACGGCCAAGGAACCATACCCTTACACCGCGCGTGTGGCGTGTGGCAACCGCGCTTTGCAGAATCACGGCAAACGAAATGCGCGACGAATACCGTTCAAAACACGAGACTTCGCTTCGGCACGACTTCTTGCATTTCGGTTGATAAGTCTTGCCATCCATCCTGGGGATCACCTCCTGTGTGGCAAGAAATATAGATAAGTCCTCGGCGAGCGGTCTGTGGGTCCGACAAGCAGGAGCTGATCAAACAGATGCATCGGAAAGAATTTCATACGGCCATACTCACTAGCGGTTGAAGTGCACAGAACGGCTCACGATGCGTTAGATGCACAGAATGGGGAGAAGGTTTCCTCTGAAACTTTTCCGTACCAGCGTCATCCAACGTGCGACAAGGGGGAATTTAAACGGAAAACTACAACTTGCGAGTACCGATCTAAGAAGGACCCAATAGCATCGCGTTCTCGCCTGATGAAAAGTATCTCTACATCGGCAACTGGGACCCGGAAAAGAAGCTCGTCATGCGCTATGATGTCAACGTGGATGGGACATTAGCGAACGGGAGCGTGTTCTTCGATATGACTAGCGCGCCGGGCGAAGACGCACTCGACGGCATTAAAGTCGATCAGCAAGGCAATCTCTATGTCTCCCGCCCGGGTGGGTTGTGGATTCTCTCGCCCGAGGGCAAGCATCTCGGCACCCTGGAAGGCCCAGAGCATCCGCACAACCTGGCGTGGGGCGATGACGATGGCGAGACGTTGTACCTTGCGGCCCAGACCAGCGTGTATCGCCTTCACGTGAATGTTCCGGGCGCTCGCTTCGCAACGACAATAAACCAATAATGGGAAGATCCGATCTCTCAACACTACGTGTGGAGGTCCCATGAAACTCGCGGGAAAAATCGCCTTGGTCACTGGTAGCAGTCAAGGTATTGGGCGCGCCATCGCCGAGCGGTTCGCCCAGGAAGGCACCGATGTCGTCATCAACTATAACCGCACTCCTGGCGGCGCAGAGGACGCGCTCCGTAACGTGGAAGCGGCCGGTCGTCGGGGGTTAATCGTTAAAGCTGACCTCTCTAACGTCGCAGAGGTCCGGACACTCGTTGCCTCGGCAATTGCACATTTCGGACAGCTCGATATTCTCGTCAATAATGCCGGAATCGAAACGCATGCGCCGTTCTGGGAAGTGACAGAGGAAGACTATGATCGGGTGCTCAACGTCAACCTCAAGGGGGTCTTTTTTGCCACTCAAGAGTTGGTTCGGCACCTGATGCAAACCAAGCGACCCGGCAAAATTGTCAACATCAGTTCGGTGCACGAAGAATTACCCTTCCCGAATTTTGCTGCCTATTGCGCCAGTAAGGGTGGGCTGAAGATGTTGACTCGCAACCTGAGTGTCGAGCTGGGACAATTCGGCATCACGATCAACTCGATTGCACCGGGCGCGATCGAAACGCCGATGAATACCAAGCTCCTCAACGATCCGCAGAAACTGAATGCCCTGCTGACGCAGATTCCGCTTGCGCGGTTGGGCAAGCCCAATGATGTGGCCGGGCTCGCGACGTTTCTGGCATCGTCCGATGCGGACTACGTTACGGGCTCGACCTATTTCGTCGATGGCGGGTTGATGTGGAATTATCAGGAACAGTGAGGAACGCGGAACGGCGGGAAAGGCTAAAGGCCAAAGGCCGGAGAGGAAATGGGGAAAGGATAAATGGATAAAGGATAAGAGGGAAAGAATAACAGACGAAAGGGGACGAAGCGGGAGACTGCTCTTACGTTTTTCCGCCTTTATCCCTTATCCATTCTCCTTTATCCTAACTTTACTAATTTTATTTCTAATTTTTGCCTTTTGCCTTTTGATTTTTCCCCATCATAACGCCATGGACCAACACCACAGCTCGGCGGCATCGTCGCCGTCTCTATTTCTCGCTCGCGGTGCAGTATCCACACTTTTTTTCGTGAACGGCGCGATACTCGCGAGTTGGGTCCCGCACATCCCTGCGGTCAAGGCTCGCCACTCTATAAGCGACGGACAGCTTGGTCTTGTTCTACTCTCGATGGCAGTTGGGTCGGCCTTTGCCCTGCCACTCGCTAGTTGGCTGATCAATCGTTTTGGCAGTCGTCTCATTGCGACGGCCGCGGTACTCGGCTTCTGTCTGACGCTCCCGTTGCTCCTCCTGAGCCCCAATGTGTTTTTGCTCTCTAGCTCACTCGTTCTGTTCGGGGCGTGTAACAGCATTCTCGATGTCTCTATGAATGCCCAGGCAGTTGTCGTCGAACAACGCTATAATCGCCCCATCATGTCGTCGTTTCACGGGCTGTTTAGTCTCGGCGGGTTGACCGGCGCTGGTATCGCCGGGTTGTGGATGTCCCGTGGTGTGGGCGATGTCCAACACGTCACGACCATGATGATCGTGACGATACTCGCGGTTGTTGTCGTCCGACGAGGGTTAGTTGCTTCGCCACCTAAGAAGGAAAATCAAGGACCAACCTTTGTCAAACCAACTCGTATCCTGCTCGGCCTCGGCATACTGACGTTCTTTGCCTTACTCACAGAAGGCGCGATGGCGGACTGGAGTGCGGTGTATCTTCATGATGTCCTCCACACGGACGCGGCGACTGCAGCCGTAGGCTTCGCGGCATGCTCACTAATGATGGCCGTGGGGCGCTTCGGCGGCGATCGGCTCGCGCACCGGTTCAGCCCACGGCGGTTGTTGCAGGCATCGGGCGCACTCGCGGCGTTGGGTCTTGGTGGCGGCCTGCTTCTCGGCACCTCACTAGCAGCGATTGTTGGTTTCGGGCTGGTAGGGCTAGGGATCGCGAATATTGTTCCCGTACTGTTCAGCGCGGCCGGAAGGACTCAAGGCGTGCCGGCAGGAACAGCACTCGCTTCTGTCGCTTCAAGCGGGTACCTGGGCTTCCTGGCAGGACCGCCGCTGATCGGCGTTGTCGCAGAAATGAGCAGTTTATCGGTCGCGCTTGGCATCGTAAGTTTGTGTTGCACTTTCATCGCGTTCAGTGCCCGCATCGTACTCCACCCACGGCGGTCCCACACTGACAAGGTCGGAGTATCGGCTCAGATCACGGCAGTCGAGTCTTAGGCAGTCTGCGACGATACCCAAGAAGGAAAGAGATATGCACGTCATTCGCGAATACCGGCCTGAAGATGCGCAGCAGGTCGAAGCCTGTTTTGTCGAGCTGCAAGATTTTCTCCATCGACTTGAACCCAACATCCTCGAAGGCAAGAGAGCCAAACAGTACTTCACTTTTATGTTTGCCCGTTGTGCCGAAACTGTCGGCAAGGTGTTTGTCGCAGAGGTTGACGGCCAAGTCGTCGGCTTTGTCTGCGTGTGGGGCAAAGTTCCATCAGAGAAACTAGACGAAGAGCCCGTCGAGTATGCCTTCGTTTCTGATCTCGTCGTGCTCCCTGAGCACCGAGGCCATAGGCTGGGACACGAACTGCTACAGAAGGCAGAAGAATTTGCTCGTTCCCAAGGGGCAGCCACGCTCGAACTGGAAGTGTTGGCCAAAAACGAGAATGCCTTGCGGCTGTACAACCGCCACGGTTTCCGAGCGTATCACCTTCTTCTTACCAAGAAACTGACGTAACGTGGTGTTGTCATTGCGAGCGGAGCGAAGCAATCTCCGTTTTGCAAAGATTGCGTTGTTGCCGGAGCCTGTCCTGAGTCCTGAGCCCGTCGAAGGGGCCCCTCGCAAGGACAGGCCCGATCTTTCTTCATGAGGCCAGGAAATCATTAAATTCCCGACCCTCAACTGTGCGCCGGGCGATTATCCGGTTTCACTTTCCGTTCCTTGAACAGCCATTTGCCATTGACCTTTTCCATTTTGTCTTCATATCGACCAGAGACGACCAATTCCACCTTTCCTGCCTCTGCATGCGTCGCGAGCAAATAGCATTCACCGGTCGCATGGTCGCCTTCAACGTTGAGCAAGACGTTCATCACACAGTGGCGTGGTTGGGCTGCACCGGTCCACGCACGGTACTTTTCCGTAAATTGTTTGAGCATCGGCTTGCCTTGCCAGCGCCCCAAGATCGGACTGTCGAATACACCGTCATCCGTAAAGGTCCCGACCCATTCGTCGTAGCGCCCAGAATCAATGTACAGACAATAGCGCGTCACTAAATCGCGCAGTTCCTCTTTCTCTTCCAAGAGATTGGACATAGTCTCCTCCTTCTGTGTGTTCGTTTACCTCAACCGATTCCCACGAAACGGAGTGTAGTTCGCCGCCAGGGACCGCAGCGTCAAAGAGTCGAGCAGCCACGAAAATCGGGCGATGAAATCGCAGTGCCAAGGCAATGGCGTCGCTAGGGCGACTGTCAATTTTGATTGGGCTCTTACCATTCGCCAGGTAAATGAAGGCATAGTACGTATTGTCTTTCATCTCCGTCACCACGACCTTCTCAAATCGAACGCCGACTTTCTCCAAGATATTCTTCAGCAGATCATGGGTCATCGGACGAGGGAGCACAGTCCCGGACAACTGCAAGTGAATCGCCTGCGCCTCAGACACGCCGACCCAGATAGGAATCGCCTTCGTCCGTTCTTGATCTTGTAAGATCACCACAGGTGAGTTTGCCGCCGGGTCGAAGCCTACTCCCCGGACCTCCACTTGAATGTCGTCGCCGCCCCCGGGATGCGACGGGCCGCGGCAGGCTGCGACTAGGATCAGCGCTACGAGCATAGCGCTCCAGAGGCAGCGTTCGCTTCGTAACCAATAAGGCCGGAGAGCACGGTCGCGCTTGACGTATGTACCCACAAGCGCCTCCTTTCCATGACGATACATTCAATCTATTTCCTTTTCGCACCTCTTGCTAGTATAATTCGGGTCATGGGAAAAATGATTATCAGCAACGACCGGCTCAAATCCTTTTTCTTACAATGTGCTCAGCGGAGCTTCCGCGAACTCGGGTTGAACGATTCGGCCATTACCGACTATGTCGCCAGCGTCCTGACGACCTTTGCCCACACGGATCACCTCTATCGTGTGCGAACCCCGAAAGGCCGACGTCTCGATAGTGTGGTTGAAATGTTGAGCGCGTACCTTAACCTGGCAGACCGAGCGCGGCACCCGGTTCAGCGCGAGCGCGAGTTTCGTAAATATGTCGGTGACTACACGCTGTTCATGAGCGGCTTATTCCGTACCCACGTCGAGCAGGACGGCGTCCTCGATTACTACTTTTCCGAAGGACGTCGTTCGTACATGAAGGTGTCGGAACTTGACGTCGCGCTGTATCACACCGGGTTTCTCTTGTTTCAGGAATTATCGAAGAATTTCGAGTACTACTCCGGAGCACTTGATTACATGCGCAAGGCGTATTTCGCCCCGCTACCGGGAGAAGACCCGTTCGGCCAATTTTTACGGAATGTCGAAGGGTGGATGAAAACCAACCTCTCGGACAACTAACCGTCGCTCAGGCCCCACAGCAGTGGCTCGTCGGCGCCGGTGACAGCGGGCGACGGCTGGACGTTTTCCTCTCCCCGCGTCTCTCCCAGTTCACCCGTCGTGAGATCGTCGAATCGATTGCGGCGGGTCGCGCACGCATCAACGGCCGCGTGAGCGCAAAAGGCGCGCTTGTCCGTGCAGGGGATATTGTCTCGCTCGCCGTTCTCGATGCACTGCGTCCTAATCCACACCTTCCCATTCGACTCCTCTATGTCGACGAAGCCATTGTCGTGCTCGACAAACCCGGAGGCACCCCTAGTGTCGCATTACGCCATGACGAGACAGATACGGTTGCCAATTTTCTCCTCGCACGTTTTCCCGAGGTAGCGACCGTGGGGCCACGTTCACTTGAAGCCGGGGTCGTACATCGTCTGGACACCGCGACTTCAGGAGTTTTGCTGGCCGCTCGTACTCCGCAGGCATACCGCGCGCTGCGCGGACAGTTCGGCAAACGGACAGTCAAGAAACAGTACCTTGCATTGGTCCACGGACAACTACGCCAGGCCGGCAGCCGCCGCTCCTTGCTTACGCCGACCGGCGGCCGTGGTCGACGCATGCGTGAGACGACGACAGGAAATGGCCAAGAGGCGCAGACATTCTATGCCCCGGTCACACGTTTTTCTCACCACGCGTTAGTACGAGTCACGATTCGGACCGGAGTGCGGCATCAAATCCGTGTCCACCTTGCTTCCCTTGGACATCCCATCGTTGGCGATGTCGTGTATGGTCATCCCGAAGAGGGCACCCGCCTTTGCCTGCATGCCGAGGCGCTCTCTTTTTCCCACCCACAGACCGGGGCGTGCGAGCACTTCACCTGTCCGCTGCCTGAAGACTTTCAGGCGGTGCTCCAACAAGTAATGGGAGGCACTGACGTATCGGGGCCTTGAGTCATTTGTTCATGAGCGCAAGATACTGCGTTGCGTGTTTACCGACGGCGACCCGAGCGCATGCTCATAGGCCCAGCACGGCCGACGGAACGCACGTACGGCTGGCGGGATATTCAGGAGCTTGCCGTGCAAGGATCACCTATTTACCGCATGGCAGGAACGTGGAAGGCTGCGGTTCTTGGTGACGGGCCGCCGGCAATAGCGCCAGGTTGAAAGGAGATGTGGCGTCATGAATCACAAAGAATTTATCCTTGAGCCCTATCTCGAACGGCTGCACTATGTGGGTAACGTCGAGCCATCGGCAGACAAGCTTGAGGCACTCCACCGCGCGCAAGCCTACACGATTCCGTTCGAGAACTTCGATATTCTGCTCGGGCGCGGCATCGATCTCGATCCCGCGACACTTTGTGACAAACTGGTGAACAAAAAGCGCGGCGGCTATTGCTTCGAGCTGAACGGGTTGTTCCTCATGGCGCTACACGCCTCTGGCTTCGACGCCCGCGCCCTCTTGGCCCGGGTGCATTTGGTCGACCCACCAACAGGACGAGGGCACCAGCTCATACTCGTGACCCTCCAAGGGAAGGAATGGATTGCCGACGTCGGCTTCGGCGGTCCGGGGCTGCGTGCCCCGATTCCGTTCGAACTCAATCATCCGACCACACAGGATGGACAAACGTTTCAGCTTATCGAGGCCGGGCCGTATGGCATCATGCTGCAAACTCTGAAGGACGGGCACTGGCAGAACCTCTACAGTTTTGATTTGGGCCACGTCTTTCCCGGTGACATTGCCTACGGGAACCACTTTACTTCGACCCACCCCGGCTCTTTCTTTACTTTTGCCCGTGTGGCGGCGCTCCCCCGCCCGAACGGTCGCGTCTCGTTGTTCAACCGTACACTCAGGAACTTGACGGCGGACGGGGAACACGAGCAGGAAATCGCGGAAGGCCGGGCGTATCTTGAGGCGTTGAAAACGCATTTCGGCATCGAGCTCGATGTCCCCTACGAGGCGCTCCGCCCGCTGCCCTAAGGAAAACAAATCCGTGCCCTCCAGTCGAAGCAAACGCACGGGGTGAACTCACGGGCGGGCGGCCAAACTCCCCCGGCGCCTGGCGCCCTCGCCTTCCGGCGGCTCACCGCCGGGCGCGCAAACGGGCGCCCCACGGAACAGCCTAGGCACAACGCCGTGCGCCAGTGTTTTCGCGCCTGAGAGACCTTCCTCGCCCGCAACAGTGCCATTGCTAGCCGAACCAGCAGTGACACCTCACCATTATTTTTGGCAAGGCGGAAGAACTCTCACGAACACGGCTAGATTACGCAGCCGCCGGGCTTTTCCCTTTGGTTTTCTCACATACTGTGCAGAGATTGTTCACGTTGTCCGGATCCTCGATCAGCCCCTCGTCCAGATTGTGACAGATTCTTTTGCACGCCGCACAGATAAAATAGATCCCCTCGATCGTCTTATTGATGCGCTCACGATTGAGTACACGCCCTTTAAGCTTTTCGATACGGATCCCTAACAACTCCTCGTACCGCTTCTTAATCTTTTTTCGCCCGGCCTCGTCTTTTGGTAACTCCTCGTCAGAGCTTTCTTCCGGCGCCTCTTCGTCGAAGAGGTTGAGATCTTTTGCTTCTTTCTCTTTCTTGCGTGTTCGCGGCATGGCCACCTCTCTTCCCTACTAGCGCGTCCGGCTGACGTGCTCAGGGTTTTTGTCACACACCCAAAAGAAGCCTTTCAGTTGACCAAAGCCTGCGTACTGCACAACTTTGCTCTCACCCCCACACACAGGACATGAACGTTTCGCCCGCAACGCGTCCGACTTTTGCGCGGTTTTCGCTTTTTCAGCCACTGGTCTCCTCCAAAAATGACAATATTAAGGTAGGTTTGTTTACGTCGAAGTGAACTTATCTAAAATAGGAAGGTTAGCTTTTACTGTCAAGGGTTATTGTCGCTGTGGAGACCGCGTGGTACGGTGCGCCGCGCCTTGTAACAGGAAGTACAGCGAATGCACTATAGTTCTTTTGTGACAACCGCCGTTCATGCTTCGACTTCACCTTCCAGGTTACGCTCAGCACGGGCGGGTACCGAAACCGTTCCTTCTGAGCGTAGCGTAGCGGAGTCGAAGGACGAACGCGGTGTCTTTTCGACACATCGTCGTTTGGGCTATCTATATGTCTAACCGATCCCTACTCCGCTCCGGAGAGTCGGTTCTGTTTATCGATAGCAAAGAACGCGAGTACCTGCGCACGCTCAAAGCTGGCAGTCGGATTTCCTTGCATGGCGGTTTGTTACCAGCCGATCAAGTCGTCGGTATCCCCGAAGGAAGTCTGGTACGCAACTCGACGAATGACGCCTTTTGGGTGTTTCGCCCAACTTATGCCCACCTGATCCCGAACCTTCCACGCCGCGCTCAGGTCATTTACCCGAAGGATGTTGGTTTCATGCTGCTATGGGGTGACGTCTTTCCCGGGGCCTCGGTCGTCGAAGTCGGCGCCGGCCCCGGGTCGCTGGCGATTGCTTTGCTCCGGGCGATCGGACCGACAGGCAAACTCACGACCGTCGAAATTCGTGAGGATCATTGCGACATGGCACGCGAGAATGTAGCCAAGTTCTTCGGTGAAGCGCCCAATTGGACTCTCGTGGTCGGCGACGCCTACGCCGGTCTTGAGGCTCACGACGCAGACCGCCTCTTCATCGACGTTCCGGAACCGTGGCGGGTGCTCCCGCACGCAGCCCAGGCTCTGCGACCCGGAGGTGTCATAGTAGGTTACAGCCCGACTATGATCCAAGTGAAATCGTTCGTCGACGAACTGCGTGCCTCTCCGTGCTTCACGGCCATTGAAGTCATGGAAAATCTTGTGCGTGGTTGGCATGTGAAAGGGCTCTCCGTGCGCCCGGATCACCGTATGGTCGCGCACACGGGCTTCCTCGTGATTGCCCGTCGCACGAGTCTTGATCCGACAAATACGGAGGCTTTAGCGATACTTCCCGCTGATCCTGAACCACCAGAAGAACTGGAAGAATCACAATAGAGCGTCTCTTCGCATTAGGTAGTCACTATGTTTTGTTCGCCCTTCGACTTCGCTACGCTCAGGACGAGCGGGTTTAGATATCCGTTCGTGCTGAGCATAACCTGAAGGGTAAAGCCCGTCCCGATCTTGTCGAAGGGTCGAAGCATGAACGGTGTCCTTCATAAGCGTAGGGGTCCATCATGCCATCACGCCGCATCATTCACCTCGATATGGATGCATTCTATGCGGCGATTGAACAACGCGACTTCCCTGAGCTGCGTGGCAAGCCAGTGCTTGTCGGCGGTGACCGGGCGCGTGGCGTAGTCTCCACTGCGTCCTATGAAGCCCGACCGTATGGCATTCATTCCGCCATGCCGATGGCGCAGGCGTTGAAGTTGTGTCCGCAGGCAATCGTCGTTCCACCGCGACGGGAGGCATATCTAGAAGCATCACGGCAAGTGTTTGCTATCCTTCGCTCCTTCACACCGCTTGTAGAACCCCTGTCGCTTGACGAGGCGTTTCTTGACGTCACCGCAAGCGAATCTCTTTTCGGCGCGACCAGAACGATCGCAACTCGCATCAAAGACCGAATTCATCGCGAGACCCAACTCACAGGATCGGCAGGTATCGCCTCGACCAAATTTGTTGCCAAGATCGCCAGCGACATGCAGAAGCCGAATGGTCTCGTCGAAGTACGCGATGAGGACGTATTGTCCTTTCTCCACCCGCTGCCGGTGACGCGGCTGTGGGGGGTCGGGCGGGTGACCGCGCAATCGCTGGCCGCGCTCGGTATTCGCACGATTGGTGACCTTGCTCGCTGGCCGCGGGAAACGTTGGTGTCTCGTTACGGCGCCAATGGCGACCACCTGTTTCAACTCGCCCAGGGTATCGATCCGCGCCCGGTCGATCCAAACCAAGCAGTCAAATCGATCGGCGAAGAAGAGACCTTTTCGCACGATATCGACCAGGACACCGCCGTGCATGCCGCGCTCCTCCGCTATGCACAAACGGTCGCCCAACGGCTGCGTTCGCGAAAGCTAATGGCGCGCACGATTACCGTGAAGATCAAAACTGCCGAACGCCTGGGGGAAGGACAGTTTCGCCTGTTTACTCGCAGTCACACACTGTCGGCCCCGACCAACGACGCACAGGAGATGTACCAGACGGCCCTTACGCTCTACGCGGCGGTCCCCCGGCGCGCTCAGAAAGTGCGGCTTGCGGGCGTTTACGCCAGCGGTATCGAGGTAGAAACGCAGGCCCAACAGCTCTCGCTGTTTTCACCGCCAACGCACCAGAACGACAAGCGGCAACAACTGGGAAAACTCATAGACCACCTCACTGCTCGTTACGGCAAAAATGCTATCCGCCTGGGTGAAACCCCGAGTACCAGTAAGTCACGCCGGGTCGATCCGGGGTCGTTTAAGAAGGAAGAGCTGCTTGAGCCGTTGACGGAGACGAAGAAAGGGCGGTAAATCACGCTGAATTGACAATTGAATGATCGGGCGAATTAGAAGCAGAAATGAGGAAATGGGTAAATGACGAAAAAGGAAGAAAGTAAGGGGGAAAAAAGATTTGTTTGTCTCTTATTTTCCGTTTCGCCTTTTCCCCGCTTTGCCATTCCGCCTTTGTTTTCCCCTTCGCCCACTCGTTCCGCATAGCAATGTATTTAGAGTGACAACAAAAAGGAGGCAGAACAAATGAAAGTTCTCTTCGAAAAGAAGGACCACATCGCTTACGTCACTATCAATCGCCCGGAGCGTCTGAACGCCTGTGACTTTGAAACCTACGAGACCTTGGCAGAGATCTGGCGGGAGTTTCGAGATGATCCGACGCTTCGTGTCGCTATTCTTACCGGCGTTGGCGAGCGGGCCTTTTCCGCGGGGAGTGACATTAAAGCAAACTACGTCGAACGCCCTGGGGAAGAACCGCAGAACATTTTGTTCCCTCTTCTCTTTGATCTGTACAAACCCATCATCGCCGCGATCAATGGGCACGCGAACGGCGGCGGCCTCGAACAAGCCCTCTGTTGCGATATTCGTGTCGCAGCTGAACACGCGCAGTTTGGCTTGGGGGAAGTACGACTCGGCTGGCTCCCTGGCGCCGGGGGAACGCAACGATTGCCACGTTTAATCCCGTTGGGTCGCGCTCTCGAAATGCTCTACACCGGCAACCGCATCGGTGCGCAAGAGGCGTTACGCCTCGGCTTGGTCGATCACGTCGTCCCCATGAGTCAACTCATGGGCAAATGCGAAGAGATCGCCACGGAGATCTGCAAGAGTGCGCCGTTAGCTGTGCAAAAAATCAAGCAAGCCGCGCTGCGTGGACTTGACATGTCGCTCGCCGACGGGCTGAAACTAGAGCGTGAACTTTACAACTGGCTGCAAGGGACCGAGGATGCGCGCGAAGGCGCAAAAGC
>Ga0070741_10009538_pt1 | contig 18777 bp, 17 predicted proteins | sample Coa_R1_4_FD_66440 | JGI IMG/M metagenome (GOLD analysis project Ga0070741, IMG submission 66440) | Surface soil microbial communities from Centralia Pennsylvania, which are recovering from an underground coalmine fire - Coalmine... | ecosystem: Environmental > Terrestrial > Soil > Unclassified ...
TGTGGCGCGTGGTATGGGCCGCCCGTGTGTTGTTGGAGCTTCATCTGTCGCTGTGGATGAAGCTAAGAAGCAGGCCACTATCCTTTTCGAAGGGCACAAGACCGTTCTCAAGGAAGGCGACTGGATTTCGCTCGATGGCACTTTGGGCGAGGTATATCTTGGCCAGTGCAAGACAAATGAGCCCGATCCAAAATCGCACTACTTCGCCGTATTCATGAAATGGGCCGATGAGTTTCGCGGCAACTTCGGTGTTCGAGCGAATGCTGATATTCCACGCGATGCAAACCAAGCTCGTTTGTTTGGCGCCGAGGGGATTGGGCTCTGCCGTACGGAGCATATGTTCTTCGCCGAAGATCGCATCCCGCATATGCAGGCGATGATCCTTGCGCGGGACGAAAAAACGCGAAAGAACGCACTCAAAAAGCTTTTGCCCATGCAGCGGAAAGACTTCGCCGGGCTTTTTGAAGCCATGGACGGATTTCCGGTCGTGATCCGAACGCTCGATCCTCCGCTTCACGAGTTCTTGCCGAAGCGCGAAAACTTAATGGTCGATATTGCACGCCTGCCTCACGCCAGCTCCAAAGAAAAGAAGGAAATGGCCCAGAGCTACGGTATTGGCGTCGGCGATTTGAAAAAGCATCTGCCCGAACTGCTAAGCCGCGTGGAGGAATTGCACGAATTCAACCCGATGTTGGGACATCGCGGCTGCCGTCTGGGCATTACATATCCGGAAGTGAGCGAAATGCAGGCCCGCGCCATCTTTGAGGCTGCCGTGCAAGTTGCTAAGAAAGGCATCAAGGTGATTCCGGAAGTGATGATTCCGCTGGTCGGCAACGTAAAGGAGCTTGAGAACCAGAAGGCGCTTGTTGTCAAAGTTGCCGACGAAGTCCTTGGGGCGGCCGGCATGAAAGATCTTAAGTACTACGTGGGAACGATGATTGAGATTCCTCGCGCCGCTCTCACGGCCGATGAAGTTGCACGCGAAGCTGAATTCTTCAGCTTCGGCACCAACGATCTCACGCAGACCACCATGGGGCTTTCTCGCGACGATTATACGAAGTTCTCAAAACATTACGAAGAACTCAAAATCTTCAAGGCAGATCCGTTTGCCGTCCTCGATCAGGATGGTGTTGGGAAAGTCGTGGAGATCGCGGTGAAACTGGGTCGCAAGACACGCCCCGACCTTGAAGTCGGCATCTGTGGCGAGCATGGTGGCGAGCCAAGCTCGGTGGAATTCTGCTACCGGGTCGGCATGAACTACGTTTCCTGCTCACCATATCGCGTGCCGATCGCACGTCTAGCGGCAGCGCAGGCAGCCATTACCGGCGATAACAAAGCGGAAGCGCAGCGCACCGCGTGAGCGTCAGGTAGCCTTTTGGGGAGCGCGCACCGCTCCCCAAACAACATTGAATACCTTTGTCTGCAGCCAGCCGCCAATCGCGGAAAGCACGCCGGCGCTCAAGGGATTCAATATAAACGCGCGGCCTATATTCGCAAGCCCCAGAAAAATACACCCCCAATAAAAAATAAAGCCGGTTACAATGCCAATTGGCACTCGATATCGGTCGATCTTACGCCGTGTTCGCTGCGTCAGAAAACCTCCTAGAGCTCCGCCGATAGCCGAACACAGTAGCAAGGCAAACGGCACACCCACCTGAAATTGCGTGCCGACAGTGGCCAGATTGTCCGTATGAGCCTCAATGGTCACCGTTCCCGGCGACTCCGGCACAAATGTTGCGCGTGCCTGAATCTGCCCGGCGGGGATGGTTACCTCCTGGCTGGACAAGTGACCGCGGCCCAATGTAAGCGCTAAGCCCACTTTTCGCGGAGTGCCTGGAGATAGTGTGCGGCCGCCCTCATCGGTCAAGGTGACCAAAACATCGGCGAGATCCACCAGTGAAATCGAAGGCGGGCTCGCCTCCAGCCTGACGTGCGTGATGGGCGGCACAAAACTGATGTTTAGAGCTTTATCTCCTTGGAATGCCGCTGACGGCGAGCTGCCCAGGAATTCGACGGAAACAGTTCCTGGAGTAGTGGACGTAACAGAAGCTTCCCCGAACGGTTGGCCGGCAGGTATTGTTAACGGAGTAGGCGTGAGAGCATGACTGCTATCGAAGATATTCAGCCGTACGTCCTGCGGATAGGAACTAATATCGCCAACGAGAAATGCCTCGACGTTCGCGGCGTCCTTGCCGTCGGCCAAAAAGTTGCGCTGCGGGCTATAGCGCAACGTAATCTGCGGTAGCGGACGTGACGCGTGGAGTTCCGAAGGCAGAGAGGGAGCTACTTTTGATTCCTCGCGAACATTTACGAACTGGCCGCCCGGCAGCATTTCCGGGTTCTTCGCCCAGACGTACATAAGGCCAGTTGCAGGCATGCTGCGCGACACGTGCTTTGTCGACTCTCCCGCGGCAAAATCGACGGCACCGATGCCCAGAACTTTTCCGGACGAAAGCCGCGCTTGAAGAGCGATATGCATCGGCTTTGAAGCCGCTGCCGGCTGATTGGCAGAGTCCAGCAGTTGAATAGTCATATCGCCGGTTTCGCCGGAAGCCAAGCTTCTTTGCCGTATCTGAAGCCCAAGCTTCACCGGCGCCAAAGCGGCAGCTTGCAAGGCAATCGCAAGCGGCATAGCGCACAGCAGTCCCCTCAACCTGTTCATCCGTCACCCCAAAACTCGTATCTCGAAATTCTATCCGCTACACTGCGACCAGATTGAATATTCGCTCGTCAAATGCTATCGAATCGCTCGGAATAGTTGGCCTCCCCGCGCCGGTTCGAGAACTGGCCGCCAGACGCTGGGATGCCATCATTGTCGGGGCAGGACACAACGGACTCGCTTGCGCTGCGTATCTCTCGCGCGCTGGCAAGCAGGTGCTGATGCTGGAAAGCCGAGAACGGATTGGCGGTGCATGCACGATCGAGGAGCCATGGCCCGGTGTCCGCATGTCTCCATGTGCCTATTTGGCGGGGCTGCTACACCCTTTGGTAATCGAAGAGCTTGATCTTCCCACTCGCGGCTTTTCCTGGTCGCCAGCCTCAAACGGACTTTTCATCCCATTCGAAGACGGAACAAGCGTTCAGCTTTACGACGACGAGATGTTGTGTGAAGCTGAAATTCGAAAACTTTCACCGCATGATGTCGCCGGTTGGCGTGCCATGAGCGATGTGGTCCGGCGTTTGCGCGACGCGATTCGTCCTGCGGGCAATAACGATCTATGGATCGGCGGCGCTCCAAGGTCTCAAGAATTGGAAGAACGGATTGGAAACGACGCCGAGGCGCGGCATCTCCTTTTCGACTGGTCGATGGCCGAGTTCGTCGAGCACTATCTTTGCGACGAACGGCTCCAGATTGCGTACTTAGGTCAAGGCGTAATCGGGACAAACGCTAGTCCGTTTGATTCGGGAACGGCATCGATTCACTTCCACCACTCTTGCGGCCGCATGGGCGACTTGCCAGGTGCCTGGGGCTATGTTTCGGGCGGCATGGGCATGGTCTCGTTTTTCATCGCCGATGCTGCGCAGGAAGCCGGCGCCGTGATTGCTTCCGGGGTTTCTGTGGCACAGATCATTCCAGGGGAAGGAGTAGTACTCGAAAGTGGCGAGCGAATTCACGCTCCTATAGTGGTCTCGAATGCCGATCCACGAACTACTCTTCGCTTGCTCAGAAGCGCCGCGGATACGGCTTGGCGCACACAAGTAGAATCGATTCCTATCGAAGGCTGCACATTGAAGCTTAACGTCTGGCTGCGCGAGTTGCCGAATTTTCGCGCCCGTCCGGGTACGCACGAAGTGCATCATTTTGCGCAGATTAATACCCCCTTGACAAAGCAGGAATGGAAGGACGGTTATCAGGCCGCGCGCGAAGGCCGACTCCCGAATCGCCTTTGGACTGAGCTTTATTTCCAAACCGCTCATGATTCTTCCGTAGCCCCCGACGGCACGCACACTATGAGCGTGTTTTCGCAATATGTGCCTTATACCTTTGCTGACGGTAAGACCTGGGATGAGCACCGCGCGGCGGCAAAAAAACTGGCGCTCGATACCCTTGCCATCTTCTGCAGCAATATTCCGGATGCCCTAATCGACGCTGAGCCTCTCGGCCCTCCCGATATCGAAAAACGCGTCGGCCTCACAGGAGGACACATCTTTCAGGGCGAATGCCTTCCTGCTTATATGTGGAGCAATCGTTTGAGTCCACGCACTCCGATGACTGGCGTCTACCTGTGCGGCGCCTGCACCCATCCGGGTGGAAGCGTCATCGCGATCAACGGCCGCAATGCGGCCATGGCGGTCCTTGCGGATATGTCACGCGGGGTGTCGTCTGCAGCAGGCATTTCCGCTTGCGGGTAAAAAAACGAGACGCAAACGATTTTGCGGTAAGCCCGTCCAACCGTCATGCTCCGTCTCATCTTACTGACGGTTTCGATTCGAATGCAAAGATCCGCCACGATAATCTTCAACACAGTTGCAGAGCCCATGCGTCGATGACACTGGCACCGTTTCACGATGGGCGTGTAGAGTTATCTCATGAATACGAGTTCATTCTTAATCGCCCTGGCGGCAACTTTGCCGCTCGAGACGGCGCTTCACTCAAACCCGTTTTAGTTCACTTCGCCACGGCGAAGCGGCAGTAAGGGCTCTAAGGTCTCGCTACGGCCGTGCTTGCGGATATGTCGGCTTCCAGCGGCGCTTCAGCCGCCTGTTGATGATAAAAAGAATGATCGCGACCGGCACAAAAACAATTAACGGCCATTTCTCTTTTACTGAAGTGTCGGCGGGTCCAACCACGAGCTGAGCTGGCATCGAAACGCGCGCGCCACCCGCGTCGACTTCTACCGTGAACTTCCAACTGCCTTCATCCGGCAGCGTAATCGTCGCGCCGTAAAGAAGCTTGTTTGTCGCTTTAGAGTGCGTTGCCGGCACAACTACTTCGACAATTTTGCCGTTGTCCATTCTTTGGAATCGGAGCGTCACATGAGCATCCGAAACATTGCTGTGATCCGCGTTCTGCACCATCACATTCAGATCTGTTTGGCCAACAGTCATGCGATTTGATGGTGCAAACACCGTGATGTCAAATGAATCGACGTGCTGATGCAACAGCACAACAGATCCATCGCCCCATGCCGCTGAGGCAACCATGAAACTAACCGTCAGACATAACGCCTTCACATCATCCCCCGCATTTGCATCGGCTGCAATAGAATCCAGATTCCCGCGGCATAAAGCGCACACGCCACGCTGGCCCACGGCAGAAAAATTTTCAGGCGCTCGACAATCCTCCACGTCACGTACAAACTCAACAACAGCCCGCAATCGAGCATCAGGATTTGTGCCGACTGCAGTTCCCCGGCCGGCACCCATGTGCCCCAACTCGAGAGGAAGTGAAAGGATAGATGCGCCAACCACATTGCAAACCCGATGGGCACTAGCCCAAACGAAAGACGATGCATCAGCTCCTTTGAAGTTGCCAAAGCGGAGGCAACGGCGATTAGAAACGGCAAGATCACAGTGCCGCCCAGGATAAAAGCTGCCACGATCCAAGGCATCGTCCCCGCTCCGAGCCGCGCATGCCAGCGATGTTCCCACATCATTACGGGACCAGTCATTCCAGCCGCATTGATAAACGCACCGAACACGATCAGCAGAGCCAAGGCCGCAAGATCAGTGCGCCGAGATAGTCTTCCGATCGAAGATCTATATGGGTCTTTCATCAAAGTCGCGGCAGGAAATACCGGCAACAGCCCAACGTTGTCGCTCGGGCACGCTTTAACGCAATCTAGACAGAACGTGCAATCCAGATTGCTTTCTTTTTTCGGCTGAAATAGATACAACTCACAGCCGCGTACCTGTTCGTTTCCTCGAATACAGTCATAGGTCCGACAGCTTTTGCAGACCTGCTGGTTTCGCACACGCACCTCACGCGGCGAAATCAAAGAGCTTACAAAATGAAACTGCCCGATCGGGCAAACATATTTGCAGAAGCTCGCGCCACGAAAAATGCCGTCAATCAGCAACACCGACATGAAATAACCGGCGATAACCCACGCCGTCAGCCATGGGCTGTTCCATAAGGCGAATGCTTCATAGGCCCACAGATAGAGCACAATCAGCCCAATTGCCAGCCATTTGGTGCGCAACACGCTGGGCCATCGTAGTTTGGCAGGTAGGAATTTCCGGGCCACGTCGCGAACCAGCGTAAACGGACACGCCATGCAAAACAGATTTCCCACCGCAAGTAAGGCAAAGACGGATAACGCGCGCCAATGTATCCACGGCAGCACTCCCGCGAGATTCACCGGCGTCACTTGCCGGCCGAAAAATCCATCCGTCATAACCGCGATGGTTAGCAGCAACATAGCAACCTGCAACAGGCGTCGAATTCTTGGCAATATAAACGAGCTTCCGGATCGCTTCTTGATAGTCCGTCGCGAAACGCGCTCCAGCACTTCTCCGGTTTTGCGCAGCCTTGGTCCAGCAAGCAAGCGCATCGCAAACATAAACGCGGGAATGAGGTACACCAAAGATCCAGGTACCCACATAATCAATCCCGCCAATGTTTGATCGTCCTGCGCGCTCATGCTGCTCGCGTGAATTGATTCATAACTCGGATATAAGACGCGTCCTGAGAAAACAAAGGCAGCGGACAATCCCGTGTTCACCAGATCGGCTGCAAGCAAATAGGGAATGTTCACCCATTCAGGCCAATTCGACCTGCCCGGTACGGGCCTGATGATTGGCCACCAGAATAGAATGCCTGTCCAGAAAAAGCTGGCGTGCTGTAAGCCGTGAATCGCGGTCGATCGGAGCGCCGCTTCATAAAATGTCGGCGAATGCCACAAAAGCGTGCTCAATGCGAACAGCGCCCATGCCGTTGGTGGCGCAACCAGAAAACTAAATGCTCGCTTGACAACGGGCCATGCCAAGAATGGCGCAAGCCCCTCTTTGACGAAGGCCTTGGGCAAACCACGCAGCAGCGGAAGCGTCGGACGAGCAAAAAGAATCAATGGCGGAATAAACATCATCAGCAGCAGGTGCTGCGCCATGTGCGCCGCCAGAAACAGATTGTCGAAGAAGTCCAGCGGAGACTCTGTCGCCACAAACAGTAAAAGCAGTCCGGCAGCAAAGGCGGCCAATCGCTCTCGGTCATGCTCGCCGCGCACCAAACGCCGCCCGCGCAGCCATCCGCGCAGATACACGACACCCAGCGCCACCAACAAGGCAATGGAAACGGGCTTTAGGTTCCAGGATGTAAGCGCCGCGGCGCCAGCGGAATTCACTGCTCTACTGCTTCACACTAGGAATTTTCAATGCACAGCACGATTGCCGCTCTTTACGCGCAGCGGCACAATGATGGCGATGTCTCGCGGCAGCTTATTCTCACGCTCATCCGATGGCACCGCCGGCTGCCGGGTCTTTGGCGTGAGCGTTTGCATGAAGGACACCAGGGCCTCCACCTCCGCAGGACTCAGCTTTTTACCGTAAGCCGGCATGTTGCCGCCTCCCTGTATCACCTGCCGGATCATCTCAGGCTTCGTCAATCGCGTTGCGACAGCGTCCAATGCAGGTCCGCGCTCGCCGCCTTCGCCGCCTAGTGAGTGGCAATTGCGGCACTGTTTGTTCTGAAATACCACCGCCCCGTGAAGTTCAAGCGGAGTACGGCCCTTGACGAACTGCACCGGAATCGGCTCACTGCTCCAGGCGTCCATTTGCGGCGACCAAGGCGACGTGTCGCCCATGTATGCCAAGACACCAACAACCAGCAAAATAAATATGACCGATAGCACGGCGACCGGACGCCTGCCGGCGCTTTTTTCGCCGGTGCCTGAAATGAACGGCAAGGCCAGCAGGAAAAGAATCATCACCGCCGGCGCCGCGAACAGCACGACGACCTCCATCCAGTCCGGCAGCAAGGCAAACGCGGCAAAAATCGCCAGGAAATAGAAGTCTGGCCTTGGATTTGTATCGACCAGCGTCGGATTCGGCACCCCCATTGGTCCCTTGGGGCCAAAGATCAACGCGCATCCTAAAATTCCAGCAATCACAATGGCCGCAAAAATCAAATCTTTGCCGACTGCGTGGGGCACAAATGGCACGCCTTCTTTTCGCAGGATCTCCGAGTACTCAGCGTCGTATGTCGATTTCCGAACTTGATGTCCCGGCCGGGGATACTCGTTGATTCCCTTGGTCAGTACCAGCCGCAGGTGCATGCTTACGATCGCGATAATCAGCCCAGGAATGATAAACACGTGAAGCGTAAAAAATCGCGACAGCGTTTCGCCGGCTATAATCGGCCCGGCGAGCAGCACGTGAACCAATTGTGCGCCAATCAGCGGCACGCGGCCCGTGATGGACGCCCCAATCGTCAGGCCCCAATACGCGTCTTGATCGAAGCGCATAACCTGGCCTGTGAACGCCATCGCCAAAGTAAATATGAGCAGAAAAATGCCGCTCACCCAGGTGAGCTCACGCGGATATTTGTAGGCGCCAAAGAGAAAAACCTGAATCATGTGCGCCGTCATAATGGCCACCATGAAGTTTGAGCCCCAATAATGCACAGCCCGCAGATACCAACCCCAGAACTGCGCGTGATTCAGATATTGAAGGCTTGTATACGCTTCGTTTGTTGAAGGAATATAAACGAAGGCAAGGCACGCGCCGGAAATCACCTGAATGATGAAGCACAGAAGAGTCGCGCTGCCGAAAACGTAAAACCAGCTTCCTGCGCTCGCCGGCACTTGATGTCCCGCCGTCGAAGCGTACAAGGCGGTCAAGTGCAGCCGGTCATCCAACCAAACCGCGCTCTTTCGTAGCCAATTCATGAATGGTCTCCGGTTAAACCGGGTTTGACAACGTCGGCATCTCGCCGCCTTTCACCCACAGCGCTCCGTTCTCCACCTTGTACGTGTATTGAAATAATCCTCGCGGCGGCGGTCCCGCGGCGCGAGCCCCATCTTCGTAGTAAGCTCCACCATGACATGGACACAGAAACAATCCCGATTCCGGAAACCATCGCACCGGGCAGCCCAGGTGCGTGCAGTTGATTGCGAATACCTGGAATTGGTTGCCCTGGAGCCGGCGCACCCAGCACGGAATATCGGCAGTTTGTCCATCCCATGGTCGCGTGTATGGATTGCGATATGTCGCAATGCGCGTCGCGTTCTCCGGAAATGCATCCAGCGGTCCCAATGAAATCCAACTCCGGGGATCTTTTCTTTCGACAAAGCTGGAGAACACAAAGCCAATCAGCGGAACCGCCAGCAACAATCCTGCGGCAACATTAAGCGCAACTCCCGCGGTAAACAGCCAGTCCCGCCGGCTCGGATCCAAAGTATTCTGTTTGCCCTTGTTTTTTTCCGGGTCAGTTCGCGTCATTTCACGCCTCTTTGGCTGCTGCTTCCCTTTCCTTTATTGCGTTCGTTTTGCCGCTGTGCTGGACCAGCCGGCCCGTTGCCGCTGCCCTCGTTGCCCTTTGCAATAGGGCCGGATTGTCCGGCGCCATTTTCGTTGGTATGAAGATTCTGCACGTTTGGAGTAATAGGCCGCTTCGAGGCCAGAAACGCCACGATATCGGTGATGTCCTGATCCGCCAAGGCATGGCCCAAATTCAACATTCGATAATCGGGCATTCCCAAGTCAGGCCGCCCCTGAATAATTGCGGTGCGCAAAAGCTGGTCGCTGACAAGCGATAAATAGGTAGCATCTGTCACGGGTCCAATGGGTGCGCCTTGCCCGTGACACGCAAAGCAATCTCTCAAGAACAACTTTCTTCCATGGTCCGCATTGCCAGTTGCGTTGCTTCCGCTATAGGAAGGAACCGGCGCGCCTCTGAAGTTAACCGGCTTTGCCCAGTTCTGCTCAATCCCATTGACCAGCGCGGAAACTTGCCGGTCCGTCAGTGGACCTCCTTGACTTATCGCCCATGCGGGCATGCCCGTTTCCTGGCGCCCATTCGCGATGGTCTTCTGCAACTCTTCTTTAGGAATGATCGCTAGATATAGCGGATCGTTCAGCGGACGCCCAGGACCATTTCTGCCATCCGCGCCATGGCAGCCGGCGCAATTAGAATTGAAAAGCGTGCGAAAATCCATGATCTCGCGTCTGCTGACTGGTTCCTCTTTCGGCTTTCCCGGCGGATCACAGGCGGCTGCACACAATAACAAAACGACAAGAGGACACACATGCCATGAGCAACTCCGGCAAAAATCGGAAAGCAGGCTGTTTCGCCACTGCCTCATTCGCGATTTTCCTCGCCCGGCGAATGCAATCCCGGCGCTTCCATAAAAGCTCGCTCCGCCAGTGTCCAACTTTGCATTGTGCGAATACTTGTGCTGCGGGCAATAAAGTATCCGCCCACCAGCCCGAATCCAAGCTGCGCGACCACGAACCATGGCCAACTAATGCGTTGATTCATGACCGGATTGATCACGCTCAAGGTCGTCGCCACCAAGCCGCTCCAAAAAATAGGCATCAAAATTCCTGCCCAGAATGGCGCGTATTTTGGGAACATCGGCAAGATGACTGCATAGACAATGCCGACGAGAATCGAAATAATAATGTGCCCAATCAGCGCCGCGAAAAAAGCTAGCGGCTGAAAGGTTCGTAACTGCTCGATGGTTTCGTTCCCCATTCCAGGAATGACCACTCCGGCGAGTAAGTTAACCGGGTACCAGATGCTGTGCTGCGCGATAAGTCCGTACAAACAGGCGAGACCGGCCATCGCCGCTCCGCCCGCCAGCCCGCCCCACAATCCCGAAGAATATGGATGAATCCGTTCTGGAATGCGAACTCGATGTCCTGCCTCGCCCGCTCGTAGGCGCACGACAGACCGTTCTTCCACCAGAATGGGAGCCGGACGCAATGCTGGATCGATGGGTACTTCCTCGTGTTCTTCATGTGGAATGACATTGCGCCACCAGCCGAACGCCGCTCGAACCCCAATGATCAAGCCGACTACGCCGACCACCCACTGCGTGACAATACCAGCGAAAAGCAGCGTGATGCCAAACGCGGCGACTAATGGCCAAAACGTGGGCGCGGGCAGAACAATCGAATCTTGTTGTGTTCGTTCACCGGCTTCGCCATGATGTTCTTCGTGCGTCATCCCTTAACTTTTCAGACCTATGATGTAGACCACCGTAAACACCACAACCCATACAGCATCGACGAAGTGCCAATACCAGGAAAGAAACTTCACGCGTCTTTCCTGCGTATGAATCGGAAATCCGAGCATCGTTGTAACAAACACGATAAGCAGGAAAATCAAACCCACGATCACGTGGCTTGCATGCAAGCCGACGAGGGAATAAAAGGTAGTGCCAAATAGATTGGTACTGATGGTCAGGTGGTCTTCGTAAATCAATTTGTGCCACTCGGTTCCGGTCGCAAACAGGAAATAGCCGCCCAGCAGGATCGTCACCAGCCACCAAAGCTTGAATATTCCTAACTTGCTTTTCTTCAGCGCGTGTTCAGCGAATACAATCGTTGCGCTGCTTGAAAAGAGGCAGATGCTGGCAAAATAAGGCCGCTCCAGGACATCCTTCGGAAACGGTGCGGTCAAGCTTTTGCCGATATAGATCAGATACGCGGCGACAAACATGCTGAACAGCACGGTCTCGGTGATGATGAGGAAAATGACGCCGACCGTTCCTCGATCGGGCAGTGTCCATGTGCGCTCCATCTGAAGCGCATCGGCGGTGATAACTGTGTCTTCGGCCATGCGACTATTCGAATTTCCAATCCGGGTCCTGCGGATGTTTCAAATCCCACAAAGGCCGACTGCTGCGCACAACCGGAAGTTTCTCGAAGTTATATTCCGGCGGCGGCGATGGTGTCGCCCATTCTAACGTCCAGCCGTCCCATGGATCGTCACCCGCGGGTGCTCCGCGTAACGAAGACCTGACGATGTTCCAAACAAAACAAAGCAGGCCGGCTGCCTGCGGGATCACGCCTAGCGACGCAACGAGATTCAAGGTGTCCCACCCGCGGCCGGGATAGTACGTATAGATGCGTCGCGGCATACCTAAAAGTCCGGCGAAGTGCAGCGTAATAAACGTCATGTTGAAGCCGATACAAAACAGCCAGAAATGCCACTTCCCCAGCGTTTCGCTCAGCATCTTGCCGGAAACTTTCGGAAACCAGTAGTACATCCCGGCAAACAATCCAAACACTAGTCCTCCGATCAGCGTGAAGTGGAAGTGCGCCACCACAAAATACGAATCGTGAAGTTGCCAGTCGAATGGTGCAACAGCGAGCATGATCCCCGTTAGGCCCGCCACGAGAAATTGCAGAAGAAATGCGATACAGAACAGCAACGGCGTTCGCATTCGTAGCTTTCCGCCGTACATCGTTGCCGTCCAGTTGAAAATCTTTATGCCTGTCGGTACTCCAACCAGCATGCTCGATGCCGCAAAAAACGTGTTAGACCACGAGGTCATGCCGATAGCAAACATGTGGTGAGCCCAAACGCCAAGACTGATGAACCCGATGGCAACCACTGCTCCCACCATCGCCGGCCGGCCGAACAGCGGTTTCCGTGAAAAAATCGGAATTACTTCCGACAAAATTGCAAACGCGGGAAAGATCAGGATGTAGACTTCCGGGTGGCCAAAGATCCAGAACAAATGCTGCCAAAGCACTGCCGATCCGCCAGCCTGTGTGTCGAAAAAATTCGCACCCAAATTCCGGTCCAGTTCCAGCATGATTTGAGCGGCGGATAGAGGCGGCAGCGCCACCAGAATTATCCATGAATCCACAACCATGACCCAGACGAACATTGGCATCCGGCTCAGCGTCATTCCCGGACAGCGTAAGCAAAACGCAGTCGCGATCACATTGATGGCACTCGCTATACTGCCGACGCCTGAGACCAAAACGCCTAATGCCCAGTAGTCCGTGGCCGCTCCGCGCGAAAACGCCTTCGAAGTAAGCGGCGCGTATGCAAACCAACCGACATCTGGAGCCGATCCCGCGCCCGAAAGTCCCCCTCCTCCGATATAACTGAAGTACAGAAGAAACCCGCCCAGCAGAAAAATCCAGAAGCCGAAAGCGTTCAAGCGTGGAAACGCCATGTCGCGGGCACCAATCATCAACGGCACCAGATAATTGGAAAAACCGGCCACCATCGGCATCCCGACTAGAAACACCATGGTGGTTCCATGCATGGTGAAGAGCCGGTTAAAAGTGTCGGGACCTACAACATGGTTATTGGGCACCGCTAATTGCAACCGAATTACTGACGCCATAATGCCAGCGACCACAAGGAAGAACAGCGCGGACACTACGTACATGAGTCCCAGACGCTTGTGATCCACGGTGGCGACCCAGTTATAAAGCGTCTCGGAAAACGAGAATTCGGGCGCTATTGGTTCGGGCCGATCTAGCGGGTAGTCAATGGTTGCCATAGCCTCCAACTACTTCAACGACTGCAGATAAGACACGACTTCGTCCAGCTCATGGTCAGTTAATTTCATGCTGGGCATAAAACATCCGGGCTTCGCCTCTTGTGGATCATTCACCCAGGCTCGAAGGTTCTTTGCATCATTCACCAGCACTCCCGCGCCAATCGTCTGACGGCTCATCAAGTGAGTGAGATCAGGTCCAAATTTCCCAACTGAGGGTGTGCCGCGAACTAGGTGGCAGTTGACGCATGCTAAAGAATTGAACATCGCTTTAGCTCCACTCGCCTGGGCGTCATTTCCCGCCGGCTGCTGCTGTCCCAGCGTCCAAGTTTTAAAGTCTTGTGGCGCCTGCGCAATGACACGCAGCAGCATATTGGCGTGCTGCGTTCCGCAATATTCGGCACAATTACCCACGTAAACTCCGGGTTCGCGAGGATCAATCCACATGTAATTTGTCCGGTTCGGAATTAAATCCATCTTTCCGGCCAGTTGAGGTATCCAAAAGCTGTGGATCACATCCACGCTGGTCAGTTCCAGATAAGTTGCATTCTTTCCATCAGGCGTTGCAGGAACGTGAATTTCATTTGCTGTCACAATTCCGTAATCTGGATATTGGACTTCCCACCACCATTGATGTCCAATCAATCTGATTTTAAGAGCCTTCGGCGGGGGGCTCGCGTTCTGCACGCTAGCAATTACTCGGGCCGAAACGCCGATTAAAACGAAAACGATCAGGATTGGAATAATTGTCCAGGCTGCTTCTATTTGGTTACTGCCATACACCTGCGGGGGCTCTTGACGGCTGTCGTCGTCAGCACGCCGTCGAAAACGCCATACTGTGTAAATAATCAAACCGCCGACTACGATAAAAATTGCTCCGGTAATTGCCAACGTCAGAAAAGCAGCTTGACGCTCCGCTTCGCCCGGCGTGGCAAGCGGCTTAAAGATGTCGGTAATGCGGCGCTCTGTTATGCCCGGAACTTGTACTTGAAGAAGCGCGTTCAGTGCGTACGTAAACAAGCTTTTTTCACTCCCTGCTTGATACCGGCGGTCAGAACAGCAATCCTCACTTTATCCACAACCCTGTCGCTCCATGTAGGATTTCTCGCCGGAACTCCGGTTGCAATCATTCGCTGTGGTTAGATCACTATTATGCCCCTAGGCGTTCAACAGCGTGAGATCGAGGGGATCGTTATTCTCGATCTATCGGGTCGCCTTGTTCTTGGTCCCGACGCCTCTGACCTGCGCCGCACCTTCGATCACCTGCAGACTCAGAAGAAAAACCAAATCATTTTAAATATGAAAGATCTGGAATATATCGACAGCACGGGTCTCGGAACCTTGGTGATTGGACACTCAGCCACCGAAGATATGGGAGGCACTATGAAGCTTTTGAATCTTTCAAAGCGCAGCGCGCAGCTTCTTATTTTGACAAAGTTAACCACGGTGTTCGAAATTTTTGACGACGAACAGGCCGCAATTAATAGTTTTTTCCCCGATCGCGAAGTCAAGCGTTTTGACATTCTTGAATTCGTAAAGAGTCACGAGAACCGGGAATAACAACTGCGGCAATGCAATTGCTCTTGAAGGCGTGTAATGTCGTGCAGAGTGCAAGAGCGGTTTGAATTGAACACAAAAAGCTCTGCGGTCACGAGGCGAGCGATGCCCAACTGGCTCTCGGCTCCGTGTATTCAGGCCAAGCCGGCACTACGCCGGAAGAAGCGAGCCATACACCCAATGGCCACTTCAACGGGGATCTAGAACATGGACACTGAAGCTTGCGCGGTTGAACCGCGTCGCTCGCCTCTAGCAAACGAATAAAGAGTTCTTGGATCTCAACAGCGGCTGCTTGTACAGCCGCTGTCTTTGCCCCGCCATCGCTGACCGTTAGGCGTTTTCTGGTCAGCGATGATGTTGCTGCGATCCTCCGAGTCAACTGCTATTTTTTGATCGCGCACGGATGCGATTGCACGTTTAGTTCCCAAGTCATCAGCGAGCTAAATGCTTGGTGTGCAGTCGGCACATCTGCGTTCCGACGTTACTCGTGACATGATTCAGATAATCCGTGCGCGCAATATAGCTGCGCAGGATAATGCGCCAGTAATGAACATTTGCGTCCGCACTGGTGACAACTTTGGAGCGGGGAGCCATTCGGCGCCCGGTCTAAAGAACGAAAGGCCGCTTATGAAAGCTGTAGTTTGTACGGGCAAAGAATGCGTCGCCACATGCCGCACTGCGGATGGTGCAGCATGCTTACAATAAGCTTGCTGCATGATCCGCCTCTGGCTCGCTCGCGATACGGGCACACCTATCCAGGAGCAGCTGAGTGCGCAATTCGTGCTCGGTATCTTGAGCCGAAGGCTAACACCGGGTGAAAAGTTACCCAGCGTCCGTGCTCTCGCGCGGCAACTCAAGTTGCATCCCAACACCGTGAGCGCTGTCTATCGCGTTTTGGTGGAGCGCGGTTGGCTAAAGAGAAGACGCGGCAGCGGCGTTTACGTTCGTCAGCTTGATTTCAACGGCACATCTCTAGGCAGCGCCGAAGCGTTCGCACGCAGTTGTTTCCAGGAGGGCTTAGCGCGGGGGTTTTCACTAGAGTTGCTACAGCAGGCGTTCATCCAACTGGCGTATGGGGTGAAATTGCAACATTTCATCGTCATCGATCCTGATCCTCATCTCGCTGCGATTCTTGCCGCCGAAATCGGCGAGGCGCTGGGCGTTGAAATTCCGTTCGCAAGCGACATCGATGCTCCACGTATACTGAACTCGAGCTCTTGCGCGCTCGTAACGCAAGCATCGGCGAAAAATCTGCGTTCTTTCGAGGCTGTCGATAGCAAGACTATCCGCCTCAAGTCTATGCAGGATTTGCTGCTTGGACGCGAGCGGCCGCCGCATCCGGTGCTTGTCGCAGTCGTGTCCACGTCTCCATCCGTCCGGAGTTGGGCGGCCACATTGCTATCGGCTCTCGGTTTTTCTGATCAATCCATGCTCTTGCGTGATCCGCTCGAACCGCAGTGGTGCGACGGTTTGGATGCATGCGAAATAGTTGCAGGAGATGTGTTGATCGCGCCTGAGCTAGCACGGCATGTCAAGCAGAACGTACTTACCTTCCGCCTGGTGTCAGCTGATTCTCTTGCGGAAATTTGTGCGCTGCAGAAAAACACTGCATCCGGCTCGGACAGGTGATCAGCAATACATATTCGCGCCGCTCCGGAATGATTTTCCAGCCGCCTGCTGCTGCGAAACCGATAAGACCGCGTAGCAAGTAGGCAGTCTGGGGATCGCGCGAGCTTAACGGAATTTTCCACGCTGCCACACTCGCTCCAATCGCAAGACTGGCTTTGATCGCCGCGCGGCCGGGCATTGGAATGCGCGATATGCTGAGCCGGTAAATCCGATCTCTCGGCACGCTCAGAAGTTCGCCTTTCGTGCCACATTCCAAAGTGGTTTGGGTTGTGCGTAGCCTCACATCCTTATTGGAGATTCGCTCTACCGCCGCTGTACACAACGGGCCTTCGCCGACCATTGCTATTGCCACCCGCTGGCCGTTGCGGAGCACGGCAAGATCATCGGCTAACAGCCTGAACCCGAACAACAGGAGGAAGGACATCGCGAGTCTCATGAAGTTACGGTAAAGGCATTTCGCGGCGACGTGGCTCGCCGTTAGGACGCTTTTTCAACTGTCACAACGAGGTTAGTTAGCCGCTTTTTTATCTGTCTGGATAAGTTCGTAAACCTCGGCAGACATAGAAGATTGAAAACAGAAGCCTTTTGTTTGGTATCTGGGATGCCGTTTTCTATGCGCCTCTCCTATTTAAGGAAGGCGAATGGAGTAAACAATGACAACAGCAACCAAGCCTGAATCGAAGGCTCCCTCTCAAGAAATAGATTTGAAGGCATCACCTGCGGCTGTTTCCGCAAATCCGCTTGTGGGTACGTGGACCAATACAAATACAGCCACTCGCGACCTGGTCAAAATCGTCATCGCGGCAACCCACACCGGCATTTCCGTCCACGCCTACGGAGCCTGCGTTCCCACTCCCTGCGATTGGGGCGCGGTGGCGGCTATTGACTACGCGAGCAGTGTCAGCACAACGTCAGCAGTCGCCTTCAGCGCGCAATACACTTTCAGTTTCAGCAAGGTCATCCTGACGGGACATTTGGATGGGAAGCTGCTCACCGTGGAAAGCTTTACCGAGTTCACGGACGGCAGCGGGCGCAATAACTATTACGCAGCCATGCAAATGAAAAAGTAACCGGCAGGCCGATTCTCATCAGTAACTTCACTGCTAATTCCCACGGTCGGAGGACCGTTCTCACTGACGGGAGCCATACTCCGACCGCGTGCAGGCCGGTATTTCTGATAAACTCGTGTTCCTTTGGTGGATAGCAAAGTGATCTTAGAGCATTCTGGGCCCGATGCCGCGGCCGATGCTTCATTCGCAAACCGAATCCGGTATGAGCCGTCGTCCGAACTACGTCGTGATCTTAGGCTGACTCTCGTCGCCCTTTCAATTTTGATTGGCGCCGGACTGGTCGTCGTGTCGTGCGTTGCCATTTGGGGGAGCGTCGAGCGCGGCTACACGGCCTTTTTCTGGTCGCTCGCATGCCTCGCAGGGGGTGCCTTAGCAGGTTTTCTATTTGGAATTCCCAGAGTGTTTCAAACCGCTTCCGGGGCGGATGCGGTGAAGAGCAATGGACCGACACAGACCGATTCGCGGTCCGGCAATGCAAATGGCCGCGGTTATCAACTTCTCATCAATACGCATCTGGATGACATTTCTGATTGGCTTACGAAAATTGCGGTAGGCGTCGGGCTGGTGGAGTTGGAGAAGATGCCTCGGCTACTGTATCAGCTAAGCTCCGTTGTAGCTCGTGCATTGACGCCGCAATTGGACCCAGCGGCACTCGTGCCTTTCATAATGGCACTCTTGTTGTATTTCACGACAGCCGGGTTTCTCACGGGTTATCTCGCCACCCGCATGTTCATCCAGCGTGCATTCCGGATCGCTGACTTGGGCGCAATAGAGCCCGACCGCCAACGAGTTATGAGGCGCACGGAAGTCGTGGAAACCGAGGAAAAGACGTCAACCGTCCACCCGTGAGCCGACTGGTCGCCATAATTCTTGGGAACGGAGCGGCGCTTTCCGACTTGACAGGGCTGGATCGCTGCCGCATACTAAAGCAAATTTAATCTGGCGCGGTTGGTTCGCCAGTTCGCCCTTTTATAATTGCGGGCGAGACGCTTTATTGGATTTTCGTTAGTACTTCTCCTCCAACCATAGGTAGGCTGACCGGCAGAAAAACCGGTCAGCCACTTTTTCTTCTTGGCATCGTCGTCCGTTATCTTATAAGGCAGCAAGTCGGCGTAGAG
>Ga0070741_10009539_pt1 | contig 18773 bp, 17 predicted proteins | sample Coa_R1_4_FD_66440 | JGI IMG/M metagenome (GOLD analysis project Ga0070741, IMG submission 66440) | Surface soil microbial communities from Centralia Pennsylvania, which are recovering from an underground coalmine fire - Coalmine... | ecosystem: Environmental > Terrestrial > Soil > Unclassified ...
ATTCTGGGTGGGCAGGGAAGCGGTGGCGGCTGCGCTGCGCTCGTTTGACTTCGGCAACAGCCGTGGCCTGCTGGATACGATTGCCGACCACTGGAAAGTCGCGCCGGAAGAGGTGATCCGTTTGGCCAACTCCGCTGAGCCGCGTTTTGCGGAACTTGCCGGCCCGGTGGCGATTGCGGCTGAACAGGGCGACACGCAGGCGCGCGAGATAACCGAACGCGCCGGGAAAGCGCTGGCGGCACTGGCTAGCGCCGTGATTCAAAAGCTCTGGTCGCAGGGCGGCACGGTCCCGGTGGCGCTCTCCGGCGGCGTGTTGCAGGGATCGGCGCTGGTGCGCCAGGCTTTCAAAGAAGCCATGCGCATTCAGCAGCCCCAGGCCGCAGTAAGCTTTGCTTATGTGCGCCCTGTGCTGGGCGCTCTGGAGATTGCAGCACAGCGCGGAGTGCGGCGATGAACGATGCTGACGATATAGGAAATCTGCAGGAAGCGCCGGAGCAACCGGAGCCTCCACGGGTGCGGACTGAGGCTGCCAAGATTATCCTGCCTCCCGATGCCGACTTGGAGCGGCTGGTGCATGAGACCTCGCAGGAAATGCTGACTGCTGTTGCAGGCGACCCACGACTCACTGAAGATCTTGCCTTGGCCTTGCTGAACCGCCGCGACCTGCCACGCGAGGCCCTTGAAGCCCTGGGTAAAAACGGCCACGTAGCTAAACAGCGCAAAGTGCGGCTGGCGTTGGTAACGCATCCGCGCACGCCGCGTCACGTTTCAGTGCCGACCATCCGGCACATCTATACCTTTGAGCTGATGCAGGTGGCGCTGCTGCCGTCCGTCCCTCCTGACGTGAAGCGAGCAGCGGAGGAAGTTCTCATTGGAAGGATGTCCACGATTGCTGCCGGGGAGCGGCTTACGCTGGCCAAGCAAGGTTCCGGACGGGTTGCTGCGACGCTGCTGCTCGATAAAGAAGAGCGCATTATGCAGGCCGCGCTGGCCAATCCACAAATGACCGAGGTGTGGATTGTGAAGGCATTGAAGACGGAAACCGGAACAGCGCTGCTGGCGCCAGCGGTTTCAAGACACCAGAAATGGTCATTTCGCAATGATGTGAAGGCCGCTCTGCTGGGCAACAAATCCACGCCCACAGCCCGCTTGATCCAGTTGGCGAGCGAACTGCCTGTCAATTTGATCAAAGATGTTTTGCGCAACGGGCGCTTAAGCCCGCAGGCGAAGAATAGCCTGGTCGCGGTATTGGAAAAGCGGACTGTCTAGAAGGCTTTTGACGTAGAGACGTGGCATGCTACGTCTCTACCGCAGAAATCTTGCACGGCGCATGGTTTAATCGCGCTGCAAACTTCCCCTGCATTTGTAACTAAGACTTTCCTACGTGTACATCGAATAACCGTCATCCCGTCCGGGCACAATCAGCTCATCTAATTTCAGAAACTCCTGAACCACATCTTCATGGGCGCGCTCCATCTCTTCCACGCTGCCCACAAAAATGGCACGCGCTTCATGGAGGAATACGATCCTATCTGCCAGCTTCTTGGCCAGGCGCATGTCATGCGTCACGACAATGCTGGTGAGCTTGAGCTGCTGCTTGAGTTTTTGGATGAGATCGCCCAGCAGTTGGGCCATCATCGGATCGACCATTGTCGTAGGCTCATCGTACAAAATGCACTCCGGCTGTGCCGCAAGGGCGCGCGCAATGGCCACGCTGCGCTTCATCCCGGTGGAAAGATCGGAAGGAAGAAGATCGCGCATGGCTTTTACGCCTACCATGTCCAGCAGGCCGTCAACAATCTGGAAGATCTGCTCTTCATCAAGATCGCGGCGCTCGCGCAGCGGGAAGGCCACGTTTTCGCCGACCGTGAGCGAATCAAAGAGCGCGCCGTTCTGGAAAACCATGGTGACTTTCTTGCGAATCTGCTCAAGCTGCATTTCGTCGTAATCAGTGATGTCTTCAAAAGCCACAATTACACGGCCTGAATCGGGTTTGAGAAAGCCCATAATGTGATGCAGTGAAACCGATTTGCCCACGCCGCTGCGGCCCAGAATGCAGAGCGTCTCTCCCGCATTGACCTTGAAGCTCACGTCTTCCAGCACGCGATGTTCGCCAAAGGCTTTGGAGACGTGCTGGAACTCAATGTAAGGTTCGTTACGCTCGGGCTGCGATGGATGGCTCATGTGTCAACGCGGGAGAACCGGCGCCGGGCGCGTTCCATATCTTCCGGCGTATTCAGATTCTCAAACATCTCCGCGCTGAAGGCAAACCGGCGCAGCTCCGCTTCTTTGATCACCAGGGTTTGGTCGCGCGGAAACAGCGGAACAATCTTGTAATTGCCGGCTTTAATGGCCTTCTCAGCAATGGGCAGGAAGTCCAGGGAATAAACGGTGGAAAGCGGCTGGGTGTAATCGTCAATCTCCGGGGTAATCACCACCGCGTCTGATGCAATAGCACGTTCCGCCAGATAAGAGAGAAATTCTGGCATAAGGAATGGCGTATCCACGGCGATGATCAGGCTATAGGGTGTCTGCGCATTGGAGAGCGCGGTGTGGATGCCGCCAAGCGGCCCGCATCCGGGATAGATGTCTTCATAAACCGGAGCGAGCGTGCCATAGAGTTCATACTTGCCCAGGATCGAAACGTCGCAGCACACCTGCCGCAAAGCCACCAACGCATGCTCCAGCAGCGTTCGTCCGTTCAGCGTCAGGGTAGCTTTATCCTGCCCCATACGCGTACTCTTGCCGCCTGCAAGGACAAAGCCGGAGACCTGGGAATAGGTCATTTGCCGTTATTCTACATCTCGGGCACAACGAGAGATAATGCCAGTTTCAGCAAATTGCCAGAATTGCCATCATTGCCAAAGAATCCAAATTGAATTCACTCAACAGATCCCTCGCCTTTGGCTCAGGATTTCGGCTGAAGGCGTCCGCTCAGCTTGCGCTTCGCTCACGCCTTAATATCTGCCTCAATTTCGGCGATCTTTGGCAATTCAATTCTGGCAATTGCCGATTTCGCATAGCCAGCCTTCACGTCCGTGAGCTGATGGAAGATATACCAAGCTCTAGCGGACGCAAAGCTGGGAGGTCTATTGCACGGTGATGGTCTTTGCAGACTTGTAGACGTTACCCTTGCTGTCCCAGGCCTGGAAAATCACATTATGTGTGCCTTTGGTCAGGCTCATAGTGGTATCGACAGAACTTGCGCTGCCACTGTATTTGCTCACGCTATCCATGTAGATCCGCATGAACGTAATGGGATTGGGCGCAGATGCGGAAGCCGCAAGATGTACTGGCGATGTAACCGTGGATCCCGTGGGCGCCAGGATAGTCACTCCGCTTGCGGTGGTGGAGGAGGTAACGGTGATGGTTTTGGCCGTTTTATAAACGTTTCCTTTCGTGTCCCATGCCTGGAATATCATGGTATGTGTGCCATTGCTTACGTTCAACGTGGTATCAACCTTGCTGGCGCTGGCTGAATAGACGCTCACATTGTCCAGGTAGATCCGCATAAAGGTAATAGGATTAGGTCCGGTCGCTGTGGCGGCCGCATGGACGCCGGGACCAGTCATAGTGCTGGCCGTGGGTGCGGAGATAGTTACCGAACCATTCGCAGTTGTGCCGGTACTGGCATTGCTCGTGAAGAACTCGCGCATATCAGGCGCTGTATTAGCTGCGGCAGGGAAATTTGCGGTGGTGCCAAGCGCTTCCAGCATGGTGCGAAGCACGCTCTCTTGATGGTAAGTGGTAGTGGATTTATAGCCTGCTTTTACCTGGGGGCCAATCATTGCCACCAGGATGTGCCCGCCGCAGCCCGTTAGAACCGTGGCGCTGCAGCGATTGTCAGTATCCAAATCCGCTTCGTCTGACCAGATGATCAGCACGCCATCACCGCCGGGCTGGAAGGGCGCTGTGGCGAGCAGAGGCGCAATGTTGCTCTTTAACCACTGGTCGGCCGTGGAAAAGCAGGCATTCAGATCTGCGCCGCAGTTATGCATGTCATGATCGGCGTCAGGGGTGATAAAGGCAAAGTTCGGCAGTGTGCCATTGGCAATATCTGTTGCCATCTGGGCGCTGGAGTCGTGGTCCTTGATGAGGCTGCTATTGGCCATGTCAGTGTAATAAGGCAGCGGAGCATGTCTCTTGAGGTAAGCGCCGGAAGTAAGGCCGGTGAATCCGGCAAACGGCAATGATTGAGCATAAGACTTGAACGTCATACCGTTGGTGAGCAGATGGCGCTCAATGTTGTCCACGTTAAAGACAGCCAACGTCTCGTTGTTGTGCGTAAGAAATTGTCCTGAAGTGATGATGAGATAATTTTCCAGCGAACCATGCATGTTGGAATAAAACTGGGTGGCGACCGCACCCTTGGATAGCAAGCTGTTCAGGTAGGGCATGGAAGCGCTGCCAACCAGCCGTTCATAGCTGCGGTTTTCTTCCGCCACAATATAAACGTGCTTTGAGCGGGGAACTTGAGCAAAAGCTGAGACGCCAATAAGCAGCGCCAGTAAGAAGAGCGATTTTCCTGCGGTGGTCGTTACCTGTGTTCGATTCATGGGTACGAACCCTAACGGCAACCGCCGTTCCTCAGAATCGGCTGGGACACCTAGGGAATTAGGGTGTGTTACCCCAAAAAAATAAGCAGAGTAGCTGGATTTTGGCCCTATTTTGAAAGATAAGTTGCTGCCATTGCGATAGATATGTGACGAAATGCGATGGTACTAGGCAGTACTAAGGCAAATTAAAATTTCTAAAGATTTTCCTCTCAATTGGCGAATATTTAGCGAATATACAAACGCGATTTTTAATTGATTTCCAACCCCATGATCCTGCCGGCTGAGTCCACTTCCAGATTACCCCTGCCTTGCAGAACAGAATCCCCGCTAAGGCCCGGCACGGTCACAAATACCTTCTCTTCCACCAAGTTGGCGGAGCTGGTGCGGGAAAGATACTCCAGGCACCGGCGATTGAGCAGAGATTGCGGCAGGCTGAAGGCCAAATCTGCCAATTCGCCGTTTTCGGTGACGGAGAGGGCCACCTCTACAGGGTAGCTGCGCTCCACGGGGCGCTCTTCTTCCGTGGGATCAAGCGTGGGCTTGAAAGAGACGTAGTAGTGGAAGCGCTCTTTCTCCGGGTTATAAACTCCGCGTGCGACTCGCAGGGACATAATGAGCGACCGAAATTTCTATCATATTGGGAGGCAGTTGGGCCACTCAGCAGCAGCGATTTTTCAGCTTCGGTTCCATTAAGGAAATCGTCAGTAGCCAAATGAACAGCGCGATATTGCTGTAGCCTTCTTGCAAGTTATCGCATGGGTTTTCTGGAGCAGAATTCTGAGCGTCAAACGAGAATCGGTAGCATCAAATCACTACCGGTGCTGTGCTACTCTATCAATGTCTTCCAACCTTTGAGCCGGGATGGCGGAACTGGCAGACGCAGCAGACTCAAAATCTGCCGAGGGTCACCCCTCGTGGGGGTTCAACTCCCCCTCCCGGCACCAGCAGAACCTAACTCATTTTTTTCTGAGAGTTGCAGGTCGCAAAAACCTTGATCCTGCGCTGGCTGTATCCACAGAGGCTGTGGGCTGGGCTCAATACCGCTCCGCCATCTGCGGCTGACAATCGTTCGCTGGTGCTCTTTGATCGCGGCGATGAACGTAATTAACACGCAAGAGCAACTCCGGCAGGCATTCAATGAGCTAAGAAAAGGGAGCTTTCCTGCGGACCAAAAATACTTAGGGCCACATCAAACACACGCGTGCAAAGCACTTAGATCGTTGCACATGCGGTGGCCGGCCTGAAAAATCTGTGCAAAAAATATGGGTCAAAGCGATCCATTCAGCAGGAGTATTATCCCGAAGTCAAACGTCTACAAACCAGGAGCGTAAAGATGCGCTTTTGCTTAACGCTGGTTTTGCTGTGTGTGGGACTGAATCAGGGCGGCTTTGCTTGTGAATGCCTGGGGACCTCTCGTCCGTGCGAGCGCTTAAGATCTGACGCAATTTTTGTGGGACGAGTCATTGAAACCGTTGCCACAAAACATAAGGAAGATGACAAGACATGGTCTCCCGGCTACTCCATGCGCTTTGCCGTGGATGAATTATTTCGCGGCGAATTGGGGACTGAGGTAATGATTGAAACCGGATCGGGTGGAGGCGACTGCGGTACGCCTCTTGAACCGGGAGGTAAATTCCTGATTTTTGCTTATAAAGCAAAAGACAACCAGCTGTGGACCGGAATGTGCAGCGGTAATCGCAGGCTTACCGGAAACGCGGATGAAGTGGAATTACTGCAGGAACTGCGCGATCTGGTGAAACATGGGAGCAGTACAATTTTTGGAAGTGTGTTTCAAAGCAAGCCCGTCTGGCGCGATGACGAGATAGCGGATGAGCCAGCCCCTAAGCCAGTTTCAGGAATGGTACTGCTCGCCAAATCAGACGGATACAGCACGTCAACGAGGACAAAGGCTGACGGCACATTTGAATTCACTGGCCTGCCGGAGGGCAAATACGCGATTGCCCCTGAGGGACTGCAAGGCTGGGATTTTGATCATGAGTATGAAGAAAACTACCAGGCTGAGCTCTCTGATGGAGCATGCGCCAGTATTAATTTCCGGCTGGAGCCGACAACCCGAATACGTGGGCACCTGACTATACCTGCCGAAGTGAAGGACCGGACCATTGAAGTGGTTGCCATTCCAGTGGATATGAAGGAGCTGAATCAATTTGCGGGGAAATATGATTTCACTGACGAGGATGGTCACTTTAACCTCTGGCCTCTACCGCCAGGAGACTATTTTGTTGGCGTCAACATCAACAGCTCGCCCAAAGAGAATTCGCCATTTCCACCAACCTACTATCCCGGAGTAACCAGTCAAAAAGCGGCAAGCGTCATCCATCTGGAAGAGGGAGAAACCAGGGATTTGGAGTTGCCGTTATCTGAGCTTGCCAGGCCACGGACTGTGCGCTTTGTGGCTATCGGTCTAGATGGCAAGCCGATGAAACACATCTATATTCAGCGGGAAGATTTAAGGCATCCTGGCGATGCGGCAAGTTATGTGAACGTCGATCTGAACCGCAATGGCGCTGGGAAAATGATTGTGTACGCGGGGTATTCTTATCATTTGCACGCGAGCCAGTTCATTAGCTATTGGAATGAATGGTGTGCCAAGCTAGTAACGATTAGCGCCGGCAGTAAACCGGTGTCTATTCGGTTTGTAATGGACCATAAGTCAGACAGTTGCAATATCCGAGAGATCGACAGCGCAGCAAAATAAAGGCCGGAATTTGGAAAAGCCTGATGAGAATAAAAGCAATGGAATCGATGACACACTGGTTGCGATAGACTCTTAGCTCATGCACGCGCTCGATAATCCCATTTGGACGGCGCTCACCACCAAACAGGCGCAACTGGCGCACAGCTCGGCGCTGGCGCGCAGGTTCCCGCCGGAGATGAGCCTGCTGGGCGCGCTGGCTGCGAACACGGCAATGGCTTATGAATCGCTGGCGCAGCTCATCCAGCGCGAGGCGGTCACGCTCTACTTTTCTGCGCCGCCTACGTTGTCTGCCGGCTGGAATGTGGTACGCGCCGTGGAACTGCACCAGATGCTCAAAGAGGATGGTGCGGCAGTGGATGAGGCGATTCGAAGCGCGGCTGCGCAACATCAGGTCACGGAACTCACGCCAGCAGATGTCCCTGAGATGAGCGCGATCTATTCGGCCACGCGGCCACACCGCACACTCTGCCCCAAGATCCAGAAGGTAGGTACATTTCTTGGCATTCGCAATGAAGGCAAGCTGGTGGCGATGGGCGGTTTGCGCCTGCATATTACCGGCTATCGCGAGATCACCACGGTTGCCACGCACCCTGAGTATGAAGGACGGGGCTATGCCACAGCGATTGTGCTGGCATTAATGGCCCGCATCCACGCTGCTGGGAACAAGCCATTTCTTACCGTGCGCACAGATAATGAGCGCGCGATTGCTATCTATCGGCGGCTGGGATTCAAGGAGCGAACGAAGTTTTATTCGCAGACGATCCGCAGATAGTCGCTGTAGCAGGGGCAACTTCAGTTTTTTGTTTAAAAATCAATTGCGCGGGAGGAGCTATGGGCCTGACGAGAATTTTGGTTGCGGCAGTTGTTGTTTCCAGCTTCATCAGCTTGTGGGCTGCGCAGACGGACGATGCCACCAAAAAGCTGGGCGCATACCTGGGCAAGTGGCAGTCAGAGGCCACAACACCCGGTGGAGACAAGGTCTCTTCCAGCCTGGAGTGCCGATGGTCGCCGCTGGGAGCGTTCCTGGTCTGCGAACAGGCCATCAAGTCAGGCAACTCTGAAAGGCGCCAGCTGACTACATATTCCTACAACGCCAACGGCAACAATTACGCGTACGTCACCATTGGCAATCCAGGCGATAAGCCCACCAGCGGGACCATGGAGATCCAGGGGAAGATATGGACTTACAGCTTCAGCTATGAGGCACAAAACGGCAAAACGGTGCAGATGCACATTACAAATGATTTCACCGAGCCGAGCATGGAGAAATTCAAAGTGGAGTCGTCTGACGATGGCGGCGCGCACTGGAAAACGGTGATGGATGGTACCGCGAAGAAGGTGAGCGATGAATGAGCTTTTTGCTTTAGCAGATATTACCTCGGCGGCTGAAGCCGGCCGATTTCCGGAACTCTTACCGCAGGCATAAATGCCTGCTTCACCCTGGTAGTGGAGACCTCCTTCATTGCGTTTCTTGCATTGCGCTTCTTGATCTCTATTCGTAGCGTAGCGCCTCAATCGGATCAAGCCTTGAAGCTTTAATTGCCGGGAGCATGCCGCTGATGAGTCCGACAAAAATCAAAATGATGGTAGAGACCAGCAAGTGCATGGGTGAGATGGAGAGATGAATATCGCCGGCATCAGCGTTTTTGGCCATGATGCTGTAAACCGGGATGCGACCGATGACCCAGGAGATGATGTAAGCGACGATCACGCCGAACAGACCGCCGGCAAAGGTAATGGCCATGGCTTCAGCAAGGAATTGCGTGAGAATGTCGCGGCGGCGCGCGCCAAGCGCTTTTTCTACGCCGATTTCACGCGTGCGCTGGGTGACTGAAACCAGCATGATGTTCATTAAGCCAACGCCGCCGATCCCGAGCGTGAGCGTGCCGATCACCGTAAGAAAGAACTGCAGGGCCATGGTAATGATGTGCCAATTGTCCAGGTTCTTCATGGTGTTCCAGACAAAAACAGCGCGCGGATCCTTGGGATTGAAGCCGTGCGTGACGCCCAGCACGCTGCGGATATTGCCCTCAACCTTGTCATAGTCCAGGCCTTCATAGTCCAGCCAGATGCCGTCAAGGTAGCGCGTGTCGCGGATATCTGACATCACGGAGAAGGGAATATAGGCGATCTTATTAACATTGTCGTTGTCGCCTTCCTGCATTTTGGGTTCAAGCACGCCGATCACTTCAAAGCTGATGCCGCTGATGCGCACGCTCTGGCCCAAGGCCGGCTCGCCGGAAAATAATTTGTCTTTCGCGTCTGATCCCAGCACGACGACGCGCGCGCGTTGCATTTCATCGGCTTCGTTATAGAAGCGGCCCTGATCGATCTTGAGAGCGCGCACCGGCACGATATCCGGCGTGAACCCGCTTACATCAAATTGCTGCGTCCGGTTTTCATGCTGAACGTTCGCGTTGAACGATGCTTCCGGCGAAATATGCCGGATGACCGGTAACTGCTCCTGCAGGTGCTGCACATCGTCAATCATGAAACGCACTTGCGTTCCCGCCTTGGAGCCGCCGGCCTGCAAAGAGGTACGGCCAGGGAAGACGCCCATCATCTGCATGCCGAAGTTGGAGAAGATGGCGGTGATGGCGCGGCCAAAGCCTGCGCCAAAGGCGAGCAGGATCACAACCGTAGCGATGCCCCAGGCCATGCCCAGCATGGTGAGCGCGGTGCGGCGGCGATTATGCTTGATTGACTGATACGCCTGCCCAAATAAGTCGTGGACCATCTCGCCGTTACTCCTTTCGCAGCGCTTCCACCGGCTGCAACAATGAAGCTTTGCGGGCCGGATATAATCCCGCAATAATCCCTGCAATTGAAAGCGAAGCCACCGCTATGGCTGCTGATCCCGGCACAATATGCGGCAGATCAAAACCCTGAGGAGCCGGCAGCTTGGCCAGCAAGCCCATGATGCCGGCGGTGATCGCAATGCCCGTGCCGCCGCTCAGGATAGTGAGAAACACGCCTTCCAGAAAGAACTGTGTCAATATCCGCTTATTGGTTGCGCCCAGAGCTTTCATCAAGCCGATTTCCTGTGTCCGCTCAGTGACGCTCACGAGCATGATATTGATAATTCCAATAGCGCCTAAAAGCAGCGTCACCATGCCCACGCCGCCCAGGAACAAATCCATGCCGTCAAAAATTTTGCCGACCATATCCTGGGTCTGCACGGAATCCCAGCCTTCAAAGGCATCTTTATTATTTGGATCAAAGCCATGATTGCGCGCAATGATCTTGTGCGCCTGCTCCACGGCTGCGCTATGCTGCTCGCGGCTCACCGGGTTCATAATTAAATTTCCGATATCGTCCGGCGTATGCGCATCTTTGATGGGGAAATACTGGTGCATGGTGCTGAATGGGACGTAAACGCGCACGTTGTTCAGATTGTTTTCCTGCCGCCCGATATTGGACAGCACGCCTACCACTTCAAAATTAATGCCGTTCAGCAGAATAGTGCTGCCGATGGCCGGCCGTCCGGGAAACAGATTGCGCATCATCTGGAAGCCAAGCACGCATACCTGGCGTTTTTGTTCTTCATCGCCTTCATCCAGCCAGCGGCCTTCACCCTGCGGCAGGTAGCGTATTTTGTTAAAATTCGGCGTGCTGCCGGAAAGCCATCCGCTTGACGTGGCAAAATCGCTCTGCGCCCGTACGTCGCCGCGGCCAATCACCGGCGCAATTTCTTTTACCAGCGTCGCTTCAGCCCGGATATCTTTGTAGTCCCTGTAGGTTAGGGAATAGCGCCGCATCTCCTGCGACTGCCCATTCACCGCCGGTATCTGCCCGCCCCACATGAAAATAACGTCTTCACCAATAGTGGCCATGTTCTTTTGCTGGCCGGAGCGGAAGCCCTCACCCACGCCAATGAGAAACAGCAGCGACCCCACGCCCCAGGCAATGCCAAACATGGTGAGGAATGAGCGCAGCTTGTGCGCCCACAGTATGCTCAACACCTGCCCGATTGTGTCCAGGGCCATTCTCATGGGTGGATTACAACTCGCCTTCTATTTCGATTCACAGCTTCACTCTGATTGAACGCTCTGCTTTGCTTGAAATTGCTGAAAATCCCAAATCGTTAGGATTGCCAATTGTCGATTGCGGATCATTAGATGTCCCCGATGTCCTGATGACCCGATTACCTCATTGCTGCTCTGTAATACGGTGCAGAACGGGTCGCGGTTCCATGGATTTAGACGGGATGGCAAGAAAAATGTCCCCGTATGCGTTCTTAATTTATGTAACGTCTTGTCCTGCTCCTGCACTAAAAGGACATTGGGATCCCAATCTCTGAGGAGGGTAGCTCCTTAGGCCGGCCGCAAGGCCAAGGCCACTCCATACAAAGCTCGACCACAAAGGAGGCCGAATATGCTTTTCACTTCAAACCATAACTTGCAATGGAAGCGCATTGCCTTACATCTGGCCACAATCGCAGCCGTTGCCCTGGCCCCGACTGCAGGCTCCACTCAGGATCAGACACGCCAGGAACCAGGCAATCCAGAAGCCGCTATGGCCCAGGGAACCACGCGGACAGAGACCACTACCACGCTTGAGCGTCGCTCTGTGGCGACGCAGGCTGAACGTGAAGCGAAGCCTTATCAAACCCGCGAAGGCCGTCTGCGTGCCAAGCCGCTCGATTGGAACTCCACGCTGGGCAAACGCGGCCCGGCGGTTGAGAAGGCGCCGGTTGAGGGCAAGCCGGAAAGTTCGGAGCCTGGTCGTCCCAATCCAAACGCCAAACGCGAAGCGCAAAGGCTCCACCCGGAAGAGTGGAACAACATGAAGAAGTATCCGCCGCAAAGCCGGCTCTTCGATCCTGATACGCCGCCCCGCCTGGTTCAGGTTGGCACAGCCGACGTCTTTAGCCAGTACTGTGAGGGCTGCCTGGTCCCGAACATCGACTACCCTGAGGTGACGGTCGGCAAGCTGTTTTTGAACGGAGGCTTCTGCAGTGCTTCTGTGGTCAGCGGAAACAACGTTATCGTGACCGCGGCGCATTGTTGCTATGACCGTGGCAACCGCCGATTCATTGGTGGCTGGGTCTTTGCGCCCGGATATAACAATGGAAACGCGCCCTACGGGACCTTCAACTGGAGCAGCGCTACTGTGCTGAACAGCTGGATTAATAACGGAGATGTCGCGTCTGACGTTTGCACCATCAAGCTCGCGCCAGACGCCGCAAACCGCGGTGTGACCTTCTATACCGGCTGGCTCGGACGATCGTGGAATTTTCCCAGTGACCAGAGCCATCATGCTCTGGGCTATCCCGGCAATCTCGGCGGCGGCAACACGCTGGAGCTCTGCACCTCTGAGAGCTTTAGCCCCAACTCAGCTTGCGGCGGTAGCGGCATTCTCAATACCGGCTGCTCCATGACGTTCGGTTCCAGCGGCGGTCCGTGGGTTCGCAGTTATCGGGGCAACAACTGGGTGAACTCCGTGGTTCATGGCTATGACAGTCAGAGCTGTACCGGAACATTTGGGCAGACGTTCAATGGTGCCCGCTTTACCTCAGGGAATATCGTTACTGTTTGCAGCGCGTCAGGATGTTAGTAGTCAAGGCAAGGAGTAATCTGCGGGCCCACCAATAATAGGTGGGCTGCATTCTGAGCGATCCTAACTTTTCTGATCCGGGGTCTTTAAGATCCTAGCCCAGCATACAGGCTTGCTGGCGCGGAAAATCCCTTATGATCCCGGCGTGATCGGCAGCACTACCTTGGCGCCGTTCAGCGTGTATTCCAGTTGATATTTGGTGTTCTTTTTCTCCGGCACTGCGAAATATAAATAACCGGAAACCGGCTGCATGGTGTTGCCCTCCGGCAGGCCTTTTTCGGTCAGTTCCAGTTGCATGGTGCGCTGGTCAGCCTCGGTTGAGGCAGGCTGCTGTTCGCGCTTTCCCACTCCAACGCCAACGCCGGTAGAGGTGACAACGCCGCTGCGGCGCTGTCCAGTATAAGGATCGGTACCGTTTTCATAGCCTATGCTGGTAGTGGGGATGACGGAAACATCCGTGCCCGAGGAATCAGCCACGGCGGTGTGATGCAGCTTTCCTGCAATCAATTCGGGGCTGGAAGAGCGGGTGGCAATGTCCTGGCCCACAACGCGCAATGCAAAGTCAGCCGTGGAAATCTCCAGCATGCCGTCCTTCTGCGGATAGATCGCCACCTCCACCGCAATGCAGCAGTCGCGCAGGTCAGCCGAGAAAGCTTTCTTCACGGCCTTCGCGTTCAGCATGGTCGCGCCCATGGCGGCGCCGTTCTGCTCCGTGTGCGCGGCATACTTGTCTGCCGAGGCGCGTGGCACGGTGCCGCGCGGCTTGTCCGAGGCAAATGTTGCAGCCAGCAACACAGCTGCGGTCAAAACAACTTTTCCGGTCATCGTTATTTTTAGAGTCATTTTTCGGGTCATTCTTCCGGTCGTTTTTCCGTTCATGGCTTTGCCTCTCCCTGGGCGTGAACTGGCCCTTCCGGCTCCAGCGTAGCTTTGAGCTTGACTGACTTTCCGCTTAATACGTAAACGCGTTCCTTATAAGTCTGGCGGCCTGCGGCTGAGACGCTCACGTTGTATGCTCCCGGCGCGAGCCAAAAGTTCTTCAGCTTGTCGGTGGTGCCGGCGTAAGCGCCATCAATATATACCTGCGCGCCTTTTACGCTGGAAGAAAGCCTGATCTCGCCCTTGTCTCCGGCGTATGCCAGATTGTTTCTGTAGTCGTACGGCGGATAGCCATAGAAGTCATAGAACGGATCAGGATAAAAAAACGGATTGTAGAACGCGTTGTAGGGGTAAAAACCATAGTTGTAGGGATAACCATAACAGCAGAACAAGCCGGAAGAATACGCATAGCCTGCTCCTACTGCGATCCCGCCGAAGCGCACGTGGACTTTATGCTTCGGCGTTTCGGAGTCATTCTCTTGTTTCTGATCCGCAGTGGAATTCGCTTTGGTATCTTGCGCGTTGTCTGCGGTGGAGGCTGAAGCCGGGCTTGATTGTTCTGTGCTTGAAGTTGACGACGCCTGCGCCGCGCTCTGGTCTTTGCTTTGGGCTTGGTTCTGGCCTAGATTCTGGGCCTGGTTTTGATTTGGCGAGCCAGGCTTGGTAGAACTCTGCTGGCCAAACGCTCCGGAGCCCAGGAACATCATCAGTCCCAAGACCAACGCCGGTTGCAGCAGTAAGTTGGCTTTTTGTCTCATATCCAACACCCCGATTTTTTAGCTACTTTGAAACGATGCTTGAACTGGGCTCCAGCTACCAAATTTAAAGCTGATTCTATAACTATGATTTTAGGCGAATGATTGGTCCAGAACTAAGTAACTTATTATTATGACTTGTAAGCTACTGTTAAATTACCTGCAACTATAGTGCCGTGAATCAGTTGCCGGGATGACCCAGGCTTTTTCATTCGCTCTCAGCAGGATATAGGGCCAACCGGTATTGGTCTTAGCTTTGGGCCCGCTTCTGGTGCTTTTCAGCCAGTTCCGATTGGTGGATTTCAGCCACTTCACAGCCCTTTGCGTCATTCACGTCCGTTGCAGTAAATGTTCAGGGTGTTCGATTCTTCGGCACACCGGCCCACGACAGCGTACGATCATCCTAGACATTTCCAAGGAGCACTCATGGCCCCAAAGATCAATGCCCGCGAAAAGACGCGCAATAAGGCGCAAGCCAAGAAGCGGGAACGCAACCGTTTGTTGCGCACCAGCCTTGCGGCGCCGGCCAAGGCCGCACCCAAGAGCAAGCCCGCCGCGGCTAAGTAACGGCGCAAGTCTCGGCCGCGACGATCAGGGCAGCGTCTCCATCAGCACCCGAACTGTGTTTTCACCCATGATCTTGCGGATTTCTTCTTCAGAAAAGCCTTCTTTCAGCAGGGCTTCTGTCACCAGCGGCCAGCCGCTGGCGTCAAACGGAGAGGTTGTGCCGCCATCAAAATCAGAGCCAAGCGCTACGTGGTCCATGCCCACAATTTTTACGGCATAGCGGATGGCGCGTGCCGTTGCGCCTGCATCTTTGCCGCAGGTTGCGGTGTCCCAGACGCCAATGCCGATCACGCCGCCAGTGCGGGCCACGGCGCGAAGCTCATCGTCGGAGAGATTACGCGGATTGTTGCAGGTGCCTTTCACGCCGGTATGGGAAACCAGCAGAGGCCGCGTAGCTATTGCGGTGACATCGCGCAGCGTGGCCGGCGAAGCGTGCGCCAGGTCGATGATCATCTTCCGCCCCTCCATCGCCCGCACCCACTGCCGGCCAAGTGCGGTAAGCCCGCCTTTGTTCATGCCCGCGGATGAGCCGCCGATCGCTGTATCTGTAAAATGCGTTGGCGCCATCATGCGAAAGCCAGCGGCGTAAAGCTCGTCAAGGTTCTTGAGATCGCCTTCTAACGGCTGCGCGCCCTCGCTGCCCAGAAAGCCGGCGACCTGATGATTAGTGCGCGTGGTTAGAAAATGCTGCAGATCAGCCCGTGAGCGAATCAGAGTCAGCGCACCGTTTGAGTTTGCGGCCATTTTGGAGAGACGCTCGGCCTGATAAAGCGCGCGCTGCTTAGGGCTGCTCCATGTGCGCGGTGGCCAGCCTTCAAACATCGCGATCAGCCGGACCTGGTCCGTGGCATCAGAGTTTTTATAGATGTTGAAATGTCGCGGCGATGTAGTGACTACCGTAAACGCCTGGATCGCGACGTTGCCCTCAGCCAGCCGTGGTACATCAACGTTGCCTGTGCTGCTGCGGCGCAGCAGGTTGCGTCCCCAGAGCAGGCTGTCGGCGTGGAGGTCGGCGATGATCATCTTGCCATGCAACTCCTGCGCCTGCGTTGAAACCTGGTACGGCCCTGCATGCAGCGTCTTATTGAAACGCCGCTCCACGATCCCCGGCAACGCCAGCCAGACGACGAACAGCCCGGCCAGTATGAGCAGCACCCAGCGAAGACGTTTCATGCGTGGTGCAAGAATACGACATAGTAGTCGGGTCGCAAAAGGGAGTGAAGCGCAGCCTCCGTTATGTCATTTGTGGAGGAAAGGGTTCCACGAGCCTTGACAATGTATCGGCTTTCAATTATTCAATGCCGAAACCATAGTGAATCTAACAACCCCGGACTCCCTAGGTTGAAAGAGCTGCAACTGTTTTGCAGGTTTTTGGCTATCAAGTTCGCATCAGACAGGAGGCCTCATGGACCGCAAGACTACCTTTGTCCTTGCGCTTGCGTATCTCACAATCATTCTTGCCCTAGGTCTGATTTATTTCGTTGATCGCGACCTTCTTTTCTTTGTGCCGAAGACGGGCATGTTTGGGCCAATTCCGGTGGGCGTACCGTGGTTTGGAGCGCTGGGCGCGGTCCTAATTTCGCTGACCGGGGTCTTTGAACATGAGCATGACTGGGACATGAGCTATTGGCCATGGCATGTGGCGCGTCCGCTGGTCGGCGCTACGGTGAGCGTGGTGAGCGTGCTGATCCTGCAGGCCGGGTTCCTCTCCATCAACGCCGCACCCATTTCACCGGCCGCGACGCCCACGCCTACACCAACACCAGCCGCTCAAGCTGCCACCACGCCAACACCAACGCCCCCAAAACCCACGCCCACGCCGAGCCCAACCACTACGCCGGCTACCGGCGCAGGAAGCCAGGCGCCTTCGCCAACTCCGCCTCCAAAAGGTTCGAGCGGACAGGGCGATGGACAAAATCAGGGACAAAACAAGGACGGAAATTCCAAAAACCCGGTTTCCAACAACCTGCTCTTCTATCTCGTTGCTTTCCTGGTCGGGTACAGGGAAGAGACGTTCCGCGAGCTGATCAAGCGGCTGGTGGACGTTGTTCTTTCCCCCGGCAACGGAGGAGCGGCGGGCTCGCCCACCATCAGTGGCGCGAATCCTAACCAGGCGCCGCACGGAACGCCAACCCAGGTGACCATCACGGGTTCCGGGCTGGGCAGCACGCAATCAGTAAAATTCGGGAGCACGGCCGCTCAACAATTCAAGGCGAACCCGGATGGCACGTTGACGGTAACAACTCCGGTAATGGCGGCAGCCGGCCAGGTAGTGCTGTCAGTGACCACCAAGGGCGGCGCAGCCAGCACCAATTTCACGTTCAGCTGAGGGTAAGCCCGCGCGGCGATCAGAAGTTTCACCGCTAGCGGCGGAATTGACAAAGAACTTAGGGAAGCAGCGCTAAAGTCGTGCCCTGACACTTGTCTTGTAATCCGAAAACGTTTTAACGACTTCGGCTTCTCAATCCCACCCTTCGCAAAGGGCGCGAAGGATGGGCACCCGGCAAAGGGAGCGAAGAAGAGCGGTTTTATCGCATAAGAAAATCGCCGACATAGCCGTACAATCACCCCATGCCATTTGCCACCCAGCGAGAGGCCAAGCAGTTTCTGGCCGACAAGATCTACCAGCAATCGCAATCCGCGGGCGAGCCGATCTCCGATGTTGACCGGCGTTTGCTTCTGTTCAGCGAGCAGGACCCGGGATCGGAAGAGGGCATTCCAGAAGACATGCTCTATGACACGGACCTCGACTGGGAGCGCCGGATGACTGAGTTGCTCCGGCAGGCATGGCAGCGGGACAAGAAAAATCCGGCGGAGCGGCAGCAATATCTTGACGCCATGGAGCGGCTGAAATCAGGCGATCATTACATCCAGGTGATTGCCGGGCCGGTGTTCAGCGGATCATTGTTAGGAATCTCCAGCATTTCTGGGTATCCGGTGATCTCGCTGGGGAGGATTGCTTTGTGGGCTGGAGCGGGAATCGTGCTGTTTGTGATTATCGCGGTGGTCTGGGTGGCGCTGACGCGTTAGTAGGATGATTCACTATTTAATGTTTGGATCTTTTTTTTCTTTGGCGCTTTGGATCCATTTGCGACGATTCAGGAGTGAGCCTTTGCACTTCCCGCTTGATTTCCTGCATGCTTTTTATTACGCCCTCTACGACACCCAAAATTGAGGGATCAATTTGGTTGATGTTCGGAGTGTTGCCGAAGTCGAGATATAGCGGCTCTGAGGAAGCAGACTCCTTCGTTGCCGACCGAAAGGGGACTGTCACTGCCGGTGAAATTTCAACCTCAACGTTAGTGTTTGAAGCAGTTGCAAACTGATCGACTTTGAAACTCCCACCCAGAACCTCAAGCTCGTCAACCGCGATGTCGCAGATTGGACGGTCAAGCAAATCGGCTTCTCGCTCAAGTTCACGGATGATAAGCCGACCTAAGCCCCCACCATAGCCTACGATAGTCGTTTCTTCGTTTATGGCCGCGCACAAACTGTACCAGAGTCCGGCGATTGGCAAGAGACCTCTCACAGGATCCAGAAGTTTCCAGTGATCGAGTGTACCCGGAGCAACTCTACTGATAAGGTATCCAGCTATAAAAGACGCTTCCTCACGTTCCAAGCTGCTTGAGGTCAAGGAGCGAAGAGCGCGTTCCAGCGTTATAACCCGTTCCTCGCGTGTATCTCGCATGAGCGTTTCAAGCGTCCGAAGCTCAGGTGTACCTCGCGTGAGTTTTCCCCAAT